>Ga0116141_10002123_pt1 | contig 17109 bp, 29 predicted proteins | sample AD_UKC097_MetaG_FD_89744 | JGI IMG/M metagenome (GOLD analysis project Ga0116141, IMG submission 89744) | Active sludge microbial communities of municipal wastewater-treating anaerobic digesters from USA - AD_UKC097_MetaG | ecosystem: Engineered > Bioreactor > Anaerobic > Digestate | place: USA...
TCCTGAAGCAAGAGATATGGTTTATTAATTGGGACATATTTAACAATATAGTCCCATTGCCCTTTTTTTGACGTCTCCCATCCGAAGATTCTTCGTGGCCCGGCATATTGCCACTCTGCGTTTAGATTTTCCAAAAGGACTTGGATTATCTCTTGCATACTAGTTTTACCCTTCCATTTTTTCCAATTCACACCGTAGGTACTGTGCTATAGTGTGAGTTGGTCCATCCTTGTCCCAATAAAATGCTTGAAGAATTCCTTCTTCGAGCATTTCGATGATTTCCTGTAGTTCTTCTTTGCTGGTCCCTTCTGGAGGATAAATGCTCATTGCTCCTCCATTGTCCTTCGAGTATGAAGGAATCAGCCCCCAAAGTATTCCGGTAGCGGTCTCATATAGGCTATATTGTCCTCCATAATCTAAACTGTAGTCATAGAGTTTCGACTTCTCTCCTTCTTCAAGAAAGGCTTCGATGAAAAAATCTACATCTTCTTCCTTCGGGTAGTAGCCTACCGCGATAGGAATCTGGCAGTTTACGATTCTCATTGTTGGTTCCTTTATAGAGCTTTTTGCAGTTCTTCTGCGTGCTTTTTCGCTTCTCTGGCTTCTTCCTGCAGGATTTCTGCTTTTGCTTCTGCTCGAAGCGCACCCATAACATCCGCAGTATTGAGGTCGAAGGAAACGCGGTAGAACCGCTTCACGTGTTCCTCGGAATTGTCGAGGATGTCGTACGTTCTCTTCTGTATCTCGTACTCCTTATTGAAGAAAAAATTGATATTAATGTCTCCTTCTGGGCCTTTATATGAATAGAAGGAGTCTTCTCCTTTAAAGCCCAGTGCTCGAATGACTCCAATAAACTTATGTCGTTTATTGGAAGGAGTATAGTTGACAATATAATCCTATGGCCCTTCTTCTGACTCATCCCATCCGAAGATTCTTCGTGGCCCGGCGTAGAAATATTCCATTTCAAGATTGTTTAGAACTGCATCGATTGCTTTCTTCATGTTTATTTCCTTTCTACTTATGGAATCTACTTATGGAATCTATACAAATATATCCATGCATTCAGAACTGCCCGATCAAATTCTTCGGGCAAATCTAGTTTGGCTTTGCGTTTGTCAATTTGGGAGCATCCTTCCTTCCAGTTGAGTGGAATGTCTCCGACAAGTAACCAGAGGACTTTCTGGACAACTGGATGATCATAATCCAGTTGATAGGGATGCGCGTAACTATAAGGGATTTTTATAAATCCCTCTGGGTACTTCGGAGAGGTGTCTAGAAATCCTCCATTAGAAATTGCCTGAAGGATGTCCGTATATTCGAGAATTTCTTCCTTGTTCATTTCTCCTCCTTTTCTACTGGATAAATATCCATAAATGTCGCATCTGAGATGATTTCGTTCTCATCTTGGAGAACATATAGAACCTCCCCTTCCTCAAGAACGAGATCTCCTGGAGCATCTATTCGGATGATTTTCATTTGTATCGGAACCAAAGACGTCATGTTTGGTTGAAACCAAACAGTGTCTCCAACTTTATACTCTATCCTTTCCTTAGGATTATCCATTTTCTTCCTTTCTTTTTCCCCGGGTAGGATTTCAATCTTCGTGATTTGTTCCGGGGGAATTTTGATTGAGTTCTTTTTTGTAGAAGTCATTCCGACTCCTGATGTTAGAATCTCTTCAATTTCTCTCATTGTTTCTTGGAGAGAGAAATTGACTTCATTATTCCTACTTCTTAGGCACCTATTGTTTTTATTGTACCAGATAAGGATCTTCATGGCCTAACTCCTGACAATCTGTTTCCGCTTGGGAAACATAGTGACATTGTTTCCATTCTCCACCCAAGAAATTGCCCTCGCTCCCAAATGTGAAAGAATTTCTTCACAGTTTGGGCATGGCCGGGAACAGGCCAAGTGGTTCCTGGATTTCGTAGCGTAGCCATTGACGAAAATCCAGGCATTTTTGATGCTTTTTAGCATCGTTATCGCCTTTATCTCTGCATGGACCGAGATATAGTCCTTTTGGACTTGATATTCGTCCATGACTCTGTGCGCGATGGCATTAAATGGTTCATTAATGCCTTGCGCAACTATTTTCGATCCCATGACGACTACGCATCCCATCGAATAATCTGGGATGTATAGTTCGTCTACGGGTCTCTTCTGTGCCGTTTTCATTGCCAAGTCCAAGTACTTGGCAATGTTCTTCGGGCCCATTGTTTACTCCTTTCTACAATCTTTGAGAATCTTTCGAATCTCTGCCTCCATTTCCCTTGGAGACATTGCTAGGATTTCTCCGTCCATGCAATCTACGCAGGCGATTAGTCCGTAGATTTCATGATTAGTAAACTTCGCTCCCTTACATTTTGGGCAAGGGACTTTCTGGAGAAGTCCTTCTAGTCGTTCTTGCATCTCATCTTTTTCCAGGATTTCCTTAGTTTTTCGTAAAGCTTCAATCGTCCTCTCTAGGAGCTTCATTGCTTGGACATTCCCAGCAATTTCATCTTCAAGCAATAAATTTGCTCCATATTGGAGTGCTTCTTTTAGTGCACTAATGGCCTGTTGTGCCATTAGGTTCATTTTTGCTATTTCTAGCTCTAATTCTTTTATTGCGACTTCTACTTCTAGTTCCATCCTCTTTCCTTTTCCATTTCCGTTAGAACTTTACAGAATTCTTTCTGCAGAGATAGTAGCCCTTGATGATCCCTGTAGCATCATCTCCCAGGTCTTCGCAAAGCTTTTTCAGCCTGGGGATGATTCTTTCCTGGTTTTCTGCATGAAGAAGGCCTTCTTTTCTGAAGAAGGCCAAAAGATCATCAAACTTATTCAATTTCTCTACCCTCCAGTGTTTCTTCTATCCTCGCGATTTGTTCCAGTTTTTCTTTCTCTGCTTTGATATAGCGAGGAACTTCAGAGAAATTAGAATCGTCTGCTGTATGTGCTTCGCATTCTTGTCTAGCGAGATTATAGCTCGCCCATTCCAAGATTGTCTCCCATTTTAATGTATTCTCATTGGCCCCATAGTTTGTTACTGCTAGCCAGGGGAATTTAGTCATTGCAGCAATGACTAAATTCCTAGCCATAACTGTGTCATAATAAATTTCTGGAAGACTTACTGGCCTAATCATGATTCGAACATCATGTTCTGGCAGAGAATTGATGTAGATAAGTATTTGTTTGCAAGATTGTTTTACTAGCTTGTCCATCTGGTCCTTAGTAAGGAAGCGTTCCCTATATCCGATGACTGTAACTATATGTTCCATGTTTCTTTCTCCTTATTTCTTCTTGTCGGGTTGGAAGGATTCGAACCTTCGATCTCGGCATCCCAAATGCCGCGCCTTGATCCAAACTAGGCCACAACCCGATCCCTTTGGGGAAGAAATCTTCCCAAAGGGGATTTATTTACTCGATGAGCACTAGGAGTTCATCGCCTTCGTCAATCGTTCCGATCTTTCCCTTCCCATCGTATCTATCGGGAATCTTTGGGAACTCTGACTCCCATGGATCCCAATCGATTTCGATGGGTTTTCCGTCTTCGTGGCAAAAAACCACCTGTGCGGCTCCATCGCCGTCACACCAAATTTTCACACATGCACTAGATCCTTCTGCAAACAACGTGTTAATGTAGCCCATCAGGAATTCGATGGGTTCTAGTTCTTTCCTCGTTCCTTTTACTTTGTAAATCCGTTCTTCCTCTACAAGCTCTTCCATGCTGCTTCCTCCTTTTTTCTAAAAGTGCCCGGGGCGGGATTCGAACCCGCACGGTCATAAGACCAGAAACTTTTAAGGCTCCCACGTCAACCAATTGCGTCACCCGGGCAAATCTTTTGGCCAGGAAGCTTCCTGGCCAAAAGGATTTCATTTTGCGGCCTAGTTGGCCCATCTGGATTCGAACCAGAATGACTCGCTTATAAGGCAAGCCCTCTAACCATTGAGGTATGGGCCAATGAATTATATCAGATTGAATTCATCCTTTCAAGTTGTTTTAACATGCTCATAAAGTTTTTCCCAGATCTGCATAATTCTCTTATGCAGATCACCGTTTTTGCTCTTTTCGTAGTTGGCCTTTGCAAAGGCCAACGCATCTTCCCAAAGCCCTTGGAAGCACTTTGGATGTGGATTTTCAATTTTGAAAATCCACGCATTGGTTTTGAAGAGATTTGACAAGAACCAAATCTCTTTAGGATAGTGTGCTACAAAGAGAAGCTTCTTGTTTTTCTCATCGTAGCAATTGAAGACCAAGATCCTTGTTCCTGGGATGATTGAGCGCTGGTCTATATATGTCTCTCCAACCAGTTTTTTCGGGAAAAGGAGCTTCACCGGAATTGGTCCAGATGCCCGAAGCAACTCATCCCTTGTTTCCTCATCGACGAAGCAATAGAGATATTTCCCATCTTCGTCGAGTTCATAGTTCTCTATTTCCATTGTTTCCCCCAATGGGCGGGCTGGCTTTTCGCCTACTAGGCGCGGGGTCCCGCCCCGACGTGGAATTCTGCGCTGCACTTCTCAAACATTCTCAGGCCAAGGTGGCCCGGGGCTTGCCTGGGCCCTATGGCCTGAGAATCCTAGCCGACGTAGAGTTCTGAATTCGGGAGCCTGGGTTCCCGAACCCTCCCGGGTTTTCATCTTCCTGTGCCAAAGAAAGCTTGGGGATATTTCTTTCCCGAGCTTTCTTTTGTTTTCTCATTTCCTCGTGGCCCATTCAATCAAAGGATTCCGTGGGGCCCTAGTGAACCCCAGGATGTGACGCAGGGCTTCGGCAACAAGACTGGCCGGGCCGGTTCCTGCATGAAGGGAACCTCTCCGAACAGCCTGGCTGTGCAAATTCCTCAGTAAGTCGTACTCGTACGAATTAAGTTTCACAACTACATGATGTATTTGCATTTTTTCACGATTCACCTGCATTCCCTCCTTATGGGCGAGCTCGCCCTATGCTACCTACGTAGTGCAGGGTACGTAGCCTACGTAGTTTTTTTTACATACAGGAGATGAATCCTACTCCACAAAAAACAGGCCGGGGCCGCAAAATCCAGGGAGGTTCGGGAGCCAGAGGCCCAGAATTCCCTAAAAAAAGGATGAAGCATCCAGAAGTTCAAGGATATTCAAAGCCCTCCATCTACAAATATGGATTGTTTCTCCATTCGTCCCCCAGGTTGCTCCTTCATGAGAAAGATGATAATGCCCAAAGAACCAGTGGCTAGGAAAAAGTGATAAAAGTTCAGCCAAGTTGTTTCTACTGTCCTCATAGGCATCCCAAACAATCCCGGGAATAGAAAATTGCCTCGGGGCTGCATGAGAAAGGAAAATCGGAATTTCTCCAGGAGAAATTGTCGAGAGGATGCGATCAATCGTTTCTCTTTGGACTCCTTCCTTCTCCGGGAAGAATGTTTTTCCGATTGCTCGATGTGCTCGATCCCAAGAAACACTGTCTGCTCCTCCGATTGCTAGGACCTTCTTGTCATTGACAGAAAAAATGGTTCCCTGCGGGAGATAAATAATTCCCGGGGCGACTTCTTCTATTCCTTCTGGCAATGCATCATGATCCTCATGATTCCCAGGAATCCAAAGGAGTTTCCTATTGCCAAGATTAAGCCTCGGTGGCCAAATTCCGAAAAATCCTTTTTCCGGGATGACTGGTGCGTAGTTGTGCCTTGGATCGAATCCGAAGTCCCCTAGTTGCAGAAAGGTTGAATTTTCCGGAGTTTTGTCGATTATTTTTTGTAATTTTCTCCATTCTGCGTGAATATCTCCGAGAATGAAGATATTTTGGCTTTTTATGTTCATTTTTTAGTTTTCCATATATTTTTCATATAGGGTGCTATAGTTATTGATAATGAAAACTATTTCCTTTCGATTTAGCCCCGAATATTTGCTTACTTTTTCGATATCTAGCATATTCGTCAATCCAGCCATTTGAATTTTAACAAACGACTGGAATTTCTCATGTGAAATGTTCATTTTCTCCTCCTTTTTTTCACAGTCGTAGCCCCAGCAGAAAATATCTGCTGGGGCTACGCATTTTCTTTGCTTTTGTTTCTATTTTCGCAATGATTGCGAAAATATCCTTTTTTGGGCTACATTATTGACCTTGTGGCCCATGTTGCCCGCTTTTTTATTGTATCCTCTCAAAGGGGCCACTATTCCACGATTGTGTAAAATCTATCCCTTTTTCCTCACTCGCAGAGTTCTCAGGGCTCGCAGAAGCCTCTTCCCTGGAGCTTTCAATGAAGTTAATATGTTCTTTCAAAGATTTACAGGCATTCATGATGCCTGAATTAGCATACGGTGTGTATTTGTTTCTACTGTCGAGAACAGTTAATACCCAATCAAACATCCATTGGATCTGATAGAGATTTGATTCTGCTTTCCTGTGGGACTCAGTCTTTTCATGGAAATTTGGATCCAACTGATAAAGTTGGATCACACTTTTTGCTATCTCAAGAAAAGAGTTAAACGTATTTGTGCTTTCTCTTTCAATTTTCGAAGCCAATTCCTCAATTTTTCTATCATGTGCTGAAGGATATACCATCCCGCTTTGGCTACCTGTTACTTCGGGCATCTTTGTTTCCTCTTTTTTTGCGTGGTTTTTGTCTGACTTTTGCACTTTCCCGATATTGGCTTCTATTTCTCCGTAGGCGTGCTTAATGTCACGATCGATGCCACGAATTAGATTATTTTCATTATCCAGCATCACCAAGATTGGTTTTAGCATTTTCCTGATGATGCAGGCATTGTCATAGGCATCGTGATGTATCTCAGTTTGCTCGTAGAAGTACGGGTCCAGTTTATAGAGAGATATAACTTCCTGAGACAAATCGATGAATAGGCTCAAGATGTTCTCTGAAATATTATTTATTTCTTTAGCCAGATGCTCTAGTTCTTCCATTTTTATCTCTCCATTTCATTGGAATTCATACAAATCACATGCAATGCATTTCCATGAATCCGGCCAAGTCCCGATTTCTCCTCTCTTTATAAGGACTACGGCTGTAATTCGTTTGCTTTTGAAAAACGATTCTTTCACCCGAAATGGCCCGGTACAAACAAAAATGCTACCGAATTCTGCACTGTATCCTGGCCAGACATTCCATTCTTCCTCCAGAATCTCTGCGCCCTCAGGGAATTCGGGAAGAACCTTTGCGCAATTGATTGCCTGAGCCATCGCGAACATTTGATCAGGCATTCTGGTTTCATTCTTTTCCTTGCAGGAAACACAAAAAAGAAGCAGAAAAACAGCAAGGCACCATAACATTTTTCTCATTGTTTTCTCCTTTGCTTTAGAATTCGCACGGAGAGTAGGGCTCGAACCTACAACCTAATGCTTAGAAGGCATTTGCTCTATCCGATTGAGCTATCTCCGCAGAATTTCATTCCTCCCGAAGTTCGCGTTTTTCCTGTGCCCTCTTTTTCCTCCGGAGGGCTTTTTTGTCCCCTCCATGAAATCCTCCACGAATGCCATTCGTTACATGCTCAAGATGAAAAAAATCTCTCCCGACGATCATGTTTTTCATTCGTGGATGAGAAAATCGTTTCTTAGTTCTCGACATTTTTTTCATCTCCTTTCGGCGGAGAAAGAGGGATTCGAACCCCCGGGACAATTATGCCCAACGGTTTTCAAGACCGCCGCCTTAAGCCACTCGGCCATTTCTCCTTTGCCCAAGTGGATCAACTTTGATCCACTTGGGCAGCATACCACAAAAAATCAATTTAGTCAAACCATTTTGAAAGAAAGAAATCTTTCCACTTCATGATTTCGACCGAAACGACATCCCAGGAATCATCTGGGATTCCGAATTTATTGTATCTTGCTCTGGTCTGTTTTAGGGCCAGACGTATTGCTTCGTCTTTCAACTTGGCCACAACTTCTTCGGTCGAATCAATTGTAATTTCTCCTGATACTAAAAATTGCTTTCCATCAACACTCTCTGAGACTTCTTTAATGTCTGTATAGGAGACATTTTCTGAAGTCAGGATGTTTCTGCGTTGCTGAAGAGCATAGAGTGCCGCTCTTTTGGCATTTTCTTTATTTCTTGCTGTAACATCTTCAATAAATGTGCTTTTACTCCTCAGTGCAACGGAGAATTTAGCACAAATAGAAGTATCTATTTTTTTCTTGTTTCCCCCAGTTCTTAAATTGCGACAAAATTCCTCCAATGCCTCCTCGGCTTGATAAAAAGCTTCCACGCCGATTGGGACTTCAATCTGAAGAACATAATGAAGCTTTTTTGCGTCTTGCTCGGTTTCCTTCATTTTTTTCTCCTTAGAATATTCCATAATAGACGGAAAATCCCGTCAGATATCCCATAGTCCAGTTTGCTTCCTTGCGCAACTTATCTAGCTCCTCACTTAAATCTGACCGCTCGGCATGGATTTCATCATCGCCTTCATTTAGTCCTAGTTCAAAGCCAAGATTGTCGTATGTTTCCTCACGATCCTCAATCATAAGGACCATATTAGCCCAAGTGAGGGCCTTTTGCCAATTGTGGAAACGCTCTGTAATGTTTCCATCAATTAGCCATGGCCATTGTTTGATGGCCATGGTGATAACTCGTTTAACCCAATTTTCAACGGAAGCCAGACATCGCACGAGGATGAAATTGTCTTCTAAATCCGTTGGCTCCTGGATTGAAATCTGTTCGTCCTCGATCATCACGAGAATTGCATCGTCCTCCCAGGAAGACGATGCAATTCCTTTTTCGAAGTTTGCCTCAAGATAGTTATTGAAGGCATTCGTCTCCATTGGGAAAAGCTTGAATCCCGTTACTACAACTGGCTCCATTTTCATCCCTTCATTCTGAAAACCAATTTGATGCTACAAATTGGTGCTCCATGCTGTAGAAAATGGCCCTAGAAACTTCTGGGCCAATTGCTTCACAAATGAGTGGCTCCGTAGTTCCTGCGAGATAATCGAGTTTATTTTTTCGATCTCGCAGAAGGAGCCACATTCCCTTTGTGTTCTTGATTGTCCCTAGGGCGAGAACATATGATTCCCAGGTTTTGATTGGGATTCTTTTTCTCGTCTTAGGATGAACCAGTGTCCTTGTTCCATAATTAGGGACAAGGAGGACATAATATGTCTCGTAGTTGATATATTTGGGGAGTTTTCTGTACTTGTACTTTGTCCCCAGGAATACCTTTCTCACATATAGGACAAGAAGGATCGAGAAAAGAATTCCCAACAGGATGTAATTATTGAACTGGATACCCAATTCAATCCCATCCAGGGAAAACATCTGCACCATTTCTATTTCTGTGCCGATGTCGATGTTGGTTCCCGTCTCCTCCGCATGATTGCATGACTATCTCGTTCATTTGTCCAAAAAAGATAGGCACTGGCTTGACGAATGGTTTCTTGTTTTTTTTCATTATTTTCTCCTTTTTTTTGGCTTGCCTTTCTATTGGCCCGGGGTTGCCCTCCGACGTAGGAAAATTCAACAAACTCTTTAACTTTTCCTTCATTTTCGGCCCCCATGGGCCCTCTAGGCCTTGTGGCCTGGGTTCTGAGTGCGACGTAGGTTTTTTTGGAGTGCCGTTGCGCGAATTTCGCTGGATTTTGCCCCAGACTGGCCCACAAAAATCCAGGGCATTTCGGGAACCTCTATTCCCGAAATGCCTGTTGAAGCGTTGAAATTCTTCGTTATTCTATTTTTAGTGTATTGAGTTTTTCCACGAAGGTCAAAAAGCCTGTTCTAAACTTTCCATCGCTAGCAAGTGGAATCACAATGTCCATTGCTTTTTTCCATGGAATTTCGCATTTCCAAACATCTGGCCAATCGATTCGGAATAGATCATTAAGATAGTGTACAGCTACGCGAAGAGAAGAGTAAACTTCAATATCTCCGTGGTGGGCGTCAAAGATGTCTGTATTGATTTCTGTGGAAACAATGGAGTCTCCTGCTTTTTTGTGATTCCATCTATGATAGTCCCAGCCTGGGACTATTAGATAACAGATTATGCCATTTTGGTTTGTTTCACAGTGTTCATTTATCCAACTTTCATTCGTTCGGATTCCTTTTAGGCCACAGACATTTGGCTTAATGATATCCGTTCCAACGAACGTGCTGGATGAAATTGAGACATTAGAAAATCTCACAGAAGTCATGTTTCCCGAGAACATTTTGATTTCGTCGAAGATTACGTCTTCCAGCAGGACATTAGACATTCGTGCATAATCAAATACTGCTCCGGTGAAGTTACAATATTTGATTGAGCATTTGTCCAGAGATGCCTTCAAAAACTTTGCTTTTTTGAAGCTACAGCCATGGAATCTACAATTTTTGAAAGAGGTCATAGAGAAGTCGTATTCATCGAGTTCAAGTTCTTCGAATGAATAGTATGTAAATTTTGGTCGACTTTTAAGTTCTGCCGCGTATTTCAGTAGATCCTGGATGTTCTTCTTTGTTGCCTTCGTCATTTTCGTATCCTTTGTGTATGTTTTTGTTTCCCTTGTAGGGAGGGTTCCGGGACAACGTCCCGGAACCCTAATTGTTCTAGGTGTTTAGAAGAATTTCGATTTTTTCGTTGATTTGAGCGATTTCAGAAGCCAATCTTTGGATTTCGGCTTCTTTTTCGCAACGACATTCTTCTTTGTATTGAGGTTCTTTGCATTGAAATTCTTCTTCGTAGCAAGGTTTTTCTTTGCATTGAGCTTTCGCGAACCAATATCTATAGTATTCTTCCCACATTGTATTTTTAACTGCTTCCAAAGTTTCTTTCGTTGGCTTTTTGTCTACTAAATGTGCATATCCATATGCACTTTCTGAGTTTTTGCATGCTGCATTCCTTGTTTTTTCGTTTGGTTCATTGAGGATATTTTTTGCATATAGCATTGCCCAGCGTGAGCTATTGCACACGATGTCTTCTAGTACTTTATTATGCTGATGTTTTGCTGCATACATATATGCATTTTCTGGATCAAGAGTCTTTATGAAATCTTCTCCGAAGAATGTTATGTATTTGTTTAGATATTCTGGGCTATCCATGACAGCATATAATGTATCTTCTTCTGGCTTCCCAATAATATCTCTTGCATAGAAATACGCTGACTTCGGATTTTCTTTTGCGGCTTCTTTTGTTTCCTCCGCATATCCTTTATCTACATGCAATGCATAGAGATATGCTGTATTGTCACAGTCATATCTACTTTCACCGTCATCATTCTCATAAATGACATTTTCTGCGGGCATGCATGCAGCATTCCTAGTATCATCCCTTGGTTTCTTGTCGATATATCTTGCATAAAGAAATGCGAAGGTTGCTTTTCGACAAGAGGCCTTCCGAGTATCTTCTCTTGGACATTTGTCGATATCTCTCGCATATTCATATGCGGTTTCTGCTTCTCGACAAGCGCCCTCTCGGGTAACTTCATGTGGGCCCTTATCAATTTGTTTTGCAAATAGAAGTGCACATATATGATTTTGCGAAGCTATCCTTCTTAATTCATCTGAAGGACCGTCTTTCTTCGCTATAGTGAATGCACTATATTCAGTAATTGAAGGAGGTGCAGGAGTGTAGTCCATTGGTGCATAGGGTGTTCCAGGAAACCCAGTATAATGAAATGTCATTTTTTTCCTCATTTCTTTTTAAAACAACGAGGGAGTTTTTATTCTTCGTTTTCCGATTTTTTTGTGCAACAATGTTTCTTTGCACAACAGTGTTCTTTATTTTCTTTTGAGCAACATTGTTCAGAATTTTCTCCCGAGCAATGATTTCCACAAGTTTTTTCTGTGCAGCAAGCATTATTTTTCATTTTCTAGAGTTTCTGGCTTTTTTTTCTGTTATATTCCGTTATTTTTTGTTCAAGTCTAGCGAGACATTCTTGCTCTTTTTGCATCATTGTCTGACGATACGAAAGACGAAAAACTTTCCAGCTGTCAAGTATTTTCTTGAAGAATGTTTTCTTTGGGGCGATATAAGGAGGATTCTCTATATCTCGTGCATATATATATTGATACTCATGTTGTTCTGTATCTTTCAAAGGAGGATTCTCTATATCTCGTGCATATATATATTGATACTCATGTTGTTCTGTATCTTTCAATTGATACTAAGGTTTTTTTGTATCTTTCAAATGTTTTCCCTCTATTCTTCGATATCATGAAAAATATCATTTAGTCGTTCGATTTCTTGCGACGAAAGTTCTTCGAAGGCTACGGAATCTTGCGGAGATTCCTCTTCGCTAGAAGCTAGATGCAATTTCTTAGAAAATTCAGCAAGAATGTCTCTTGGATCTTGAACGAGATCTTCGAAATTGTTCAAGAATTCACCCAGTGGAAAAAAGTTGAACGATATTTGCGAATGCATTTGATGCATTTGGATTCTTTGGTCGAGCAATTCCTGCGTAGTAAAAAGAGTTACACTGTGCCTATATGTTATAGGCAGAGCGAAGAGAAATTCTTCGCCAAGGATCCTCATGCTGAGTTGAATTTCTCCAGAATGAAAACGCTTGAACTTAAAAAAGAGGTTTTCAATTTCAGCAATGAAGACATTTTTTTCTTCTCGAATTTGGATTTCTTCGACCATTTGATGAAAGTTCGTCAGAAACAGTTCACAGGCCTGATCTCTTGATGCTTCAAAAATATCGAAGATTCCTTCGATTATGGATTTTTCATCCCGCGTGAGTTTGATTCTCTTTTCTCCATCATATAGTCGATATTTGTTTCCGAATTTCTCGACGAAAATGTCTGGATTCTCAACGAGATAAATTCTAGTGCCATAAGACATCTCAAGTGCCTTTGGGACGAATTCGTAATTAACTTTTTCAGGGAAATTGTCTTGGAATTCTTTTATATAATTCATCCTATGCTCCTTCTGGATTATCTGGAAATTCTTTTGAATTTCCTTTCAGAACCTTCCGAACAATTTCCTCTTTTCTGTCGTTTATTAGGGTTTTTTTAGTTTAGCCGAAAAGCCCCTTCCGCTTGCCTGCATGAAAATCATTGCAACATGGAACGGCCTTCGCAGAAAATTATTGGGGCTATTTCGGCGGTCATTGTTGCCAGCATCTCTCCTTGGGCCGCACTGCAATTCAAAGAAAGCAGATTTAGCATAGTTACCACAAGGAAAGATGCTGGCGATTGATTCTCTGCTAAGCGGAGAATCAATTGCTGGCCCGATGGGATTCGAACCCATATTCACCTGGATTAACAGTCCAGTGCCTTACCAAGTCGGCGACGGGCCAATTTGCCAGAGAGGAAATCTTCCTCTCTGGCTCATTTTATGGAATTATATCATTTATTTTGGGAGAAGTCAACTGGGGAAAACTTGCTTAGCGAGAGAGAGGACCCTGTCCGCATATCGCCACGAAACTGCCGGCGGCTTTGTTCCCCCATTATATCCAGCCAGTGCGGCTCGATAATCCCCATTTTTGCCCTGCAAACGCCAGCCGAGCTCATCTGTCCCGTGCGCGATATTTTCTTCGATCCCGTAGACTCTTTTCCCATGGACCTGCATGAGCCCATGATCATTTGTTCTGGATGAACAATGAATATGGAAATTGCTTTCTACGCGAATTAGTGCAACCACGACGTCCGGGCGAAGATTATGCATTCTTGAATATCGCGCAATCGTTTTTGCGATATCATAGGCCTCAGAATCAGACAAATGTGGGCCCCATTTGACTACTGTATTGACGATATCTGATGCGATTTGTCCATCGAGCCTTAGAATGTTTTCTAGCCTTGTTTCGGAGAGTTCCTCAAAAGGCACTATCTCGATAGTTTCTTCGTAAATTTCTATGTAGGAATTCCTGTTTGTTCTCGCAGTTCGCCAGGCTTCATCATATGCCTGTTTGTCGGAGAAAGATGGATTCTTTTCCACTATTTTCCCGACAAGCAGCGATGCAGTTAGTCCATCTCTCCGGAGTAGATATTGTAGCCTAGATTCTCCAGCAAACTGTCGAAGAAGATCTGGGGTTTGAATTTCTTCTTCCGTTGTTTCCCCATAGTAGTTGTCGATCATTTTTTTGCGTGAGATAGCTAGGCGGATTGGCCAATGCGAGACCAGCAAGAAGTGTCGCTACAATTAGGCACCCAAATAGTTGAATTCTCAAAAATCATTCTCCTTTGTTTGTTCGAAGTTAGTTCTAATTATTCTCCTTTCATTTGGATGAATTTAGAAGGGATATTCTGTAGGATTACTGCTGTTCCTGTTAAAGATATTGCAGCTTTTCTTGCTTCTGGGTTCTCCATTAGTTCTTGGATTTCGATTTCGCCGTTGTTCAGTATATCGACTAGTTCGTCTGGGTCTAATTCCCAGGACAATTTATTATCTTCTGTCAGGTATGCTCCTGTTTCGATTAGTTCGGGTAGATCTGGATACAGAATGAATTCTTCCGGGAGTTCTATTTCCAGGACAATTCCATCATATATTCCCGGAGACAATGAAACAAAGATTGGCCAGATATTTCCGTAGTGCATTGTGGCCCATTTTGCATCTTGGGCATATCCTTCATTCTGGCTATTGATTTTCAGCCCAGAGAGCATAATCTTCGCAAGATTTTGTTTATTTGTGCTATGATATACTTTCATTTATTATCCCTTCAAGATTCAGAATTCATTAGGAGCATTCATGCGAACAGTTGTTCGCCCCGAGGCCCTCGGGCTCGGGGACGTGGTCTCCGGGTGCTCCCCTACGTATGGTTCGTGGCCGGAGGCTAGCTTTGCATAAGCGTTTTTTTTAGATAATGTTTAAGTTTTTATTGATTTAATTATTAAATGATTTTATTTTTTTCTATTTGATTAAGGAATTTATTATATTCTTTTTCGAATTCAGTATTTTTTACTGTTTTCCAAGTATTTTCATGGAAGTCTTTGTCTATATCTTTTGCATATAGGTATGCATTTTCTGGATCTTTACATGCGGCTTTTCGGGTATCGTCTCTGGGTTTTTTGTCTACATCTTTTGCATAATTATATGCATTTCTTGAATCTTGACAGGCTGCTTTCCTAGTATCATTTCTTGATTCTTGGTCTATATCTTGTGCATAAAAAAATGCATATCTTGGACTTTCATAAGCGGCTTTTCTAGTATTATCTCTAGGTTTTTTATCGATATCTCTTGCATAGAGATATGCATATTTAAAATTCTTGCATGCGGCTTTTCTAGTATCTTCTCTGGGACATTTGTCTATATTTTTTGCATATTCGTATGCAAATTCTGGATCTTCACAAACAATTTCCCTAGTTTCTTCTAATGATCCATATTTTTCTGCATATATATATGCTTTTCCTGGGGTCATATAATTTTATCCTTTTCTATTTGATTAAGGAATTTTTCATATTTTTCTTTGAATTCAGTATTTTTTACTGCTTCCCAGGTATCTTCGTGGAAGTTTTTATCAATGTTTAGTGCATATTTATAAGCATATTCTGGATTTTCGCATGCCGCTTTTCTAGTATTTTCCCAAGAGCATTTGTCTACATTTTTCGCATAAAGATATGCATATTTAGGATCTTTACATGCTGCATTTCTAGTATTTTCATGTGGTTCCTTATCTACATATAATGCATAAAGATATGCATATTCTGGATTTTCGCATGCAGCTTTAAGAGTATCATCCCGAGGGCATTTATCTACATCCAATGCATAAAGATATGCATATTTTGCATTTTTTACACGCAGCCTTTCTAGTATCGTTTCTGGGACATTTGTCTACATATTTTGCATATTTATATGCATTATATGGATCTGTACATGCAATTTTTCGGGTATCATTTCTTGGTTTATTATCTACATTTTCTGCATAGCTGCATGCAGAATATGAATTTTTGCATACGGCTTTTCTAGTATCATCTCTAGGACATTGATCTACCCAATATGCATATTCATATGCATATCCTGGGTCTTCGCAGGCGATTTTTCTAGTATCATCTCTTGGTTCTTTGTCTACATCTCTCGCATACCAATATGCAATTTCTGAATTTTTGCATGCTGCTTTCCTAGTATCATTTCTGGGTTTTTTATCAATATTTAGTGCATAGAGATATGCATATTCAGAATTTTTGCATGCGGCTTTTCTAGTATCTCCATGAGGACATTTATCTATATTTTCTGCATATTCGTATGCGAATTCTGGATCTTCACAAACAATTTTCCTAGTTTTTTCTGATGGTCCATATTTTTCTGCATATTCATATGCTTCTTCTGGGCTCATATAATTTTATCTTTCTCTATTCGAATAAAATTATTTTTATATTTTTCTTCGAATTTAGTATTTTTTACTGCTTCCCAGGTATCTTCGTGGAAACCTTTATCTACATCTTCTGCATATAGGTATGCAGTTTCTGACTCTTTACATGCGGCCTTTCTAGTATCTTCATGAGGTCCTTCTATCTTTTTTGTATAATTATATGCAAAAAATGAATCTTTACATGAGGCCTTTCTAGTATCATTTCTAGAACATTTATCTACTTCTAATGCATATAAATATGCAAAATCTGAATCTTCACATGCGATTTCCCGAGTATCATCTGAGGGACCATATTCCAATGCATGAACAAAAGCCTTTCCTGGGTTCATATAATTTTACTCTTTTCTATTTGATTAAGGAATTTAGTATATTTTTCTTCGAATTCTGTATTCTTCGTTGCTTTCCAGGTATCTTCGTGGAAGTTTTTGTCTACGTTTTTTGCATATAAATATGCATATTTTGGATTTTCACAAGCAGCTTTTCTAGTATTTTCCCAAGAACATTTATCAATGTTTAATGCATAATTATATGCATATCTTGGATCTTGACAGGCTGCTTTTCTAGTATCATCTCTAGGACATTTATCTACACTTCGTGCATATGCACATGCAGAATTAGGATTTTTGCATGCGGTGTTTCTGGTATCTTCTCTGGGTTCTTTGTCTACATCTAGTGCATAGAAAAATATAATGTTTGGATCTTCACATGCAGCTTTTCTAGTATCATTTCTAGGTTTTTGATCTACATCGACTGCATATTCGTACGCGTATTTTGCGCTTTTACAAGCGGCATTTCTCGTATCCCTTCTAGATTTTTTATCTATATTTTTTGCATAAAGATATGCATAAAATGGATCTTTACATGCGGCTTCTCTAGTATCATCCCGAGGGCATCCGTCTACATCTCGTGCATACCAGTATGCA
>Ga0116141_10002135_pt1 | contig 17070 bp, 14 predicted proteins | sample AD_UKC097_MetaG_FD_89744 | JGI IMG/M metagenome (GOLD analysis project Ga0116141, IMG submission 89744) | Active sludge microbial communities of municipal wastewater-treating anaerobic digesters from USA - AD_UKC097_MetaG | ecosystem: Engineered > Bioreactor > Anaerobic > Digestate | place: USA...
CGGGGGCCCCGTGCCGCGGATGACCGCCGACGGTCCCGTGCCGCTTGACAGCCCGGACTTCTCCGGCTTCATCTTCAAGGTGCAGACGAACATGAACCCGATGCACCGCGACCGCATGGTCTTCGCCCGCGTCTGCTCGGGCAGGTTCGAGCGCGACATGAAGGTGTACAGCGCGCGCATGCAGAAGGAGATACGCATCTCCAGCGCGCACAACGTCTTCGGCCGCGAGCGCGAGACCCTGGATGAGGCCTACGCCGGCGACATCCTGGGCTTCATCACCACCACGCCGTTCCGCGTGGGGGACACCATCGGCTCCAACCCGGCAATCGCCTTCGAGGAGATCACGCGCTTCGCGCCGGAATGCTTCGCCTACCTGCACAACTCGGTCACGTCGAGTTACAAGTCGTTTCGCAAGGGCTTTGACCATCTCCTGGCCGAGGACATCGTCCAGACGTTCCACCTGGACGGCCACGCCGGCAACCTGCCGCTCCTGGGCGCGGTGGGCCCGCTCCAGTTCGAGGTGCTCCAGTACCGCCTGCGCGACGAGTACGGCGCGGAATCGCGGCTGGAGATGATGCCCTGGACGACGCTCCGCTGGCTCGCCTCGGAAGTGGACGCCGACACTCTGGAGAAGGCCCTGCCCTACAAGGCGGTCACCGGGAAAGACGAGGAGGGGCGCCCCGTGATACTGTTCATCACGGAGTGGTCGCGGGACCATTTCATCGAAGGCAACCCGAAGATCAGGATAATCGATACTCCCGGCAAGGATACGCTGCCGGGCCTGCTGAGGCAACCCGCCTCGGCGCGTTAGAAGAGGTATGATAGGATCCGGCTGTCAACGGCCATGTCCGCGGCAGGCGTCCATCTCCCGTTGGATCCTGCGGCATTCAGCCTTGATGAGGGCGACCCTGTGCATCACGTCGCGGATGTCCCTCCGGTAGATGGGGCCCCGTGCGCAATAGCACTCATCCTTCTCGTTGCCGAGACACGCGATGACGCCGCGCAGCTCGCGGCTTCTCATGTACAGGTCCTTCCGGTCCCTGAGATATAAGAACTCGTTCCTGATTTTTCCCGCCAGATGATCAAACCCCCCCATAAAGGAATGCATCGTCCCCCCCATGGTCCTCATCACCTGGTCACTCATATCAATCCAGTACCCCATCCCGCACCCCCGAACAGATACTTTTTTTATTTTCAAAACGAATATCGGTTATGTTTAAATATAAAGAAAAACCGCCACGATAGCAAATTTCTATCCGGAATGTATACCTGAATACGTGGATTTTTTCATAGTCGGATATATTTTTTATCGCGCACGCTCATAGTAAAAATATACTAAGGGAACATGTTGCAACGCGGAGTTCTTCATTCATTGGACAGGAGGCTGATCGGTATCACCCTGTAGGAGTTGTCGCTCGACGAGATGGCGAAGGAGATGAAAGGCATGCCGTACTGCACAGTCGACGGGACGAAGCCGGGGAAGGACCTTTCCGAGGTAGAGTACCGGAACATCGCGTCCAAGATGGGGCAGTGACTGTCCGCGTCCAACATTCGCCCTGGCAGCACACCACGCGGGCGGTCACGTGCGCCAGAAACGCGGCAGGAAGATCACCAGGACCGTGTACAGCTCCAGCCGTCCGACGAGCATCGAGAACGACAGCGCCCACTTGACGTAATCCTCTAAAAAGGAATAATTTTCGGTCGGCCCGATCCTTCCGAACGCGGGGCCGATATTTCCCAGCGTGGTCAGCGCGGCCGTGAAGGAGGTAGTGATATCGTGCCCGGCGGAGGCGACGACAAACGTTATCGCGAGCAGCATCGCGGCGTAGAGGAAGAAAAATCCCGAGATCGAATAGACGATGTTCTTCTTCACCATGCTCCCGCTGACCCTCAGCGTGAACACGCCGCGCGGGTGTATCAGCAGCTTCAGTTCATTCAGCGCCTGCTTGAAGAGGACCACCAGCCTTATCACCTTGATCCCCCCGCCGGTAGAGCCCGAGCAGCCGCCGACGAACATCAGCACGAACAGCACTATCTGCCCCAGCAGGTGCCACCGCTCGTAGTCGGCCGTCGCGAACCCGGTCGTGGTCATGATGCTGGCCACCTGGAAGGACGCGAACCTGGCGCTCTGCCCTATCGTCTGGTACGACGTGCCGTACAGGCAAAGAGTTATCACCGCGGTCGCCGCGAAGAATATCAGCAGGTACGCCTTCAGCTCGCTGTCCCTGAACACGTTACTGAACCTGCCGGACAACAGCCTGTAGTGGAGCGTGAAGTTGATGCCCGCAATGAGCATGAACACCATGATGACTACGTCGACATACACGGAATCATAATGCCCGGCGCTCGCGTTTTTCGTGGAAAAACCGCCGGTTGCCATCGTCCCGAACGCATGCGTCAGCGCGTCGAAAAGGCTCATTCCGCCCAGCATGAGGAGGACCGTCTGCAGCGCGGTGAAGCCCACGTACACGAGCCAGAGCAGTTTCGCCGTCTCGGTTATCCGCGGGGTGAGCCTGTCGACGGTGGGCCCCGGCGCCTCGGCCTGTATCAGCTGCAGGCCGCCGATTCCCATCAGCGGCAGTATCGCCACCGTGAGCACCACGATACCCATGCCGCCCAGCCAGTGCGTCAGCGAACGCCAGAAAAGCATGGACATCGGCAGGGCCTCCACGTCGGTCAGGATGGAAGCGCCGGTGGTGGAGAACCCCGAGATGGTCTCGAAGAACGCGTCGGTGAACGAGGGGATGCTGCCCGACAGGAAAAAAGGCATCGCGCCCATCACGGAAGCCATCACCCAGCTCAGCGTGACCAGCAGGAAACCGTCCCTGGCGGAAAGCGCCTCCGCCCTGTTCTTCCTCAGCGCGACCAGCGTCGCCGCAGAAAGAGCGATCGTGCACGCCATGGTGCCCGCGAACGCACCGAGCGACGCGCGCTCGCCCGCGTAGAGGGCCATGCCGGCGGGCACGGCCATGAATCCTGAAAGGATCAGGAACAGGATGGAAATGATTTTCGCGAGGATCGGGAAATTCATGCCGTGACGCACCTCAACCCTGGATAAAGCTTTCCAGGTGTGAAATCGACGCCTTCTCCGTGATGAGTATCACCAGGTCGCCGGGCGCTATCGCGAGGTTCCCGTGCGGCAGGATGTTTTCCCCGCCGTGGACCACCGAGAGGATGAGCGAGTTCGATGGGAACGTGATATCCTTGAGGGGTTTCCCCGCCAGGCCGCTTTTCTCATCAACCACGAACTCGATCACCTCGGCCTTGCCGTCAAAGATGCTGTGCAGCTGCTTGATGTTTCCCTTCCGGATGAACTTCATGATCGCGTCGACGGTGCTGTTCTTGGGACTAATGGTCACGTCGATGTCGAGGCGCGATGCGATGGCGAGGTAGCTCGAGTTCGTCACCAGTGCGATGGAGCGTTTGATGCCCATGATCTTCGCGTAGAGGCACGCGAGCATGTTGAGCTCCTGGTTGTCGGTGATGGTGACGATGAGATCGTTGCTCCCGAGCGACTCCTCCTCGAAGATCTTTTCGTCGGATATGTCCGCGTTGAGGACGAGCGCGTCCGGGAACTTTTCCGAAAGCACCTTGCATCGCTCGTAATTGCTCTCGATGATGGCGATCTTCCTCCCCGTCCTGATAAGGTACTGGCAGACCAGCGCGCCTATCCTGCCCCCGCCGACGATCACGATGCGATCGATGGTCTCCTGCTTCTTCCCGGCGTGGATGAAGATCCGCGTGAAATCCTTTTTCGTCGCGAGCAGGTAGAGGTTATCCCCCTCGGTAACAACGGTATCGCCCGTGGGGATTATGAAGCTATTCTCGCGCACGATGCCGGCGATCAGGAACGGCTCCTTTATCCTGCGGCGGATGTCCTTCACGTCCTTGCCGTGGAAGAAGGACGTCCTGCCGACCACGATATTGCGCAGCTGGAGCTCGGTGTTCGCGAAGAGCACCACGTCGCTGTCTGCGCCGAGCGCTATGGTGTTGGCGATCTGCCTCGCGGTCTCGATCTCGGAATTGACCATTAAATCTATCCCGAGGAACGATTTCCCCGTGATCTTCGTCTCGGAGTAATCCATGTTTCTGACCCTGGCGATTTTCACCGGGACGTCGAACTCCGTGGCCACCAGTCCACAGGCGATCATGTTGACCTCGTCGGAGTTTGTCGCGCTGATGAAGATCGAGGCCTCGCCGATGCCCGCGTGCCTGAGGGTCGAGATCCGGGTCCCCTCCTCGTTCAGGACGATACAATCGAGCCGGCCGGTGACGTATTTCGCCCGTTCCGGATCCTTTTCGATGATCACCACATCCTTGCCCTCGGCGATCAGCTGTTCGGCGATCTGCATGCCGACAACGCCCGCCCCGAGAATAACGATCCTCATACCGTCAGCAACCTCACATCCTGGTTTCCGTATCACATGCAGCGGAGAAGAAATTAATCATATCACGAATTCTGATTTCTGTCAAGGATTAGGGCGCGGCACGTTGGCCGGAAACAAATATTATATTGACAAAATCCCGGCGGCCTCGTTGATATCATTACATCGAAGTGATACCATTTCCGGAGAGGAACCCATGAGCAAGCAGTACAACGGCCGCGAGAAACGCGCGAAGGCGAAGAAGCAGATCAAGAGGAAGAAGAAGGCAGCCAAAACCGGGAACAAGGCAAAGTCATAATCCCGCCGAGACGTTCCTGTATTCCGCGTCCTTTATCTTCATGCAGAACTCCAGAAAATCCGCGTAATCCCGGGGCCGTATCACCCCCGCTTCACGTGGATTTTTTTCTTCACCGTGACCACGCGCCGCGCGGCGTCGCCGCGCAGGCTGAGCTCCGCCTCCCCGAACCGGCCCTTCACCGAGAAGTCCGCGGGCGGGGGCATGGCGCCCGTGCCCGCAGGCAGGTGGTACTCGTAGAGGTCGTCCTCCAGCACCGCCTCGCGGATCACCAGCGGGTGCTTCCGGGACGGATACCTGATGTACTCCCAGGCCTCGCTGGTCACCAGCGCGGTCCGGAACAACAGCCTGTTGTTCCCCGGCGTCGCCAGGCCGAAGGAGCCGCCCTTCATTGTCACGCGGAAGGGCTTCGACCGCTCCTCCAGGTTCTCCAGTGAAAAGTCCTCCATGTCCACGGACGGTATCACCGCCGAAAAAAAAGACTGCGCCGATTTCTCCCGCTCTTCCGGGTCCCGGAACTTTTTCCGCAAGGCGCCCCGGCTCCCCGAAAACTCGACCGCCGCGTCTATGAGCGCGCTTCCCTCCGGGGTAAAGCGCACCACGTAGCGGGATTTCACCGCGCCGTCGCCGCCGCCCTCCACGCGTTTCATCTCGTACCCGTCGGAGAGGACAACCATGGCGTCGGTGCCGTCGAGGTCGCCGCTCACGGTGCCGCAGCCGAACTCCGTCCCGGAGAAATCGAGCCAGATCCCCCTTTCGCTGGAAAGCGGCACGTAGAGCAGGATGTCGGTGAAGATGTCGGGCGATACGAAGTCGCCGGGCTCCGGGAAATCGAAGCCGCGCGCAAGCGCGATGAAAGAGAGCACGCCGAGCCTGTCGAGAATGGCTTTCGCGAGAATGACCTTTTCCTCCGAGGTTCCGCGCTTTCTGTAAAGGATGTCCGACGCCTTCGCCGGGTAATAGAGATAGTTCCCGCGGTGGTCTATCTCCCGCGCGACGAAGTCGTAAACCTTCGCGACCAGATCCCGCCCGGAGCCGGTGAAGCGCGCGCGGCAGAACTCCCCGTCGGCGTCGAAACAGCCCCGGAGCTGGCCCCGGTACCAGGCGGCCAGGTCCCCGAGGTCCGTCATGGTGGAGAAGGAGTAGAACGGCAGCACGCCCAGGCGGTGCCCCAGGTAGCTTTCCCGCGCGATGGACGGGACGCCGGCAATGTCAAATGAGCGGACCGTCACGCCGCCCGCCGCGGATTCCCGCACGGCGGTTTCCGCCGGCGCGAGAAGACGCACCGGGAGCTCCGGCGGCGAAAGGACCGCGAACGAAAAGCGCGACACCGGCTCGTTGAAGTCGGCGGCGGCCGTCATGGGGATGGAGAAAAACTGCGAAAGCGCCGGTTCATTCACGGGATTCTCCACGCTGTACGAGAGCCACGCCAGCGACTTTTCCTTCAGGGAGGGGAGGTTGATATACTTCGCCCCGTCCACGTTCTGAACCGTGTAGGAATCGGTGAAGCCGCCATCGGGAGTATAGACGCGTACGCGCACGGGGGTGAAAGACCCGCGGTACGGTATCCTGAACTCGCCCCATTTCTCGATGCCCTTCTGTCCCTCCAGCGCGATCACGTCCTCGCAGTGGACGCGGCTTCCCCCGTCGCGGAAAAGCTCGAACGCCCTGCCCCGGAAGAGCACCGTGGACTGCGCGTCGCCGGGAGCGCCGCTTTTCCTCCACGCCTCCACCGCCTCCGCTGCGGCGCCGGTGTGGAGCGTCACCGGGGGCTCCATCACGCCCTTCTCGAGATAGCGCGCGTATTCCGCGAGCGTGAAGTACGAGGGCTTCAGCTCCAGGTAGCGCTTCCAGTGCATCAGGGGATCGTCGCCACGGCGCTGGTCCAGGTAACCGAGCTGCAGGTAGTAGTACGGGTCCTCCCGCTCCACGAGCTTCTTGAAGATGAGCTCCCGCGCCTTCTCGTATTCGCCCAGCTCCACCAGGAGCGCCATCCTGTCCTTGTCGAAATCGCCGCGCCGGTCGTACCGTTCTATCGCCGCCAGCGCGTCGCGGTGAGCGGAACGCGCCCGGAGGAGCGAGACCAGCGACGAGAGCGTCTTTTTATCGTACACTTTCTGTAAAAGCTCCGCGTAGAGGGCGAGCGCCCTGTCGCGGTTGTGCTTCCTGTAGTAGGCGGCCTCCTCCTGCAGCGCGAAGACCGCGTCGGGGAAATCGGACCGGAGCTTCGCGCTTTCCGCCTCGAACTCCTTCCGGTACCCCAGCAGGCGCATGAGCCGCGCGTAGTCGCGGCGGAAGGGAAAGTAGCGCGCCGACTTCGCGTAGATCTCCTTCCCATAGGTGAGCGCCTTCAGGTAGTCCTTGGAGTCGTATATCCGCCGGAAGACGCGGTGGAGAGCCGGCACGAAATCGCCGTCGAGCTTCGCCGCCTCGCCCATGATGCGCCAGCCCTCCAGGTAACGCGACGACGACGCGTCGTCGTCGCTGTAACCCAGCAGCGCCGCGGCCAGCAGGTAGCTGTTCGCCGCGTCCTTCCTGGCATCGGCGGCTTTCTTGTAGAACGCGATCGATTCATCGCTGTCCAGCTCGTCGAAAAAGGACGCCAGCGAGATCGCCTTCTTCTCCGGGTCCTCCATCGCCATGACGGAGGCGAACGGATGATCCAGCTCCTCCGTGTATCTGAAACCGGAAAAATAGAGCCTGTCCAGCTCGGCCGCGATCTCCAGGGGGCGCCCGCCGTCGTCCGTGACGATGACCCTGGCGTCCCAGGAGCGCTTTCTGTAGAGCTTAAGCGTCACCGTCACCTCGTCGGTGCCCCAGACGCGCACCACGCGGCAGCGCCGCGCGACCTCGCCGGCGCCGTTTGTCAGGACGCGCCTGCCGTTGATGAAGAGCGCGTACCACGTGCCGGAGTAGACCCGTATCCGCACGGCGCCGCGCGTGCGAAACGACGCGGCGGCGTAGGCGACGCCCGAGGCGGGATGGAGATACTTTTCGCAGCGCAGGGTGCCGTCGGCAGTGTCCAGCTGGATTCTCCGCGCTTTCAGGTCCGGGCTCTTGAGGGAAGTCGCGAGCTCGGGAAGGAACGCGTGATACAGGTCGCCGGGACCGTACCTGCTCCAGGGGCCCATGAGGACCCACCGCCGCAGGGGGGCGAGTTTCCTCGTCACGGTGCCGGCGCGCTCGGCGTCGCGGCCGCCGAGGACCTTCTCCATCTCCATGAGCAGGTTCAGCCTGGCGGTCTCCTTCCCCTCCGACTCGCCCGCGCCCTCCACCCTGACCAGCACCTTTTCCAGCGTCGACGCGGCGCGGTCGTGCCCCAGGATGTCGGCCATCCGGGCGATGTCGTAATAATAGAGGAACGATTCCGTGCGCAGGGGATGGTTCAGCAGCAGGCCCTCGATTTCCCGGTAGAGCCCGAAGTAATCGCCCCTCCGGAAATTGTCCATTATCCGCCGCTCGCGCTCGCCGAAGTCGTCCACCGGGAAACCCGAGACGTGCATGGCGCAGAATATCGCCGTCCAGAGGATGTAGCGCGTGAATTTTTTCATGGATGATACGGGCCCGCTTTCGCGGATGATACTGCCCCGGCGCCCCGTATTGCGCCACTCTTTTTTGGAGCGGAGAGCGCTGCCTTTTTTTATCAACCCAATAAAAAAAATTTAACGCCGCGCTGCCGGGAACCGTACTCGTCCCGGGAGGACGATAATGAAACTGTTCCTTGCACTGGCCCTGTGCCTCGCGGCGGGACCGCTCGGCGCCGGGGAGCTTCTCATCAGCGAGATCTCCCCGGCCACCGCCGGCGACGACTGGGTGGAGATATTTTTCCGGGGGGCCTGCGGGGAGCGCATCGACGTCTCGGCCCTCTACGTGACCATGTACTTCGGCACCAACGAGCCGCTCTCCGTCGATCCGGTATCGCTCCACGGCTGCGACCTGCCCGCGACACCGTACGACGACAGGTACGCAGTGGTCCACCTCACCGCGCCCGGCGTCCCCGACGAAACCGACCTCACGGGCGACGCCAACGGCAACGGCGCCATCGACCTCTACTGCGACAATTATTACGGGAGCCTCTGGAACAGCGACTGCGCCGTCGCCATAGACATCGACGACGAGCCCTCCGGCGGCATCATCGACTTCGCCGCGTACTCCAACCGCGACGGCTCCGGCAGCGACGACATCCTCGGCTACGTCGCGCTCGCCCGGGACCAGTTCCAGTGGGCGGCTTCCGGCGGGGACAACCTCCAGCTCTGCATGGTGGACATCGGCGCGCGGGGTCTCGACGCATATCGCAGTATCGCCCGCCTCGACGCGCCCGACACCAATAGCAAGGAGGATTTCGCCCTCACATCGTTCCAGACTCCCGGGCGTCCCAATATTTTTTCCGCGGGCGCGGGCCGGGGCAATCTGTTCAGCATGCGGGAGAAGAGGATCACCGTGGTGTCGGGGCATCCCCTCCACGGTGAATGCGCGGTGGCCCTCACCGTGACGGAGCCCTGCTCCCTGCGCCTGCGGATCTTCACGCCCACGGGAATGATGGTGCACGAATCGCCGCTCTTGCGCGACGTCCCGCCGGGCCTCCACCGGCTCACGTGGGACCTGCGGGGACGCGGAAGAACCGCGGGCACCGGGATGTACCTCGCCCTGGTCGAGGGCACCAGCTCTGCCCTCCGCCGCTCCCAGCGCGAGACGCTCTATCTCATCGTGAGCCGGTACCGATGACGGCGGCGGCGCTTTTCATCATCAGCCTGGCGCTTGACTCCACCGCGTTCACGTTCCGCGAGAGCCACCCGTCCGCGCTCTTTCCGTATATCCGCGCCGTGCCGGAGAGCGCCGTCGCCGGGCGCTACGTCAACCCGGCGTACCTTCCCGGGGGCCCGGCCCTCTTCCTGGACATGGCCTACTCCCGGCCCTACGGGCTCGAGGGCCTCCACGCCGGCTCCGTCCATGGCGGCGGCGCCACCCGCCGCCTGGGCGGCATGCTCGCCTGGCGCGGCTTCGGCATCGACGAGTACCGCGAGGAAAGCGCCGAGGCCTCGGCGGCCATGGCACCGGCATTCTGGCTCCGCACCGGCGCGACCGTGTCCGCGGAACGCCTCATCATCCAGACGGACCAGGCAGCGCTGCGGGAAACGCAGTGGGACATCGGCGCCTCGGCTGTCCTGTCGCCCTTCCCGTGGATCGAGGCGGGCTTCCGACAGGAGCACATCCGCTCACTCGCCGATCGCGCCGGCAGGGACCTGCATTTCCCCGAATGGAGCGCCGGCGCCGCGCTCAGGCCGGCGCGCGGTTTCGCCGCGTCCTGGAACATCACCCGCGAATACTTCGGCCTCGTCAACACGCTCGCCGTGTCCGCGAACCTGCTGGACTGCCTTTCCGTGTCGGGAGGCTATGCCCGGGAGACGAGTTCACTCGCCGGCTCGGTCATCCTCATCGTCGGGGGGATGATGATATCGTACGGCCTCCGGTATCACGGCTACCTGGGCGCCACGCACTCCTTCGGCGCGGCCTTCGTCCTGGGCATGCCCGCGCCCGATGAGATCAGTTACCACAGGCGCATCATCCGCCGCGCGACACCCGGCACCGATCCCCGCGCCGTCGACCTGGCGACCTGCACCGCGGACGAACTCCTCGAAGTTCCCGGCATGGAAAGGCCAGTCGCCGAGAGGCTGGTGAAGTACCGCGCAGTCATGGGCCCGCTGGGGCGCCGCGCCATGATCCAGATGGGCGTCACCGCCGCCGAGTTCCGCGCCATGGAGCCTCATATCAAAAACCTCGCCACCGACGAAGACAGGCGGGCGAAGTTTCGCGACCGGAAAAAGAAGAAACAGGCGGGGGGCCACGGGAACACCGGCCTTCCCTTCCGCTCCAACGAAAACCGCAGAGCCCTCTTCCAGGCCCTGGTGCGCGAAGGCGTGAAGGCCTCCTCCGCCCTGCGCGTCGCCGAGATCGCGCGGGGAATCGACAGGAACGCGCTGGATAAAAAAATCGGCGGATTCTCGTTCCTCTCGGAAGAAGAAAAAAAGGCGGCGCGACGGGCATGCACCGCGCGCTGACGGCGCTCATCATACTCCTGGCGGGGAGCGCCGCGGCCGCCGGCCAGAAGGAGGACCGTATCACCCTCCAGGGCGATTACCGACGCGACGCCGTCGACTACGAGGACGCGCCGCGTGAGTTCTTCCGTGAACGCGCCACCCTGCGCTTCAGCCGGGAAAGCGCGCTCACGGCGGCCCTGGTCCACGGGCCCGGCGGCGGGGAGAGCTTCACCTGGAACCTGACGCTGTGTGACCTGTCTCCGGATATGTCGTTCATGGCGGGGCATTTTTACGCGCATTTCGGCAAGGGGCTTCTCGCCGGAAAGAAGAGCGCCTGGCAGCCCGACGTCTTCTCCCGGCGCGGGGCCATCAGCGACGAGGGAGTCTTCACCCCGTGCAAAAGCGGCAACCCCAATTTCGCCTTTCACGGAGCCGCGGCGTCGTTCAGGCTCGCCGGGGAGGATCTATCCCTCTCACTCCATCCCTTCTATTCCCTGAAAGAGCGGTACATCACGCAGGAGGACTACGAAAACCGGACGACCTCCTCCCTCTCGGCGATCGAGTCACGGGACGGAAGGGAGCGGCAGTACCTGGAACCGGTCGACGTTCACACGCGCGGGGCGATGCTGGCGCTTTCATGCATCGATCTTCTTTCGGCGCGGGCCTACTGGATTGGAGGGAATACCACGGCGCCCTGCGGCGACGAGGTGTCCACAGGCGGACTGCGCGGCTTCACCGGCAGGGGATTCACGCTGGAGTACCGGGACGACAGCCTGGCGCTCTTCTGCGAATGGGCGATGGCATCGTCCCGCTACCAGGGAGATGACGGCGGCTCTTCATCGTCGGAGGGTGGGGGATATCTCACGGGCGCGTCGCTGACATCGCCGCTGGTGCGCGCTTCCTTCATTTACAAGAACGCCGACGACAACTACTACAGCCCCTACACCGCCACCATGGGCGAGTACCTCGGCACGGGAACGTTTATCGATATCAGCCTCAACCCGCTAAAGGGCCTCTCGCTGGGCGCGTCCTGTTCCTCGGAGCGCAGAGCGAACACCGGGAGCGCCGACGACGAGCAGACCGTCGCCGAGCGGGAGCGCCTGTTCATCTCCTGGATGCGGGGCTGGCTGGAGGAGGCGCGCTCCGAGCTGGGGATATCGCGCCGTTCCGACGAGGGCTCCGGGGAACGCAGGCGCTGGCGTCAGAAAATCGCGCTCCGCCCGGCGCCGTTTCTCTCGCTCGGCGCGTCGGCCACCATCCAGACAACGGAAGGCATGGGCGCCACACGCGCCGTGACCGTCGCGCTGGGACTGCACCGGGGCCGCGCCGCCTCGGTCGCGCTCTCGTACACGAGGGCGCGCGTCGCGGAATCGAACCCGGTCTACGAAAGCCTTCTGCCGCTGAAAAACGCCAGCATGACGGGAACTTTCATCAGGGAAAGCGGGGATGTCGCGGCGGGAAGGGCGACGCTGGCGTGGCAGGGTCTGTACGTTTCGGGGCGGGTATTCCACCAGCGGTACGCCGGCGGCGGGAAGAACACGCTCCTGGAGCTTTACGCCAGCGGTTCGTGGTGAAGCGACGAAGGGGGAGGCCGATATCGCCCTCCCTGTCTACCTGCGCCCCTTCTGCGCGCCCGACGGCTTGCTGATACCGGCGATGAAAATCCCGGCAAGGTCCACCCTGGCGCTTTTCTTGTCCGGGAGCCTGTCGTAGACGTCCTTCTCGCAGAGCAGATCCATCACCCGGGGGCCTATCTTCGCCCTGATGATGGGGTGCTTCTTGAACCGGTAGAGTTTCGGTATCTGGTTGATGACCTCCTGGGGCAGCTGCGCGTTTCCCAGCTTGTCCATGCGCTTGTCGAGGACGAGGATCGTCGTGGTGATCTTGTGCTTGTCGACGAGGTCCTTCTGGAGGGAAGCGTTTCTCTCCACCCTCTTTTTCAGGAAATAATAACCGGCGACCACCGCGGCTATCACCACCGCCAGTATCGTGTACAGAACCCACCATTCCATTGATGCACCCCTTGAAGTAAAATAATAGACTTGTTGCGAAACTGTCGTCTCGCGCCTGTCGTTCCGGCCGCGGCACTTCTCCCGCGTTCAGCGTACATTCCGCGAAACGCGTCACCACGCAGCCGGAGAAGACACGAGAAAACCGTTATCGGACCATACATCGCAAAACCGCTCGTTTGGCAATGAGTTTCCGCGGCGCAACTTTTTTTTTCGGCGGGAGGCTGTCGTTCCAGCGGCCGCATATCGGCGATGACGGCGGCACATGTCATTATTTGCTTGACATTGAAAAATTTTGCATATACCCTATCCCGTCCCGCGCGCGGGAACACCGTGGAAGGGGAGACCTCATGAAAAAGAAAGACAAATGGGCCTTCATCATCAATCCCATCGCCGGCAACGGCGAAGCGGGCCGCTTCGCGCCCACCGTGGCCGGGATGATCCGCCGGCACGGCATCGACGCGGAGACGGCCTTCACCACGGGAAAGGGACACGCCACGGAGCTGGCCGCGGACTTCGTGAAGAAAAAATTCAGCCACGTGGTCGCCGTCGGCGGCGACGGGACTTTCAGCGAGGTGGTCCACGGCCTCGTGGGAAAGAAGAACGTGATCTTCGGCGCGGTGCCCGCCGGGACCGGCAACGACTTCATCGCCATCACCGGTTTCCCCGAGCGCTTCGGCGACGCCGAGTGGGAGACCTTTTTCCGCTGTCCCGTGGCGCGCATGGACGTGGGCCGGTGCAACGACATGCACTTCATCAACGGCATGGGCCTGGGCTTCGACGCCCAGGTCGCCTGGGAGAACTACAACAGTACACTGCACTCCAGGGTCAAGGGCGGCTCCAAGTCAAAATACGTGTGGCACATCCTCAAGACCCTCCTCTTCTTTAAGGGCACCACCATGAACCTCACCGCGAACGGGACGACGCGTCCCGCGCAATCCTTCCTCAATACGATCGCCAACGGTAGGAGGCTGGCCGGCGGCTTCTACCTCACCCCGCAGGCGGTGGCGGACGACGGGCTCCTCGACATCTGCATGATCAGCGAGATACCGGTCCACACCAGGATAAAGGAACTCATCCACGTGATCAAGGGAACGCATCTCCGGGACGACGTGGTCCGCTACTTCCGCACGGACCGGATGACGATAGACTTCGGAAGGGAGGTGCCGGCGCACCTGGACGGCGAGCTCTACTTCAACCAGCGGTTCGACATCGGCGTCCTCCCGGGCGCGATCGGCATCATCTACAACCCGGCGGGAAAGCACTTCTTCGGGAAGGCGGTACGATAAGAGGTCGGGCTGCTTGGCGCTTGCATGTATATACCTGATTTCCGTTATCTACTTGACTAGTGACCTTAAATGACCTATATTGGTCACATGGATACAATCTCGATTTCCAACATGAAAGCCCATTTAAGTTCGACGATAAAGCGGGTACGTGCCGGCAACAGGATTGTTATTGTCGACAGGGGCGTTCCCGTCGCCGAAATCACCCCGTATCCCCGTCGGAAAGGTGGAATAACAATCCGTCCGGCAGTGAAAAAGAAAATGTCCCTATCGCTCCGCCTGAAGGAACGGATCGACATCGATCCGGTTGAGTATCTACTGGAGGACAGGCAGAGCCGGCAATCATGATTGTCTATGTGGATTCATCTGCTGTGCTGAGGGTGCTTTTCGGTCATTCGGGAGCATACAAAAAATTCAACCAATGGGACGAGGCTGCATCGAGTGAGCTTTTGCGGGTAGAATGCAACCGGACACTCTACCGCCTCAGAATGGAGAACAGGATCTCCGATGAAACCATGTCCGATTACCAGACCGCCTTTGCGGATTTCCTCGATACGCTTTCCATAATCGACGTTAATCCCATAGTTATGTCAAGAGCTGCGGGTCCGTTTCCAACGGTCATCGGATCCCTCGATGCCGTACATCTTGCCACCGCCCTATTGTGGAAAGAGGAAAAAGAGGAAGACATCCACATGCTCACCCATGACGTTCAGCTTGCCGTGGCGGCGAAAGCGTCGGGAATGAAGGTGATCGGGCGATAGTCCTGCTTATTTCTTTTCCGCATCAATGTGGCTTTCCCCTTCGCTGAGCGCTCCCTCCCCGGCGCCGTCAGTCCTGCTGAGCGCTCCTTCAGCGTCCGCGGGCCGCGTCACCGAGAGCCAGCCTTCGCCGGCGCTTCCCAGGCGGGACCGTATCTTCTCCAGGGCAGTGCGGGCTTCGTCGCGCTCTGCCCTGTCCCTCCGCACCAGGGATATCCGCACAAGGATGGGAGCACCTGTTGTGTCACTGCCGAACGATTCCGCACAGCGGCACAGCGCCTCGACGCAGGAGGGGCCGCCGGCAGCGCCCAGCTCACGGATGGCGCCCAGGCGAACCTGCCGGTCTACATCAACGAGGCACCCGGTGAAAAAATCGTCCGGCGTTTCCCCCGATCTTTTCACTCCCGCGACAATCGCGCTAAACAGGGCGCGCCTGATTTCCCGGTCCCCGCTTTTTTCGAAAAGCTCCATGAAAATTTTTGGGGGATGATAATCACCCTGGTGGCGGATGAGCTCCTCGACCCGAACCCGTACGTCCGGATTGTGGGACTTCATGACGAGCTTCTTCACGAAATTGCCCTGCAGCTGAGCGTCGCTCTCCGCGAGCTTCCCGATGACCAGGGCCGCCAGTCCGGATTTACGCACGGGCAGGCCTTCGAACATTTGCATGAGCGCCGCGCGGCCCTGTTCGCCCAGCTTCGCCGCCGCCTCGATTCGCACTTCAGGGTTCTCGTCTTCCAGCAGATTCTCCAGCAGCGCTGCAGTTTCATCATCCACGGAATAGAAGGAGATGAGCGCCTTCAGCATCCGGAGTTTGGCTTCCGGGCTCTCCTCCGACCGGAGATTGCGGATGATCTTCTTCCTGTTGGCGGCGTCGTCGCCCATGCCCGCAGCGAGTTCGTCCATGATCATGGCAACGCCCGCTATCCGCTCGGCGAGTTTACCCGATTTGATGATTGCACCACCCTGGAACAGGATCGTGGCGAGCCCCGGCTCCACATCCAATCCGGCTGCCTCGTCGAGAGTTTCGAGGAGCCGCTTCCGGGTTTCGGAGCCGAGGAACACCGCGCTTTCAAGCTCGTTGGCCCCGGCCAGGGAAAACCTTTCGTCGAAGCCGGGATCGCCGGTGAGCGCATCGGCAGTTTCCGATACGTTCTGCGCGAGGCTTTTTGAAACCACGCGCAGGGGCCGGTCCGCCTCGCCCTTCCGCTCTATAACGACCCACAGCGATGGCGCACCCTCGTGACTCACCTTTTTCATTTTCAGGGTAAAGCGCTCCATCAGGTCGCCGAGCTTCGCGGTTATGGAGCGCTTGAGGAACATCAGCGAGAACATGGAGAGGGGATCGTCGTCCCCGAACATCATATCAAACGGTGACATCGTCCTCCGCGGCACATTATTCGCAGTGCGGGTGCGAGCCCAGGTGGAAGTCCGCCTGGAGCTACGCCGCCCAGGCGGCTTCCCCGTCCTCGAAATGGTTGCGGCGCTCCCCCGTGAGCCTGAAGTAGAGCGCCTCGGATGGCCGGTAAGTGACCCACGCCGACTGGCCGTCGCTCCGCCGGCTGGCGGCGTCGCCGGCCAGCCGCGTCTCGAGCTCGGCATAGTAATCGTAGCGAAAACCAATAATCCAACCCGCGGGGAAATGCAGCTGCGCGTAGGAGTAGAATCCGTGCTTCCTGTTGTTCGCGGCGTCCGGCCTTTCCTCGTAGCGGAACCAGTATTCCCCGGCCAGAGTGAAACGCCTCGACTCACCGTTTCCCCAATGCAATACCAGGTCGACGCCGGCGGTGTGGTCGACGTCCCGGCCGTCCTCGTCGAGCATGTAGCGGAGGTAGCTCCCGCCGAGCGACGCGGTGAGCGGGCCGCCCACGGTGAACCGGTTGATGAGCCTGCCGGTGTAGAGCGGCCCCGGTTTCACGGGCCCTTCCGTCTCCTCGTGGCCCCAGGTCCTCCCGTTGAAAAAACCGGCCTTCAGCACCTGGTAAAACGGAAGCGGCGTGCGCAACGAAAGCTCCCCGCCCTGGTCGAAGATGCCCTCGTCGTCGAAGAGCACGCGGTGCACCAGCGGCGCGGTGGTGAAGTCCCACCCGTGGCGGTGGATAACGTTCAGCGCGCCGGCGTCGATGAGGAACCGTCCCAGCTTCGCCGAGAGGTTCGCGGGGAAGGTTATGTCCAGGTACGCCTCGTGGAGCTCCACGATATACTCGTTCTCCTCCTCGTGCACCGCGAGGTTGATAGCGCCCCGCACGGTCGAGGTGACCGGCGCCGCGTACCCTATCTCCACCGCTCTGATATGGAA
>Ga0116141_10002136_pt1 | contig 17069 bp, 12 predicted proteins | sample AD_UKC097_MetaG_FD_89744 | JGI IMG/M metagenome (GOLD analysis project Ga0116141, IMG submission 89744) | Active sludge microbial communities of municipal wastewater-treating anaerobic digesters from USA - AD_UKC097_MetaG | ecosystem: Engineered > Bioreactor > Anaerobic > Digestate | place: USA...
AATCGGCGATGGTTTCATCCCCGAGGTGCTGGATGTGTCCATGGTCGACGAAGTGGTCGAGGTCTCCGACGAGGACGCCATCGAGACGACTCGCCGGCTGGGCCGGGATTTCGGCCTGCTGGTCGGAATCAGCTCCGGGGCGAATGTCTGGGCTGCTCGGCGGCTGGCGGAGAGAATCCCGGGCAACATCACGACCGTCCTGCCCGACCGAGCCGAGCGATATTTCAGCACGGCCCTGATGTGAGGGGCACGGCGATCGCAACCGGCGCGCATAAAAAAAGGCTGAGGCAGGAGGAAGGAGGACTTTGTGAACCTCAGCCTTTGTGTGCAACCGCTATATATACGGTCCGGGTCATCCGGTTGTTCGGAATCGGACGGAATGCAGGAAATGGGCCGGGGATCGGAGAGAGGATGTGAAGGTCAGGGAACCCCGGCCCGTAAAGCCATCCGCCATCTGCGAAGAACCATTTCAGCCCTTCATCCGTGAATGTTATCGGGTCCGACGGTCATCGTCGGCCCGCGACGCCCTCCCTGGCGCGGTGCAGTGGCAGCATTGAAAACTCTGACCTCACACACTGGTTGTATAGTGCCGGACCGGTACGTTTTCGTAACGGATCTCGCGGCGACGATTCCGTCGATCGCCAATTATCGGGCGCCGATGGTATTGACAGAACCGGCGTCGCCCATTATCTGTCCACATCTAAATGTCGTCGGCGGAATAACCGATAAGGACCGCAAATGCCCCCGTTCGGGTCCGAACCAAAGCGGATCGGTCTCAGTAGGAGAACATCATCGGGGGCACAGCGACGATTCGGAGCAGGCCCGTTACTTCAGCAAAGTGAAGCAGGCAGATGGCAAAATCGAATTCGCATAAATCGCTGGTCATCGTCGAGTCGCCCGCGAAGGCCAAGACGATCAACCGTTACCTGGGCCCGGATTACGAGGTCCACGCCTCGATGGGTCATGTCCGCGATCTGCCCTCGAAGGGCCTGAACGTGGACGTCGAGAACGACTTCGAGCCCACATACGACATCATGCCGGGCAAGAAGCGCGTCATCACGCAGCTCAAGACGGCGGCCAGGAAGTGCGACAAGCTCTACCTGGCGACCGACCTTGACCGCGAGGGCGAGGCGATCGCCTGGCACCTGGCGCAGGTTCTCGGCATCCCGGAGGATCGCACCTACCGCGTCATCTTCAACGCGATCACGAAATCCGCGATCAAAGAGGCGTTCGCCGAGCCGGGCCGGATCAACGTGGACAAGGTCATGGCCCAGCAGGCCCGCCGGGTGCTCGACCGAATCGTGGGCTACGAGATCAGCCCGCTGCTCTGGAAGAAGGTCACGCGGGGCCTGTCCGCCGGACGCGTGCAGTCCGTGGCAGTCAAGATCATTGTCGAGCGGGAACGCGAGATTCGTGCGTTCAAACCCGAAGAGTACTGGTTGATCCCCGCGGTCTTCACGACGGATCTGCCGAGTGACTACCGCCGGCAGTGGATCGATTTCATCACGCCCAAGACCCCGGACGGCAAGGGCCCGACCGTCGAGCAGCAGAGCGCCTGGTTGAGCGAACACCACGCCTTCAAGGCCGAGCTGTTCAAGATCGGCGACGCGAAGTTCAATGCCTCGAACGAGGAGCAGACGCAGAAAGTCTTCCGGGAGCTGCAGCACGCGCAGTTCCGGATCGCGGATATCGAGACGAAGGAGTCCGTGTCGAAGGCGTCGCCTCCGTTCATCACGTCCACGCTCCAGCAGGCGGCGGCCAATCGTCTCGGCTTCACGGCCAAACGGACGATGGTGGTCGCTCAGCAACTCTATGAAGGGATCGATCTGGGCTCGATGGGTTCGCTCGGCTTGATTACCTACATGCGAACGGACAGTACGCACCTGTCCGGCGAGGCGCTCGGCGAGGTCCGCAACTACATCCAGAACCACTTCGGACCCAACTACCTGCCCGAGAAACCCAACTTCTACGCGGCCGGCAAGTCCGCGCAGCAGGCCCACGAGGCGATTCGCCCGACGGACGTTGATTTGACGCCGCACGAGATCCGCGAGCATCTGAACGACGAGCAGTTCAAGCTCTACGACCTGATCTGGCGGCGCTTCGTCGCATGCCAGATGCTGCCCGCCCGCTGGGATGTCACGACACTGAGCATCACCGCGCCGACGAGCGTCGGGGTCGCGACGTACAAGGCCTCCGGCCGGCGTCTCGTCTTCGACGGGTACAGCCGGGTGTGGCCGACATCCTCCAGCGAACAGCAATTGCCGCCGACGCAGGTCGGGCAGTCGCTCGGCACGGTGGACATCCGGCCCGAGCAGCATTTCACCAAGCCGCCGGCCCGGTACACCGAAGCGTCTCTGGTCAAGGCCCTGGAAAAGGAAGGCATCGGCCGGCCGAGCACGTACGCCCCGATCATCAGCACGATTCAGGATCGCGGGTACGTCGAGCAGAAGGACCGCAAGTTCTTCGCCACCGACCTCGGCGAGGTCGTCACTGACAAGCTCAGTGAGTACTTCCCCCGGATCATGGATATCGCTTTCACTCGGCAGATGGAAGAGCAGCTCGACCAGATCGAGGAACAGCATCTCGACTGGGTCCGGGTCCTGAAGGAGTTCTACGGGCCGTTCAAGACGAACCTTGAAACGGCCGCGGCCCAGATGAAGCACGCGAAGGCCGAGGCTACGCCCAGCGAGTACAACTGTCCCGACTGCGGCCGCCAGCTCTTCTACAAGTTCGGGAAGAACGGCAAGTTCCTGAGCTGCTCGGGGTACCCCGAGTGCAAGTTCGCCTGTCCCTGCGACAAAGAGGGCAAGATGATGCAGGACGAGGTCAGCGAGCACAAGTGCCCGAACTGTGGCAAACCGATGGTTCGCAAGAACGGCCGATTCGGGGCGTTCCTCGGATGCAGCGATTACCCGACCTGCAAGACGACGCTTCGCTTGGACAAGGAGGGCAACCCCCTGCCGCCGAAGCCGCCGGCCGAATCGACCGGGATCAAGTGCCACAAGTGCAAGAGCGGCGAGTTGGTCATTCGCAAGAGCAAGCGAGGCCCGTTCCTCGGCTGCAACAAGTTCCCGCGGTGCCGGACGATCGTCAGCGCCAAGGGGATCGACCGACTCAAGGAACTCCAAGCCGCTGGCGAATGGCCCCCGAAAGACGCCCAGCGGGCTCAGGAGATCCTCAACGAGATCAAAGGCGAGAAGACCGTCGCCGCGAAGAAGTGAGCGGCGTACGGACCGTCACCACGGTGGGATGAAGAAGTCGACGGGGGAAGGACCGGCGGAGGGTCAGACGGTCAAGCAATGAGCATGTGAGCCGGCGGAATCGCTCCGACCTTCTTGCCTCCTCAACCTCTCACCTTCTCTTTGCGAACGGTCTGTACAGAGGATCGCCGATGAGAAGCATCTGCCAGGAGTTGAACGGAAGAGCGTGATAGTACGCCTCGACGAGGCATTGGCCGTCGAAGAGGGCGCCGAAGAAGGCGCTCGGCTCCGGGAAGGCGTGGAGGTAGGGTTCGTTGACGGGCCCGAGCGTGGCGGTGATTCCGTCGGCAAGCATGGCGGGACACCATTGCGTGCTGTTGGGATCGTGCAGGGAGGCCGCCTCGAAGCTGGCGATGTGGAAGCCCACGGCGCCCTCGACGAAATCGAAGGCATCGACGTATTTGCCGACGCTGTACCAGCCGCAATACAAGGCGGTCTGCGGGCAACTGCCGGGTGCGAACAATGCGCCCGTCTCTTCCTGCCGGATCGTCAGAGTGGTCTGAAGTCGCGTCAGGACCGCCAGGTCACGGAGCGACTGGTCGTAGTGCCCATACAGGTCCTTCTGGGAGAGACCCCGCGAGTCGATGCAGGCGTTGCCGGCGAGACCTTTCTGCTCGGCGGCGAGGGCCTTGTCGATGAGTCCTTTCGCGATGTTGTAGCTGGGGCCGTCGAGCCGACTGATCATCAGGGTCTTGAACGGATGGGGTCCCACGGTTCGCAGCAGGTTCGGCTGCCAACGGTACAGTTCGTAGTTGCCGCTCAACGCCAGAGACAACTCGCTGTCCACGGAGGCATCCGTCTGGGTTCCCGTGATGCGGTCGATTTCCGCCTGGATCTGTGCGACGCGGAGCTGCCGGCCCTGCCGGACGAGCGAGTCGGTCTCGCCCTTCTGCTCCAACTGCGCGATCTCGTCCTTCTCCTCCTGGAGTGTCTGGCGCAGCTTCGCGAGCTGCGCGTCGAATCCCCTGAGGGGCTCTCGCGGACCGACTTTGTACGGAATGCCATAGGTCATCACCAGACAATCGATCTGCGAGAGGACTTTCGCCGCGGCGAAGGTCCGGCGGATGGGGCCTGCGAGACGCTGGTCGTAGTCGGCCCGGCTGATGGAGTCTCGAAGCTGCGCCCCCACCGATACCGGGATGACGTTGGCGGCAGGGATGCCTCGCATCTTGCAGTAGTAGCGAGCCAGACTCATCGAGGCGGCCTGCTCCGTATTGGCGACTACGAGGATCTGATTCGGCTCCAGAGCCAGAGCCGCCCGACAGCAGGCCAGGGCTATGACGATCGAAATCGTTACGCTGCTTCGCACGGGTTCTAATCCGGCCCCAGGGATCGGTACGGCAAGGAGATCGGGTAGTCCGAGGCCGCCTCTTCGTAGTCATCCAGCCAGCAGGCATCGGGGTTGCTCTTGAAGACGAGAAACCGCCCGTTGTCCGCATCGTTGGCCGCCCGATGATACTTCAAGTACACCTGTCCCACCGCGACGGCCAGGACCTCGATCTTGCCGGTACTGTGGGACATGACGTAGCGGACGCGCTTGGCCAGCCCGGAGATATGGGCCTTCGCCTGTTCGACGATCTCATAGCCCTCCTCGATCGGGACCGTGTATGCCCGATTGCCGACCGCCGGGCGACACTGGAAGATGTAGTACGGAGCGCAGCCGATGAAAGACAGCTTGCGAAGAAGCTCGGCCAGGACCTGCGGATCGTCGTTGATCCCGCGGATGAGCGGCGCCTGGTTGGCCGTGATCGCGCCGGCTTTCTGGAGAAGCGCGATTGCCTCCACGGCCGGGTCCGTCAGTTCCCGCGGGTGGATGAAATGCGTCATGATGTAGAGTCTCTTCCGGCTCGTGCTGAATCGGCGGATCATTTCGAGCAGAGCCGGATCGTGAATGATCCGATACGGGTCGAACGCGGGCATCCGCGATCCGATCCGGATGATCTGCACATGCTCGATCTCACGGAGCCGGCCCACGACATCGGCCAGCTTCGGCGTCGCCAGCGCCAGCGGATCGCCGCCCGTCAGCAGGACGTTCGTCACCTGCGGCTGGCTCGCGATGTACTTCATGGCCGCCGGCACGTCGCGCAAGCACTCCGCTCGCGAGTCCATGAAGACCCGCTTGCGAAAACAGTAGCGGCAGATCCCCGCGCACACGTCGCTGACCAGCAGCAGGACCGTGTAGTTGTACTTGTGTTCGAGACCGGGCAGGATCGTATACGTTCCCTCGTCGGAAGGATCGAGGCGGCCCCATTCGTCCATTTCCTGCGCGTCCGGCACGATGGCCCGGCGGATCGGATCGTTCGGGTCCCCCCAATCGATCAGAGACAGGTAGTAGTCGTTGCTGCGGAAGGCAAATTGCCGCGAGATTTCGCTCAGCGCGGATCTCTCCGCGTCGGCGAGTTGCTTGATCTGGTCCACCCGTGTCACAGGGCTGGGCTGGTTGGAGCTGATCGTCATCCGGACTACTCCTTGTGCTGTGAACCGAGCTCCGGGAGAGCGGCGATTCAGTTCTCATTCTCATCTGACTTGGACCGCGATGGCCCGCGGACCTGCTCGGTCCGCGAATACCGCCTTTCATAGACTCCATGGCGCGCCAAAACCCACACCAGCGTGGCAAGCAAAATACGGGCGTCCGACCCGAAACCTGCATGCTCCACGTATCGCACGTCGAGGTCCAGTTTCTTCTCAACAGTCAGTTCCCCCCTCCCGGAAACCTGTGCCAGGCCGGTCAGCCCCGGCTTGACGAGAAGCCTTCTTCTCTGCCGGTCGTCCCACTCTGCCATCTGCGAGACGTATAGAGGCCGTGGACCGATGAGACTCATTTCGCCCCATACTATATTACACAATTGCGGCAATTCGTCAAGGGAATATTCGCGCAGAAATCGGCCGACGCGCGTCAGTCGCGGATCTTCACCCGATCGCGGGCTCGGGCCAAATGGGTAGGTGTCGAGCCGCATTGTCCTGAATTTGAGCAGCACGAAGGGCCTGCCGCCCCGGCCCGCCCGCTCCTGTCGGAAGATCGCCGGCCCGGGGCTCGTTGTGCGAATCGCAACCGCGATCACCAGCAGCAGCGGCGAGAGGATCACCAGCGCGATCCCCGCCACCAACACGTCGAACAACCTCTTGAAGAAGGGATACATTTCAGAAGAGGCGCGCGTATTGCCGGGCCAGTATCTCGTAGGTGTGCGTGTCCTCGAGATAGCGGCGCCCGCGTTCGCCCATCTCTCGCAATTGGGTTCGCGGCATTGCCGCCACCCGATGGAGCACGGTCGCCAGCGCGCGTGGATCTTCGGCCGGCATGGAGAAGCCGCACCCGGCCTCGGCCACCTCGTCGCGGTCCATCTCGATGGCGAACAGAATCGGCAGTCCGGCGGCCATGTACTCGTACAGCTTGTTCGGACTCACGCCGTACTTGAACAGATCTCGCTTCTGCAGGCCGATATAGCCGAGGTCCGCCGATTGCGTCAAAGCCGGCATCTGCGACCTGCCAACGGGCGGCAGAAAGGAGACATTCGGCAGAGCCGCCTGCTGCGCGCGCTCTTGCAGCGATGGTTTCTCGGGCCCCTGGCCCACGAGCAGGAAATGCACCATCGGCTCATCTCTCAACAGCGCAGCGGCATCGAGGATGGTCCCCAGCGCATTGGCGACGCCGTGGCTGCCGCCGTAGAGGACGATGAGCCTGCCCTGCTCCCTGAGCTCGCCGATGACCCGACGATGCTCCTGCGGCAGGGGCTCGACGCATTCTCCCTCGGCCGGCAGGTCCATGCCGTTGGGGATATGCACGAACTTGCTCTCGTCGAGCCCGTGCGCGAGCATGTAGCTCTTCGTGCCCGCCGACAGGGCAACCGTGTAATCGCACCGCTCGTAGCCAAGCCGTTCGGCCCAGGCCATCGCGCGGATGAAGGGATGTCGGGGCGAGTGGCCACCCAACTCGATCGGCGTCAGCGGCCACAAGTCGCGCACCTCGAAGATGAACTTGGCGCCGTACCTCCTGGCGATGCGACGCCCGTTGACCGCGACAAAAGGATGCGGCGACGATGCGATTACGACATCCGGCTTCGGCAATCGCCCGAGCCTTGCGAACATCAGTCGGGCGGAGAAATCCACCATGTTCAAGGCCCGCCTGGCGTCGTTCTTCGTGTATCGGCGGGTCTTGATCCAGACATACGGAATGCCATCGACCTCAGCGGTCCTGCTCTCGGGCAGCTTCGTCAGCAGATGGTGAAACGATGCGCAGACAATCACCGGCCGCAATCCCATTCTCGCGAAGTGCCGCGCGAGAAAGTAGTGCCTGTACTCCATCCCGTGAACACGGCTGCCCGCGTAGTGGTTGATGATCCAGGCGACTGTGCCGTTTGTGGTCAACGCAGAAACGTGAGGATGCAATCCACGACGGCGTCCTTCATTTCGGCCGTCAGCTCGGGATAGACGGGCAGCGCCATGATCTCGTCGGCCGCCTTCTCGGATTGCGGGAAATCGCCTTCGCCGTAGCCGAGGTAGGAGAAGCACTCCTGCATGTGGGCCGGCACGGGATAGTAGATCTCGCAGCCGATCCTGTTGGCCTTCAGATGGGCAACGACCTCGTCGCGGCGTGGCACGCGGACGCAGTATTGATTGTAGATCGTCACACAGCTCGGGCTCACATACGGCGTCTGCACGGCTGTGCCGGCGAACCGCTCGTTGTAGTACACGGCGTTGCGACGACGGGCCTCGGACCATTCGTCCAGGTGCGGCAGCTTGACCAGCAGGGCCACCGCCTGAATCGGGTCGAGGCGGAAGTTGGCGCCGATGAACTTGTGGTAGTACTTCGGTTCGGCCCCGTGATTGCGCATGAGCATGAGGCGTTTGTAAAGAGCTTCGTCGTTGGTGACGACCATGCCGCCATCGCCGATACCGCCGAGGTTCTTGCTCGGGAAGAAGCTGAAGCAGCCCGCCGTGCCGATGCTGCCGGCCTTCCGGCCCTTGTACGTGCTCGTGATGGACTGGGCCGCGTCCTCGAGGACCGCCAGATTATACCGGCTCGCGATCCCCATGATCGGGTCCATGTCGGCCATCTGTCCGAACAGGTGGACGGGCATGATCGCCTTGGTCCGCCGGGTCACGGCCGTTTCGATCTGGGCCGGGTCGATGTTGTACGTCTTCGGGTCGATATCGACGAGGACCGGCGTCGCGCCGACCCGCGCGATGCAGCCCACCGTCGCGAAGAACGTGAACGGCGTCGTGATGACCTCATCCCCCGGACCGATATTCAGGCTCATCAGGCAGTTGAGAATCGCGTCCGTCCCGCTCGACACGCCGACCCCAAAGCGGCACTCGCTGACGGCGGCGATTCGCTGCTCGAGTTCCTGCACCTTCGGCCCGCCGATACAGACCTGCGAATCCAGCACCTCCGAGATGCCGGCCAAGACCTCGTTCTTGATCGTCTTATACTGCGCCTTCAGATCCAACAACGGTACTTCCATGATCGTTCCTTCAGCCTTCTACAAGGTTCGCATCACGCTCATATCACGCCGCCGGACAATTCTGTCATGCTGAACGCAGTGAAGCGTCCGGCCCACGGACAGAATGTCGGCATTGCAGTCGCAGCCGGTCTCTGTTCCAGTGCCCAGATCCTTCGCTACCGCTCAGGATGACAAGTCGCCCGCGGCAGGCCTCTTGGCCCAGGAGATACATCATCCTCGATAGCGGCGCCCGTGTAAATGGGTTGCCTGGAAACCCGCTACACCGCTTCGATGAGGTATCGTTGCGTCGCCTCCGTGAGCACCTCTTCCAGGCAGCCGGCCAGGAGGTTGCGGTCGAATTGGCGCTCGGCCAGCGCGCGGGCGTTCGCGCCCATCTTTCTGCAGAGGTCGGGCTCGCGGGAGAGCTTCACCAGGGCGTCGGCCAGCGCCTCGGGCCGGGCGGGATCGAGGCTCAACCCGCACTCGTTGTGTTCGACGATCTCCCCGAGCCAGCCGCCGACGTTGACCAATACGGGTTTGCCCGCCGCCAAGGCGTCGAACATCTTGTTCGGCGACCAGGTCTGCTCCTTCGCGGCGCGGTAGATCGTCAGGCAGCAGTCGCAGCCGGCCACGATGCGAGCGATTTCGCTTTTGTCCGGCACGAGATCGCTGAACACGACGTTCGTGAGCCCATGGTGCCGGGCGAGCGCCTCCAGCCTGCTTCTCTTGCCCCCGTCGCCGTGGAGAACGAGCACGATATGATCCTCCTTCCGCTGGGCAAGGATCTTCGCCGCCTCGATGACGTATTCGAGGCCGTTGGCCATCCCCATCGCACCGAAGTAGATCGCGGCGAACCGTTCGCCCAGCCCCAGCCGTTCGCGAGACGCGCTGCCGTCGAGGTGGGGCCCGAACAGATCGAGATCGCTGGCGTTCGGGATCACCGTCACCTTTTCCTCCAGGGTGCCGGCCTGCGTGATGCCCTGTTTCATGCCGGGGGACAGGGCGATGATGTGATCGGCCGCGTGATAGATGTAGCGGGCCGTCCATTTCATCATTTGCACGACCACCGGATTGCGGAGAGCGCCGACGTTGACCAGCGCCTGCGGCCACAGGTCCCGCACCTCGAACACGAAGGGAACGCCGAAGTGACGGCTTAGGGCCACCCCCGCCAGCCCCACCATCAGCGGCGTGTGCGTGGCAAAGACCACGTGCGGCGGCACGAGATTCTTGCCCGCCCTCACGGCGGCTCTGGAGAATCCGCAGAACTTGAGCATCCGCCGCCAGCCCCACATGGCGGTACCCGCGTGCGGATCGTTGTACCCGCCGGCGACGGAGAGAACGCGAATCCCGTCCACCTCGTACTCGCGGTCCTTTCCATCTGGGCCCAGCGGGAACTCGGCGTTGGCCACGCCGGAGGTGATCATCGTTACCTCGTGGCCCTTCCCGGCCAGGAAACGCCCGAACTCATACGATCTCGTCCCGGTCCGACCCTTGCGGGAGGCAAAGTACTGATGAATGTACAGAATCCTCATATGCAGCAATCCCGAAAAAGAAGGAAACTACCTATAGCTCCACACTTGCCCAATACCCCTGTCTGTGCTATGATGCCCGGCCTTACGTGGTGACGCGACGGCCCGGACGGCCGAACGCGATCGCAGGATGTTTCACAACACGATTTCGACGCGGTATCACCCGATACGTCAGTCGTCCGAAAACCGCACGGAGGGTGCCGAAATGAACCACTGGGCATCCACGGTACGGACATGGCCCGGGCTGGTTGTTCCGGCAATTGTCGGTATCTGTGTTCTCAGCCTTGTCCCGCAGGCTTGGGCCGGCGAGCAGGGAGACGAGATTGTCCTGCCTGAACTTGATCCGGCGTATGCGCCGCTGGCCGAGGAGAACCGTTCGTTGCTTGCGGCTCGGCTCGTCGCGGCCTTCGAGCGCGATTATTCGATTCTCCAGGCGAACGATGAGGGCAGGGTCCTCAGCGACGGCATGACCATCTACCACGTGCGACGCGAGCTGCAGGCTTGTATCGATATGTGGCGTGCGACCGGCGGCGCCGAGTATCTCGACCGTGCGACAAGCTTGGTCCTGTCTGCGATTGCGCAGGCCCGCGAGAACCTCCGACCGCTGATCTGGCACGACCAGGCACGAGGCCAGTGGCCCTGCTTCTATCTGGACGCCGTGGCCGAAGAGACAGGCGGCCACAGCCAGCTCTGCGATTTCCAGGGCAGTACGGGTTTTCTCATGGTGGCCCGCGCTCTGCGGGAACTCGACCTGCCCGAATCAAGACAGATCGCTGATTTCGTGGAGCGGGACATCGTCGAGAAGTGGCTTTACTACATACCTTCGATCGATCGCGAGCACCTGACAGGTCCGCAATCCTGCGAATACCTTCCGGCCGTCTTGAATTCCGGCCGCGATGTGCGGGAGCATTTCGCCTGCATCTGTCTGGACCTGGCCGCCATGGGTCACGATGAATACCCCTACGGCGACTGGGCGAAGCTCCTCATCGATCTGTACTTGGCCCCTCGCTATGAACCCAATCAGCCCGCTCCGTGCCAGGACCGGATATCCGAGAGGGTTCCCGATGATTGGGGATTGCCCGTCGTCGCGGACAGCAACGGGACGACTTGCTTGTCCATCCTGGACCCGGACCCCGACAGCCCAACCGGCGTGCTCGATACTTCGCACGCCAACCGCACCGCATGGCTCGCGGCCAGAGCATACGGGGAAGGATTCACCGACGAGAGTGTCATCAACGGTCTGGCCAATACGCTCCGCTATCGGATCTGGGCCCCCGAGAAGGGCCCGCTCTATTTCAACAATTACGTCGACGGCAGTGATTGCGAGCTTGACGGCCTCGAACCCGGTCGAGGCGGCAACCTCTGGTTCGGCTGGCATCGCCTGGCCGCCTACAGTGCGGACATCGAGGAACTGTTTCTCTCCATCGCATACGACCTTACGAACGGCGGCCCCAACCTGCCGGAGGGCGCCCAGAACAAGGCGATGCTGGAGGCGCCGCCGTGTTTCGAGGCGTGGGCTGTGAGACTGCTATCGGATGCGCAGACGCGGACATTCCCGTGATGCCATCAGGACAGATTCGCGGCGGTGTATTCCGCGAGCACCTTTGTGATCCGCTCGGCGGTCCGGCCATCCCACAGCGATGGGACCTTGCCCTGCTTCCATCGTCCTGAGAGGATTCGGGCCGCGTGTTCCTCGATGTTGGTCATGTCCACCAGTTCGTTCGTGCCCTCGGCGATCGTGATGGGCCGTTCGGTGTTCGGTCGCAGCGTCAGGCAGGGCAGACCCAGGTACGTCGTCTCCTCCTGGATGCCGCCGGAATCGGTCAAAACGAATCGTGCGTTTCTCTCGAGCGTAATGAACTCGCGGTACCGCACGGGCTCGACGATCCGGAGGTTGTCCCCCGAGGATGTGTCGATGCCGAGAACCTCGATGTTCTTGCGGGTCCTCGGGTGAATCGGAAAGATTACAGGCACCTGTCCGGACAACCGCTTGAGGTACCTCAGAATTCGCTCCAATCCGTCCCGATCATCGACGTTGGACGGCCGATGGAGCGTCACGAGAACATACTGCCCCTTCTCGACGCCGAATTGCCGGACGATTCGCTCCTGGTGGTCGCGGTCGATCTTGCCCAGAATGCCGACGAGCGAGTCGATCATGATATTGCCGACCTGGTGAATCTTGTGTCTCGGGACACCCTCCCGGATCAGGTTCTCGTCGCCGTCGGGCGAGGGTGTGAACAACAGGTCCGAGATGGCGTCGGTTACCCGGCGATTGATCTCCTCGGGCATCGTCTCATCGAAGCTCCGCAGGCCCGCCTCCACGTGTGCGACGGGGATCAGCAGCTTCTTCGCCGTCAGGCTGCACGCGACGGTCGAGTTCACGTCGCCAAAGACGACGACTAAATGGGGTTTGTCCGCAAGGAGCACCTTCTCGAACTCGACCATGATCCTGGCCGTCTGCTCGGCGTGCGAGCCAGACCCGACCCCCAGGAAATGATCCGGCTGGGGCAGTTCCAGGTCCTCGAAGAACGCCTGGGACATCACGTAGTCGTAGTGCTGCCCCGTATGGACAATCGATGGGGTCGGTCCATCGGCCTTCACCATCGTGAAGTACAGCGGGGCCATCTTCATGAAGTTCGGCCTCGCGCCGACGACTAACAGGATCTTGGGCATAATCAACCTTCTCCTTTCTCCTTGAGCACGGTGTCATAGATCCGCAGCAACCGTTCGCTCTCTTTCTCCCAGTTGTACTTCTCCAAAACAGCCTTTCGTCCGCGTTCTCCCATCTGGCGAGCTTCCTCCGGGTGTTCGATCAGATATTCCATCGCCCGGGCGATCTCCTCGGGCTTCGACGGATCGACGATGATCCCGCAGTGGTCGGGCTCCACGACCTCTCGATAAAGTGGGAAGTTCGACGCAATCACGGGCAGGCCCACAAGCATGTAGTCGAAGAGCTTGTTGGGCAGACAGCTCGTGTTGTTCGAATAGGGCAGATATGTGATGACGCCCATCGACCCCTGCGACGAGAGCCGCTCTTTCTCTTCATAGGGCACCCAGGCGATGAACTTCACATTCGCCTCGATGCCGCGACGGGCCACCAGATCTTTCAACTGGTGCTCGAACGACGGCGGCTGATACAGTCCGACGAGGTAGAGCTCCCAGCTCGGGTGCTTCTTCGCCACGATACTGAAGGCCTCGACCACCTCGACGAGTCCGCGAATCGGCGACATGCCACCCAAGTAGATGATCTTCTCCTGCGGGTCTGGCTTGAATGCGCGCGACAACTCGACGATCGGGTAATTCTCGACCCGGCCCGAGCGGACCTTCATCTTCTGATAGCGGGCCCCGACAAACGGCGTCGTGTAGATCACATAGTCGAAGAATCTTACCGTGACGCGCTCGAACAGGTCGAAGGACTTGCTGATCGCACGTCGCAACGGCCTGGCGATGTAGTACTTGTCGAGGATGGCGTTGGGATAGTGCTCGTGCACGTCCCAGATCACTCTCCTGCCTCGCAGCTTCAGCAGCAGGCCGACGACCATCAGCTCGGGATCGTGGAAGTGGTAGACGTCGGCGTTCTCCCGGATCGCCAGGCGATAGAGCCGCCAGAGGACCTTTGTCATTCGCTGGAGCCGGCCCCTCGGCTCCGGGAGCGGCACGACGCGAACACCGTCAACGACCTCGTCCTTGTCGTGCCGAGCGATGAGCACCACGTCGTAGCCGGCCTTCGCCAAGCTGCGAGCCTCTTTGTGAAAGACCCGACCGTCGAATGGAATGTGGACCGAGGTCAGCACGCAGACCTTGGCCCGGCGTTGTCTCGGTGTGTCAGTCATGGGGATCGCGCTTGCCTTTGGCCAGTGACTTCAGGGCCTCGGCGAACCTTTCGGCGTTGCGCTGCGAGTCGAAGACATCGCGGGCTCGGGCCAAGCCCTCGCGTCCGGCGCGGAGTCGGAATGCTTCATCGACGATTATCCGCTCCATCGCATCGCGGAGTTGCTCGGGGTTCTTCGCTTCAACCAGCAGGCCCGTCCGCCCGTCGATCACCGCCTCCGGGACCCCGCCGACGCGCGTCGCCACGACGGCCAACCCGCACTCCATCGCCTCCAGCACCGCCTGGGGCAACCCTTCGCTGTACGACGGCAGCACGAGGAAATCGGACGCCTGCAGGAACTTCGGTACTTCCTCCGGCGGGACATTGCCGGTCGGAACGACGGCATCCTCCCGGCCGACGCGACCTGCGAGGTCGGCCAATAGACCGCGTTGGGGCCCATCTCCAACACAGACGAGTTGCAGGTTTCGATACCTCTTCAAGAGAGCTTCGACGGCGACGACCAGTTCGCGGATGCCCTTGATTTCGACCAACCCGCCGACATAGATCGCGACGATGCTCGTGGCAGGCCAGCCGAGCCGCCTGCGGACCTGGCTTTTGTCAACGACCGGTGTCAATTGAGTTGTATCGCGACTCAAGTAGATGCACAGCGGCTCTCGTCTGCACTGGCCCGTCTCGGTCAGTCTCGCGCAGATCGACTGACTGACGCCGACAGGCAAATCGACGCGTCGAAGCGTGTCGCAGAGCCGCCGCCACAGGACCGGCATCCGGTCCGGGTACACCATTACGTCGCTGCCCACCGCCAGGCTCACGACAGGCAGCCCGAGCCTCTCGCCCACAACGACCGCCGCCTCGGCGTCCGGGAGCATCGAAACGCCCATGACCAGATCGAACGGCTCGCGACGGTGCCAGTCTCGCGCCGCGGGCAACACGCTGGGGGCCATCGACGCGCCCTCAAATCGGCGAAAGCCGAATCCGGGCGGCCGCAGATAGGCGATTGGTTTCGCCTGAATGCCGTCGGGAACGACCAGCGGATTCGCCGGCCCATACTTACGCCAGCGCGGAACGCAGTGAAGCGGCCACGGCGCCCACGGTCGGCCGGCCAGGAACGAGGTCTCGATTCCATGCTTGCGGAGAGCCTGCGCCTCACGGCAGACGAAAATCCCGTGCCGCCGGAAGAGGGCGGAGGGAAACATGTGGCTAATCGCCAGTATCCGCAGTGATTTCATTCCCCTCGCTCTCTTCGCCCGGCTCCTGTTCCGGCTCGGCATGCCACCGGCCGATTCGCTCGGCCGCCAGGACGACGCCCATGAAGATCCAGTAATACTTCGCCGAGACCTGCTTGATATTGAGTCCCATCACGAGCAGGAATGTCAGCACGGCCCGCGCGTAGAGCTTCTCCACGGTCAAGGGCATCCGTTTGACCGTGCACATCACCAGGACCACGAGAACAGCGAAGAGAATCGCTCCGGGCACGCCGTAGACGCCGAGACAGAAGATCAAATCGTTGTGCGGCCAGATCTGGCTCCCCGTCCGCTCGAACCAGCTCCAGTAACCTGTCCCCATCGGCCAGACGAGCACGGCGTCGAGGGCGTTTCGAACGGGAACCATTCGGAATTCCAGTGCCTGCCTGGCTCGTCCGACGTCAGTCAGACGCGTCAAGACGGATGTTTCGATCCCCTGGCGTTCGATCAGGACGCCCGCCGAGGCAGAGGCAAGCACAATCGCGACCAGCAGCAGGGCCGCCAGGCCGGGCCGGCGGAGCACCTGTCGAACGAACAACAACGGCGAGAGCATCGTGAAGGCCAGCGCCACGAGGCCGCCGCGCGAGCCCGTCCGGATCATCATGAGCGGCAAGAACAACAACGCGACGACGTAGACCATCCGCCAGAAGAGACTCCGGTCCCGGGCGAGCAGGTAGATTGCCGAGAGCACGGTGATCGCGATGAGCGACGAGAGCATGTTCGCGTCGATGGCTTGTCCCAGCGTCGCGGCGTATCGAGCGTCGCGTGTCTCCTGGACTGCACGAATTGCCTGGCCCGATTTGATTGCCAGCACGATGGAGCCCACCATGCCGATCACGTAGGACCGCAGCGCCCAGCGGAAGGTGCTCTCATGGTTCGTCTCGAGGATCCAGTACACGATCAGGACCAGCACGACGAGCTGGAATTGCGTGAACGCTCGGATGATCTCCCAGGTGAGGTTGGGCTGCGTCAGGGAGGATATGCCGATCCACACGCTCAGTCCCGCCGCGACCCACAAGGCCCTGTGCCGGACTCGCAGGCCCGGGCGGGTCAGGAGCACGTTCAGGAAGAAGCTGGCCGCCAGCGCCACGCCGACTGCGCGGTCGAGACTGAACGTCTCTCGGAAACCCACGCCCGCCCCCGTTGGGAGAACCAGCATCAGGACGCACAGAGCGAACGTCGGCTTGATGACCATCCCCACGAGAGTGGGGACGGCGATCACGGCCACGCCGGCGACGGTGTTCTTGGCCAGGAAGATAACGCCAAATCCGATGGCGCAAATCACCAGCCACGCCGCGAGGAGCATGGTGTTCATCGCCGGCGAGAACTGGATATCGGACGTGCGTTCCCGCAGCTCGTACAGCAGGTCGTCGTCGATGAGCGCGTTGGCGTAAGCAGTGTACATTGTAGAGAATATCGACCGGTCACGGCCCGGCCGTTATCACGGTCAGACCATCGCTTCGGCCCGTGTGGACGACCCGTCCGATTTGTGGTGCTTCACGGACTGCGCCGTGCGAAAGAGCCTGGCGACAATCGCGTGGTTGCCGGCCAGAGCGTATCGGGCCGCGTAGAACTTCAACGCGTTGATGTAGTCTTCCCGTGTGGGTTCCAGCAGCTTCTGTCGGTACGCCGGCACGCTCCGACCCATCCACCGGAACATTCGCATCCGGGCCTGGAGTTTCCTCTTCTTGAACAAGGCGTTTCCCTGAGAGGCCAGCAGTTCGCGCAGGCCAAGCTCCGATAACTCAATGGCCTCGCTCGCTGCG
>Ga0116141_10002150_pt1 | contig 17037 bp, 26 predicted proteins | sample AD_UKC097_MetaG_FD_89744 | JGI IMG/M metagenome (GOLD analysis project Ga0116141, IMG submission 89744) | Active sludge microbial communities of municipal wastewater-treating anaerobic digesters from USA - AD_UKC097_MetaG | ecosystem: Engineered > Bioreactor > Anaerobic > Digestate | place: USA...
CTGCCATGGCCTTTTCGTTTTATTCTGTCGCCCGAAAACAAGTTTTCAGCTCAGTCATAAAACAAAAAGGCCGGTAATCTGCCTTCTGCAGATTACCGGTGCTTTCCGTTGTAGCGAGACCGACGCTCATGATATCGGAAACATTGTTTACAGGCCTGCTTACAGGTTTACATCTAACACGCTCTATTCCTGTTTTTTATCTCTTATGAATGTAAATTGTTGTAATCTTCTGTAAAAATAATACAGGTTTTTGTTTCCCGTCTGCTTCCGATCATTTATCTTTGGTTCATAATCAATTTCGCTACACATGCCGACAGTAAAACTACTTCTTGCTTCTCCCTACGAAAAGACCAAAACCGGGACCAAGAAACCATCCGACAAAGAGACCAGGATCTATGCTTACCTTATTCTCAGCAGGGAGGCAATTGTAAAGATCAAAACAGAGCATGTAATCAAACCTACAGAGTGGGACTTTGATAAGCAGCTGAAGAAAGAGAGGCTGGCCGGTGCCATTGAGTACAACCGCCGGCTCCTTACCTTGAAGGATGAGATCCTTGATAAGTATCATGAACTGAAAAAGGATCCGGCTGGGTATGGATTTGATCATATTAAGAAGCTCCTTCAGGAATTCGGGAAAACAAAGGAGAATCCATATCTGGTCAAAAAGAAATCCTTCTTTGATGTCTATGCTGAATTTGTGGAGAAGGAGAGTATGAGATTAGCGCCAAGGACGATCCAGAAGTTTGGAACATTAAAAAATGTTTTGAAAGAACTTACGGAAACTGATCCAAAATACAAGCATCTGACATTTGACATGATTGATTACAACTTCATGGATGACTTCAAGTATTACCTGTGGTCTAGGGAGCCCCGGGGCCGGCAGAAAAGGCGCCCTGAAGGAATGCAAAATGGCCTCCTGGTGGATAGTGTCGGGAAATATGTCGAGAATCTTCGATCATTCTTAAAATGGGCCTATCAAAGGAAGTACCATACTAACAAGATGTATGAGACCTTTAAGATGTTTGCCGATGATGAGAAGGATAAGAGAAAACAGAATGAAGAGAACATTTCATTGACAATTCAGGAACTCCGGGACCTCTATACTTATGAATTTCCAAAAGGATCCACGCTTGACAATGTGAGAGATTTGTTTTGTTTCGCGGCCTATACGGGTCAAAGATTTCAAGATGTGATAAACTTCAATAAATCAGACCTTTATGATGATGTATGGACTTTCAGAGCCAACAAAACAAAAAAGGCTACATCTATTGATCTCATAGGATATGCCAGGCCGGCTTATACTATATTGGAAAAACACAAATTTGAATTGCCAAAGATAAGCTCCCAAAAATGCAATGAATTTATTAAGCAGGCGTGTTCTGTAGCTGGAATCAATGAGCCTGTTACGATTATCCGATATACCAGAAACCAAGAAATTAAGATTACAGGGCCGAAATCTGACTTTGTGACGTTTCATACAGCACGACGCACATGCGTAAGCCTTCTATTGAATAATTACGGTGTACCCATTTCAACCGTAATGCAAATTACCAAACATTCTAGCCTGAACACATTGCAGAAATATTTGATTCCAGACCGCAAAGAACAAAGGGCGAAAATGGCCAAAACCTTTCCTGTGACGGAGCCCCTGACAGTTAAAAAGAATGCCGCCGTATGAGTAAGATTGAAGAAAAGGGGGAAGACACTAGCCCTCAGGATAAGCGATCCGACTACTGGAGCATAAGCTTGCCCGCGGATGCCATTGTAACCCGTACTTCAGATCGGCCGATTAAAGAGATTCCCGAAGACATCTCCCCTATCTGGCAGGACGCATTACTCCGTCTTGCACGGTTTGCTGAGAGCTTTAGCACTATTGTGCCGGAAGACTATATTATTACCAAAGAAGAACTTGCCGAACTAACTGAGGAGCAGAAGGAGGCACGCTTTAAATTATTCATGCAACTATCAACAGAAACCGATGAAGCAATACAGCTGAATCCAGCTAGGCTTTTTGAAAGGCAGTGCGAAAAGGAAAAACTCAAGGATCCATATTTCAATATAATGGTTTTTGCCGAGATGGAGAGTATGAGAGCACGAGCGGCTTTTGGAAAGTATCAAATGACACCAGAATTGTATGACCTCTATTCGCAGAATCCGGTCTATTTAATGGTCCGAAGATATATCGGGTATTTGGATGATATCCTGAGTGGCAAGATCCCGCAATCTGGAAACCTGATCCTTGACTCATGTTATAATGAGGCCGGCTTAGAAAGAATCTTCGACAACTTTGTTCAAGTGAAGGTCATGAAAAGATCTGATAAAAAAGCATTCGTCTCTATGTTCACAACAGGCTTTATCGGAAGGGTCTCGTACAATGCCAAAGTTCCTACCAGCAAGGCCGCTGCGCATTACGTAATGTACCATATCACCGAAAATATGATGAGCTCGGGTGAAATAAAGAAATTATTTGATTTTGGTGATATTGAATTTACTGACCACAACCGCAGTTGGAGCAATGGAAAACTTTCATCACTCCTGGGCAAAAAGATACTTAGCGGAATTCCTGTCAAGGGAAAATAATTTCGACAACAAAATCGACAACCTTAAAAACCTGTAACTGATTAGTTGCAGGTTTTTTATTTGCCCCAATTCGACAATGGCAATTGGCAATAGTCGTTTATATCTTTGATTTACTGATACTTATATTGCCATTTATTGTTTTCCTTTGCTAGCAGAAATAAACGCTAGTTATGGAATTTGACATCACAAAGGTACTTGCAAGCCACAATGGAACTCCGGGCACGCTCCTGATCAGCTATAAGGTTGACAATGTGGCAGAACTCACACGGATTTGTGCCGCACTTAGCAATGACACGCGTGTCGAGGAAAAGCCAATCCCTCAAAAAGAGGATGAAGAGCGGCCGATTTCGCTGTCTGAAGCACTTGAATTTACAGGATTGACCAGACAGGGCTTATACAATGCTCGCCGGCGGGGAGAAATTGAAACCTTCAAACTCGGCGGTAAGCTTTACTTTTTCAAAAGCCAGCTGCTAGCTGCACTCAAAAAGTGTTAACAATCAGAGGAAAAGGGTAAGAAGATGGGTAACAAAAAAGAGAGAGCGGAAGCAATAAAGTTTCAAACAGAGCTCTACCTGGTAAAGCACCGAATAACGCATCCTCACGTGCCGGAGTATGCGCGGAAGGCACCGCGGTATTCTGACAGGACCTCCGCGGGACTCATTAAAATCATCATTGACTTTTTGCGGCTGTCTGGTCACAAGGTTCAAAGGGCCAACAGGACCGGCCGGTACTCCGACACAAGGGAGGTCTTCACTGATGTTGTAGGTCGGACCCGTCAGATCGGATCCGCAAAGTGGAGGCCGGAAGCCAGGCAGATGAATGCCGATGTATTGACTGAGATCAATGGCCGGCAGATAGCCATAATAACACATAGCGCGGACATCACTCAGGAGCCAGGTATCTGGGTTGTTGAAGATTTCGCAGATTTTCTTCTGAAATACAGGGGAGTGAGTAGCTCTCTTCCAATACGATAGTGCCATGGATGTAAGAAGATCCATCAATACAAAGATCTGGGCTGATGAATGGTTCGAAAACCTTACGGCTGTCAATAAGCTGATCTGGCTATATCTGCTCACCAATCAGCAGACAAACATGCTCGGCGTTTATGAGATCAGTATCCGCAAAATAGCCTTTGAAACATGCCTCACGGAGGATCAGGTCCGGAAGGCTTTTTCACTCTTTGAAGAAGAAAAAAAGGCATTTTATTATAGGAATTTCGTGATTTTATCAAACTGGCTGAAGAATCAGGCCCTCAACTCGAATATGAAGATTGCTGCCCTTCAGACTTATGACCGGCTACCTAATGACCTGAAATCCAAAATAAATGCGAATGCTTCGGAAGGGTTCGAGAGCCTTATAAAAGCCTTCCAAATCCTTCGGAAAATTGAAAAGGAAAAGGAAAGTGAAATTGAAAGGGAAGAGGAAAAGGAAATTTCTCCGGAGAAAGCTACAATTGATAAAGCTGAAATTGATTTTGAAAAAATAGTTGAGAGTTATCACTCTCTCTGCCCTGCCCTTCCCCGGGTAACAAAGTTAACCGATCAGAGGAAGTCACATATCAGAGCCAGGATAAAGGACCACGGTGAGGAAAAGCTCCTGGAGGTCTTTAGAGTCGCTGGTGCGTCTGACTATTTGTGTGGCAAAAGGAACGGCTGGCTTGCGAACCTCGACTGGCTTATCAACTCGACAAACTTTCTGAAAGTCGTGGAGGGCAATTACAACAACAAAAACGAATCTCACAATGAAACCACCGAAAGACACCAACGTCAATTTAGCGCTGACGATTTCCAATAAGATCGCGGACCTGTATGCCTTTCATGACTATGAGGTACAGAAGGACCGTATTGTCGAACTGACAAAGCTGATCCTCCTGGCAGAGCCAGAACTTACAGAAAAAGAGGCGGAAAACTTCTTTTTGAAGGTGAAGATGGGCGAGTTTGGAGTAGTCTATAAAGCCCCCTCCTGCCTTATGAGCATGTTCCAAACCTACAGAGGGTATATTCTCAGGCAAAAACTTTTAAAGCAGATCCCGGAATGATCTCAATGTCTCCATCAGAAGAGGCTCTGCTGGGCTGCATGCTCATAGACGGTGACGCCCAGATCGCAAGAGAGGCAACACCTTTGCTGGATTCAGATGATTTTATAGATCCTGTAGGAAGGAGGATTTTTGAGGCTATAAGGAAAATTCTCAATGAGGGAGCTGTCCCAGATCTGATTTCGGTATCCCGTTTGTGCCCAAAAGACATCGAAGACATCGCGGAACTTTCATCTAAGATAGTCCATACCCACAACTGGAGACGTTATTTTATGGAGGTCATTCAAGATTCATCCCTGCGAAAACTCCAGAAAAGAGGGCGTGAAATCCAAAATGAGCCAGACATCGACGGAGCTTTAGAAGCGCTGATTTCAGAAATCAATATAATTCAGAGCCGACTGCAAGGCCCGGAAGATTTCAGCGCTAAGTCAATCGCTCAACTGTCTATGAACGGTCTGGATGAGAGATCAGTCGGACAAAAGCCGGGTCTGATAACTCCGATTCCCCTTCTTACTTCATATATTGGAGGCTGGCGATCGCCAGATCTGATCACCATTGCCGCAAGGCCATCCATAGGCAAAACAGCCTTTGGGCTCGCCAATGCAGACAAGACCCTGGAACAGGGTAAGGCTGTCATTATCTTCAGTCTCGAAATGAAACGTGCTCAGCTCCTTGACAGGTTGATTATTGGCCGTTCTGGGGTGGATGCGTTGGGATACCGAACCGGCAAACTGTCAGCGGATGAATTTATGAGAGCCCAGAATGCTGCTGGGTATTACGCCGATCAAAGGCTTTGGATAGTTGACAAGGGGAGCATCAGTCTTGGTGAGATTGAAGCCTTTTGCATGAAGAAAAGAAAGGAGGGCAATTGTGACCTGGTTATTGTTGACTACCTGCAGCTGATGAAGACCCGCTCACAGAAAAACAGGACTCGTGATGGAGATATTGCTGAATTGAGCAGGGGTTTCAAACTACTGGCCAAGGATCTGGATGTACCGGTCATGGTTCTTTCGCAGTTGAATAGAGAAGTTGAGAAGCGCGGCAACAAGCGCCCTATTCTTTCCGACCTGCGCGAATCAGGGGCCATTGAACAGGATGCCGATATAGTAATCATGCTCTATCGTGCGGCATATTATGGTGAACGGTACGTCAATGTAGGTCACGAGGAGATCTCTTCTCAAGGAATCGGGGAGTTGTCAATTTCTAAGCATCGTAACGGTGAAACCGGTACAATCTTTTGGACTCACAATGACAGCCTTACAAGAATAGGCGGCTATCCTTCAACTGATTACGAAACCGTAACCGCCGTTTAATCCATGGAAACAACTGCCGTTGATATTTGGAATGTAACAGAGCTCGAGGAATTCTTCTCTTCCCGGGAGTTGCCGGTTGGTCCGGTCCGGCTCGACAGCTGCACAGTGGTGAATGATGTGCAGAAGTTTGTTCAGGTGGAGCTCACAACCGTCCGGGCGCATATGAGACAATCCAGGTATGAGCCTTACTTGAATAGGCTGCAACTGCTTAAAAAAGCATTGTCATGATAAACATAACCATGGTTAAGAAACGCTCCCGGCGGTCCGTCAGGTTCTTCTCTGACAAAAAGGATCCTCACTTTGCAAATGTGGAGATCCTTGGTTCACGGACCGGGAAGACAGAGCGGCACTACATAGTTGCAAGTGATGTGCCACAGTGGAGAGGCATTTTTGAAAGAAACGGATTTATAATAAGAGAGAAATGAGCACTGAAAAACCTGATCCCGAGCTTTACCTGGATTTTCACTTTGGCAAGAAGGCTGAATACACCAGGCCTCATACCCTTATGGCAATGACAGGATTTTGTACCGAAACAGTACAAACCATGGTTTCAAACGCATTCGCCAACAGACCTAAAGAAGAGAGACCAAAGATCCATTCCAAGGGTTTTGATCCGCTCTGGGGCACCGCTTCCAGGATAAAAATAAACTGGCTGATTGACAAGAAAATCACCTCTGAGCAATATGACAAGCTCGCCTCCTGTGACATTTTTTTCCTGCTGAAAATGGGAGTCCCGGAGGAGGAAATTACACCGGAGCGGGTTCTGCAGGGAATCACTTCCGCCAGGTGGGATATTCTGAACAAAAAACTTAACAAGAATTGACATGTGTAGCGGTAAATTGGAAACACTTTCAGAGATCACAATTTCCAATCTCACTAGCGTTCAATACGCTACACACTTTTTTCATACTGATCTGATTCTTAATTTATTAAATACTTGTAAAAACATCATTTAATCAATATATTGGAAACTTTAAAAGTAAATCAATGGAAAACCTAACAGCAATCAGAGTAGTCAACATCAGCGCAAACGCTGAATCTAAGAGGGGAAGCGTCATTGTAACGGCCACTTCTGCAGAAGTAACCTCAGAATTCGGTACCCGGACAACAAAGGAGGTTCTGGTTACAGTCACTCCGGACGTTGATATTGAGGACCCGGTAAATACTTACATGGTGATCGCAAGTCCGACGGAGCTCGATAGACTCATTGCCGGCCTGAAGGCTATCCGCAGGGAAGTCTGGGGCAATGGCGTGGTGATTTAAAACGCTCAACCGGTAAGGCCATGATGATCTATGTCGCAAGCGCACCCCAGCCAGAAGAGAGTTCCCGGGAAATCTACTCTTCGGCTACAGCAGAGATCCTGAAGCTAGGGCATGAGCCGTTCAATCCTTACGGATCTGACGGTGCCCTGCTTCCGTGGCCGTTCCGCCTTGAAGCCCTTATGCAGAAGTGCCAGGGACTCTACCTCCTGAAGGGCTGGCAGACTTCACCCGAGGCCTGTATAGAAAGGCATGTCTCTCTCGGAACTGGCAAGGTTATACTCTTTCAGTCAGTCGAAGAGAGAAAGAGCGCCCGGGACCAACAGAAGCTAGTAATATCCGTCCGGATCCAGGAGGCTATCCATGAGGCTACAGGTATGACCATTGATCAGTACCGGGTACACAGTAGGGTTGAAGGGTTGTTTTATGCCAGGATGATCTTTGCTCACCAGGGGAAGAGGCTGGGGCTACATCCTGACGATACCGCCCAGGATCTTAACGTCAGCAAGTCCATGATCTACCACTACTTGAAGAAATACGGGGATGAGGTGATGTATAATTCAGAGTTTCGAGGCATGGCCGAAAGGGTTGATAAAATACTCACTCAGTAACCATGGCACTATCGATGCGCACATCACCGGACGAGTTCCGGAGGAGGCTGGAAGAAAAGTACAACCAGATCATGCAGGACATTGCTGAGAGCCTCTTTTTGACCTGCAGTGAAGCTGTGAACCGTGCGCGCACCCTGGATACATATAAAGACCAGACAAATAATCTCAGGTCCTCCATAGGGTTTATGATCTACCACAATGGCCGGCTGCTCTTCCGAGATTTCCAGACCGGAGGCACCGGAACCGGTGGAGGAGGTCAGGTCAGTTTCACTACCAGCGAGGGGCATGAAGTCTCTTTTTCAGCCCAGGTTAAAAGTGACACATCTGGTAACAGTGGACTGCTCCAGGGTGAAGCTCTCGCAAACAGTATCGCTCAGCGGTATACTTCAGGATTCATAGCAGTGATAGTCGCAGGGATGGATTACGCTCTTTTTGTCGAGGCAAAGGGTTACGACGTGTTGACCGGGAGCACCCTGACTGTCGGAGAGGATCTGAAGAAGAATTTAGAGATAATAAATAATCAGTACGGCACCAGCTTTGGCGCCTTTGGTCAAGGAGTTGAACTATAAAATTAACATGATATGAACAATGATGAAAACGGCCCTCTTCACTATGATTTGACAGTCAGAAGTGACCAATTCATAGGAGCTATGGATGAAGCCGAGAGGCGTGTCAAGGGTCTTTCCTCCGCCACAGTAGCTGAAGGGATGAAGATTGAAAAGGCTTTTGAGCAGTTGACAAAGAAGATCACCACCTCAAAGGAACTGATTGCAGCCACTGAGGCAGATATCCGGAAAATGGAAGGGATGTTGAAGACGATAGCTCCCGGGACTGCAAAGGTTGACCTGATCAGTGAGATCCATTCTGCAAAGAAAGCCCTGCAGGAACAGAAAGCAGCCCTGGCCGACTATGAGGGGCAGGTGAAGACAGCAGCTGCAGCTCACGTCTCCCTGAGAACTCAGCTCCGTCAGATGAAAGAGGAGCTGGTTGCCATGGAAGCCGCAGGGAAGAGGGGAACAAAAGAGTATGAGGTGCTGCAGGAATCTTTTGCGAAACTGACACAGCAAATGGCTCATGCTCAGAAACAGGCAAACGTGCTGGCCCATGATCAGGCCGGTCTCCAGGGCCTGATACAAGCTCTCTCCGGAGTGGCAGGGATAGCAGCTGCAGCCCAGGGAGCAGTCGGACTATTCGCAGGAGAGAATGAAGATCTTCAGCGGGTCATGGTCAAAGTTCAGTCTCTCATGTCCCTGACAATCGGATTACAGCAGACTCAGCAGGTGCTCAACAAAGACAGTGCTTTCTCCCTGGCAGTAGTTACCCGGGCGAAGACTGCCCTGGCAGCTGCTGAGTTGAAGCTGGCTACTGCCTTTGGGATCTCAACAGCTGCAGCGCGGGTCCTCATGGCAACTCTCACACTCGGTCTAAGCGCCGCAATCGGAGTTGCCATAGTTGCTATCACCCGGTATGTCAATAAGGCCCAGGAAGCCAAGAAAGCCACCCAGGAATTCAATAAAGCTACCGCCGAGGAGGCATACAAAACACTCGCCTCTTTTGAAAAGATGCGCCTGGAGTGGAACAGGCTGGGTGATGACATGAAAGCCAAAAACAAGTTCATCAAAGACAACAAAGATGCTTTTCATGATCTCGGGATCCAGATCACTGGTGCTGCAGATGCTGAGAATGTTTTTGTCAAGAATACTGAGACCTTCCGCACTGCCTTAAAGGAGCGGGCCATGGCAGTGGCCAGTTATGACCTGGCTTCAGAGGCCTATAAGAATTACCTGCAGAAAGATCTCGAGGCCAAAACAATGCCGGCCACCGTAAGGAGAACTGAAACGGTTGTGACCGCCGGAGAGGTTCAGATGGGACCGGTCCAGACACGGACCATTGAGGAGGAGAACAAAAAGAGGTTGAAGGTTGAGAAAGAGGCAGCTGAGGAGCTTAAAAGGTTCAATGACCTTATGGCCGCTTCCATTAAGCACGGGGAGCAGTATCAGAACATGCTGGATGATCTCGGAGTCACCACTACTGAAAACCTCGAAAAGATAGTCCTCCTGGAGCAGAAGATTTCAGAACAGGAAAGACTCATGCTGGAGGCGGTTGAAGCCGGCAACACCCAGGAGGCAAAACTTATTGCCGAAAGAATAGAGCAGCTGCAGGAAGAGCTCCGGATCAGGAACCTGCTGGTAAATGCTATTTACGCTCAGTCAAGGGCAAACGAACTTGTTACGAATACTCAGGCCGACGCGTGGAAGCCTGCAGGGTCATCTTTTGTGTCCCTGGGAGCGCCCTCAACCGGAGGAAAGGCAGCCGGCTCCCGGTACTTTCAGAAAGAGGTCTTTGACCTCGAGACCGCTAAGAAGACACTCTCCGTGATGGATCAGCAACTGGTCAATGCACGAAACCAGGAAGCTATCAAAAAGAAGCTGAAGCGGGTTGATGATGAGATCGCAAAAATTACCGATGAGGAGCTGAAGCGCCGTAAGGAAGTAACTCAGGCTGTATCTAAGACAGTGGCCATACTTGAAAGAGGCGGTTTACTATCCAGTGAAATGGCCTCGCAGTTGCAGGGCATGATCGGAGTTGCAGGGAGCCTGGCAACAGGGGACTACCTTGGCGCAATCGTTAACGGAATCGCAATGTTCGTTGATGCTATAAGCCAGGTTATGGAGGCAAGTGACGGCTTTGAGAGACGGCTGGAACGTATGAATATTCTCCTCGAAAAACAGGCCAGACTAGTTGATCTTTCCCAACGCCAAGGAGGAGGCAAGGAGGCTCGAGAAGCTGAGTTGGAAACACTCCGTAAGCAGGTGAAGCTATACGAGGAGCAGGTCGCAAAGGCTGAAAAGCGCCTGGAGAATGCTTACAAGTGGAATCTGACGGGAAATAAACGTGAGAAGGATCTCAAAGAGGTTCAGGCAGCAGCAGAGGAGGCTCGTATAGCTCTGGAAGATGCTGAACAGGCATACAAAGATTTTCTTACCGGAGGCGTAACGCAGGAAACAATAGCAGACACAATCTCCGCCGGTCTCATGGAAGGGAAAAGGAGTGTTGAGGACTTCGCTCAGGATATGAATAACATCCTGACCCAGGCTGTCACAAACGCAATATCAGCTAAGATCCTGGGCCCGGCAATAGACGAACTCACAGATTATCTTGCCGAGGCCATGAAGGACGGCGTTCTCTCCCCGGAGGAGGCCGAGAGGTACAAGACCATGTTTGGAGATATTGCCAAAAGAGGGGCTGAGCTAGCAGATGCCTCCTCCGCTGCTTTAAAATCAGTTCAAGAACCCGACAAAACCCTGAGCGGCGCCATTAAGGGAATAACCGAACAGACAGCCGGGGTCCTCGCTGGCCAGGTGAATGCCATGCGTATAAACCAGGTTGACGGGATCCAGATAATGCGTCAGCAGCTCATGAACCTGGCAGAGATCGCGGCAAACACCAGGTATAACAAACACCTGGAGAAGCTCGGATCCATTGATAGCAAACTCGACGCCCTGAAAACAGATTCACTCAGGGCAACCGGGTTGAACATATAATTTATCAAACTCAACTCAAAAATGGAAGACAAGGAATTCAAAAAACAGATCGTGGCAGAGGCCCAGCCCCTGATCGATAAGATCAACGCCCTGAAGAAAGAAATAGGGGAAGCCGATGAGCAGGAAGAGAAAGCGAAGAATGAGCCCTCCTCCGGCGTCAAACAGTGGATAGAGGATAACAAAACCGGCCGCTTCAAGGGAAAGGGCCTCAACAGAGAGAAAGATGAAGAATTCACAGAAAACGCCGGCTTCACCGGGAAAAAAGTCTGATCCAATGAGGCCAGTACTTGTATCTGAACATGAGAATGAGGCTGTGGCCTTCATTCGGGAAATTGAGAGCGATTATCTGACCCTGGTAAGGACAGTGATATCGGAAATAAAGAACCTGGGCCTCACTCCTACCGAGACCATTGTCCGGGCGGTCCTGATCGACGGTCCGGAGATCCTGAGAGGTAAGTACAATGCTTATGCTGAAAGGGATATTTCCCCGGGCTCAACTGATGCTGCAAAGGCCCAGATGCGTAACCTACATCATGAAGTCTTTGCAGGGTTCTTGCAGAAGCTGAATCCGTTCTTCGAAACCACTATCGGAGGGAAACCGGTTAAGAATCCGATGTTTCAGGATCTGATCACCTTTGATAAAGCCCTGAGGCCTCTGCTTCCGGAAGCGGGCAAGGCAAAGATCAGAGAGCAGTTCCGGGAATATATTTCTGATCCGAGGGTACTTAAAATCCGCAACGCATGTGCGGAAGCTGCAACCGGTTTACAGACCTTCTGGCAGGCAATGATAAAAGCCGGTTATGCTTCGAGGTTCCTGATTGATTACTCAGAATCTGAGCACCCGGGCTGGATGATTGAGAAGCAGGTTCTGAATGTACTGACCAGCTTCTTGACTGTTACAGGAGCAGACGGCCAGTATGTGATTGAACCCCGGCAGATGGATTTTACAAATGTTGAACTTGAAACAATAGATGACCATGGAACAGAATGAATTTGCTTTAGTAAACCCCACCCTCGAGAATGAGGTAAAACTTACCTGCAGCCTGGAAGAGACTGAAACAGGTAAAAGAATCCGGATGGAGTTCCGGAATAAGGGCCTGGGCCTTAACCTTCCCCTAATCCAGAGCACTGATCGACATCTCAACTATATTGTTGAGAGTAAGGATGAAGCTGACAGACTTATCTCATACCTGATTGGCCTCACAAACAAACTGTGACCCTTTTTTTCATTGATTACTTTTGAGAGGGCTCCGTTCTTACCCGCGGGGCTCTCTCTTTTTATGTGCAGATGTGATAAAAATACCCGTTCAATTCTTTCTGTTGCTACACTGTCATACATTATGTGGCTATTATTCAACCTCTTTCATATCCGATATCATGATTATTGGAAACTGACTGGAAATTCTAGCCCTTCAGTAGGCTATTCCAGGGGACGGGCTCTGCCAGGCTTAGGTCGTCGGATCCGGGTGCAGTGTGAAATTCTCACCTCACTATGATGTGATTTCAAGTCACCCCACCAGAAGGAGAATCCAATTTTGGATTGTCCTCTGTGCAGATTCTCCAACTGCGATTCCTTAGTTTGGAGTGTCAGCAATTTTGCTGAGGCTCTCAACAGGTTTGGATTCAGGCACGCTTACTGAAATTTCAGTAAACGTTTTAACCTTTCGGAAGCCTTTCGAACCTATCCGCAACATGTGAAGTGTATTATAGTAATACACTAACTCGCTTACACACTGCAATATACGACAAAGAAAGTTAATAATAACTATTGACATGAAACTATTTTTGCTGCACCTTTGACCTGATTTAGTGTTCATACATTTACTGTCGAAGAGGGGTTGAGGAGTTTACTGGTTCCATTATCAACCCCTCTTTTAACCAAAAACGATTGAGAAATGGTCCGATTACCACAGAGCGAATACGAATTTATCAACGTGCTCACGGCAGCTGCAGAGCTCGGAGCGAAAAAGGCCCTGATTGAGGCGGACCTGCTCCGGCCTTATATCTCCCTGGCAGCTGCAAACAGGAAGTACGGAGAGGGTACCGTTGAAAGATGGTCCCAGGAAAGACTCATTGAAGTCATACAGGACGGACCAGGTTCAAACTATCGCATCGACCGGATCCAGATTGAAGCAGTTGCTAAAACTGCGAACCGGCACACCTATATGAGTGTGCAGGAGAGGAATGAAATTCACCAACACAAACCTTAGATATGAAGAACGAAAGAGAAAACAATCAAAGTGCGCCGGCTGTGACCGCTGAAACTCAGATAAAGGACGTTGTGTCCTCAGGACTGCTGGAGGACATCCGCACACTGCAGGCTATTCACAACCGGATGGAAGAATACAAACAGAAGAAAGACTCACAAGTTGGCACCTGGGACACATTCTCAGAATCCGCTGTAAAGGCAATGAATCATTTATCTGATGCCATGTCAGAAATGAGCTCCCTTGCCGGCAGTGAATTGGATTACAGTATCCTCAACCGATGATCATGGAAGAAAAGGACAAAAAAGTCATACTGACTACTCTGAAGAGTGTCTTTGACGCGCACCCGCAAGCATGGAAAAACTGTCATACACTTGGCAGCGTTGTTTTGGATTGCACTGAATTTGTATCTGAAAAGTCATGCGCTTTAAGGCTTTCGAAAGGATTCACCTGCAGCTGCAGGGAAATTGAAGAAGTGCTCAGGAAAGAGAAACAGCCTAACCTCCTTGCAGATTTCCGTATTATGGTCGATATCCTAGATCAGATACGAGAGTTGGCGATCACAGCCCCAAGGCATATTGATGACATAATACTCATAACCTCAGAATTCCTGTTGGCCATGGAAGAGGCTGAGGCTTAATAGCCGGAAAACTAGTTACAGAATGACCGAAAAAGTGTAAATTTATCAATGGTAAAAATTAAAGACATGAAGACATACAATGAAATGAAGAAAGAAGTGGACGCAATGCCGGACAGCCCAGAAAAAAAGGCAATGAAGAGCTTACTAAGTACCATTAAAAAGACAGAGACCTTACAGAGGAAGTATGAAAAGATGAAGGACACTCTGCCAGAAGATGAAAGAAAAAGGCTCGCTGAATTCTTTGAATAACATCACCAAGGCGCTTTATCCCGGCGCCGTCCCATAATGTGTATCATAGTAATACACCCCTCCCCTCTCAGAATTGCTTATCTTTGTCCTGATCATTGGATCTTGCCATGGAGATATTAAACGACCGGCATCAAAACTACAGACCATACCAGGCATCCTGCTCTCACTGCAGCCAGGAGTTTAACTCCATTGACTTCACCTGCCGTGCCTTCCCGGAAGGCATCCCTGATGACATACTCAGCGGTGACAACAAACATGTGGCACCGGTCCCGGATCAGGGCAATGAGGTAATCTATTCAGTACGGAAATAGAATTTAGGGGACCAGCAGGATCACATCTCCCTGTTCAACTTTTCCACAAACTCCTTTGCCTCCTTCAGCGTCATAGGCCGGTCAGGGATCAGGTCCTTCCCGTCCTTGCCGGTCACTTCGGTTGTCTGACGGATTTTATACTCCTCCGGGGCTTTATTTGTCAGGGTGAAAATAATGGCCTGTATATCCGGTTGGATGTGCTTCTCAATCACGGTCCTTTCTTTGACTTTCGGTAAGGGTTTCCCGTCTGGTCCCGGTTTGCCAGCGTCAACCATGACAGTCCGGGTCTCCTGAATAGTGTAACCCCTGATCTTTTTCATGAGAGAATTCTTGGCCTCCTTCACAACCAGATGATCATAATCCTCGCGCGCGCGCGTAACAGCGTCAGAAAAGTCAGGATGAGCTTTGAGCCAGGCATAGTATGTTTCCCGGGTAATCCCTGACAATGAGCATAATTCTGCAATGGTATAGCAGTCTTTCTTAATGAGAGAACAGATTTGATCTACCAGCTTTTTACTGTACTTAGCCATGATACGGACTTGGTTTAATCAGCCAGTTTCTTTTCCAGCTCTACGATCCTCTCCTCCAGCTCCTCATTGCTTAATCCCTCAAACAGATCCTTGCCACCCTTGCCGGTGAGCTCATTGGTCTGCCTGTTCTTCCAGTTCTCTGGGTCCCGGTTGGTCTGGAAGTGAATGATAGCCGGGAGGCTGGGAACTATGTGCTTCTTGGTGACAGTACGCTCCTTGATCTTTGGCGTTAACTTGCCGTCTGGCCCCGGCTTGCCTGAATCAATCATCACTGTCTTGACCTCTTCATAATCATAGCCGTTGATCAGCTTCACTAGTGACTTTTCGCATTCAACCAGGCGGGCTTCATTAAAATCTTCGCGCGCGTGTGTTACGGCCTCGCAAAACTCGCTTTTATCCTTCAGCCAGCGATAATAGGTTGCTTCGTCAATACCTGATATTGAGCAGATTTCAGCGATTGTATAGCTATCCTTCCGAATGAGGGAGCAAATATGTGCAACTCGTATTTTGCTATACTTTGCCATGAAAACATGAAATTCGGGAACGCTCCAGTGTGTTCTAGGGTCAAATTTACCCGATAATTGGATTTAAAGCCAGCAGAACGGATTCAGTTGTAAGAATCGTTATTGAATAATGGCCAAGGTATTGGCATAACTGGGGTTTCTCACAATTTTGTGAAGAACTCCCTTTCTCACGGAATCCTTATACCTTTGCGGAACCATACTCACATTCTCATGGAAAGAAAAGACCTCATCTGCCTCAGGTGCGCGCACTACACCCCTCTCGAGGGCGGCTGTAAGGCTTTCCCATTTGCCAGCGGAGGAGTCCCTGAGGAGATCATTGAGAATAACCGGCATGACAAACCACTGCCGGGGCAAAAGAATGACCTGGTATTCATAGATAAGGCTCAGGCACCAGCTGCTGGGGTTCCCGCCAGGTAAGCGCTATTTATCGTAGAGTCCCAGAAGGCACATTTGCCTAGTGGCTGACTATCAACGAAGTCCTCTTTTCTCCGGTCGGCACCTGTGAGACAATTAAAAAAGGAGTAACTTTCATAAGCCAAAAACGAAACATGATGAAGACAATTCTTATAGTTCTATGTCTTACTATGTCCCCCGCTGCCATGTATTGCCAATGTGATTGGGATAAAAGTAGCGGTAAAGACCCATTTACCGGCCTTGTAACGCGGGCAACCGTTTGGGAAAACATTGTTCGCTCCACAAGCGGCAGTGTGAGCTTTAAGATTGTAGAATTCCCTCAGGACACATCGATCTATCTGTATGTCAAAGTGAGTTTGCCGCAAAACGTCAGCTCAATCAGATGCTTCAATGATGAGTCACTGATTATGCTCAAATCTGGCGAAATTGTCAAATCGCTAGACTTTGAAGATGATGAGGTTGATTGCGGGACTATACTGATCAACTCCTGCGAGCTTACGCCCGAAATGATTGAGTTTCTCAAACAGAATCCCATTGAGATGTTCCGGATAGTTTTTGCTGAAGGTCAGAAGGATTTCACTATCCTGGATCCGGACAGAAAGCGGCAACCTGAATATTATCAAATGAAGGCAGACTATTTTATCAGGACCCTGAAATGCTTTGAATGAAGCCAGCCTATAGTCACCCCTGATCAGGCCTTCTGAAGGGTCCGCACCTGGATCAGAGATGACACTGCACCGGCAGATAAAACCTGCAACTTATTGATAACGTGAACAGGCAAATTGTTTCCTGCTGGTTTCCTGAAAAAGAAAAACGGA
>Ga0116141_10002152_pt1 | contig 17028 bp, 14 predicted proteins | sample AD_UKC097_MetaG_FD_89744 | JGI IMG/M metagenome (GOLD analysis project Ga0116141, IMG submission 89744) | Active sludge microbial communities of municipal wastewater-treating anaerobic digesters from USA - AD_UKC097_MetaG | ecosystem: Engineered > Bioreactor > Anaerobic > Digestate | place: USA...
ACTCAAAATGTAGTTAGACAAAAACCTGTTGCAGTTTCCGGTGTTCAAAATCAAATCAATCAGCAGTCTATTGCTGTTGCCGTCAACCAGGGAGCCGCTATTCAAAAACCATCTAAAAATGAAGCTAAACAGCAAATCAAAGAAAAAGAAAAACACTCTGCGGAAATAAATCAGGAAGACGATGCCTACAATGAAGAAGATAATTATGCAGATCAGGAAGCGGATCCTGACGGGTCAACTGAAATTGCCGACAGCGAAGAAAAACAGGAAATCATGGAAAATGCATTGGAGCTGCTGGAGGAAGCCGATAAATTATGGAAAAAAGGAGATATAGAAGGAACTCTGGAAACACTGGATGAAGCCTATTCTTTAATCATTGACGCCAATGGCGATCCAAGGATTGCTCAGGAAAAGGATGATGTACGTCTTTTAATTTCACAGCGTATTTTAAGTGTTTATTCTTCCAGAAGGACGGTCGCTGACGGAAAGAATCGGGAAATTCCGTTAATCATGAATGCTGATGTTGAAAAAGAAATCAGGTCTTTCCAGGGGCTGGAGCATGACCAGTTTGTCGCTGCCTATCGTCGTTCCGGACTGTATCGTGAGGCTATCATAAAAGAATTAAAACAGGCGGGAATACCTGAACAGTTTCTATGGCTTCCACTGGTTGAAAGTTTATTCAAAATCAACGCTTATTCCAGCGCACGCGCTCTTGGCTTATGGCAATTCATTCCTTCGACCGGATATAAATTCGGACTCAGCCGCGATGAATGGATTGATGAACGAATGGATGTCCAAAAATCAACCAAAGCGGCTATTGCCTATTTGAAAGAACTGCATGGCATGTTTGGAGACTGGCTTACGGTTCTTGCGGCCTACAACTGTGGAGAAGGAAGGGTGCTTCGGGTTATCTCCAGGCAGCATATTAATTACCTGGACAGTTTCTGGGATTTATACAGACAGTTACCCAATGAAACCGCCCGTTATGTGCCCAGATTTCTGGCTACCTTACACATTGTGAATAATCCGAAGAAATACGGTTTTGATTTAAGCAGTGTGGAAAATCCTGTTGATTACGAGACCGTCACCGTCAATAAAGTGATGAAAATCAAAGATATTGCGGAGAAAATAGAAGTTTCTGAAGAGGTTTTAAGTCTCCTTAATTCGGAGTTACGACATAAGATGACTCCGGATCGGGAATATAACTTGAAAGTTCCCAAACAATCATTGGATAAGTTCAATCTGGTTTACAATGATATTCCGGACAGCGAAAAGCCGAGTTTTGTTTCTGTTCAAAACCGGGATTTGTCTCGCCATCAGGGGGGTACGGCGTTTATAAAACATCGCGTGAAAAGGGGCGAAACGGTTTACTCCATTGCCAGAAAGTATCATGTTTCCGTTGCGAGTATCTGCTCATATAATAAACTGGGTTCCCGGAAAAAGTTGGTGCGGGGAAGAAATCTGACCATACCGGTCGCCAAAAGAGAATATTATGCCTCAGGTAAATCGAATGATCGCAAACAAATTGCATCTTCCGGCCTCTACAAAGTGAAAAAAGGCGAGACGCTCTCCATGATATCAAGGCGTTTTTCCATACCCGTCAATCAGCTCAAGAAGATGAACAACTTGAAAACGGGGAATATTCAGACGGGTCAGAACTTGATCATTTCGAAAAAAGCAGTGGATGTCGATTTACAGGATGACACCATCCAAAACAAGAATGTAAAGCAATCTGCCAGAAAAGCCAAGGTCGGTAAAAAAACATTATCCGCGACTGATCTGGATAAACTGGGAACAAACAAGTATATCGTCACGAAACGTGATAATTTACACACCATTGCTAAAAAGAACAATATTAATGTGACGAAGTTAATGCAATTGAATAAACTGTCAAAAAATGAAAAACTCGTTCCCGGACAAATATTGATTATCAGGTGAAGAGTGAATAAAATAATCATTTTAATACGAGAAAAATAATCGCATTAATTTTTTCTTGACAAAAAAAACATTATTTTGATAATAACGCACATTCGCTTGGATCCGAAAGGACTGAGACGAAAGGGAACAGAAAAATACAAGCCTTTCGTTATTGCGACGAAAGGCTTTTTTATTGCAGATGAAAGTTATAAAGTCAGTCAAGAAAATGCAATCTTTCTCTAAAAACCTTCGGGCAAAGGGAGAAAGAATAGCCTTTGTTCCCACCATGGGGTACTTTCATGAAGGCCATCTTCAGTTGATGAGAGAAGCAAAGCGGATGGCTGACACTGTGGTAACCAGTATTTATGTTAATCCCACACAGTTTGGCCCCAAGGAAGATTTCTCCAAATACCCCCGCGATTTTGATCGAGATCAGCAAATGGCCGAACGTGTTGGCGTGGATGTGATTTTTTATCCGACGAACAAGGAGATGTATCCCGCGGGCTATCAAACCTATGTCGACGTTGAAAAAGTGACACAGAATCTGTGCGGAGTGTCACGTCCGGGACATTTCCGCGGTGTTACAACAATCTGCTGCAAATTGTTTAACATCGTTAAACCGCATGTGGCCGTATTCGGGAAAAAGGATTTTCAACAGTTTATCACCATCAAGCGTATGGTTGATGATTTAAACATGGATTTACAAATCGTAGGTTTCCCGACAGTGCGCGAAGCCGATGGACTGGCCATGAGTTCCCGAAACAAATACCTCCGGAAAAATGAAAGACCGTCAGCCTTAACGTTATTTAAGTCATTAAAGCTGGCTGAAAAACTTTATGCCGCCGGAGAAAGAAACGCGTCTGTCATCATCCAGACAGCGGAAAAATTCATTGCCAAATCTCCTTATACAGTGATCGATTATATCAAGATCTGCGATACCGGGACTCTCAAAGATGTTGATCATATTAAACGTCAGGCCGTCATGGCTTTGGCTGTGAAAGTAGGCACAACAAGGCTCATCGATAATCATGTTTTCGGCGAGGAGCTGAAAATATAATTTATACCCCCCAAGGAGAAGTAAAGTACTATGCAAAGATTCATGTTAAAATCAAAAATCCATCGCGCAACCGTAACAGATGCCGACCTGCATTATGAAGGCAGTATCTCGATTGATGAAAGGTTATTGGAAGAAGCGGGAATTGCCCCTTATGAACAGGTGGCGATTTACGATGTGGACAATGGTGAAAGGTTTACGACCTATGCCATTACAGGGAAACGGAATTCGGGAACAATTTGCCTCAACGGCGCCGCTGCCCGCAAAGTAGCCAAGGGGGATTTGGTGATCATCGCCTGTTATGTTCTTGCTGAAGATAAAGAAGTGGCGAATTGGAAGCCGAAATGCGTATTTGTTGACGCTAAGAATAAGATCAAGAAACTGTCTAAATAATTATATAATCATCACGTAATACAATCTGGAGGAGAAATGGCTTTTTTAGAAATTGACCCGGCTGTAAAATACAAAGTTGCGGATATGGAGCTTGCTGCGTGGGGGAGAAAAGAAATTCAGTTAGCAGAAAATGAGATGCCCGGTCTGATGGCTGTTCGCAAAAAATATGGACAGAAAAAGCCATTAAAAGGAATGAAGATCATGGGCAGTCTGCACATGACCATTCAGACAGCGATGCTGATCGAGACACTCAAAATATTGGGCGCTGATGTTCGGTGGGCGTCCTGCAATATTTTTTCCACACAGGATCACGCGGCCGCGGCGATAGCGGAAAAAGGTTCGGCAGCGGTATTTGCCTGGAAGGGAGAATCGCTGGAAGAATACTGGTGGTGCACCGAACAGGCGTTGACCTGGCCGGACGGTTCAGGCCCTGACTTGATCGTCGATGACGGTGGTGATGCGACGCTGTTTATTCACCAGGGTGTGAAAGTTGAAAAGAATCCCAAATTGCTGAAACAGAAAATAGATAATAAAGAATTTAAGATCATCATGGACCGACTGGAACAGTCCTTTCAGCGTAACCCTAAAAAATGGCAGAGAATAGCATCCAAAGTCAAAGGCGTTTCCGAAGAGACCACCACCGGCGTGCATCGTCTTTATCAGATGCAGTCAGCTGGTGAACTTCTGTTTCCGGCAATTAACGTCAACGATTCAGTGACCAAATCGAAGTTCGACAATCTTTACGGCTGCCGGGAGTCCCTGGCCGATGGAATCAAAAGAGCCACGGATATCATGATTGCCGGCAAGTTGGTTATTGTCTGCGGTTACGGAGACGTAGGGAAGGGGTGTGCCCAGTCCATGAGAGGTTTTGGCGCCCGGGTGATTGTTACGGAAATTGATCCGATATGCGCTCTGCAGGCCGCGATGGAAGGGTATGAGGTAAAAACCATCGAAGAAGTGGCTTCAGTCGGTGATATTTTTGTCACGGCGACCGGATGTTGCGATGTCATTACCGGCAAACACATGGAGATGATGAAAGACGAAGCCATTGTCTGCAATATAGGGCATTTTGACAGCGAAATCGATATGCACTACCTGGAAACAAGTAAATTCTGTAAGAAGGAAAATATCAAACCGCAGGTGGACAAGTGGAAACTGAAATCGGGACGCTCCATCATCGTTCTGGCGGAGGGCCGTCTGGTCAATCTCGGCTGCGCAACCGGTCATCCCAGTTTTGTTATGAGCAACAGTTTTACCAATCAATGCCTGGCCCAAATCGAACTGGCAACCAATAAACTCAAGACAGGCGTTTACACACTTCCTAAAAAACTGGATGAAGAAGTCGCGAGTTTGCATTTGGGAAGATTGGATGCCCGTTTGACCAAACTGACGAAAAAACAGGCTGATTATCTTGGCATAGCCGTCGACGGTCCCTTTAAACCGGATCACTACAGGTATTAGTTCCGCAAAAATTTGTTTAATTCATGACGGATATTTGATTGTTCAGGTGTCCACTTTATAGAACAGATAAACGGCAGCTACGCTGAACAGGATGTTTGCCGACCATGCGGCCAGCAAAGCTGGTAATACCTCCGATTTTCCTAAAGACATGAAGAAGGCGTGAGCTATCCAGTAGGAAAATCCGATAAAAATACCAATTCCAATGCTTTGCATCACTCCTCCGCTTCTTTCCGAACGCAACGAAAACGGTACGGCAATCATCACCATAATGATAATGACAAACGGAAAAGCAATTTTACCGTGGAGGTCGACGAGGTATTTTGTGACATCATATCCTTCCGACTGAATCTTTTTGACGTATTTTTTCAGTTCAAAATATCCCATTTTTTCAACGTCTTTTTGCATCACTTTAAAATCCTCCGGTTTTTCAGGAATGGGAATTATTTTTTCTTTGGACCATTCTAAAACAGGATCACCGTTTTTATCAAAACTGGTAGTGAGTAAATTTTTGAAAAACCACTGATTGCTTTTCCATTCAGCTTCTTTGGCGTCGATGCGGGTTTTCATCGTGAAATCCGGATTCAAATAATTGATTGTTATCCCTCGAAGGATGTTGCGATCGATATCGAACATTTTAAAGTTGTAAATTGCGTTTTCACCCCGGTACCAGATCTCATCCTGCTTAAAATATCCGACTTTTTGCTTTTTTTGTATTTCAATTTTTACAATTTCGGTTTTTTTCTGCGTTGCCGAAGGGGTGATGAATTCGCTGAAATAGAACAGGAAAACAACAGCAAGCGCTGCAAAGATGAGTATGGGCAAAATCATTCTGTAAATATTAATACCGTTGGCTTTCAACGCGGTTATTTCGCTGTATCTAGAAAATGCACTGAAAGTCATCAGGGTCGCAAGAAGAACGGAGGGTGGCAAAATGTAAGAGATGATTATCGGTATAGAATAAACAAAATACGAAATAATGTGAAAAATAGAAGCTTGATTGCTGAGAAACATACGCATTTTTTCAAAGAAATCAACAATCAGAAAAAGGGCGATAAACGATATAAAAGTGATTATAAAAAATCTCATGAATTCTCTGAGTATGTATTGATCCAGCAGCTTCAATGTACTATCCTCTAATACGCGCTTTATGGAAAAGAGAAATCTCTCTGTAATGCAAATAGAAAAGGCAAAGAGCGGCCAGCGCAAACAACAGGTTGGGCGTCCACACACAGATCTCGACAGGAAGATATCCTGTTTCAGCAAGAGCTTCCGTGCCGATTCGTATGAGATAATAAAGTGTTACGATAATCAGTCCGGTGGCGAATCCCTTCGCTTTGATGGAACGCTGGCTTCTGATGCCCAGCGGAAGCGCCATCAGACCGAAAAAGACACAGGCCGTGGGGATTGCAAACCGGTTATGCATTTCAATCAGCAATTCTCGTCTTTTTTTGACATTCTTTTCTTTCATCTGGGCGTTCATTAAAAGTTCACTGACCGTCATGTCTTTGCCGGATTTGGCTGACTCGTCAAAACTGGCCAGCACGTTTGTTAAATCAAGAATTAAATCATAACTTTTAAAATCAATCTTTCGATAATTCTTCAAATTGGAACTGACCGTGTGGATGGAACCGTTTTCCAGTTTGAGTTTTACAATCATGGATTCCGGATCGGATTCAAGAAACGCCTTTTTAGCGAGGATGGTATTTTGTTCGCCGATGATCCGTCTGTCAGAAACAATAATGCCTTCCATGTAATGCTTGTTGGAAGGCATTTTTTCCGCGTAAATGAGAAAACCCTTAAAGTCATCATTAAAGATTTTTTCTTTGATCCCTATCTGGGCATTTTGTTGAACAAGATTAAACAGAAGGCGCTTGGTTGCAAAATTGCTTTGCGGAAGAATAAAGTAGCTAATGAGAAGGGTTAAAATAAACGTTAGGATAGAAAACACGGCGACAGGATAATACATCTGCAGCAGACTGATGCCGGAGGTCTTTAGAGCCGTAATTTCGTTGTCGGAAGATAATCTGCCTACAGCCATGAGAACGGATATCAGAAAAGCGATGGGAATGGTGAATAGCAGGAAAGACGGCATTAAGAAAATGATAATTTTAACAATGGAGAAAAAACTGACGCCCTTGTTAATGAATAAATCCATGATCTGAAGCATTCTTCCCATCAGCAGCACAAACGTGAGGACACATAAAATCAGTCCAAAAGGAAATGCTATTTCTTTAAAGATATATCGGTCAATAATTCTGCGCATTTGATTATCTATTTTTTTCTGGAAACTAACACGTATTGATGAATTTTCTCAAGTAAAACATAAGTCGCGTGACAAAACAATGATGGCTGACGCAATCGGGTATGAATTATTTTGATTTTCAATCATTCAATGATTGACAGCATGAAACATTTTTCTTATGTTATGAAAAATTTCATCGTCTGTTTTCTGAAAAGGATGTCTCTATGAAGGTTGACACGATGCGCGGAATAGATTACTGGGTTGGCGTTCCGCTTTGTTTTCTCGGGTCTGTTTTTCAGAAAACTCTCTATCTGTTCTTCCGCCAGAAAAAGATCGTACCGAAAAATGTTCTTTTTATTGAATTATCGGAAATGGGCAGTGCTATTCTGGCCGATCCGGCAATGAGAAAACTGCAAAAAGAAGCCAATGCCAACCTGCACTTTGCCATTTTCAAAAAAAACAAACCCAGTCTGGATTTGTTGAAAACCGTTCCTGAAGAAAATATCTACACCATCCGCGAAGATAATCTTCTTTCTTTTGTCGGGGACACCTTTAAGTTTCTCTGGTGGACAAGAAAAAGAAAAATTGACGCTGTCATTGACCTGGAACTTTTTTCCCGTTTCACTGCGCTGTTGACGGGGTTCAGCGGCGCTCATCACAAGGTCGGTTTTCACGCCTATTATAATGAAGGCTTGTATCGGGGAGATTTCCTGTCGCACAAAGTCGCGTATAATCCTCATATCCATATCGCGAAAAATTTTATTGCTCTCATTAATGCTCTGCTTTCCGCGCAAGAGGAAATACCCTATTCCAAAACAAAAGTAAAAGATGAAGAAATCAGCATCACTAAAGTCAATTTTTCTGCTGATGAAAAGAAAATGATGATCGGTATCGTGAAAAGCTGTTTTGCGGCATATGATCCTTCGAAACACAAAATTATTTTAATCAACCCCAACGCCAGTGAGCTGCTGATTCAGCGCCGCTGGCCTCAGGAACATTTTACACAGTTAATAAAAATGATTCTGGAGAAGAGTCAGCGGGTAATCGTTTTAATAACCGGCGATCCTCGTGAACGCGAAGAAGCGCAAAGATTAAAAGAGTTGGTCGGGAATGAACGATGCGTTAATTTTGCGGGGAAGGTTACCTTCGCACAGCTTCCTGTGCTCTACAGTGTATCAGAATTCATGGTTACCAATGATTCCGGACCACCGCATTTTGCAGCGATTACGGATATGCAGACTTTTGTCATTTTCGGTCCCGAAACGCCTGCTCTTTACGGATCATTGGGGAAGACCACACCGATTTATGCCGGCTTGGCCTGTTCGCCTTGCGTCAGCGCGTCCAATCACCGCAAAACAGCCTGCAAAGATAATGTTTGCCTGAAAGTCATAAAACCGGATGATGTTTTTGAAGTTATCAGACCGGAATTAGAGAAAATTAACCAAGAAAAAATAATCTAAAAAGATTATTCTGACAGTCAGCTTTTCTTAAATAAAGATTCGAGTTTGTCTTTAGGATTTGAATCAGCCATACAGGAGGTTTGGCCCGTTTCTTTGAATCGGAAAAAATCACAGAAATTGGAACGGGTTTTGTCCAATACTCTTTCTGCCTGCGATTCTCGGCAATCGTTATAAGCGCCTCCCTCATAAAAAGAACAATTCATGCAGCAATGTAAATCAGCTCCACAGGAAGGGCACTGCGTTTGTCGTCCGACAAAAAAATCATCTGCAATACTTTTTCTGCATTTTTGACAAACATTCATGGTCATGAAGATATAAGCCATTCAGGATAAATGTCAAGTTATCATTCGGAAAAAGTTAAGTTTCATCCGGGCATATGCAATAAATTTGTCTTAAACAGGCCACCTCAGCCGGTCCTGATAACCGGCTCTGATTTTTGTGCCATTGATAATGGTGTATTCGGGATAAATGCGTTGATGATGCCGGATGCATTTTGAGCTGGCGTCAAAATAGTAGTAATTGCCTTCCGCGATGGAGAAAATGGTCAGATCGATGTGTTTATTCACGGCTATCGACGATTCCAGATTAAGAAGCTGTCGGGGATAGGTTGAGATTTTTCCGGTAATATCATCAATACCCATGCCCAGCGCGAGGAATTTCGAAGCCACATTGGCGAAAGTCAGTGCCTTGCCGAGAAAGGACAAGGCGTGAAGGTCCGAACTGATGGAAAAACCATCAAAATCCTGATCAAACGCTCTTTCTGCCGTTTGGAACATAAAGCTTTCCAGCCCGTGACCGACATCGAAAATAACGCCTTCGTGTTTTGCGTCCAAGACTTCCGGCCTGACCATTCCTTCATCGGTGAGGATGCAGTTTGTCGTTTTTCTCAGACAGTGGGTGATGATATCTCCGGATTTCATATTTTTCAGATAATCGGTGATCACGGGTTTGCCCGTTGAAACATCCGGATCACCGAGATGATACATCACGGGAATCTGAAGTTCTTTGCCAAGACGGGCTGTAATGTCGGCAAGATACGTGGGGTAACCATCGCTGGTATTGGATTTGTCCGAACGCGATTTTAATCCTATAATGATGTGTGGATATTTTTCGCAAAGCGCGGCAGCGCCGTCAACATCTTCTACACCGGGATTGTTATTGGAAAACATATTGGTTATTTTAATCCCGTCCTTTCTGACGTTCAGAAAGCAGAAGAGAGGGATAGTGGAGTTGTTGTAATAGGAAGTGAGAAAGGTGTTGAACGTCTGTGGACCGTAAGTTCCCGCGTCCACCAGAGCGGTGACACCCATTTTAGCTCCCAGATAATCCAACCCCAGTCCCGTCCCTCCAATATGACAATGCATATCCACCCAGCCGGGGGAAATATAAAAATCTGTGCAGTCTATGATCTCCACTTTCTTTTGCGAAATGAGCGTTCCATACCTGCTTCTCATGGACAAACCTCTATCGATCGCTGCAATTGTGCCGGAACGAAGAAGAAGATCGCATTTTGTGTAATGTCCATTGATATATGTCAGACCGTTTTCAAGGAGGATATATTCCGATGGCGTGGTGCTTTCGCAGTCGAAGATTCCGGCTGCCTTGGCGATGGAAGGGCCTGATGCGATCAACGCTGTTGATGCCGCCGCATGACCAAATAATTTAAAAAAACGCCTTCTGCTTATTTTTGAATCTAACATTTTCTTAAATTCCGATACAATCCAGAATGAAACATCATTTATGCAGATTTTATCCTTCTGCTTCAAGCATTTAGAATAATTAATTTAGAGCATCAATTGCAGATTTTTTCCAGCATTATTTTTCTGCCAGCCAGTTTTTTCCACCGAGAATTCGTGAGACTATCATACTTGAGACATTATCGCCGACTGCGTTGAGCATGGTTGCGGGCGCATCCACCAGCGTTCCGATCATGGTGATAATCGGAAAGGCTTCCAGAGGAAAACCGTAGATGGAAATGATCAGCAGTTCGCCGATGGTTCCGCCGCCGGGAATGCCGCTGACGACTACGCCAACCAGCAGTGATATGCCGATGGCCGTGGCGATGGTTTCCAGTCCGAAGAAGTTCATTTGAAATATGCCAAAAAGAAAAGCGATTTTAACGACAGCCGCCAGGCAGGAGCCTTCCATATGCATTGTCGCGCCGATGGGAATAACCACTTCGCTGATGTCCCTGGGCACACCGGTTTTGTCGGCGGCTTCGAGATTGGCGGGAATCGTGGCCATGGAGCTTCCGGTTCCCAAAGCGATCAGTGCCGGAGGAATGATATTGCGCCAGAATCTGATGACGCCTTCTTTTTTCGCGGCAATAAAAACGTAGAGGGTAAAGGCAATGAAAAAATAAAGGAAAGCTGCCGGATAATACAGCATCATGGCCTTCATGTAAGCGCCCAGCAGTTGGGGCCCGAAAACACCAACGAGGTAAGCAAAGTAGGCGCAAAGGCCAACGGGCGCGTAATACATGATGTAGGAAATGAGTTTCATCATGACGTCACTGCCCGAGGCAAGAAATCCGGCGAAAGGTTTGCCCCGTTCACCGGAGGCCGAGGTGGCCAGACCGATCAGAATGGAAAAGATAATCAGAGCCAGCATGTTTTTCTTGGAGATCAGATCGGCAAAATCAGAGACGGTAAATGCTTTCACGATTTGTTCGGAGAGCTTGATCTGTTCGTGATTGACGCCTACACCCAGAGCTATTTTAACGCCTTCAGCGGGCGGGTAAAGCATAACGCCGATGATCATGATCATGGAAGCGATCAGACCGGTTACAACAAAGACAAAAATCATGGCCCCCATGATCTTCCCTAAGCGTCGTATGTTGGTCATGGAGGCAACAGCCGCAGAGATGGAAAAGAATACCAGAGGCACGATCACGGTAAAGAGCAGGTTCAGAAAAATATCACCAAGCGGTTTAAAAATTACGGCGTCTTTTTTATAGATGAATCCCAGAATCGAGCCGATGATAATGGAGATCATGAGGATGATCGAGAAACCGTAGGATTTTAAAAAGGGCGGCAGTTTTATTTGCATATTGATCACTCGATGACAAAATTAAAATAAGTGTCCGGGTACGGTTCGTTTTTCAGCGTGTAGTGCCACCACTCTTTATCATAATTGCTGAAGCCGTGTTTTTCCATTAATGATTTGAGCAAAAGCCGGTTGATTTTCTGATGCGGTTTGATGTTTTTATTTTCCGTGTGTGATAGTTCGTGAAAACAGTCAAAACCGGTTCCCATGTCAATGCTGTTGTCAGCAAAACGTTTTTCCACGGGAAGGTAACATTCAAATAAAGGCTGTCCCGAGAGGTATTCGGCCTGTTGGGGAGCGGGCAGGGGGACAATGGTCAGGTCAACGGTGCTGCCGCGGCTGTGACCGGATTTGCTGTCAATGTAACCGTCCCTGAATAAATTGCGCTTATCGACGGTAGGATAAAACTCCTGTCTTGTTTTCGTGTTGTCAATTTCTTTTGCCCAGCGCACAAAATGATCCACCGCACGCTGCGGGCGGTAACAATCGTAAATTTTCAAAGTCAGAGAATAGGATTCAAGATCTTTCTGGACTTTGGCCAATGCCGCAGCTGCATCTTTGGTGAGGAGGCATTTGGGCGCATTGTAGCCGTCAACGTGTTGGCCCAGAAAGTTGTGTTCACCATAATATCGAATATCAAGAAGCACATCAGGAACCATTTTCTGTACGTCAACAAAGGAGTCGGGTCTTTTGTCAGCGCGGGTGCTGGCACAGGCAAGCATAAGGAAACACGACATGATGACAATCAGTAATTTGCATAAATATTTTAATCTCATTGCATAATCTCCGTTCAGTTTTTAATTCCGGTGATAATAAGCGGCGATGCCGCCGGATCCAGCCATTGAAGAATTTTAAGGATGTTTTCTTCGGAAACAGCCACACATCCCGCTGTGGGCAGGCCGGGGCATTTCCAGATGTGCAGAAAGATGGCGCTTCCGTTTCCCCTGATGACCGGATCGGTATTATATTCGATGACGATTCCATATTTGTACTGATCGTCATCCCGTTTCATCATTTCAAAGGATGCTGCGAGCGTTTCCTGTTTTTTGCCCCATCTGTTGTAGTCATCCGCATTAACATCGTCCACCCAGATATCATCTTCGAGCGACTGACGGTAGGGCATTTTTGTTTTCACGGATGCGGGGTATCCGAAAGTTGTTTTCAGAGGAAATATCCCGGAAGGTGTTTTGCCGTCGCCTTCTTTCTTCTCTCCGGCAGCGGCAAAGCCGTTTCTTCCGGCTACGGCATGTATAGACTCAAAAACTGATTCCCAGGTATCCCCTTTTTTTTCCATCGCGTAGAGCTTTGGTCTGTGAAAAAACAGAAAATTTTCATCCGTGACGAGAAGAATTTGGTAAGCATTGCCGATGGCATTTTTATGCAGATTCAGGAAGTTTCCGGCATCAAACCGGACCCCAAAAGGGATTAACATGCAACCTGAAATAAAAAAAGGAAGAATAAATATCTGAAATAAAAGGAAAATGAAGTCAGATTTGTTTATCTTCATAATATTATTCAGCTCTTTATTTATTTTCGGCTAACATACGGCAAAAATGTAAAAAAATCAAGCAATAACGGCCATTCAAGTTATTCTTGACTTTAAATCTTTTTTTATGATAGCTAAATGCCTTCAAAATAAGAGCATTAGTAAAATCACAGGGTAGCGCTCAAGGAATAGCAAGATATGTCGGATAATTTATTTACACTGATGATTATTCCCAACCGCAAGAGCGGTGTCAAAAAAATAACCATTCCTAAAGTTTTTGTTCGAAATGTGCTTATCGTCGCTATCATAGCCGTTGTGGCGTCGCTTTACGTCATCTATGACTACGCCAGCATCAAAAGAGACCGGGCTGAACTGGCCAGGTTAAAGGCTCAAATCAAGGAGCAGTCCCAGCAGTTTGAAGAACTGGCTATGAAGATAGATTCCTTTTCCGATCGCATGGAAGAGCTCAGAAAGGTAGATAAAAAAATCAGAATGTTAGCCTATGAAACAAGTCCTGATAAGAAACTTCCCCTGGGTGTCGGCGGATCGGACAGGGAAACCAGAATAAAGGATCTGCTGAATAAAGATCAGACGACCGTTGTGGCGGCCATGCGCGATAATATTGCAAAACTCAATGATGACGCCAATCTCCGGGAAAAAAGCTTCACAGAATTAATAGCTTTTCTCAATGAGCAAAAATCCTTTCTGGCGTCTACCCCGTCACTCTGGCCCGTGGAAGGCTGGGTCACCTCGGAGTTCGGTTTCAGGAAATCCCCTTTCGGAGCAGGAACAGAATTTCATAAAGGTCTGGATATATCAACGCGATTCGGTAAAGAAATCGTTGCCCCGGCGGATGGCCTTGTTGTCAAAAGCGGTTTTGAACAGCAAGATGGAAATTATTTAAGAATGGAACATGGTCATGGCTTTGAAACGGCTTATCTTCATCTATCCCGCATAGTTGCAAAGCAGGGCATGAGGGTGAAAAGGGGTGAAATTATCGGATATGTCGGGGACACCGGGCGCAGTACGGGTCCACATTTGCATTATGCGGTTTCCGTGAACGGCGTTGCCGTTGATCCTGAAAGGTTTTTGAGATAGCTAGGCGGAATTTAAGGTGTAGCTATTTTTAACAAAATTAAACTGTTTTATTCCACCGGTTTGTTTGCCGGTTTTTTTTTAGAAAAGGTTATCCATGTTTGAAAATATCGTAAAAAAAATATTTGGAACGAAGAATGATCGGGAATTAAAAAGACTATCCATCCTTTTGAAGGAAGTTAATCACTTTGAATCGGATATGACGGCGCTGAGTGATGACGAGCTGAAGGCGAAAACGCCATATTTCAGGGAAAAATTGAAAAGCGGTTTGACCCTGGATGATATCTTGACGGAAGCTTTTGCCGTGGTGCGGGAAGCTTCACGGCGCGCTCTGGGCATGCGACCCTTTGATGTTCAGATCATTGGTGGCATTGCTTTACATGAAGGCAAGATTGCGGAAATGAAAACCGGTGAAGGCAAAACACTGGCCGCCACGCTGCCTCTTTACCTCAACGCCTTGGAAGGGAAGGGGTGTCATGTTGTTACGGTCAATGACTATCTGGCAAATCGCGACGCGCAATGGATGGGTCCGATTTATAAATTTCTGGGCTTAAGTGTCGGCGTGATTATTCACGGGCTGGATGACGACGAGCGTAGAAAAGCTTACGCGTGCGATATCACCTACGGTACGAACAATGAATTTGGTTTTGATTATCTTCGTGATAACATGAAATTTACGCTGGATGACTACGTTCAGCGAGAATTCAATTATGCGATTGTTGACGAAGTGGACAGTATTCTGATCGATGAAGCCCGCACGCCGTTGATTATTTCCGGGCCGTCCGAGGAATCAACAGATAAATACTATAAAATCAATCAAATCATTCCCCGGTTGAAAAAAGAAAATGATTATTCCATTGATGAAAAGAGCCGCACGGTCGTCCTGACGGAAGAAGGTGTGGCCCACGTGGAAAAATTATTAAACGTGCAGAATCTGTATGAACCGCGGAATATTGAAATCCTGCATCATGTCAATCAGGCGCTTCGCGCACATACAATATTTAAACGGGACGTGGATTATCTGGTGAAAGACGGACAGGTGGTCATCGTCGACGAATTCACCGGCAGAGTGATGCCCGGCCGTCGTTACAGTGACGGTTTGCATCAGGCTCTGGAGGCCAAGGAAGATGTCAAGATTGAGCGGGAAAATCAGACGCTGGCCTCCATCACGTTCCAGAATTATTTCCGGATGTATAAGAAACTGGCCGGTATGACGGGAACAGCCGACACGGAAGCGGAAGAATTCAAGAAAATTTACAATCTCGAAGTTCTGGTTATTCCAACCAATAAGCCGATGATTCGTGAAGACCGTAATGATTTAATCTACAAAACTGAAAAAGAAAAAATCAATGCGGTCATTCGGGACGTCAAGGAGTTGAATAAGCAAAAAAGACCGGTTCTGATCGGTACGATTTCGATAGAGAAATCGGAAATGCTCAGCAAGCATCTGTTGCGCGCCGGCATCAAGCATCATGTTCTGAATGCCAAGAATCATGAAAAGGAAGCGGAAATCATCGCACATGCCGGTCAGGCGGGGATGGTGACCATATCCACCAATATGGCCGGCCGCGGCACGGATATTAAACTGGGCGAAGGTGTAGCGGAATTAGGCGGTCTGCACATTTTGGGCACCGAACGTCATGAAAGCCGACGGATTGATAATCAGTTGCGGGGACGATCCGGCCGTCAGGGCGACAAGGGGTCATCACAATTTTATCTTTCCCTGGAAGATGATTTGCTGCGCATCTTCGGCGCGGAACGAATATCCGGCATTATGGACAAGATCGGCATTGAAGAAGATCAGCCCATTGAGCACAAATATATTTCACGGGCCATTGAGAATGCTCAAAAAAGAGTTGAAGGACAAAACTTTGATATTCGTAAACACCTCCTGGATTATGATGACGTTATGAACCGGCAGAGAAAGGTGATCTACGAACAGCGTAAGAAGGTGCTGCGCGGGGATAATCTCTGGGGTGATATGGAAGTGATGGTTGGGGAGATTGTTGATGATATCTTATCGGAATTTATTGATGAAAAAGCCAAGAAAGAGGAAATAAACTACAAGGGGCTGGAAGACGCTTTACTGAAGCAGTTTAATATAAAATTTGATTTGGTTCATTTTGATAACACGAAAGCCGAAGGGGTATCGCTACGTGAATTTATCATTGAGGGCGTTCAGGGTCTTCTTCGCAACAAGGAAAATGAGTTCGGCAAGGAGCTCATGGATTACCTGATGAAGGTCATTATGTTGCAGGCGATTGACGTTCAGTGGAAAGAGCATTTGCTGGCCATGGATCATCTCCGGGAAGGCATCGGACTTCGGGGATACGCCCAGAAAGATCCGGTACGGGAATATCAGCGTGAAGGTTATGAAATGTTCATGGAAATGATTGCCCGCATCAAAATGGATGTATTGGAGAAACTGTGCCTGATCAGAATTCAAAGAGAAGAAGAAGTTGAGGCCATTAGACAAAAACAGAAACAGGACTATATTATGAGCAGGGGAGAGGATACGCCGGCGAATAAAACCGTAAAGCATGAAGGTGACAAGGTCGGACGGAATGATCCCTGTCCCTGTGGAAGCGGTAAAAAATACAAGAAATGCTGCGGTGCTTAAACAATTAAAGAGAGGCTGATTATGGCGAAAGGTAAAACAAATATTAGCGTGCCCGGTTTTCTGGCTAACGGCATCTCCTGTGGAATAAAAAAAGGAGATCAGAAAGACCTTGGTCTGATTTATTCCAAAGTTCCGGCAAAGGTCGCGGCTCTTTTTACGAAAAATACGTGTAAAGCCGCACCCCTGCTCATTAATGAGGAGCGTGTGAAAAAAGGAATAGCTCAGGCGATCATTACCAACAGCGGTTGCGCGAAC
>Ga0116141_10002153_pt1 | contig 17027 bp, 20 predicted proteins | sample AD_UKC097_MetaG_FD_89744 | JGI IMG/M metagenome (GOLD analysis project Ga0116141, IMG submission 89744) | Active sludge microbial communities of municipal wastewater-treating anaerobic digesters from USA - AD_UKC097_MetaG | ecosystem: Engineered > Bioreactor > Anaerobic > Digestate | place: USA...
CAAAGCGGCCATTCATGAACGCAGCGTGAGCATGAGGCGCGTTCCGCCACCGGCGACGCCGCTTTCTCCTCGTCGGGTTCTCCCGAGCGGCTACGCATCACAGGATGACCATAGGTTGAAAGTTGTTGAAACTTCCTCCCGGTCGTGACATCCATCGCCGCGCTTAGATGAGACGCGCCAAACCCGACTTCAGCCCCCCCGTAAACGCGACCAGCGAGTGGCTCACAACCCCAGAGGTCGCGGCGCTCCTTCGGGTGCACCCCAAGCACGTTTACCGGCTGCTGCATCAGGGGATGCCCGCGCGGCGCGTCGGCGGCCAGTGGCGCTTCTCGCGCGAAGCGATCAAGCAATGGGCCGACCAGCGGGGTGAGGCTGTTTGCGCGGAAGCCGACCCCGCGCTCGCGCCCCAGCCCGCATCGACCTCTTCGATCGTCGCGCTCGAGCTGAACGAGGTGTCCGAGGCGGTGGTCGCGGTCGTGGGCGAGCTCTCTGCGGTTCGCTTGGCGATGGTGCCGACGAGCTCCGAGCACGCCCTCGAGCTGCTCGGCACAGGCGAGGTTGTTGCCGCGGTCGTGCGACGAGATGACGCGATGAACGCCGCCTGCGCGACGGTTCGCATCAGCCTCGGCGCGCGGAAGATCGGCGTCCTCACGAACGTCGCCACCCGATCCTCAGCCAAGCCAAAGTCGATCTCGGTTCCACCCGGACGCCAACACGAGAAGACCGCGGGCTGGCTCCAGGCCGCATGCGAACGCGGCGCGGTCATGCAGCAGGCCGAATCGGAGCTAGAGGCCTGCAGCCGCGTGCTCCGCCGGGAAGCGGACGCCGCGATTGGCTCCCAGGCGTGGGCGCGCCGACTCGGGCTCGCGTTCCACCCGCTGCAATCAGAGCCGTGGGAGCTCGCGGTTCGCGTGGACGCGATGGAGGATCCGAACGTCTCCCGTGTGTGCGTGGCCGCGCAGGGCGATGCCATGCGCGAACGGCTCGCTGCCGTGCTTGACGATGCTGCCGACAGGGCGGGCCAGATGCGGCTCGAGCGCGGTGTGCAAGAGGGTCCTGCGCAGCTCATCGCGCCAGATGACGCTGCGCCGCCAGACGACACCTCGGAGCGATCACGAAGAACCGTCCGATGGACGGTGCTCACGCGCGATCGGGCTGAGCAGATGCTCGACCTGGTGCAGGTGCTCAGGGACCGCGGACTGCGGGTCGGCGGCTTTGTTCAGGTGCCTTCGGGGCCGTCTTCATCCAAGCCGCTCGGCTACGACCTGTACCGGCTGAGCCAGCCCGAGCGAATCCCCTTGGCCGAGCGAATCCTCCACGACCAGCGCCGCCCCACCGGTGAACGGTACTGCGAGCTGACCTTCCACACGTCGACGCTCGCCCGTGCCTGCGAGTGGCTTCGCGAAGATGTCACCGTCTCCGACCTGCTGATCGTCGACGGTGTGGGGCGACTGGAGGAGCGCGGGCAAGGGCTCTTCCCCGCGCTCGCCTGGGCCCGGATGCAGGCGCGCCCGAAGATGATCGTGCTCTCTTCGAGACCCGACCATGTTCCGCACATTACGCAGCGCCTGGCGTTGTCGGACCGTCTGGTCACCGAGCTGTCGTTCGGGAGCGAGACGGCTGCGCCTTCGCACGTAGTCGATCACATTCTCCACGCGTGCGGGCGAATTCGACGCAGCCGCGGACAGGTGCCCCTGCCGGAGTAGTCGGGATGCGCCCTGTGTTTCAAACTCGCCGATGGCGCGCAGGCATCGGTTCGGGAAAGTCCGCCGCTCTTCGGAATGCCGTTTCCGAGGCCATAGCGGAGGGCATTCGCCCGATCGCATACCTGCCCGCCGTCACCGACGTCGGTCTGCGCACCGAACGCGTCGATTTGCCGGACATCGATGTCGCCAAGGCGCTCGGTGCCGAAGAGTTGATTGGCCGGTTGACGCGCAATCTCTCGTCGGGCGAGCGGCAGCGCGTGCGGCTTGCTTTGGCGCTTACACGTTCTGGTCGGTTTGCCGCACTCGATGAGCCCTGCAGGCACCTCGACCCCGAACACGTCGAAGCGTTGAACGAGGTGCTCGCCGGTCGAACGAGAGACGGAATGCGCCTCGCGGTGTGCGATAGTCGAGAGCTTCTTGCCTCTGCCCTGTTCGAGGAGGAAATCGGTGCCTCGGCGGAAGGAGGATCCTTGCCGGAGGCGTCCACGCCCCTAAGCGGCGAGTCACTTGCCTTCGATATTCCCATTCCCTTCTTGCTGGCTGCGACGGGGCGGCCGACCGGGAAGCGAAGGGTAGAGATCAAACGTGGAAGCCTCATTGTCGTCCGAGGCCCGAACGGGAGCGGCAAGACCAGCCTGCTCGAAGCGCTTTCCCGATCTGCTCGCGCCGCGGGGGTGCGAGCCGGATTTAGCCGCCAGGAACCCGAGCACCAGGTGTTTGCATCCACGCCGGCTGCGGAGCTCGAGGAAGTCTCCGCGCTCCACGGTGGGCCGCCTTGGGGCGAGGATGATTTGATCGCCAATCTGCAATTGCAGGGCTGGCTTTCATCCCCCACCCCGCGTCTCCCGCTGGGCGTGCTCAGCCTTCTCGGTGCCGCAATCGCTCTGCGGATGGGCCGCGACCTCGTGCTCCTCGATGAGCCCACGCAGGGGCTTGACCCCAAGACGGCCCGAATCCTGGCAATCGAGCTCGTCCGTTGCGCCCAGGCGGGTGCGCGCATCGTCGTCGCTTCCCATGACCCGGAACTGGTCCGCGTTGCGAATCGACTCTGGTCCATCAACGCTGGCGTCTTGAACACTGGAGGGGAGACGTGAAGGCCCTGCGCGCCTACCGGTTCTGGGGGTACGCCGCGACGTTCGGAGCGCTCTGGGGCGCTGTCGAGATCACGGCGGGTTCATTCCTGCACGCAATCAAACTCCCCTTTAGCGGTGTCGTACTGGCGGGAATAGGCGCCGCGCTCCTAGTATCCTTGCGTACCCTTCAACCGGCCCGCGGCATCGTGCTCACCGCGGGGATGGTGTGCGCCGGCATCAAATTGCTCTCTCCCGCCGGCGCGGTGGTCGGCCCGATGGTGGCCATCCTGGTTGAATCGATGCTGGTGGAGATCGCTCTGGCCCCTGCTGGAGCCAATCCAGTATCGGGCGCGGTGGCTGGAGCGCTGGCGTCGTTCTGGGCGGTCGCCCAGAAGCTCATCACGCAAACGCTGTTCTACGGACTACCCGTCATCGGGATCTACAAGGGCGTTCTGCTCCAAGGCGCGAGATTGCTGCATCTGCCAGCCTCCGGAGGCGCGTGGGTGGCTGGAGCATTCCTGTTCGGCGTGGCGCTCATCGGAGCGGGACTCGGCGTCGCTGGCTCGCTTGTCGGTGCCACGACCAGGCGGCAACTCGCCGTGGAGCGCCCATGACCTTTGCAAGGCTCTCCTTGGTCGTGGCGGTCGCGCTATTGGTCGCGCTCGCGCTCCTGCCGCCAGAGTGGCACTTGCCGCTAGGCATCGCGGGATGGGCGCTGTTGCGCTTGGGAGCGCGCGACGTGCACCGAACCCTGGGCCGCCCATGGCGATGGTTGCAAGCGCTGGCCTTTCTTTGCCTTCTCGGGGCGATCTTCGGCACAGCTGATAGCCACGTAGCCTCCGTCGGTTGGTCGAAATCGGGCGCCCTGTCCGGCGCAACCATGGTGGTTCGCGCCTTCGCGTTGGTTGCGCTCACGTCCCTAGCGTCATCGGTGCTGCCCATTCGCCGGTGGACCGACCGCATCCGAAATCCCGTGGCTCGACGGCTCATCGAGGTTGTCATTGTCGCGGCCAACCTGGTGCCGGTTCAGCTCCGCGCGTTGTCCACCGCTTCCAGCACCTTGAAAGAACGTCGGCCAGGGCTTCTCAGACTGCCAAAGCGGCTGTGGCTCCTGGCCGTGCACAGCTCACTTCGCGCCGCGATCCTCGCCGAAAGCGTCGCGTTCGATATGGCCGTCTCAGCCCACAACGCCGGCGGCAGCAGAAAGGAATCATCATGATGCTTCGTTACTCGATGCTCGCATCCACGTTCGCCCTGCTTCTTCTCTCGGCCTGCAGCAGCAGCGACCAGACCGTCGACCCTGGCAACAACCAGAATCCGGCGATCGACGGCGGGGCAGACGGAAGCGGCGTGACCATCCAGGTTTCGTACCAGAGCCAGTCGATCCCGGTGGACCTCGGAGCCATTACGACGTCCAGCTACAAGGGCGTGAACCTCGTCAAGCTCTCGGACGTTTGGGCGGGCTCGCAGATCACCGCGGACCGAACCACTCTCGAGTTCGAGTTCGTTGCCACGGACGGTTTCAAGCCATCGTCCAAGGGGTGCGCAGATCTCCCGGGCGATGTGCTCGACAGGGGATACATCGATCCGGCGAGCCGGAACCTTACCTGGGACGAATCGCTGGGCTTCAAGGGCTGCTACTCGGTCAAAGGCGCCACGCAGATGAACGCGCACGCGCCGACCGGTGGCTCGGACGCTGCCGCTGAATGAAGATGCGCAGGTCTCTGCTCATCGGGCCGGCGGCAGTCGTCTGCTGGGCGGCAGCAGCCTTCGCGCAGTCCGCGACCGGACCATCGGTCGTTCCAAGCGCATCGGGCTCTGCCAGCCCCGCTTCCTCAAACAATCCGCCAGGAAGTGCAGAGGAAGGGCGTCCGCTCGAGGTGGTCGTTCAGGGACAGCGCCCCGGCACTCGGGGCACAACCGTGGAGAAGCTCGACCGGACGATGCTCGACCGTTTCGGCGCCACGAACGTCTCCGAAGCGCTGGATCGCCTGCCTTCTTCGATCTCCGCGTTCAGCGCGCGGGGAGAACGCATCGTATCCCTGCGCGGATTCGATCAGCGCCAGATCCTGGTCACGATCGACGGTGTTCCGGTGCAGGTCCCCTACGACGGGCAGCTCGACCTCGGCAAGTTCCCCCTCGGACTGGTGGACCACATCACTGTCGTGAAGGGCGCCGGCTCCCTGCTCTTTGGCCCCAACGGGCTCGGCGGCGCGATCGACATCGCCACGCGGCGCCCCGGAGAGGGGCCAGCCGTCGTGCTCTCCACCGAGACCGCCCCATTCTACGCACAGCGGCTGTCCGGGGTCGGCACGGCAAGGCAGGGTCCGGTTGCTGTCCTTGGTGGCGTGGCGTTCGAGAACGTCCGCTACTTCCCGCTCTCGGGGTCCTTCACGCCGACCTACAACGAGGACGGCGGACGCCGCGAGAACTCGGATCGCCGAAGCCTCTCGGCGATGGGCAAGGCGCGCTGGGAGCTCGACGACCACAACGAGGTCGTCGCAAGCGCATGGCACCTTGATGGTCAATTCGGCGTGCCTCCGGGGGTCTTCGATCTGACCCGCAGGTTCTGGCGCTGGAGTGACTGGCACGTCAATTCGTTCGCGGTGGCGCACGGCTACCGCGACACGAAGCTCACCGTCGATGAGACTCTGTACTACAGCCTCGTCGGCAATACTCTCGACAGCTACGACAACGCCGGCTACTCCACCCAGTTGCTTCCAGCGTCCGGAACAAGCACCTACAACGACCGAACGTTCGGGGGAAACGCCAGACTCGCCTACCGATTCGCATGCGCCGAGGGCAAGTGCGTCACAGCACGTGGCTGGTTCGGCGGAAAGAAGGACTGGCACAGCTCCCAGGCGAGCGTGGGCGCGGACTGGGTGGATGTCGACTCGACCACGCTGACCGGCGCGGGACAAATCGACGGGCCGCTCGGCAAGCAGGTCCTCTGGCTCGCAGGGACCCAGGTCGATGCCGAGATACCCGGTCGAAGCGTCGCCGCGGGCAAACCGAATACCGCCATCGGCGTTGGTCCCATGGGTGCGCTGACGTGGCAACCGCATCGCGTCGTCGACGTCACCGCGAGCGTCGCCCAGAGAACCCGGTTTCCGACTCTCAAGGAGCGCTTCAGCTCGGCCTTCGGCAACCTGGAACCGAACCCGTCCCTCGCACCGGAGCGCGCGACGAACATGTCGCTCGACGCGAGTGTCCTCCCGATTCGCCAATTGCGCGTGGATGCTGGAGTGTTCGACTCGGAGGTCCGCGACCTGGTCATCCAGGTGCCGCTCAACTCCCAGACGATGCAATGGCAGAACGCGGGCCGCGCTCGCTTTTATGGCGTCGAGCTGGCGCTTCGTTCTCGCCCGCTGCAATGGCTCGAGGTGTGGGGAGGCTGGGCGGCAATGAAGACGCGGCGCCTCGACCAGTCTCCGCCGACCGACGTGATTCCCTATCGGCCAGACCAGAAAGCGACGGTCGCCGTCACGGTGCTTCCCATCCCCGTGCTCGCGATCACCGTCGTCGGCCGATACGTCGGCTCGCAGAGCTTCCAGAACAAGGACACGTCGCAGTGGGGAACACTCGGCGGCTACAAGATGATTGACGCCCGCGTGGACGTCATGGCCACCGACGGACTCCGCCTCTGGCTTCGCGGCACGAATCTCACGGACGCGAACGTGCAGGGCCAATTCTCGTTTCCGGAGCCGGGACGGCAGATGTTCGTGGGCGCGTCGTTCTCGTGGCCAGAAGAAAACAAGGACATGATGTCTCGAGGAACACTATGAAACCATCGCGGCACACTCGGGCGCTCATTGCGGCCGCGCTTGCTCTCATCGCGCTGGCCGGCTGCAGCCGCAGCGGCCAGAACGCAACGCCACCCGGCGCCGACGCGGGCGCCGTCGGAAACGGCGTCACGCTCTCCATCGCATATCAGGGTCAGTCCATCCACGTGGACCTTGGCTCGATTGCCACGACGAGCTTCAACGGAGAGAAACTGGTCAAGCTCTCGGATGTCTGGACGGCCGCTCACATCAAGGCTGAGCGTTCAAGTCTCGAGTTCGAGTTCGTCGGCGCCGATGGCTTTACGCCAGCCGAAAAGGGCTGTGCTGATCTGTCGGGAACCATGCTCGAAAAGGGCTTCATCGACCCAACAAGCAGGAACCTCGCGTGGGATGCGTCGTTCGGTTCCCGGCGCTGCTACTCGGTCAAGAACGTCGCGAAGATGAATGCGTACGCGCCCTCGGGTGCGCCTGCCCCCAACGCCTCAGCAGGAAAGCCATGACTACTGACGAACGGCCCGGCGGATTGGTTCAAGTCGGCCGGGTGTGCTCTCCGTGGACGGACACTCACTCGATTCCCGTGCAGGGGGGACCGGCAACGATCGAGATCGATCCCAGGTTCGAACCGGCGCTCGAGTGCATCGAACGAGCGTCGCATCTCGTGGTCATTGCTTACTTGCACAAGGCCGATCGCTCGGTCTTGAAGGCTTCGCCGCGCAAGCTCAAGTGCGACGCGCCACCGTGCGGGGTTTTCGCAACACGCTCACCAGCGCGCCCGAATCCGCTCTCGCTGACGATGGTGGAGTTGACGAGACGCGATGGGCTCGTGCTTCACGTAACGCCGCTCGATCTCGTAGATGGGACGCCGGTGGTCGACCTGAAGGCCTACAGCCCCGGATGGGACAACGTATTTGCAGCGCAAAGCATTCGACGCGTGTCCTCGAACCAGCTGCCGGATTCGCTGCTGATCCCCTTTCTGCAGCGCGACCTTCGGAACTACCTCGGCGAGCGCGCATCAGCGAGAGCGGCGCAGGCAGCGCTCGAAGCCATGGTGCGCGTCGTGCGCGAATTCAACCTCGATCCGCGCGACCCGGACCTGCGCGTTGAGGTCAATGGCTGCGACGTCGCGACCGACGCATTGATGGCGATGACCGGCGCGTCCTTCTCAACGGGACGAATCGTAGTGCGTCCGGACGGGGGACCGCGGCGAGCACACTTCTACGCGGGAGACCGCCGGCATACGGAGACACTCGGGTAGAGTAACATGGCGAAGGTCTTTCTCATCTACGGCCCGCGTGGCGCGGGCAAGACATCGACCACGATCAGGCTGGCCGACGAGCTGTCACGTCGGGGGATCGACGTCGGCGGCTACTTCCAGCGGACCACCACCGACGATCTCGATCGCCGGGGGTACGATCTCGTCAGGTTCCGCGATCACACCCAGACCTTGCCGCTCGCGCGGCCAGGCGGCGTGGACAAGCCCGGAACGAGCACGGTGTGTTCCTTCTCGTTTTCCCAGGAGGCGTTTGCGGCAGGGATCGAATGGCTGAAGCAGGATGCGCCGTCGTCGCAGGTGCTGGTCATTGACGAACTCGGCAAGCTCGAGGCGAGAGGGGAAGGTCACGCGCAGGCCCTTCGATGGGCGCTCGGGCTTGGAGATGACAAGGTGCTGCTCCAGAGCGTGCGCGGCGACATGCTCTTCTACGTCGTTGAGAACTACGGGCTGGAGGGTCGCGTGGCGGGGTACATGGAGATCCCGGCTGCCGCCGAGGAACTCGCTGCGCAGGCAGAACAGCTTGCTTCGATGCTGGGATGACAGGAGTGGACGGTAAAGGATTCGCCATGCGCAGGTTCCCTCTCCAAGTGCTCCTTATGCTGTTGATGGGAGCCTGCCGCAGCAGCAGCACGACGCCCGCACCGAGCCCCGCCGCAGCGCGGCCCGTTCAGATGATTCCGCTGGCTGGGCCGACCGCCGCGAAGTCCAGCGAGCTATCGGGACTGGCGTGGCACGGCGAGACGCTTGTGCTGCTTCCGCAATACGCGGACAAGGCAAATCAGGACGGGTCCGGTGCCGTCTACGCCCTGACCAAGGTCCAGATCCAGGACTTCCTCCGGGGCAAGACGACCACAGCGCTCGCACCGCGAGCGGTTCCGTTCTCGGCCCCGTCCATCCGGGACAAGGTTCCGGGGTTCGAGGGATTCGAGTCGATCGCGTTCTCCGGCGATCGGGTGTTCCTGACCATCGAGTCGCACGACAAGACCGGTATGAAGGGCTACCTGGTCGCGGGCACGACCGACGCGGCGCTCAGCCAGATCCAGGTCGATACCGATCACATTGCGCCGGTCTCGCCCCAGGCACCGCTGGGGAACATGAGCGAAGAGGCGCTTGTCATCGCCGGGGAGAAGCTGTTCACGTTCTATGAGGCGAACGGCTTGAACGTGAACGCCAATCCGGTCGCCCATCAGTTCAACGTCGCACTTGAAACCCAGCCGAGCCTTCCCTTTCCGCACTTGGAATACCGAGTCACCGACGCGACGCCGCCCGACGACCAGGGACGATTCTGGGTCATCAACTACTTCTACCCGGGCGATGCGGCGATGCTTCAGCCGCCGACTGATCCTCTCGCGCAGAGGTGGGCGCCGAATCTCGCGCCGACGCATGACGGCTCGGTCGAACGGCTCGTGCAGCTGCAGCTCACCGAGAGCGGCGTCGCTCTCGTCGACCGAGCTCCGATCTGGCTGGAGCTCGGCCCGAGCGAAGCCACGCGCAATTGGGAGGGCATCGCGCCATTGGGCAGCGGGTTCCTGCTGGTGACGGACAGCTATCCGCAGACGCTGTTCGGGTATGTGGAGGCGCAGCCGTAGCGCTTCCGTCGGCGAGTTCGAGCTACAGCTTCCGCGTGAGCCCCGTCCTGATCATCTCCGCCACCAGCGACGCCGCCTTTTCGTCGTCGGTCTCGCCCGTGATCTTGAGCTCGACCTCCTCGAACTTCGCGGCGTTCTGCACCACCCAGTCGATGTACTCGGGGAGCGTGAACTGCTCGACTCCGAACGCGATGTCCTGCATCGCCTTGACGATCTGCACCGCGGTGCCGCGGAAGACGCGGCCATCACGCATCACTATGTTCATGCGACCCTCTCTCTCCGGCGTGCGCGCCAGCTGCCCGACGTGATCACGGGTCGTCCGACGACGCGATCGGCGGGCAACAGGTAGGTTTCGACGGTGGAGCCGTCCTCGAGGGCGATCGGAGCGCGCCGGTAGAACCGGGGATGGCCTTCGAGCTGATCCAAGCGAGCCAGGGTGCCCGGCCCGACGATGTACACTTCTCCCTCGATCGCGTGCTCGCCGCCGGCGACGAGGCCGGGGAAGCCGCCGAGGTCGTGGAGCGCAAAGCGGGCTGGCGTGCGGGCCGGGCCGACGAACTCGGCGCGGGCGAGGAGGTCGTGGTTCCCCTCCCCCCGCAGGAGCGTGCCATAGACGAACACGCGCGTGCTGGCCCCACGATGGCTCACGTCGCGCTTCATGCCGCCACCCGCGCTGCGGCAGCCAGTCGCTTGCGATCGAAGCCCAGCTGGGCGTACGCGCGCCGCAGGACCGCGTAGTAGTCCGGGGCGGGCTCCCACGGCTCGAAGCCCTCCTCGGGCTGGAGGTAGAGGTGCACGCGCCGGCGGCGGCCCTCCTCGTCGACGACGATGCGCTCCACCCGCTCGTACGCGAAGGGGTGGCCCTCGCAGCGGTCGAGCGCCGCGATGTCCTCGGCGTCGATCGCGTAGAGGAGCCCGTGCACTTCGGCGCCTTGCGCGCGAATGACGCTCGCCACCGGGCCGCCCCAGCGGTGGCTGAACCCGCCGAACGTCAGCGCGTAGCCGCGTAGGAGCGCGCGCGGACCGCGAACGGCGCTGGGGCAGCGCTCGCGCATCTGCGCCTCATCGAGATTTGATCCATATGCGAAGTAGAGCACGTTGGTTTCTCCCGCGCGTGCGGGCTGCTGCCCGCGTAGCATGATTGCTTCTGGTTCGCGACAAGTCGAGGGCAGGCGCGCTCTTGGCGCCCCTGCCCCCCGGCCCTGTCAGCCCACCGCCTTTCGTAGCAGCGCGAGCCCGCGCTTCGTCTCGGCGTCGTCAGCCTTGACCAGCTCGAGGTACACCCGCCCCATCTCGTCGCCAAAAGCGTCGACTTCGACAACCCAGTTGTCCCCGGCCGGCGTCGCGGTTTCGAGCTTCGCGGCAAGGGCGTAGAGGGCGGCGCGGACTACGCGGTAGTGAGTCCCCCGCGGGTAGCGAATCTCGACCTGCGGCTGGGCCGTCCCGTAGCGGCTGTGGGCAAGCGATACGCTGATGTTGGCGTCTGCGGGCATCCTGCTGATTGCGTTGTTCGTCTTCATGGCCAGATGTACATGCGGGTTGTGTTCCAACTATCACCTTCGATAATCCCCGAGGATTCTCGCCCCCCCGATTGTCGCCGCCCTGATGTACGTATCAGGGCCTACGAGTTCTTCGAGGATTCTGCGTGATGCCCGAATCAGGGCGTCAGCAGAAGTTGCGGCCTGGCTTGGGGGCCCGCTGCCGGGCCCCCCCCTGGCTACTAAGTTATGCGGCGCGTTCCTCCTGAGCGGCGGGCTGGTCGCCCTGGGCGTGATCGCGGCGCTCGCCCTTCCAAGCGGCGGAGCCGCCGAGCTTCTTGAGCAGGTGCAGCCGGGCGGTCTTGAACTCGTTGCCAATCATCCCGAGGCCGAGGAGCCAGACCCTCATGTCGTACTTCGAAGTCGCTGCGTTGTATTCGCGGCGGCGGCTCGACGCGGCCTTGGACCCAAGCGCCTTGGCTGCGAGCGCGAGAGCGAATTGAATGTAGGACTTGATCTCGCCCGCGTGCGTCGTCCCGTTGAAAAACCTCAGCTCGATCGTTCCGCGAAAGAAGAGGCTGTTGAGGTTCACCCCGTGATAGCGACTCGAATCGTAGCGATCGGGGTTCGCGTTGCGGCGCCCGTACCAGGCGTCGCTGACTTCCTGCATCGTGCGCGGGCGGCGGCTCTCGAGGCGGCGGATGAACTCCGCGTCAACCGGGCGGCAGTAGCGCTGGAGGCGGGTCTCGCTGATCCCGAGCGCTTGCTCGATCAGGCGTTCCTGCTTGTGGACCATTTTGACCAGGTTCGTCACCCCGCGCGCGTCGAAGCGGCTCCCGTCGATGTGGACGTGGATCCCGCAGCTCTGGTCGGAGCGTCCGCCCGCGTTGCGCACCGCCCGAACCACGTGCTGAAGCTCGTCGATATCGTCGTAGCCGAGGACCGGGCTGACGATCTCCCCGCTCTGCTCGCCGCCGCTCAGCGAACCATCGGGCACCACCCTCCAGGTCCGGCTCTTGGCGTCTACGATCTTCCAGCTGCGGTAGTCGGCAGTCTTGGTTCCGCCAACCACGCTCTGGATGGCATTCGCGAGGCCTTCGCGTCCCAGGCCCACCGTCTCGATCTCGATCCCGAAGCGCAGCGTGTTGAGCATTTTCCTTCTCCGTTGTCCCGTGGGGGGTGCGTTGTCGCGTGGGACATACAGGCTCCGGTGTGTGGGATTGGCAAGGCGTCAATCGACAGAAAGATGTTCTTTTTCCAGCGGTTGAGATACTCGCAACATTCCGCGGAGATGCTGCTTGGACTGCCATGTAGGGGTGATGTAGGCAGACTAAGCGGGATTCGCGGATTGCGATTCAGGCGGCTTGCTCCGGGCCGAAGAGCGCGGCCGCGTCGTGGGCGCCGATGTGCTCGAGATAGTGGCCGAGCGCGCGCCGGAAGAACTCCATCCTGGTCTTCATGCCGTGCGCTCTCCAAGCGGCGTCCATCTGCTCGACCGCGCTTGCGTCGAGGCGTAGGGGGAGGATGCGGACGTCCGTTGCGCCCTGCTGGTCCGGGCTCCTGGTCTCGCGCGGGCCGATCGGGATCCTCCCCTTCTCCGCCTCGCGGATCTTCCAGATGAGATACCGGCGGTTATGGTGAGCTCACCATAACAAGCGTTATGTGGAGCCCGCGGATATGGGGAGTCGCGAGCACGCCGTCGCCTGAAGCCGTGGAAGTTCAGAAGCTTGGTCGAGGTGCGGGGCTCGACAGCTCCACATAATCACGGCGTCGTCTCCGGCGGCCGGGGCAATCCCGGTCGTTCACCAAGGAGACGACATGCTGGAGATGTTCTTCGAGAAGCGCTTCGTGTTGGAGCGCTTCCGCGCGAGCCCCGTGGGCGCGCACATCGATGGGTTCGCCGCGTCGCTGACGGCGCAGGGATACTCGTTCCAGGCGGGAGGTTCGTGCCTCCGTCACGCTGTTCACCTGGGCCGCTGGATGGAGCCGCGCGGTCTGCCGCTCAGCGCGCTCGACGAGGGGGTCATCGCGTCCTTCGTGGGCCACTTCCCGGCCTGCGACTGCTACGACGAGCGCGTCGGCAGCCACGAGCGCGCCCTCGCGCGGGTGCGTGTGTTCCGCCGGTACTTGCAGGAGAGCGGCGTGGTCGCGCGGCCCGTCGCGGCCATCGTCGACGAGCCGCTCGTCGTCGCCTTCGTGACGTGGATGCGGCAGCAGCGCGGGGCGAAGGAGTGGACCGTGAAGGCCTACGCCCGCGTGATTCGTGGGCTGCTCGACCACGTCGGTCACGACCCGGCGACGTACACCGTGCGTGCGCTGCGCGCGGCGGTGCTCGCGCTTGCCGATGGTCACGGCGCGAGCAAGGGCGAGCAGGTCGTCACGGCGACGAGGATGTTCTTGAAACAGCTCGCCGTGCTGGGGCGCTGCCATTCCGGACTTGCGGACGGCATCCCTCGTCCTGCGCGGTGGTCGCAGACCACGCTCCCGAAGCACCTGCCGCCCGAGGACGTGGAGAAGGTCATCGCCAGCTGCGACGTCGCCACCGCCACCGGGCTTCGTGATCGGGCGGCCTTGTTGCTCCTCGCTCGACTCGGCCTTCGCGCGGACGAGGTCATCGCGCTGCGCCTCGCCGACATCGACTGGGCCAAGGCGAGCATCCGAGTCATCGGCAAGGGGCGGCGAGAGGCATGGCTGCCGCTGCCGCAAGACGTGGGCGACGCGATCCTCGTGTACGTCGAGCACGCGCGGCCGAGAATCGCCGACTCCCATGTGATCCTCACGGCGCGCGCCCCGTGGACGGCCATCGGCAACACCGCGACGATCGCCAACATCGTCGAGCGAGCTGTACGCCGTGCAGGCGTGGACGCGCCTTCCTTCGGCTCGCACCTGCTTCGGCACTCGGCGGCGACCTCGATGCTGCGCGACGGAGCCTCGCTCGACGGGATCGCCGCCGTCCTGCGTCACCAGTCGATCGACACGACCTTGGTCTACGCCCGCGTGGACCAGGGGCTCCTCGGCTCGGTCGCCCAGCCTTGGACGGAGACCGCTCCGCAGCCGGCGTCCAGCCCGCCGCCGCCGACGCTCCCGGTGAGGAGCATCGCGCAGCCGTGGCTCGTGGAGGTGCCGTCATGCTGAAGCAGCTCGTGACCGAGTACCTCGACACCCGGCGTGCCCTCGGGTTCGAGCTCTACGAGCCCGAGCGAGCGCTCCACGCGTTCGCCGAGTACGCAGCCACGCGGGGCGAGGACCATGTGCGGGCGGCGACGGCGATCGAGTGGGCCGGCTCGGCAAACACGGCAGGTCAGAGGTCCCGCCGTCTCCACACGATAGCGCTCTTCGCGCGCCACGTTCGCGCCGAGGACGTGCGCCACGAGGTGCCGAGCAGCAAGGTCTTCCCCCGGATGCCCCGGCAGTTGATGCCGTACATCTACAGCCCCGAGGAGTCGCGCCGACTCATCGAAGCTGTCGGCACGCTCGGCAGGCCTGGCTCGATGCGTGAGCTCACGGCGCAGACCGTCATCGCGCTGCTCTTCGCGACCGGGCTGCGCATCTCGGAGGCGCTCGCGCTCGACCTCGACGACCTCACGCCGGAGGGGCTGCTGATCCGACGCACCAAGTTCAACAAGACCCGGCTCGTTCCGCTGCACGAGACGGCCCGCGCCGGCCTCGAGCGGTACCTCGAGCGCCGGCGCGCGCTCGGGCGCTCGACGAAGGCGCTCTTCCTCAACTGGCACGGCAAGCGGTTCGGTCAACGAGGGTTCGGCGTGGTCTTCCGGCGCATCTGCAAGGCGGCGGGCATCGAGCGGCCGGCCGGGGAGCAGCAGCCTCGTGCACACGATATTCGGCACACGTTCGCCGTGCGCGCTCTCGAGTCGTGCCCCGATGGTCGCGACCGCATCGCGCAGCACATGATCGCGCTCACCACGTACCTCGGGCACAAGCACGTCACCGACACGTACTGGTACCTGCAGGCGACGCCTCGCCTGATGCGCGACATCGCCGACCGCGTCCGTGAGGCGCGTGCCCACGGAGGTGGACGATGACGCTCCTCGCGCCCCACCTGACGGCGTACCTGCGCGAGCGTCTCCCGCAAGAGCGCCAGGCCAGCAGGCACACCGTCGACGCATACACCTACACGTTCAAGCTGCTCTTCGCCTTCACGACGAAGCGGCTTGGCGTTCCGCCCTCGGCGCTGGCGCTGGAGCAGCTCGATGCGCCGTTGCTCCTCGAGTTCCTCGCGCACCTGCAGACCGAGCGCGGCAACGGCGCGCGGACGCGCAACGCTCGGCTCGTCGCGCTCAAGTCGTTCATGCGCTTCGTCGAGTATCGCGTGCCGTCGGCGCTCGAGCAGGTCCGCCGCGTGCTGGCGATCCCCATGCAGCGCAGCGACGTGACGCTCGTGCGCCACATCGATCGCGCCGAAGAGGAGGCTCTCCTCGACGCGCCCGATCCGACGACCCGGCTTGGCATTCGCGACCGGGCGATCCTGCTGATGGGGACCGCTGGCGGCCTGCGCGTCTCGGAGATCATCGGGCTGCGGCTCGACGAGCTCTCGTTCGACGGCGCGTATCTGGCGGTCCGCGTGCGCGGCAAGGGCCGCAAGCAGCGCGGCCTGACGTTGTGGAAGGAGATCGCCGACGCCATCCGAGCGTGGCTCGCCGTGCGGGGTGATGCGCCCGTGCCCGAGGTCTTTCTCAACGCTCGAGGCGGGCCCATCTCGCGGTGGGGCTACCGCTACGTGCTCACCAAGCACGTCGAGGTCGCGACGGCGAAGTGCCCGTCGATCGCGAAGCGCCGCGTCACGCCGCACGTGCTCCGACACACGTGCGCCATGACGATGCTCCAGGCGACCCGCGACATCCGCAAGGTCTCGCTCTGGCTCGGCCACGCGAGCCAGCAGACCACCGAGATCTACCTGCAGGCTGACCCGACCGAGAAGCTGGAGGCGCTCGACGCGGTGAAGCTGCCCTCGCTGCGCAAGGGCACGTTTAGTCCGCCCGATCAGCTCTTGGCTTCGCTGATGGGCGCAGCACCAGCACCAGCACCCGCACCGTCCCCGCGCAGCAGGAGGAAGTCTGCGACCTCGCGCTCGCCGGAGTCGACGAAGTAGCGGTGCAGCGCACGCCGGAAGAGCTCGGCGCGGCTTGCGAGTCCAAGCCGTCGCCGGGCCTCGTCCATGCGCTCGACGACGGGCGCGGGCATCCGCAACGGCAGCACGAGGATGTCTTCGTTGCCGTGGGCCACGCGCGGCTCGGAGCCGACGCGGATCAAGCCGCGCTCGGCCTGACGCAGCCGCCATCGCAAGTACGCGACATCGGTCGATCCCGTGGGCCGTCCGATGATCTCCCGGTGGCGCGCCTGCAGCTCTTCGACCGACAGCCCCTTCGTCGCCGTGATCGTCTTCGGCGCGCTCGACTTCTTCTTCGCCGGCGTCGCCCGCCTCTTCGCGGCGTCGAGGATCTGGCGGACCAGCCACGCCTTGTTCGGCGTGCGCGTCGGCACGCCGACGATCTCGGCGTACTTCGCCTGCAGCTCTGGCAACCGGAGCGCCTTGAGGGATTCTTCGCTCATCGTGACCTTGCTCATGCTCGCTCTCCTTGTGAGCGCCATGAGGCGGCGCCCGTCGCCATACAGGCTTCCGGGCGCGGGAACCTCAAGGTCATTCCGCCGCTGAACGCGGCACGATTATGTGGAGTCGCTTCTCGCGCTCGCCGAGGAAGAACACGCCTCGCCGGCGCCCAGCTCCACATATCGCCGAGCTCCACATAACGGCGGTCGTCGCTGCCCGTCGCGCGGCCCACGACCTCGAGGTACTTCGTCTGCAACTCCTCGATGGTCATCGCCGCGAACCGTCCGCGCGGAGGCTTCGGGGCGTCGCTTGCGGTGGTCGTCGCGGGCTTCGTCGCTGGCGTCGTCGGCTCGCGCGCGCCCGCGTCGCGCTTCGCCGGCGGCGGGGCCTCCGTGTGCTTGGCCTCGGCCGCCAAGGCCTCCTCGATGCGCTTCACGAGGAACTTCTTGTTCGGGCTCTTCGTGCTCTCGCCCGTCGCCGCCTTGAAGCACTCCCATAGCTCCGGCAGCGGCAGCGTCTCGAGGTTCTCCTTCTTTGTCTTGGTGGTGGTGCTCTTC
>Ga0116141_10002155_pt1 | contig 17024 bp, 13 predicted proteins | sample AD_UKC097_MetaG_FD_89744 | JGI IMG/M metagenome (GOLD analysis project Ga0116141, IMG submission 89744) | Active sludge microbial communities of municipal wastewater-treating anaerobic digesters from USA - AD_UKC097_MetaG | ecosystem: Engineered > Bioreactor > Anaerobic > Digestate | place: USA...
CGAAAACGGCATACGATGTGCTCGGCGACCGGGCGGTGATTGTCACTTCAATCAGCGAAGTCCTTGCGGAGGAGGAACTGGACGACTGCCGGAAAATCGCCACCGGGCTGGGATTCCAATTCCGTACAATCAAGACCAACGAGCTCGATCTGCCCGAATTCCGCGCAAACTCGCCCCTGAGATGCGCTTTCTGCAAATCGGAATTGATGGACCATTTGAAAGCCATCGCGCAGGAGGAAGGCATTGAGACCATCGCCCTGGGGGTGAATGTCGATGACCTGGACGATTACCGTCCGGGGCAGGCTGCCGCCAAGGAGAAAGGCGCTCGGTTCCCGTTGCTCGAAGCAGGCATGACCAAGGAGGATGTCCGCGCGATCTCCAAGGCGCTTGGATTGCCGACCTGGAACAAACCGGCGTTTGCGTGTCTGGCTTCACGCTTCCCTTATGGCGAGGAAATCACCGCCGAGAAGCTCACCCAGGTCGCCAATGCCGAGCGGATTCTGAACCAGGCGGGGTTCAGGCAATACCGTGTTCGATATCACAAAGAGGTTGCACGCATCGAGGTCCCGCCGCAGGACATGCCACGCCTGCTGGACATTCGGGATGAGATTGTGCCCAAATTCAAGGAACTTGGTTTTGTCTATACCGCGATGGATCTTGCCGGATTTCGTTCCGGCAGCATGAACGAAGCGCTTAGCGGCAAACCGCAGGCTGCCGCGTCAATGCAAGTCGCCCCACCTGAGACGTCCCAGGCAAAGAAACCGGCCCGGTCCGCCAAGATTGATCCAGCAAAGACTTACACCGTTTATTGCGATGGCGGCAGCCGGGGAAATCCGGGACCGGCCGGATACGGCGGGGTGATTTGCGATGACTCCGGCAAGGAGATCGTCCAAATCTCAGAATCTATCGGGAAAGCCACCAACAATGTCGCCGAGTATAAGGGTTTGATCGCCGTTCTATCCAAGGCGCGTGCGATGGGTATTCGTCGCGTGGTGGTCAAAATGGACAGTGAGCTGATTGTCCGCCAGATTAACGGCGAGTATCGGGTCAAGCAGGAGCATCTCAAGCCGCTTCACGCGAAATGCCTCGCGATTCTTCGCACGCTGGAGCGCTGGCGTATCCAGCATGTCCCCCGCGCACAAAACACCGTTGCGGACCGCCTGGCAAACGAAGCCATGGACACCGATGCTTGAATCCCTGGAGTGCGGGAGCGTCAGCTCCCGCCTTTCTCACTCTGTTCGCGAGAAAAACATTCCAACATAAAAAACGTTATCGATAACAATCCCAGTGCGACGCACTCGATGGCTCTTGTATATCGAAAGTCCCGGTCACTGGTTCCATAAAAACTTCCAGAGACGTGTTTTTACCGACGTTTATCACGACGTCTTTTCGTTCTACGGTAACAAAACCCTCTATTTCAAATCGAATATCATAAGGTCCAGGAGGGAGATCGAGCATCCTGATCTCACCCCGCTCATTAGATATGGTTGTCCGGGTGGTGACTGATGTCCCATATAAAGTGCAGAGGACTCCGGGTAACTTCGTCCCGTCGGGCATAATGACAGTGACATATAAGTTCCCGTATGACTCTTGAGCTTGAGGCTCAATAAGGTCCGACTGTGAAAGATAAGTAAGGATAAAGAGCAAAGGTAATCCTGCAATCCACCCGAAATGAATTCTTGGTTTCATGTAGATGTTCATCGTATAAGGTTGTATCTCCTCTAAAAAACGGAAGATGTCCCTCTCCCGCCGGGAGAGGGTCGGGGTGAGGGTTCTTCTTGTTCTCTCCTAGACCTCCGCCTTTTTCACCGGCTCCCGGAACGTCATCAGGAACGCCGCCGCGCAGACGATTGTCAGCACGCACGGAACAAGAAACACGTGGAAGTAGTTCACGCTTGGGACCATCTGTCCGGCAACCTCTGTGCTCTCTATGAATAAATCCCGAATCCATCCGCAGAAGAGGCTGCCCAGGAACAGGCCAAGTCCCAGCGTAACAAAGGCGTGCAGGCTCTGCGCCGATCCCCGGATATCTTTCGGTGCAACCTCATCAACATAAATCTGTCCCACCGTGAAGAAGAACACATAGCAGAATCCATGCAGGGTGAGTGAGGCAATCACCAGCCATGTCGGATGTCCGACACAGAAGATCGCATATCGAATCGGCCACGCTAAGATGCCCAGGGCAAGCGAGTTGCGCACGCCGATTCGAGGCAGAAGCCACGGAAGAAACACGAGCATCACCAGAATCTCGGCAACCTGCGCCAGGGCCATCGTTGTTCCCAGGTTCGCTTCGGGAATCCCGATGGAAATCAGGAACGGGCCGGTCAGAACATAATAGAACTGCAATTCCGTCGCCACAACAAACGAAATCAGGATGAACACCAGAAACACTTTGTTCTGCAGCAGCCGGATGGCCTCCAGAAACGCCCACGGACTTGCGCTTTCCTTGTTCGGAGGGGTCTTCGGTAAGGCAAAACAGAAGAGGCCCAGGAGGAGTGAAAGAACAGCAGCCAATTGAAAACAATCGCCGGGATAGAGTCCCAGCAGACGACGCCACTGATCGATTCCTGCTCCCGCCGCAATCCAGCCAATTGTCCCTGCGACGCGGATCGGGCCGAATTGCCGTTCCACACTGGTCAGGTGATGGAACGTGATCGAATTGGTTAGGGGCAGGGTCGGTGCAAAAAGAAGAGAATAGATCAGCATGATCCAATAGAGATTGCTGAATTCACTCTGATACGAGAGAAGCCACATCAGCGCAGCGCCGATCAGGTGGGCAATACCCAGGAACTTCTCCGTGTTGAGATATCGGTCCGCAATCTGACCGCCGATGAACGGAGAGATGATGCAGGCAAGCGGAATGATCCCGTAAATGCTCCCGATCTGTATCCCGCTGAATCCCATGTTCTCAAGAGCGGCAGAAAGAACCGAGAACCAGGCTCCCCAGACCGCATACTGCAAGAACATCATGATCCCAAAACGAACCAGCATACTGGTGTTCATATCTCTCTCCTTCACCGGTGTGAGCTCGCGCGAAACGCGATGACCATCGTAAGAAACTTTTTCGAAAACAGCAACGCTCCCGACAGATTGCCAGGAGCGTTGTTTTAATGGAAATACGGTAGGGCAGGCCTCTGTGCCTGCCGTTTTTTGTGTGCTTATCGCCGATAGCCAGGCAGAGACGCCTGGCCTACTGGGGCATACCCACCGGCAAGATGCCGGTGCCACCCGGAGAATCCTGCCTATTTCATCGCCACCCACGCGCCATTCTGCTGACTACTCTCAATAGCCGTGGCGATGAACGCAATGCCAACCCGTCCATCTTCCACATTCGCGTATTTCGATCCGTCATCCTTCCAGGCTTTTCCGGCGTTATACGCGCGGACATCTGCCTCGAAGCAGCGGTGCAGACGCGCGAATGCGTCGTGGAACGCCTCCGGATGGCCGGATGGAATCGTGGGTTCCGCCATGAGATCCGCCGGCAAATCGCCCAGGAATCCATCATTGGCCTGGACATCGCCGCGCCAATAGACTCGATTTGGTTGACCCGGCAAGAGAATTGTGATGGATTCGGGTTCTTCCTGTTTCCAGATCAGAGAACCTTTGGTTCCGTTGATCTCAATCCCCAGGTCATTCTTGTGGCCGATGGCGATCTGGGTTGCGCGGACCATGGCTTTGCCGCCATTGGAAAGCTCGCAATACGTTGTGAAATGGTCATCCAGCTGGCGGCCCTTAACGAAGGTCTCCATGTGGGCCTGGACACGCTTGATTTCGAGACCGGTCACAAAGCGCAGTTGCATCAGCGCATGGGTGCCGATATCGCCGCCGCAGCAGCTTCCACCGGCACGTTTGGGATCGACGCGCCATTCCGCCTGCATCACACCCATATCCTCCGTGCGACTGGCAAGCCATCCCTGGATGTAATACGAATCCACCCAGCGCACCTCGCCGATTAAACCGCTTCGGACAATGTGACGCGACAGGCGGCTGGTCCAATGTCCCAGGTAAGTGTGCGCAACACCGAAGGGAACCTTCTTCGTGCGAACCGCTTTCACTAGCTGATCGGATTCATCCAAGGTCACTGTCAGCGGCTTTTCGCAGAAGACTGGAATTCCCGCCTGGATGCACTTCATCGCCGGATCGAAATGCACGTGGTTGGGGGTGACAATCAACACATAGTCGATCCTCTCGCCGACAGGCTTTTTCGCCTGGTCGCCAATCATTTCGTCATAGCTCTTGTAGCCTAGAATAGGATAAGGCCAGTTTTCCGCCTCTTTCATTGCGATGGCCGGATCGGGGTGGAGTGCAGCACATACCACGCGCCGGGTTCCATCGAAGTGAATGGCTCGCTGATGAGGTTGTACAATAAATGCTCCGCCGCCGCCGCCGATCAGGCCGACTGACAAAGGTTTCTGCGACATAATGAGTTCTCCTTCAATCCTTTCAAATAATCGGGATTCGGCGCAAACGCCTAACCCCCTGGTTTTCTAGTGACCGGCAGGCACGGGGGCCTGCCCCTACGGTTGACGCGGTTCGCGGGGGCAACCACCCGTGGTTGCCCGTTGTGTCCCATAACCCCCACCCTGACCCTGCCTGTAAACAGGGAGGGAGGAGGAAATCTTCCCCCCGTTGACGGGGGGATAGAGGGGGGTGTTCTCCTGCTGATCCCCGCCAATCATGCAAGATATTTCCCTTCAAGGCTAGCCCGACCGGAAAATCAGATCAGCCACAAGTCATAAATGGTCCACCAGAACTCCGGGTGGGATTCGGTCAACTGTACACGGATATATCGTGCGTTGAATTCCTTATCATTCTTCCAATAAGAGACCGAGGGGCCGGGATCCCAGCCGGTTGGTCCCATCTGCCACCATTCCGTGCCGTCTCCCGAAACCGAAACCATTGCTCCATACGGACGATCCAACGTTTTCACACCGTGATACATGACAATCCCCTGGAAGGGCATGATGCGACCGAGATCAATCTGAATGAAGTCGCCAACGGTTTGCGGATTGCCGGTGGTCCAGTAGGTAGGACCATAGGCGCGAGAACTGACGGAATGATCGTGCAGGCGGGAGATGAACTCCTCTTCCCGATTGGTCGTGACTTTCCACAAACCTTTCCCATTCGAAGGATGATTGCGGGGAGGAAGAAAAATCACGTCGTTCTCGGAATCGACGCGCTCGTAGTGCAGGTAATGAGGACCGAACAGCGCGGCAAGTCTGTCGAAAGTCACCGGCTGATATCCGGGATCTTTGAGATGATTGAAGTCCATAAACTCATAAGTGCTCCGGAATATATACGCCACGCGGTCGGCAGTCGCCGTATCTGCAACAAGGTGGGGATGTCGACGGGTAAGCGAGTCGATTGCATTGATTGTCATGCCGCTCTCGAATGTGAGCCGCTCGCCCATCCAGTCTCGGCCCGTGCTTTGGGTGGCGAAATCCGCTCCCTGGTCGCAAATCGCATGAGAGATTCCGGCGCTCTGCAGTGTATCAATCAGGGGTTTGTTATCGACACGCAAGGTCACGCCGGTTTTGACCAGGCTGGCGGGCTGGAAGAGTAATTCACTGCGTGTTGTGCTGCCCGCGGCCCAGACTGCCAGGCAGACACAGGCAGCAGCAACCGCCGCAGGACGAGAATATTGGAATAAATAATGAAACACCGCTCCCCATAACACAGGTAATCCGAAATAGATCGGAAGGAAATACCACGGCCAGATTCCGAAAGGTGAGAGAACACCGATGGGTACGGCCAGCACGGCTGGAAGAATAAACAGGAATCGCCCGGGGATTCGATGACGAAGGAGATTCCGCAAGTCCTCACGCAGGTAGAACGGCAAAAGCAAAAATCCTGCGGCAGTAATCAAATAAAGAACACGGGGCAGATCATCGAACGGGATCTCCCGCTGATCGTCGTAGATGGCACGCCCACCCACAATGACCGGGAAACACTCGTTCAGAAAACGATCCAGAAAAGCCCGTTCACCTTCCCCGCGCGGCGCGCCCAGCTCGCGGCCTTTCACGAGAAACGATGTGCTCCTGTCCGCGCTGGTGAAATCGTGAATCAGATACGGAGGAACTGCCGTAATAAGCAGCACAGCAGCAGCCAGCAGGGAGATCCTCCATCGGTCGGATTTCCGGCACCAGAGAATGAACAGGAATGACGACAACACCACCGGGGCACTGAATGGAAGGATATACAGGGAGACTCCGCTGACAATTCCGAGAAGCAACGCCCAGTAAAGGTCAAAGCGGCCGGGACGATATACTAATTTATACGTACAAAACAGAATCGCCGCGCCCGCGAGAAGGGTTTCCGCATAGCCGAACCAGGTTTTCAGCGAGATCCACATCAGAAGGACAGGCGAGCAGATCAGCATGAGAAGCAGAGACGCATGTTCGGCATTGCGCGCGACGCGCCAATACAAGAACAGTAGGAGCAGAGAGAATCCCAGGTACATCAGGCAGGGTTCCAACTTGAGAACCCAGGGACTCTCCCCGAAGAAACGCATCAGGAAGGCAAGCGGAATGATTTCGACGATTCCCTGATAGGCTTGGCCGTAATGGAAAATGGGTGGCAGTTCTCCGCGAAGAAGACGCTGAGCCATGAGGCCAAACGCTGCCTCATCGGCCTCGATGAGCGCGCCGGTGTGGTGTAAGAGTAGCCTTCGGCCTGCAAAAACACCTGCAAATAGAAGGAAAAGACATGTGAAGACAGAAAGCCGTCCGCAGAGTCCACTCTCTCCACTCCATCCCCCCAAGTGCCACCCGACCCAAGACAAACCCAAGGAGAGCAGAAGCGCAACCCCAATGACAAGGAACGCCGTCGAAAGAAGTTTCACCAGGAAAATCCTCCAGGGATGAACACAGTCCTGTATGTCGCGAACCAGACGGGGAAGGATTGGTGTTTCGCCGGTTTCTGTTTTTTGTGACCAAGTAAGTCCAAGCGCGGGGGCAGATCCGGAACCGGAGTGCGTAATTTCCAGGTGGTGCCAACCGGCCGAGATATCCTGCACCGGCAAGGCAACCCGATTACCAGGCTGGTCGGTAATCCGGTCCAATTCTATCCCATCGAGAAACAGGCAGGTTTCGCCGGAGCTGGAATGAAGTCTCGCACAATATCGGCCGGAATGAGGGAAAGAGACATACCCGGAGATATGAAGGCGGAAAGGCTCCGGTTCCTTGAGCAGACATGGCAAGTCGAACGGAAGTACTAGAAAATCAGATACTTGTGTTGAATAGACGGTGCTGGAGTTGTCTTTTGAATACACCGAGAGGGCACATTCGGAGCGGTTGATTGTGTCACGGGAGTGGAGGCCGGCAAAGAGTAGTATCAAACCGGAAAGCAAGGCAAGGAAAGAAAGCGGCGAAATCAAGGGGCGTGGATTGGCCTGGACTAGGCAAGTTATCCAATCGGGCAGCAGAGCGGGAAGATTGCCGGATCTACGAATCCCGACTAGCAGGTAATAGAATACAATTGCGGCAAAGAAGAACGAGATGGATTGCTGATACCAGCGCCAGGCAAGCCCGACTTCCCAGAGCGCGAAGAGGAGAGAGAGGCCAAGAATCAGAGCGATGGCTCTCAGCCGTGAGGCTGTCCGATTTGGGAGGACAGGCAAGGAAGGCATCATCATGAAAAGGACCTGCCGGATTGACGAGCAGGGGCATTCTATCCTATTTTGTGTATTGAAGAACAGAACCGGGCAAGCAGCAGGAGAAAATGATGGAAAAAATCCGCGTGGTCGTAAATGGTGCGAAGGGTAGAATGGGTCAGGAGACCGTTTTGGCCGTTCGAGGGGCTGCCGATATGGAGTTGGTGGGCGAGTGCGATTTGGGGGATGATCTTCTGGTGACAATTCGCGGCAAATCCGCGGACGCCGTTGTGGATTTTACGGTCCCCGTATCCGCGATGGACAATGTACTGAGGATCCTGGAGAGCGATTGTGCGGGGATTATCGGGACGACTGGATTCAAGGCGGAACAGATTGAGGATCTCCGGGGGCGGGCATCGAGCCGGAAGCGGGGTATACTCATCGCGCCGAATTTCGCGATTGGGGCCGTTTTAATGATGCACTTTGCGGAGGAGGCGGCGAGATTCATGCACGAGGCGGAAATCATGGAGCTTCACCATGCGAAGAAGGCGGACGCTCCATCCGGTACGGCGATCAAAACGGCGGAGTTGATCGCAAAAGCGTGGAAGGATGCGGCGGTGAGCGTTAAATCGCCTATCGGAGCCGGGGAAACGCCGCGTGGGAAGATGGTGGAAGGGATTTGCGTACACAGCACACGGCTGACGGGCCTTCTGGCGCATCAGGAGGTTATTTTTGGCGGTGAGGGGCAAACCCTGACAATCCGTCACGACACCCTGAGCCGGTCATCGTTCATGCCCGGGGTGTTGATGGGCATCCGGGAGATGATGAAGAGTAGCGGGTTTTTCTACGGTTTGGACACTCTCCTGTTCGGGTGAAGGGCAATGTTTCACGTGAAACATGGGAGCAGGCGGAACATGAAGAGATCCTCACCCCGGACCTCTCCCGGAGGGAGAGGGAGAAGCGCCCCCGTCAAGAGAGGCTCGGTCCGGCGTTCCGGACAAGGCGGGAATGCAGGAGAAGGCCCTGTGCATCGTCATTCCGGCGAAAGCCGGAATCCAGGAGAAGGCGGGAGCTCCGCTCCCGCACTCCAAGGATATGGCGAGCTTTGCGATTTCCTCACGTGCCTGTCTATTCCGGTGGATATCTATATTCCTGTTCTTGACCTCTATAGCCAGATGCTTCAGACCGAGGCGGAGAGGCGCAATATCACGAAATACCACACCGCAGAGGAGATTATCCAATACCATTTTATCGACAGCCTTCAGGTCCTTCGGTGGAGACATATTCCCCTGGCTCCGAAGGTGATCGATATCGGCACCGGGCCGGGGCTGCCGGGGATACCCTGCGCAATCGTGCACCCTGATTGGCATATTTCCCTGCTGGAATCGAGTGAGCGAGACGCGGAATTCCTGAGAAAGGCTGTTGAAACCTGCATTCCAGGGCGGGGCGAGGTCCTTCATTTACGCGCGGAACATGCAGCACAGCAATCCAATTATCGGCAAAGGCACGATATGGCGCTCGCCCGCGCGGTAGCGCCGCTACCGATTCTTCTCGAAATATCGCTGCCGCTTCTGAGACCGGGCGGATTCCTTCTGACCCACCGTGGCGCTTCCTTTGCAGAAGACTTGGCTGCCGCAGGGAATGCCCTGTTAGCCCTGGGAGGAGAGCATATCGAGACGATTCCTTATCGGTTACACGGTAGAGACAGGTATCATGCTGTGTTGGTGTTCAGGCAAGAGACGCTCACCGATCCGCGATACCCGCGAAATCCGTCGAAGATCCGAAAGTCACCGCTCTAGCTCTCCATGTTTCACGTGAAACATTCATTCTTCCCGCAATTCAGCAAAAAGGGCCTCACGGCATTGTCAAAACCGCCTGTGGATGTCAATATAGCCATCATTCCAGATTCAAAAGTTCTTCAGACATGGTCCGTATCATCTCTATCGCAAATCAGAAAGGCGGCGTCGGAAAGACAACAACCGCGGTCAATCTCGCCGCTTGTCTTGCCGCCGGCGAACGCCCTGTTGTTCTCATCGACCTGGATCCGCAGGGAAATGCCTCCAGCGCGCTTGGTGTAGATAAACGTCATGTTCCCTTTTCCATGTTCGATGTCCTTGTGGAACAGAAATCTCTCCAGTCTGTTTTCCAGAGCACACCCGTTGAATGTCTTACAGTGGCACCCGCGAACTCCGATCTGGTTTCCGCAGACTATCAGCTGGCCGGTATCCACCTTGGAGCCAAGCAACTTCAAGGATCTATCTCCAAGTATCTCTGGAACTTAACCGCTCCCGATCTGCCTTCCTACATCCTGATCGACTGTCCACCCTCTGTTGGCTATCTGACCATCAATGCCCTTCTCGCATCTGACTCGGTTATCATTCCTGTCCAATCGGAGTATTTCGCCCTGGAGGGTCTTGCGGAGCTGGTTGATTCCATGACACTTATGCGGCAGCAGTACAATCCGAAACTGGCGCTTGAGGGTATCCTTCTGACCATGTTTGATGCACGCACCTCGCTTTCCCGTGAAGTTCAGGACGATATCCGAGGTGTTTACGGGGATCTGGTGTTTCAGACAATCATTCGTAGAAGTGTGCGCCTCAGCGAGGCCCCGAGCCACGGCATACCGATCATTCTGTATGATATCCGCTGCCATGGCTCGGAGGATTATCTCGCCCTGGCGCGGGAGATTATACTCAATGAAAAGAAAGTCACTCGGTCGTGGTTTGTCCGCTCTCCTGTCGGAGATGCCCGAAGAGACAGCGGCGAGAGTCCGGTTTCAGGAGCTGTCGCCGGATTGGATCAACGAGAATGATTATCAGCCACGGGAGTTTTTCGATGAAGAATCCCTGGCGGATCTTGCGGCATCGATCAAACTTCACGGGATTCTTCAGCCGATTCTTGTCAGACCGGACCCGGTCGATCCCGATCGGTTTCAACTGATCGCCGGTGAGCGCCGTCTCCGTGCCTGCCGCATGCTCAACCTGGAAACAATCCCCTCGGTGATTATCGCCGCCGAAGATCTCCACACCCTCGAACTGGCTCTCGTTGAGAACCTTCAGCGAGCCAACCTGAATCCGATTGAGGAAGCGCATGCCTATAGCGAACTGATCAAGTCTTTTAACTTGACACAGGAAACTGTTGCCCAGCGGGTTGGGAAAAGCCGCGAATCGGTTACTAACTCACTCAGATTACTTAACTTACCCGAATCCATCCAGGAACTGATTCGGAGCAATGAACTCACTGCTGGCCATGCCCGCGCACTGGTTGGACTTGTTCCGGAGAGTAAAGCTCTTTCTCTTGCCAGGAGAATTGTAATCGACAGCCTTTCCGTTCGCGATGTCGAACGTCTCGTGGCAAGCGAAAAGGCCCCCTCTCAATCCAAGTCCGCCGTAAAGCAGGTGGAACCGCATCACGACCCGTATCTGCGCAATCTTGAGGCGTTGCTTCAAGAACACCTTCAGACCAAGGCGCGTATTATTCGCAACAAGAACGGCAAAGGCAGGATCGAGATCGAGTTTTATGACAATTCGCAACTGACCTCCCTGTTCGAGAAAATGCGGATTCGTTTTGAGGGTTGATGTGTGGCTCTATGTCTTCTTTGCGGTCAAAAAGAATTCCGCTATGCTTGCGGAACCGGATGCAGGGCTCGTCCGTTTAGATGAGACGTGCTTCCGAGGTGTCGCACATATACAAGAACACTTTCAAAGATCGTGAGAGACATTTCGGAATGGCTTGAATCTGTTTCACTTATGCAGCATACTCACCCTCACCCCAACCCTCTCCCGGCGGGAGAGGGGGCCGTGGACCGCACGGAGAGGGGGGCGCTGGCTGGGCAGAGAATGTTGAACCGGGCAGTTCGTTGATCCATAGACATAAGGAGCGCAGTTCCCGCGCCCATCTTCCTAAGGACCTCGTTCCATGACAGTACCGACCCCAGACCCCATGGCTCCGCGCCGCGTGCTGAAAATCATCGGCATCGCCTCGATCGTCTCACTGATTTGCGGCATTCTTATTGCCACAATGATTTTTCGCTTCACAAGACTGGATCAGACACCACCCTTTGCCCGCCTTTATGAAAGCGAACTACTGCGCGGTCCGTGGCGACCACTTTCCCAATACACCATCTGCGCCAGTATTCAGTGGCTGATGGAGATCCAATCCCGTGCCGTTCGAGACCGCATCCAACACTTCACAGGCATGATCAATCTTTCCCAACGGAAGGCGGCCAGCCTCGCTGAACAGGCAAACCCGCTCCTTCAATCCGGAGACAGTGCTCAAGCCGCACAAGCCCAGCAACTCCAGCGTCAGGCCGAAGAGGAGCGCAATCGCGCCAGAGATTACCTGGTCAAGGCTCAGAAACTGGGCGGACCCAATTTGGATCGTAACTATGTCACACGTTACTACAAGCTCATTCTGATTCCCGTCCTGGTGCTATGGATTGCGGTCTGGGTATCCGTGACATCCCTGCCTCACGAGGTTCGCGCCACGAACCAGATCGTCAAATTCGGGGCACTTGTCGGTGTCTTCCATGGTCTCTTTCTGGCGGCTCTTCTTGTTCTCTGGTCTGTCTTCAACGCAGAGTCTCTCGCCGATTTCTATGTCCGTGGCAATCTATATCATGGCCAGTGGACCGGACGATGGTTATATCCCGCCATGGGTGTCATTCTCACCGGCTACCTGTTCGGAACAATTGCAGGCTGGTTCGCCAAAGGGACAGAACGTGTGCGATTCTTTGTTCTCGGCAAAGCCCTTCCCGGAAACGAAGACTAAGCGAACAGGCTGTCATAGACTTCTTCTGTTCTTCTTGCCATCTGGTCGAGGGAGAATTCGGTCCGTATTTTCTGTTTTCCCGCCGTCCCGAATTTTTCTCTCGTCTCCTGTTGTGACACCAGCGAAAGAATCCCTCCGGTCAACGCTGCAAGATCCATCGGCGGGACAAGAATCCCCGTGTTTCCGTCTTCCACCAGTTCTTTCACCCCACCCGCGTCACCGGCGATTACCGGCAATCCCGACGCCATGGCCTCCAGAACAGACACCGGCGAACCTTCCACAGAAGTCGGTAATACAAACACATCCAGCCCGGCAAGGATCTGCGGTATGTCCGTCCGGTATCCCATAAAAAAGACGGACCTCTCCAAACCTAAATCCATTCTCAAGCGTTTCAACCGTTCCCGCTCGCTGCCATCCCCGATGACCAGCAAATGCGCATCCGGCTCGGTTTCCCGGACAGATCGCATGGCCTGGAATAGCAGATCATGATGTTTCTGCGGTCGGAGCTGGGCCACGATTCCCAGCAGGCAAGCACCCAGGGGAATTGAGAATTCAGTCAGAATACGCTCCCGTGCCGTGGCACGATCCAAATCATATCGATTGGGATCGATTCCGTTCGGTATGACTTCCACCTTCTCGCGGGGGATTCCAACCACTCGGACAAGACTCTCCCGTCCCGCCTCGGAGTTGGCGATCACGCGGTGACAGAGGAAATGTGTGCAACGCTCCGCCGCATAGTACCAGTACGGGTAGGCTCCGGGAGCATACACCGTGCGCATTCCGCAGACCAATTTCGGAATAGGAGAAAATGGCCGGAGAATCCGGGTCAGCAGGTTTGTATGGAAAAGGTAGCTGTGAACGACCGCCGGTCGAATCCGTCGGATGATCTGCCTCAGTTTCCGCACGGCGTCGATAGGATTTCCGATGTCGAGATGTTCCCCGGGGATACCCAGCTTGCCCGCCGCGCGGACCAAATCGCCCGGCCCGATCAGGGTGACCAGATAGGGGCGGTATTTCGCGGGATCGTGCCGCTGAAGATAAGCAAGGATCATTCGTTCGGTTCCGGCGATGACGGAATCCGTGGTGACGATCAGAAGGCTGCGGGGGGAAGTGGCGTTCATGTCTTCACCCCGACTCTTTCTACTGGTCTGCATACCCTCACCCCAACCCTCTCCCGGTGGGAGAGGGGGAAATCCCTCATTTCCCAGATGTTCATAAAGTCCACGATGTCCACTCCGTCCACCCCCTTACCCTTCCCCGCGTGTCGCGACGACAACCAGTTTATGCGCAAGGTATCGCAAAGGGGATGCGGTCATGCGGGCAGCCCGCCGAGGTGTCACGCGATACCAGTTTGCGCATTCTCCCAGAAGCGGGAATCCCACGGGCATGAGGATATAGGATCCATAGATCTCATAATGCCGAGAATATGGGGCGACCCACTTTGCGACCTCCCTGGGATGAGCGAGCGAGGTCCGACCGCGTTCCCGTCCCAGCAAGCGGTTTACGATCCGCGAGACATGATATCCCACAGATGTGACATGAAAGGCATTTAACATGTCGAACACGATTGTTCCGCCCGGCCTGGCGACTCTGCACATCTCCGCGACAGTTGCGGCGGGATCCGGCAAATACCATAGAACCGAAAGAGAATAAACCGTATCGAACGACGCGGACCGGAACGGCAGGTTCTCCGCGTCGGCGTGACAAAGTGAAACCGGAAAATCAAGCGCCTGGAAACTTGCCGACGCAGCAGCAAGATTCCCCTCGGAAAGATCGCAACCATATAGTTCAATCGACTGGCCGGATAATTGGGATAGCAGATCGCCACGCCCCACACCGACTTCCAGAACTTTCCGGGGATTGGATTCGCGGATTTTCGACAGACACGCCTGTTGATAATTCCGATGATATTCCTGTCCCCCCAGCGATTGGGAGAATTGCTCCCAATCGCCCGCATAATCTTTCCGGTAGAATTTCTTCCATTCATCCATCATGGAATATAACGTGCGGTACGGTGATACAGTCTCCGAATAAGTTCCCCGATTCTCACAGGAGGCATCCCAGGAAGCAAGAGCGATTCTGCCGGGTAATGTTATCCACCTTGAAATATCGGCGAATCTGCGCACTAATTCCGGGATGCTGATTTCGTCGTCAAGAATTCGCCTACAGGAGGCAAAATCACCATGCCCTTCACAATGAACCGGAAGATCTTCTTTCTATTTGGTTTTTTCTTATGTGCGTTTGCAGGAGTCTCAGTATATGCCCTTGATGCTCCGATCAATGCCCGGAATCCCCAGGCGGTGCAGGAGGTGATTGCGGGAAACCGAACCGAAGCGAATGCCGCCTGGTGGGGATTCGACCGGGAGGATTCGACCGAGGCTCTCCAGGCTGCTATCAACTCCGGTGCGAAAAGGGTCATTGTGCCGAACATGACGAAAGACTGGATTGTTCGTCCAATCACACTCGCCAGCCACCAGGAACTGGTTCTTGAAGACGGTGTAGTGATTACAGCCAAGCGGGGCGAATACCGGGGGACCGGCGACAGCGTATTCACCGCAAGCGACTTGATGAATGTCACCATTCGCGGATATGGCGCGACGGTTCGGATGCAGAAAGAGGATTATATTGTCGGAAAAGTCCTGGTGGATTTCGACTGGGACCGCTGGTTCGGCAAATACGAGAAAGCCGAGTGGCGCATGACACTTCGGATCGTCGGATGCACGAATGTCGATGTTTCCGGTGTCACCTTGCGGGACAGCGGCGGCGATGGGATCTACATTGGCAGGACCCAGAAACAACCCTACTGCAAGAATGTGCGGATCAGGGATGTCGTGTGCGACAATCATTACCGCCAGGGGATCAGCATCATTGGGGCCGATGGCCTTCATGTTGAAAACAGTGTGTTCAAAAACACCTGGGGTACACCGCCCTCATCGGGAGTCGATATCGAGCCGAATGAGGCAGACGGGCGTGTGCGGGACATTGTTTTTCGCAATTGCCTTTTCGCCGACAACTATGGGGACGGAATCGAGCTGTTTCTCGCACATCTCACGCAGGAATCCGGCGATGTTTCCATCCGGTTTGAGAACTGCCGTGTCACCAGCTCCCGTGGGGGCGGGATTCGAGTCAGCAAGGTTGCCGATAACGGCCCCGGCGGTCTGATCGAGTTTCGGAACTGTGTGGTGGAAGATACGGAAGCCTATGGGATCAAGGTCCAGGACAAGTCCTCTGAAAAGGCCCTGGTCCGATTCAACAAGTGCACTCTGCGGAATACAGCGAACAACCGTGGGTATACTGCGGCCTGGGCACCAATCTGGTTTCACGTGTACCGATCCAACGTGACAGCCAAATTCGGTGGCATCGATCTCATCGATTGTTTGGTTGAAGATGACGAGGACCGGCCTGCCATGGTGTTGGAGCAAACCGAGGGAGACTCCGGGATTTCCAAGATTCGCGGCATTCTTTCTGTGCGAAATCCGTATGGTGTGAAGGTTGATCTTGGTAAGAAGCAAAATGGAGTCACATTGACCATAAAGGAGATTGCTAATTGACCGGTTCCTTTTATTCATTCATCGGATGTTTGCCGTACCGAAGCCTCTCTCTTGCGATATTCTCACTCGCGACCGCTCTTTCCCTGCCAATTTATGCGGATCTGCCGAATCTCCTGCCGAACGGGGATGCGGAAAATGAGTTTGTAAATCTGATGATTCGCGGGCAGGGCAATAGTTCGCGGATTCAAGCAAAGGACACCGGCGCGCCCAATTACTGGCGGCTGACAGAGGGAGCCACTCTGTGCAAGGATGCGCGATTCTCAGGGAATCATTGCATTACGCTCCAAGGCAGGGGAACTTCGGTTTCCGCGACGACTTTCGCGGATTTCTGGCGGGTGAAAGATCCGTCCATGCCGTTCGGTCTGCTTCTGCTCCCCAACCGTGAAATCCTTGTTTCCTTCTATTACAAGACCACGGCGGCATTGCCCGATGGCGTTCTCAGCGCGAATGTCACGCTCGGAATGATTTCCGGCCTTCCCACTCAATCCCGCAAGATCGATCTGCCTGCATCTACCGAATGGAAACAGGTGGAGACGACTTTCATGCTCTCCGAGATCCACTGGGGCGCGGAAATCACCTTTGCCCTCACAGACCAGGCACAGGGCAATCACCAGGCATGGCTTGACGCTGTTCGACTGACGCAGAATATCGGCGATCCGTTGAATCTTGCGGATAACGGCACTTTTGAACGCCTGTCTCCGGAGTCATCATGGCCCGACGCATGGACTGAGCCGCTGGAGGACCAGTGGGTGAGTTGGGTCGGCGCGGAATATCGTGCGCCGTTTCTTGACTCCTCCGATGCCATCACCGGAAACCGTTCTGTGCGTGCCAGCGTGACTTATGCCGATGTCTCCGGCCTGTCGCAGATTATTCGACTGAATCAGGACCGCCCGCGACCTGTTCTGGTAGGCCTCTGGTCGAAACTGGACAATTCTGTCGGCAATCGTCCGCCGGGATATAATGGGTCCGACAATCTCCCCAACCTCACGGTCTTTGTCTACCACACGGATGGAACCATGCAAGAGGTTTCGCCGACACTGTGCCTTGGTGAAAGCGACCACGATTGGGATTACCGACGATTCGGATTCCTGCCGCAAAAGCCGGTCGAGTCC
>Ga0116141_10002159_pt1 | contig 17015 bp, 13 predicted proteins | sample AD_UKC097_MetaG_FD_89744 | JGI IMG/M metagenome (GOLD analysis project Ga0116141, IMG submission 89744) | Active sludge microbial communities of municipal wastewater-treating anaerobic digesters from USA - AD_UKC097_MetaG | ecosystem: Engineered > Bioreactor > Anaerobic > Digestate | place: USA...
GACGGCGCGCCCAGGAATCCGTAGAAGGTGTCGTCGGTGGTGCCGTCGGTCGGGTACAGCTCCACCGCTGCCTGCGGGGTGTAATTGTTGAACCAGGCCATGCGCCGGCCGAGGGTGCGCAGCGCGGCGTCGTTCGGCGCGGGCGTGCTGGTGTCACCCCAGGACCACAGCACCAGCTGCGAGTAGCTGTGCACGTCGAAGAACAGGCCGCGGTAATCGTCCGGCGCCGGCGTGGTGGTGTTGTCCGGACGACGGTCCTCCAGCACGCCGCCCGAATAGACCCCGCCCGCACCGGGCGTACCGGCGACGTAGGTCACCAGGTTCTGCGTCTCCGGCTCCGACATCGCCACCGGGCCGCGGTAGGTCTCGTCGCAGGCATAGCCGCTGGAGCCGCCCCCGCCGGTGGTGTTCCAGTGGAAGGGGAAGTTGCGGTTGAGGTCGGTGCCGTACGAACTGCTGCCGCACGAACCGTTGGAGTTGTTGGTGTTCTTGCGCCAGGACAGGCCCGTCTCGGCCTTTTTGCGGCCGTCCGGGTTCGCCATGAGGATCAGGTGGAAGTCGACGTGGTCGAGCAGCCAGGTGGCCTGCGGATCCTGCCCATAGCCGGAAGCCAGCCACTCGGCGAAGCGGGTGAGGAGTTCGGCCGGGGTGTACTCGCGCGCGTGGATCGAACCGTAGGCGACGAAGGCCGGGCGCTGGGGGTCGGCACCCAGGGTATTGAAGTTGGTCAGCCGCAGCACGCGCATGTCGTGGCCGCTGGCCGGGTTCTGGGTCTTCTCCCAGCTCGAACCGATGCTGCCCACCGCGGCCAGCTGCGGATAAGCGAGCGCGAGGTCGTCCATGGTCTGGTAGGCGCCTTCCACGGTGCGGTAGCAGGCAAATCCCGGGATCGAGGGATAGCCGCCGGCGCTGAGCGTGCGGGTGCCGGCCGCGAGCGCGGTGTCCAGGGTCTTCCGGAACTCGCGCAGCTGCGCGGTGCCGGCCAGGTCGATCCGCACGCTCAGGCCGGCGGCTTCGAGCCGCGCGATCCCGGCCTCGTCCGCGTCCACCCGCAGCACCTGACGCTTTGCGTCGATCTGGGCGTGCTGGAGATGGGCGGTGGCGCGATGCAGCGCGGCACGGTCCGGCCAATGCGCCTCGACCATCCATTCCTCGGCGGCGGCGCTGGAAAACGCCGCGCACGCGGCAACGGCCGCAGCGGCAAGAACAAGGGTGCGCATCGATGGTTCCCCGAAACGAAAGGCGCGATGGTACTCCTGCGCAGGGCCACATGCCGCAGCCGCTCGGGGCGCTCCGGTTCCGGATCAGCCGGCCTGTGACATGCGCCGACAGCCGATGGCCTCGGCCAGGTGCGCGGTGGCGATATCCTCGACTCCGGCAAGGTCCGCGATGGTTCGCGCCACGCGCAGGATGCGCTGGCTGGCGCGCGCGGAAAGCTGCATGCGGTCCACGGCGCGTTCGAGCAGCGCCTGGTCGCCGACCGAGAGCCGACAGTCGCGTTCGGTAAGCTGCGGCGGCAGTGCCGCGTTGCAGAAGCCGGCGCGCGCCACCTGGCGTGCCCGCGCGGCTTCCACACGCGCCCGGACCTGCGCGCTGGATTCCCCGCGCGGTGCTTCCGGACGAAGGTCTGCGGCCGGCACGCGCGGCACTTCGATTTGCAGGTCGATGCGATCCAGCAGCGGTCCGGAAATGCGCGCCCGGTAGCGCGCGATCTGTTCGCGGCTGCAGCGGCAGCGCCCGTTCGGATCACCGGCCCAGCCGCAGGGGCAGGGGTTCATCGCTGCCACCAACTGGAAGCGCGCCGGGAACTCGGCCTGTCGCGCGGCGCGGGAAATCACGATGCGGCCCGACTCCAGCGGCTCGCGCAGCACCTCCAGGGTGCGCCGCTCCCACTCGGGCAGCTCATCCAGAAACAGCACGCCGCGGTGCGCCAGGCTGATCTCGCCCGGGCGCAGGCACGCTGCGCCGCCACCGCCCACCAGGGCCACCGCGGTGGCGGTGTGGTGCGGGGCGCGGTAGGGCGGCCTGCGCCAGCGCGCAAGGTCCACCCCCTGCCCCGTGAGCGAGGCGACGGCGGCACATTCGAGCGCTTCCGCATCGCTGATCGAGGGCAAAAGGGTCGGAAGGCGCTGCGCCAGCATCGACTTGCCGCTTCCGGGCGGACCGACCATCAAGAGGTTGTGGCCGCCGGCCGCGGCGACTTCCAGCGCGCGCCGCGCCGCAGGCTGGCCGCGCACGTCGGAAAGGTCGGGCAGCGCGGCGTCCACTTCGCCTGCGGCGACTTCAGGCAGCGGCCCGGGCAGCTCGCGTCCGGATTGCAGCAGGGCGCAGACCTCCAGCAGGGTGCGGGCAAAGCGCGTGCCCGCGTGCCGTGCGAGCGAGGCTTCGGCACGGTTTTCCAGCGGCAGGACGATCTGCCGCCCGGCCTGCGCGGCGGCCAGCACCGCTGGCAGCGCGCCTTCCACCGGGCGCAGCTCGCCGGTCAGGGCCAGCTCGCCGTGGAACTCCCAGTCGTGCAGCGCCTCGCGCGGAAGCTGGCCAGACGCGGCGAGGATGCCCAGCGCGATCGGAAGGTCGAAGCGGCTGCCGTCCTTGGGCACGTCCGCCGGGGCCAGGTTGATGGTGATGCGCCGCTGCGGCAGCTCCAGCTGCGAGCAGGCGAGCGCGGCGCGCACCCGGTCGCGGCTCTCCTTCACCGCGGCGTCGGGCAGGCCGACGATCGACACCGCCGGCAGGCCGCCGGCAACATGCACTTCCACCCGCACCTCGGGGGCCTGCACGCCGGACTGGGCGCGGCTGTGGACCAAGGCCAGGCTCATGCCGCTCCCCCGTTCGATGGCGGGAAGGCGCGCGCGTCCGCCACGCTGCGCACGTCGGAGGCTTCCAGCAGGGCGAGGAAGTCCACGAGGCTGCGGTTGGAGTGGCCGAGGAGGCAGAAGGCGGGCTTCATGCCGGGCCCATCACCGTGCGCAGGCACTGGTCCGGAACGCGCCGCCGGGTCGGGACGCCTCCCGGCCAGGCTTTGCATCGTCCGCGCGCAGCGCAAGGGCATATTCCAGCGCCTCCAGCCGCGCGCGGGTGCGCAGCAGCAGGGCGCGCTGCAGTTCGAATTCCTCCCGCGACACCGGATCCAGACTGCGCAGGGCGGCGCGCAGCTCGCTGCGGAATCGCTCTTCCAGTGCGGCGCGCGCTTCGCCCAGGGATTCGGGCAGCAGCGCGCCCAAACGGTGTGCCAGCTCATCGGCCAACTGCCTGCTTTCCATGGATGTGCTTCCGGATGGGACATCCCAAATGCTTTCACGGAAAACGCATTGCCGCCGTCGGAGGACGCACTAGAATCGGCTGAGAAAAGTCTTACCCGCCCGGGAAGGAGCAGAGCTCATGAAAATGGTGATGGCCGTCATCAAGCCGTTCAAACTCGACGACGTGCGCGAGGCGCTCTCTGAGGCCGGCGTCACCGGCATCACGGTGACCGAGGTCAAGGGCTTCGGCCGCCAGAAGGGCCACACCGAGCTGTATCGCGGTGCCGAATACGTGGTCGACTTCCTGCCCAAGGTGAAGATCGAGGTGGCGGTCACCGAGGATCAGCTCGAACGGGTGATCGAGGCGATCCAGCGTTCGGCCAACAGCGGCAAGATCGGCGATGGCAAGATCTTCGTCACCCCGCTCGAACAGGTGATCCGCATCCGCACCGGCGAGCTGGACGCCGACGCGCTGTAGCGCGCCGCGCCGGGTCACGTTCCGGCGCAAGGCGCGTCAGCGCAGCTACCTCACCGCGTCGGGGAGAACGCGCATGATGTGGATGCTTTTCGCTTTGCTGATCGGCGCGCTGGCGTGGACGGTCTTCGCGTTCAACCGCCTGGTGCGCCTGCGCAACCAGCGGCGCACCGCCTGGGCCGACATCGACGTGCAGCTGCATCGCCGGCACGACCTCGTCCCTGCGCTGGTGGCGGCGGTGAATGCCTATGCCGCGCACGAACAGGCCACGCTGCAGACCGTGGCCGAGCTGCGCAGCCGCGCCATGGGCGGCGCCACGCCGGCACCGCAGGGCCGCCTCGAAACCGAACTGCAGTCCGCCATCGGGCGCCTGCTGGCCATCGGCGAGGGCTACCCCGATCTCAAGGCCAGCGCCAATTTCGCGCAATTGCAGCGCGAACTGGTGGACGTGGAAGACCAGCTCCAGTACGCGCGGCGCTTCTACAACGGAGCCACGCGCGACTACAACGACGCCATCCAGCGTGTCCCGGACCTTCTCATCACGCGCGCCTGCGGCTTTCCACCGGCCGAATTCTTTCAGGCCGAAGCCGCATCGCGCGCCGCACCGCAGGTACTGCCATGAACGCATTCACGCGAATCCTCCTGCGCCTTGGCGCCCTCGTTTTCCTGCTGGCCCCGACCACGGGCGCCGGCGCGCAGGAACGCATCCTCGACTACCGCATCGAAGTGGAAATACGGCCCGATGCCAGCCTGCAAGTCGCCGAGCACATCACCGTGCGCGCCGAAGGAGTCAGCATCCGGCGCGGCATCTACCGCGATTTTCCGACCCGCTACCGCGACCGCTTCGGCAACCGCGTGATGGTCGATCTGGAAGTGCTCGGCGTGGAGCGTGACGGGCAACCCGAACCGTGGTTCACCGAGAACCTCTCCAACGGCGTGCGCATCAACACCGGCAACGACGACTTCCTGCCGGTGCCGGCCGACATCCGGTTCACCCTGCGCTACCGCACCACGCGGCAGATCGGCTTCTTCGCCGACCACGACGAGCTCTACTGGAACGCCATCGGCACCGGCTGGGAGTTTCCGATCGAGCAGGGACAGGTGGACGTGCGCCTGCCCGGGCGCGTGCCGACGGGACAGATGCAGGCCGAAGGCTACACCGGCCCGCAGGGCGCGAAGGGACAGGCCTACAGCGCCAGCCTTCCCGAACCGGGCCGGGCGCACTGGCAGCTGACCGCGCCGCTCGCGCCGCAGGAAGGCTTCACCCTCGTTCTGTCCTTCCCCAAGGGCCTCCTGCCCGAACCCAGCCGCGCGCAGCGCGCCGGCTGGCTGCTGCGCGACAACCTCGGCGTGCTGGTCGCGCTGGCCGGTCTGGTCGCGCTGTGGGTCTATTGCTTCCGGCGCTGGCGGCAGATCGGCCGCGATCCGCGCGCAGGCGTCCTCATCGCCCGCTACGAGCCGCCCGCCGGACGCGCTCCCTCCGAACTGCGCTTCCTGTCGCGCAAGTGTGCCTACGACATGCGCTGCTTCACCAGCGACCTGCTGCTGGCCGCGACGCACGGCCAGCTGGAGCTGCGCCGCAGCGACGAGAAGGAGGAAATGGCCGAAAAGCTCGCCGCCACCGGCCTGCCGGACGGAGCCAGCCGGCTCGTGGGCAAGCTGTTGGCCGGGGAAGACGTCTGGTCGGTCCACCGCACCGCCTCCGCCTCGGCCGGAATCCTGCCTGAAATCGCCCAAAATCTGGTTGCCCACCTGCTGCCGAAGCCCGGGGCCAGCATCGCATTCAAGCCATCGGAACGCTCCGTCCTGATGGCGGCAAGGATGATGCACACCGTCGCGCTCAAGACGCGCATCGAAGGCAGCCTCTACAAACACAATCTCGGCAGCGTCGGGATCGCCGCACTGATCGCGGTGGGCTCCGGCGTGCTGGCGCTAGTGCTGTCCATCGTGCTGGCGGGCGGCGCGGGGGTCCCGCTCATCGTCCTCGTCGGCATCCTGATGGTGCCCACGCTGATCCTGTTCGCTCTGGCGATTGCCGCACCCACGCCCGAAGGCCGCCGCCTGCTGGACGAGATCGAAGGTCTGCGCAGCTATCTGCGCGTGGCGGAGCGCGACGAGCTGAAGAATCTGCCCGGCCCCGACGCTCCGCCCGCACTCGACGCCGAACGCTACCAGCGCCTCCTGCCCTACGCGGTGGCGCTGGACGTGGAGGAAGCCTGGACGCGGAAGTTCACCCTCGCCGTCGGCGCCGCTGCCGCAGCGGCGGCCACTTCGACGATGTCCTGGTACCACGGCGGATCCTTCTCCAGCCTGGACAGCATGGTCTCGTCGGTCAGCACCAGCCTCACCAGCTCGGTGGCATCGGCGTCCACGCCGCCGGGAAGTTCCTCGGGCAGCGGCGGCGGCGGCTCCTCGGGCGGCGGCGGCGGCGGCGGAGGTGGCGGCGGGCGCTGAGCCCTCCGCAAACCCGGCTACTCCTTGCGCTCGCGCAGGAAGCGCGCGATGGAAGGCGCAGGCTCGCCCCGGACGAATTCCGAGGCGATGTCCACATAGCCGCGCATCAGGGCGATCTCGCCGGCGCGGCGGTTGAGCGTATCGCGCAAATCCGGGTCGGCGCCGGCGGCGAGCAGGCGGCGCACCACACGCCCCATGCCGTGCAGCGCAGCCAGGTGCAGCGCACCGAAGCCGCGCCGTTCGCGCGCACCCAGCCCGACGCCGTGGCGCAGCAGCACTTCCAACTGGGCCAGGATCACCTCTTCGCGGTACGCGGTGCCCGGTTCGAAACTGGCGCCCAGGAGCAGCAGCAGCGGGGTTTCCGAAACCCCGTTGACCGCCTCGGAATCGGCGCCTGCGGCCAGCAGGGATTCCCAGATCACGCACGACGACTCGGCTTCGCGGGCGCCAAAGCCGAACTGCGCCAACGCGTGCAGCACGGTGCCGCCGTGCACATCGACCGCAGCCGCATCCGCCTCGTGCGCGAGCAGGGCGACCACCGCCTGCCCCTGGCCGAGCGCGGCCGCGATCATCAGCGGCGTGATTCCACCGGGCAGGCGCTGCTCGACCGAAACCCCGTGCTCGACCAGCGCCCAGACCACTTCGATCTGGCGCGCGGTCAGCGCCACGCTCAGGCAGGTGGCACCGGAATTGGCGGTAAGGTCGGGATCGGCACCGCGCGCAAGAAGCGCACGCACCATCGCCACATGGCCGCCGCCGCAGGCGCGCAGCAGGGCCGTGCATCCCTGCGGATCGGTGCCATCCAGATCCAGACCCAGCTCCAGCAGCCGCTCCACGCCGGCCAGGTCGCCGGCCTGGGCCGCGGCCGGAAGGTCGCTTTCCCGCAGCCGTCGCCGCGGCAATCGCCACTGCGACCAGTCCAGCCAGCGCGCCAGGTGGCTGCGCGAAAGCGCCAGCGCCAGACCGTGCGCCGTCTGACCGTCCGGACCGCGCGTGGATCCCTGCGCGCCGTGCGCGACCAGCCGCAGCACCGCCCATTCGCGATCCAGCTGGCAGGCCAGCAGCAGCGCCGTGGTGCCGTGCTGGTCGCGTCCTTCCGGGTCTGCGCCCAGCGCCAGCAGGTGATCGAACAGGTGGCGCCAGTCCAGCCGCAGCGCCTGCAGCAGCGGCGGCGTGCCATCCGCATCGGCACCGAAGGCGTCGGCTCCGCGCTCCAGCAGAAGCCCGGCCAGCGACTCGCCGTCCGGGCGCGCCTGCGCGTCGAGCAGGGCAGCGTTGAGATAGCGCGCCAGGCTCCCGCGCCCGCTGGGCGATGCGCCGCGTTCCAGCAGCGCCAGCAGACCCGCGCTGGCTCCCGGCCCCAGCGCCAGCAGGCGCGATACCAGCGGCGTTCCTTCCTCGTCCGTGGCCTGACCATCCAGCCCGGCGGCAAGCACCTGCGCGGCGCCCAGCCCCAGTCGCGGGGCAAGATCGAGGAACAGCGCGGCACGCTCGGCCGGCGTGCCGAGCGCCAGGGGAAGCAGCGGACGGGCGGCATCGAAATTCTCCCGCTCCAGTGCCAGCCGCAGTCGGGTGAGCGGCGGCGCGTCGATCAGGCCCTCGTCATCTTCGGCAAGGCAGGCAGGCAGCACGTAGCCTGGATCCAGCAGCGCCACGTGCGCCCAGCGTCCGGCCGCGACGGCGTGGTCGATCGCGCGCCGCCCGTCCGTCGCCGGGCGCTGCGGATCGACGGCGAGCTCGAGCAGCGCGCGGACGGTTGCGGTATCGCAAGCGGTGGCCTGGCAGGCGATGGCCAGGGCGTTGCGTCCGGCGAGGTCGCAGGCAGCTGGATCGACGCCGTGACCGCTCAGGCACTGCACACAGGCCAATGCCCCGGCACGCGCGGCTTCGAGCAGCGGCGTGACACCCTGTGCATCGGCGAGGTTCGCATTGGCCCCGCCGGCCAGCAGCGCCGCCGCGATCCGCGCATTGTTGCGCAGGCACGCGGCATGCAGCGCGCTGCGTCCGAGGCGGTCGCAGGCGTCGATCCGCGCGCGGTGACGCAGCAGGAGCTGCAGCATCGCCGGGTCATCCTCCTCGCGCGTGGCTGCGAGCAGCAGCGCCGGCTGCCCGCCCGCAGGCTCCAGCGCAGCGCGGCGGTCGATGAGATATTTCGCCACGTCGAGATTGCCCAGGCTCGCCGCCACGCCCAGCGGGCTGTTGCCCTGCGCGTCCAGCGCATCCAGATGGGCTCCCGCATCCAGCAGCAGCGCGCAGACGTCGGGATCGGCGGCGCGCGCGGCAGCGTGCAGCGCGGTCTGGCCGTCCGCATCGACGCCGCGCGGGTCGGCGCCGTTGGTGAGCAGCATCTGCACCGCGTCGGGTCGACCGTGGTAGCTGTCGCGCACCGCGGCCATCAGCGGCGTCAGTCCGCCGTGGGCGAAATTGAGGTCCACGCCGGCCGCGATCAGGGCGCGCAGCAGGCGCAGGTCGGAGAGCACCGCGGCCAGTATCGGCAGGCTGCGCTGGTCGCGCGCCTCGTGCGGCGGCAGTGCCCAGGGATCGGCCCCCATGTCCAGCAGGCGCAGCGCCTCGACCACCTGTCCGGCGCGTGCGGCGGCGTAGAGCGCGGCATCGAGGTTCGGGCCGGGAGTCCAGACGCGCGCGGGAATCGGCGCGGCGGCCGCACTCGCGAGGCGATCGGCAAGCGCCTGCCGCGCACGCTCCACCTGCCGCCGTGCCGCGGCCAGGGCGACCAGCGCCAGCGTCGGCGCAAGCAACAGGGACTGCACGAGTACGCCAAGCCGCAGCGCCTCGGGGGAATGCCACAGCGCGGGCAAGGCCGGAGCCAGAGCGCACAGCGCCAGCAGCACCGTAGCACCCGCGGCAACCCAGCGGCCGGCGCCATTCGCGCCGGCCTCGTCCAGTGCCGCATCCAGCGCCCGATCCGGCGCCTCGTCCGGCCACAGCAGCGCCAGAGCGCGATGCGGCGCGGCGCGCCAGACCAGCACCAGCGCAAGGCCCGTCAGCGCGCCGAAGAGCAGCGCGGAAAAAAGATCGCCCCCCTGCGCAAGCCGGGCGGCTGGCCAGGCCAGCGCCGCCCCCAGCAATCCCAGCGCGAGCCAGGCCAGCCAGAGGCGGCCGCGCAGCAGACGCAGCAACAGGCGCCAGGCCGAAGGCGTACCGACATCGGCGCCCACCCAGCCGGCAGCGGCAATCAGGTACAGGGGAACGGCGAGTGCCGGCGCAAAGCGCAGCATCGGATGGAGCGGAAGCAGCGACAGCAGACTGACCGCCACGGCGGGAAGAAAACCCGCCAGCCGCAGTCCATGACCAGACGCGGACACATTCGCCAGGGCGGCATTCATGGAAGCGTGCCCTGCGGTGGCGGCGGCAGTTGCAGGTAGCAGCCGCGCGTGCGCAGGGCCTCGATGACCGCCGCCGCGTCGGCGCGCGCCAGTCGCCGATCCGGCGTCAGCTCCAGTTCGAGTACCTGCTCCAGCGCTCCGAGGCGCTGGCGCAGGGATTCGGGCAGCACCGAGAAGTCGTCCTTCTCGGCGAGATAGACATAGGTATCTGGGCGCAGGCGGCTTCGGTAAACGTGGCAGCGCATGGGACGCGAGAGGTCCGACAACGGAACGGCTTCAGCATAGCCGGTCGAAAGCCGCGCCGCGACGCGCGAACCGGCACAAGGCTCAGCCACCAGCCATCACGGCTTCGATCCGATCCGGCTCGCGCGGTACGCCGTCGCTCAGCACCTTCGCGCCCTGCCGCGTCACGATCACGTCGTCCTCGATGCGGATGCCGATGCCGCGCCACTTTGCCGCCACGCCCGGCGCATCGGGCGCGATGTAGAGGCCCGGTTCGATGGTGAAGGCCATGTCCGGCTCCAGCAGGCGGAATTCGCCGCCGATGCGATAGTCGCCGACGTCGTGCACGTCCAGCCCCAGCCAGTGGCCGGTCTTGTGCATGAAGAAACGCCGGTAGGTCTGCTCTTTCAGGCACTGCCGCAGGCTGCCCCGAATCAGGCCCAGGCGCAGCAGCCCCTCGGCCACGGCCCGTGTCGCAGCCTCGTGCATCGCACTCCAGGGCACTCCCGGGCGCACCACCTCGAGCGCGGCGCGGTTGGCCTGGAGCACCACCTCGTACAGCGCCCGCTGCGCCGGACTGAAGCGCCCGTTCACCGGGAAGGTGCGGGTGATGTCGGAGGCATAGCCCTGCAGCTCCGCGCCGGCGTCGATCAGGAGCAGGTCGCCGTCCGCCAGGCGCGCGCGGTTGGCGCGGTAGTGCAGCACGCAGGCGTTGGCCCCGCCGCCGACGATCGGCTCGTACGAGGGAACCGCGCCGTGCCGGCGGAAGCGGTACAGCAATTCGGCCTCGATTTCGTATTCGAAGCATCCCGGGCGCGTGGCGCGCATCGCATCCACGTGCGCGAGCGAGGCGATGCGCGCGGATTCGGCCATCAGGCGGCGTTCGCCAGGGCTCTTGAACAGGCGCAGGTCGTGCAGCAGGTGCCCCAGCTCCTGGAACTCGTGCGGCGGCTGCGCGCCCTGACGGGACAGGGCGCGCACGCGGTTGACCCAGCTGATCAGGGTCAGGTCGAACTCGGTATCGCGGCCGAAATGGTAGTAGACGCGGCTGCGCCCCTCGATCAGGCGCGGCAGGATTTCATCCATGTCCGCGTAAGGGTAGGCGTCATCGATGCCGAGGGCGTCCACCGCGCCCTCGGGGCCGAGCCGCGCGCCATCCCAGGCCTCTCGTCCCGGGTCGCGCTCGCGGCAGAAAAGCAGCGCCTCGCCCGCCGCGCGGCCCGGCACCAGCGCAAGCACCGCCTCGGGCTCGTCGAAACCGGTCAGGTACCAGAAGTCGCTGTCCTGCCGATAGGGATAGTGGGAGTCGTTGCTGCGCACCCGCAGCGGCGCGGCCGACAGGATCAGGATGGCATCCGGGCCGGCCATGCGCATGAGCTGCCGGCGCCTGCGCGCGAACTCGACCGGCTCGATTCCCGGCGCGCGCGCGACCACGGTCAGTGCAGGCGTTCGCCGGAACCGGGCGCGCCGCGGGCGTCGCCGTGGATCAGCAGCACTGCGACGCGGACGAATTCGGCGATTTCCATCAGCGCCTCCTCGTCCTGTTCGTCTTCTTCGACCGAAAAGGCGGCAATGCCGGCGAGATCGTCGAAGGCTTCCTGCGCTTCGGACGAGAGCGCCGGGCGTTCGGGCACCAGCGCCAGACCGGACAGGAAGCCGCGGCACCAGTCGAACAGCGCGTCGATGCGCTCGGACAGCGGCGCGTGTTCTTCCGGCAGCAGCAGGTCGAAACCGAACTGTCCGTCGTCTAGCGCCTCGCGCGTGGCGGCGAAAAGGTCGGAAAGATCGCGGTCGGCCGAAACCTGCACCGCGTCGGCATCGACCTGCAGCGGGGCCAGCCAGTTGCCGGCAGACAGCGGCCCGCCCGCGGACAGGTAGCCGGCCAGCAGGCCGTGCAGCTCGGCCACGTCGATGCCGATGCCGCAGCGCACCAGCGCCGCATCGACCTGATCGAAACCCGGGAGGCGCGTCGCGGACATCAGCGTGAAAACGGGAACCCGGACATGCGCACGAGCCGCCTCACCACACCACTTCGGCCATCGAGCAGTTCAGCCCGGAGCCGATGCCCAGCAGCGCGATGCGGCTGCCCTTCTTGAGCCGCCCCATCTCCTTGAGCTTGGAAAGCACGATCGGCACCGAAGCCGGACCGATGTTGCCGTACTCGGAAAAGATCGTGAACACCTTCTTGGGATCGATGCCGATGGCCTTGACCAGCGCGTTGGTGTGGACCTGGCTGACCTGGTGGATCACGAACTCGTCGAGCTCGTCCACCACCCAGCCCAGCGCCTGGCGCGCCGCCTGGAAGGTCTTGGAGGCGAGCTTGACGCCTTCCACCATCAGCATCCGGGTATCGGTGACCATGCGATCGAGGTTGCCTCGGCACAGGGTGTTCCACTCGGTCGCCGCACGCGTCACGCCGCCCTTGTACTGCGGCGCGTCCGGCGCCAGCTCGCGGCGCGCCAGAACCATCGCCACCGAGCCGCAGCCCAGGGTCAACGTCGCCAGTTCCTGACGGAACTGCTCGTCGGTCACGTCCGGACGCAGCAGGCGCTCGATGGTCTTCTCGTAGGCGAGGTTGGCCGATTCGCCATCCACCACCAGCGCGTAATCGATCTCGCCGCACTCGATCATCCGGCTGGCGATGTCCATGCCGTTGAGGAAGGCGAGGCAGGCGTTGGCCACGTCGAAGTTCTGGCAGGTGTCCGACAGCCCGAGGTTGCCCGCGATGATGCTGGCGGTGGACGGCTCCAGATACTCGCGGCTGACCGACGTGCTCACCAGCAGGCCGATCTTTTCGCGCGGCACGTCGCATTCGTCCAGCGCCTTCTGCGCCGCCAGCGTGGCCGCGTCGGAAACTTCGACGCCTTCCTCCCAGAAGCGCCGCGCGCGGATGCCGGCGACTTCGCCCAGCACGTCCACGCGGATGCCGAGGCGATCCAGCATCGGGCGCAGGCGCTCGTTGATCTCCTCGGAGGTGAGTCGGAGCGGCGCGTCGATATGCGCAAGGCTGGCAATGGATACGTTCTGGAACACGGCAATCCTGATCTGGAAATGCGACGGCCAAGCCGCCAGGCGCTACAGCGATAGCGATGAAAAGCACGGCGCGCGCCGATACGCAGGCACGGCACCCCGTCGATACCCGGGAAAACTGCCGCCCCGATCCTGCATCGAGGCAAGCTGCAGGTACGCACTCTGCCCCGTGGCGGAAGCATCGCCCCGGACTCCGTGCCGCGGCAGCCTGGTGCGGCAAACGCACTGCCTGCGCCGTTCAGCGGCTTGCGTGCCCCGGCGACAGACGAATAACCATTATCGCACGAGCGACGCATTCGACGCACGCCAAGCCCCGATGCGACAAGATTGCCTCCTGGAACAACGATCAATCGGCAGGCGGAGCCTGCGGACGCGCCGGGAACGGAATCACCGTGGCACTTTGCGGCGCGCCCGGCTCCGGGCGCACCCAAAGCACCGGCACCTCACCGGGCGAAGGCGGCTCGTACATGCCGCGCTCTTCCGCCGCCAGCGCCTCCTCCAGCGGCACGCCGTCGGTTTCCTCGTCCTCCCAGCTGTAACGCTTGCGCGCCGGCGGCGGATCGCGGCGGCACCAGAGCACGGCCGCGACCGCTCCGCACATCGCGCCGCCCAGATGGGCCTCCCACGAAACTTCCGGCTCGCCCGGCAGGATGGTCAGCACCATGCCACCGTAGAGTAAGAAGGCGATCATCGCCGCCGCGATCGAAGGCCGGTCGCGCCGCAGCACGCCCAGCAGGAACAGGAAGAACATCAGCCCGTGGCTGAGTCCGCTGGCGCCCAGGTGGAACGAGGGCCGGCCGATGAGCCAGACCACCAGCCCCGAACCCAGCCAGATCAACGCGATTGCACGCAGGGCCGCGCGCGGGTAGATCGACAGAACCAACGTGCCCAGCACCAGCAGCGGCAGCGTGTTGTTGATGAGGTGGCCGATCGACCCGTGCAGCACGGGCGCGGTCAGCAGTCCGATCAGGCCGGTGGGCGAATGCGGATACACCCCTAGCGCGGAAAAGGACGTCCCCAGCCAGGTTTCCGCCAGCTTGACCCACCACAGCACCGCGATGAACCCCATGCTTGCCAGGATCGCACGCAGGAACCGTGCGCGATCCACGCGCGCCTGCTCGCGCGGATCGGGCAGTGGCTGGTTGAGCGGGACATCCATCGCGGGCGTTTCCGGAAAGGCAGATTCCCTGTTTGTGGTCGAAGGTCGGAAAAAGCAAGTCCGCCCCGGCGCCCGGCTTCCGGAAAAAGCCCGTGGAACTCAATCCTTTTGCTTGTCCGCCGGCGGGAACATCACGCTGGCCACCATCGAGGTTCCGATCGCCAGCGCCACCACGCCAAGCGCCGCGCCGATCGGGATGTGCCAGAAGTGCATGATCAGCATCTTCACGCCGATGAAGATCAGCACCGTCGCCAAGCCGTAGGCGAGCAGGTGGAACTTGTCGGCCATGCCGGCCAGCACGAAGAACAGCGCGCGCAGGCCCAGCACGGCGAACACGTTGGAGGTGAGCACGATGAAGGGATCGTCGGTGATGGCGAAGATCGCCGGGATCGAGTCGACCGCAAAGATCACGTCGGTGATGCCGATCATCATCACCACCACGAACAGCGGGGTGAACCAGCGCGTGCCGTTCTCGCGCACCACGAAGCGCGTGCCGTGGTACTCCGAGGTGATCGCAAGGTGCTTGCGGATCCAGTTCAACAGCGGGTTCTTGCCGATGTCCGGCTCATCGCCCACGCCCCAGAGCATTTTCACCCCGGTGAACACCAGAAATGCGCCGAAGAGGTAGAGCACCCAGTCGAACTTCTGGATCAGCGCCGCGCCGATGAAGATCATCACCGCGCGCAGCAGGATGGCCCCGATGATTCCGTAGATCAGCGCACGCTGCTGCTGCACCGGCGGCACGGCGAAGTAGCCGAACAGCATCAGGAACACGAAGATGTTGTCGACCGCCAGCGCCTTCTCGACCAGATAGCCGGTGAAGAACTGCAGCGCGACGTGTTTAGCCTCTGCGTCTCCGATCTGACCGCGCAGATACCACCACAGCCCGGCGTTGAACACCATCGCCAGCACGACCCACGCCGCACTCCACCACAGCGCCTCGCTGGTGGCCACCTTGTGCGGCCCTTTGCTGCGCAGGACGAACAGATCCACCGCGAGCGCGATGATGACGATGAGGGTCAAGGCGCCCCACATCAGGGGCGTGCCGATGGTGTGCATCCGTGGTCTCCAGAAAACGAAAAGCCCCGACCGCGAGGCGGTCAGGGCCCGAATTCCGGACACACCTCCGCCGTCGCCGGCGAAGGTCTTGCTCGCGACAGGCCGAAGGCCTGCCGCCTGCCGCACCGGGATCGCTCTGCGATCCGTCCTGACGATGCGACAGCGAAGAGCTACTCCCCTTCACGCGTTCGGCGCCGGGGCGCCAAAGCGGCGTGACTTATGGCACGGGAGGCCGTTTTTCGTCAAGCCCGGCCCGCCTGAACCGAGCGCCGCATCAAGTCATGGGTTCCAGTCTGGCGAAGGCCAGCACCAGCCACTTCGCCCCGGCCTCTTCGAAATTCACCTGCACTCTTGCATGCGCCCCGCTGCCCTCGGCATCCACGATCGTGCCCTCGCCGAATCCCGCGTGGCGCACGCGCTGACCGAGGCGAAACCCACCCGCCGCATCCGACGAACCCATTGCCCGGCCGCCCGCGACCTGGGCCGGACGCAGCAGATGTATCCGTGGACGAACCTCGCGCAGTACCGCAGGCGGCACCTCGCGCAGAAAACGGGAAGGTGCGCCAAGGGTATCGATGCCGTGGATACGGCGTGATTCCGCCCACGACAGGATCAGCCGTTCGCGTGCGCGGGTGATGCCCACGTACGCAAGGCGTCGTTCTTCTTCCAGCCGCCCCGGCTCCTCCATGGATCGCTGGGCCGGGAACAACCCTTCTTCCATCCCGCCCAGGAACACCTGGGCGAACTCCAGCCCCTTGGCCGAGTGCAGGGTCATGAGCTGGATGCCGTCCTCCCAGGATTCGGCCTGCCCTTCGCCTGCCTCCAGCGCGGCGTATCCGAGGAAGGCGGCCAGCTCATTCAGCGAGGCATCTTCTTCGCTGCGCGAAAAACGGCTGGCTACCGTCACCAGTTCATCGAGGTTGTCGGTGCGCGCATCCATCATTCCTCGCGATTCGTTGGCGTAGTGCGCGCGCAAACCCGTGGCGGCAAGCATTTCATCGATACGCGGCGCCAGTTCGAGATCGGCGCCGGAAGCGTCCAGGCGCTCGATCAGATCCACGAAGCCGGACAGCGCCTGGCGCGCGCGCGACGGGAGCGTGCGGGCCTCGATTTCCCGCGCGATCGCCTCCCACAGCGGCACCTCCTCCTCGCGCGCCCGTGCGCGAACCTGCTCCAGCGTGCGAGCACCGATGCCACGGGTCGGCGTATTGATCGCGCGCTCCAGCGCCGCATCGTCGGCGCGATTGGCGATCAGGCGCAGGTAGGCCAAGGCGTCCTTGACTTCGGCACGCTCGAAAAACCGTACGCCACCGTAGACCCGATACGGCAAGCCCGCCTGCAGCAGCGCCTCTTCGAAGGCGCGCGACTGGGCATTGGATCGGTACAGGATCGCGCAGTCCCCGGCGCGGCCGCCTCCATCGATCCACTCGCGCACGCGCGCGACGGCATAGCGCGCCTCGTCGTTCTCGTCGTGCGCCGCGAACAGGTCGATCGGCTCGCCATCCGCATCCTCGGTCCACAGCCGCTTGCCCAGACGGCCCGGATTGTTCGCGATTACCGCATTGGCTGCGGCAAGGATGTTGGCGCTGGAACGATAGTTCCGTTCCAGCCGAATCATGCGCGCCTGCGGAAAATCGCGAAGAAAATGCTGGACATTTTCCACGCGCGCCCCGCGCCAACCGTAGATCGACTGGTCATCGTCTCCCACCACGAGCACCGAGCCTGTATCTCCTGCGAGCACGCGCACGAAGGCGTACTGCAGGGCGTTGGTGTCCTGGAATTCGTCGATCAGGATGGTGCCGAAGCGGCGACGATAGTGATCCAGCAGACCCGCTTCGCGCAGCAACAGCTCGTGGCTGCGCAGCAGCAGTTCGGCGCGACGCGCCACGATCGACAGCTCGCGCGCATTGCCCGGCCAGCTGTGGCGCTGCAGCGCGGACAGGCTCCGCTCGTCGAAGCAGCGGGTCAGTTCGACCACGCAGCCGGCAGCCAGGCCCAGGAAATGCCGCAGCAGCGGCAACACGTCC
>Ga0116141_10002160_pt1 | contig 17014 bp, 10 predicted proteins | sample AD_UKC097_MetaG_FD_89744 | JGI IMG/M metagenome (GOLD analysis project Ga0116141, IMG submission 89744) | Active sludge microbial communities of municipal wastewater-treating anaerobic digesters from USA - AD_UKC097_MetaG | ecosystem: Engineered > Bioreactor > Anaerobic > Digestate | place: USA...
CAAAGGCCCGGCACACGACGTTCAGCGCAGACACCGCGCCCGGCAGCCACACGATCCAGGACGGCTGGATCACCCACCGGTACCTCTCGGCCAGCCGCTCCACAGCGACCTGCGTGAGTTCCGCCGGGGGCACGGCGTATCCGAAGACCCCGTGCTCAACCCGCCTGTGCAGCGCCTCGAGGATCGGCCGGGGGGCCTGGAAGTCCATGTCGGCCACCCACATGGGGATGACGTCCCGGCCATGATACTTGCCCCACTTGAGACTATCCGTGTTGCGTCTCTCGACCACGAGGTCGAAGTCGAAATCATTCTCCATTCCTACAAGGCCCTCGGTTTACCAATTACGATTCACCGCTTACAATCTGCCGGGAGCGCCCCGTCCAGCGTCGCGGCGCCAGCCCAATAGTAAATTGTAGATCGCAAATAGTAAACCAGGTGGAACATGATCGAATTGCTCAGGGCCCGCAGGAGTATCCGGGCGTTCACCAACCAGCCCGTCGAGGCAGAGAAGATAGAGTTGTTGAAGGAAGCCGTGCTGCGGTCGCCCTCATCGCGGAATATCGATCCATGGGAGTTCGTCTTCGTGGACGACCGGAAGCTTCTCAGGATGCTGTCCCGCTGCAAACCGCACGGCGCGGACTTCCTGGAGCAGGCGGCACTGGCCATTGTCGTCTGCGCCGACAGCCAAGCCAGCGACGTGTGGGTCGAGGATTGCTCCATCGCGGCAGCCCTCGCCCAGATGGTCGCTCAGTCGCTCGGCCTGGGCAGTTGCTGGGTCCAGGTCCGCAACAGGATGTACGACGGCGTGATGAGTTCCGAGTGCTACATCCAGAAGTTGTTGGGCCTGCCCACACAGACGGTGGTGGAGTGCATCGTAGCCGTGGGGTATCCGGCCGAACAGCGGGACCCGTTGCCCGCAGAGAGCCTCAAAGCGTCGAAGATCCGAATGAACGACATGAAGCGAGGTGAGCCATGACCCAGGCAGTTCTCCTGCTCCAGTTGATGCTGTGGGTATCCCCCGACGCCCTCGATCTGTCCGCGTCCACCGTGGCCTCGCCGGATACGTACCTCCGGCCGGTCAAGGAGGAGTTGTCACGGCGGTGGCCGCAGAACCGAACGGTCAACATCGTCTGTCACGGGCACAGCGTACCGGCCGGTTACTTCCGGACCCCTTTGGTGGACACTTTCAACGCGTACCCGCATCTGCTGCACCGTGGTCTGAAGGAGCGCTTCCCGTACGCCGTGCTGAACGTTGTCGTCACGGCCATCGGGGGAGAGAATTCCGAGAGTGGGGCGAAGCGATTCGAGCACGACGTGCTGGCATTACGACCGGATGTCGTGACCATCGATTACGGGCTCAACGACCGTGGCATCGGTCTGCCGCGAGCCGAGACGGCGTGGAAGGCGATGATCGCCCAAGCCAAGGCGGCGGGTGTCAAGGTGATTCTCCTGACGCCCACGCCGGACATGACAGCAAGACTCGACGACCCGAACGATCCACTCAACCAGCACGCCGAGCAGATCCGCTGTCTGGCGAGAGAGAACGGCGTGGCCCTTGTGGACAGCCTCGCACAATTCTGGATGCGTGTCCATGCCGGTGAATCACTGGAGTCGTTCATGTCCCAGGGCAACCACCCGAACCGCAAAGGGCACGAGATTGTCGCCGCTGAACTGCTCAAGTGGTTTCACTGAAGTGTGATGCTGCCCGGCGGGCTGTCATTCTGGAGCACGTATCCGGCGGGCACGTCCACATGGCAGAGGGTTGGCCCGTCGTCCTTCCACCAACGCACTACGACCGGTCCCTGCGGCGTCAAGAGCTTGCCCTCGCACCAGTCCAGACCGACGTCAGCGACCTGAAGCCGGATTCTTTTCTTCTGCGTGTCCACTTCACGGACGCCGAGAAGGTCGCGATAGAAGGTGTGGGCGACATGGGAGGCAAAGCCGTGGTCGCAGCTCGCTTCGGCGCCTACGTTCTCCCACAGGGTTCCCGTCCGGTCGGCCATGTAGAGATAGTAGTCGGTCAGTTCCTTCTTGATCTGGGCCGGGTGGCCGTAACGGCTGAGCAATTCGAATCGCAGGTAGTTGCCGACGAAGGCGTTGGCCGGATGGACTTCGGGGAACGCGTTGGTCGTCTTGCGCTGGGGGCCGAACTGGTGGACCAGGCGGTCCCAGAGCTTTGCGTGCGTCTCGGGTGTGGCCACGTCGAAGAAGAAGGCGAAGTACTGGCACACCTCGGTGCGGTTGCGGGTGACCTCGAGCCGGCCGTCCTTGCGCACGGCGTTGTCCACGAAGAACTCGCCATCGAAGGACTGTCGCCGGATCGCCTCGCGGATTCGCTCGGCTTCTTCGATCAAGCCGGGCTCGCCATACATACGACCGGCTGCTGCCAGGGCCGCGGCGTAGAGCATGTTGCTCGGGTAGCTCACGTCCTGCACAAAGCTGTTGGCTTGGGACCACTCGACGAACACCCAGCTTTGCAGCCTTTCGAGTAGTCCATCGGCGTTCTTGAACTTCTGGAAGTACTCATAGAGGGCTTCGAGTCGCGGCCTCAGGGCGGCCACCAGTTCGCGGTCCCCGCTGCGGGCCTGGTACTCCTCGAGTTCGATCACAAACCAGATCGCCCAGTTCGGGATGAAGACGCCGTCGTAATGATCGGCCGGGTAGCACATGGGCAGCATGCCTTCGGGCAGGTGGCTGAAGCTCGGTGGCAGCAGGAAGTTCTCCAGGAAGTTCTTCTCGACAGTCGTGTTGCCGCACAGATCGAACGCGACGCGAGACGTGAAGAAGCTGTCGCAGAGCCAGCCGGCCCGCTCCCGCGAGGGGCAATCCATGAAGATATCGACGGCATTCTGGCGAAATGTCTGCTTCGCGGCGTCGAAGATGCGGTTGAGCCTCGGATCGCTGCACGAGAACTGGGCCTCATTGACCTCAGGATTGGCGTATTCACGGAGGTACAGGTTGCGGACCTCGCAGCCGCCCGCCAGCGCATTGAGCTTGACATATCGCATCGTGTAGGGCTCGAAGGACTCCAAACGGTATGTGCCGGGCGTCAGCTCGTAGCAGACGGCATTGACGCAGCCGAGCCGCTTGGAGTCCACGTCGTTGTGGGTCAGGATCTCATCGAATGTGATGTAGAGGGTCGTCGGCTTCGAACACCGGACTTGGGCCCCGATGAATCCGGTGAGATTCGTCCCGAGATCGGCGATGGCAAACCGGTTCTCCGCCAGCACGATGTCGTCACCGGGCCGATAGAGTCGCTCCGACGACTTCGTGAAGGTGGACCGGATCCTCTGCAGCTCTGTCGAGGGGACGACCTCGAGTTCGTTCTCCGGGTACCCCTTCAACTGCGGCCCGATATTGACCAGCGAGCGGTCTTTCCAGAGGTTCGTCACGGGGACGTTGCGCTGGAGCGTCCCCTCGGAGAGGATCTTGATGGGTTGCCGCATGAGAAATTCCGGGTACGCCACACGTCGGACCAGCAGGTTCTTGGGAGTCAACGCCGCGATACGGGCTCCGACCGCGTCGGCAGGTGCGCGATCCCACCAGCAGTCGTCGCCTTCTGCCATGCGATAATACTCGATGAAGGGACGTTGGAAGCTGTATCGCTGGACCCTCTGCACGCGATGCTTCAGGATCGTCGCGTCGAAGGCAGCGCCGACACCGGCTGTGGAGGCCAGAACGGCCCCATTGCAGATAACTTCCGCCTGGATGAACGCGGGCTGATCCAGCAGGTAGTAGCTGTTCGCGTTGTAGCCCGCCACCTCGATGGCGACGATGTTGTTGCGCTCGCGAACGAAGGGGTGCAGGGGCCACTCATCGACGCGGAACCAGCCGTGCGGGCCGCGGGCAGGGCCGTGCCCCACGAACTGCCCGTTGACGCGGAGGCGGTACAGGGACGATGCCGCAATCCGCAGCACGGGCCCACCCTGGGCCGGACAGTCGAAGGCCGTCCGAAAACCGACGAACAGGTTCTTCTCCGTCTCTCAGTTCGCCACCCAAACAGGCTTGGCACCGATGAACGAAGCCTGTGCCGTTTCGGCGTTCGCGCCCGGCGTCGCGATCGGGGTTGTCACGAAGGCCGCCAGGCACAGTAGAGTGGCTTTCCGAATAGATGCGGTGTCAATCATGGTTCTTCCCTTCAAGTTCAATGTCGTTGGCGTGCATGAAAGCAGCGTTCGCGGTTTTTCGCAAGTGGGCGTGTGATTTTTTGATTTTCCCTCTGCGGTCCGCGTCTATCTGGATGAGCAAGGTACGGCATGAGCCGGTGGTCGTCCGGACGGTGCGCCGGGACCTGTGGTACGGCGCGGTTTCCCGCTTGACACGGGGTCCGGCCGGCGGTACAGATGCCGACATCATGCTCCCGGCGGCCTCGGGCCCCCCGTGGAGGGAGAAACGCCACGAGACCTGGTGAAAGGGCACGACAATGACGGAGTTCATTACAGCCGCGTTCGCCCCGCCGAACGTGCTGTTCACGGTGCTGCTGCTGGTCTGCGGGCTCTACTGGATCATGGTGATTCTCGGCGTGCTCGACGTCGATTTGTTTCACATCGACGTGTTCGACGGCGGCCCGGATATCCATGCCGACCTGGATCTGGGCGCAGACGTGCACGTGGACGGAGACTTCCACGCGGAAACGGATATCGACGGCGTCGAGCCGGGCATCGGTCACGCGATCCTGCACTTTTTCTACGTGGGCGAGCTTCCGACGATGCTGCTCGTGAGCATCATGGTGCTGAGCCTCTGGGCGTTCTCGATGCTCGGCGATTTCTACCTGAACCCGGAGCATTCCGGCACGATGGCGGTGGCGATTGCTTTCGGCGATCTCGCCGTCAGCACAGTAGTGTTGAGGTTTGTGGCACTGCCCTTGCGGAGATTGTACATCCTGCTGAACAAGGACTACAACGCGCCGGGCGATGTCGTGGGAAGGACCTGCAAGGTCGTCACGACCCACGTGACGCATGAGAAGATAGGGCAGGCAGAGGTGCCCACGAAAGGGGCGCCCATCTTACTGAACGTGCTGGCCCGGGACGCGCGCGAGTTCAAGAAAGGCGATGAGGCGGTTGTTGTCAAGAAGGACGGCGACAAGGGAATCTATCTAATAGCCCCCATAGAGTTGGAGAGATGACATGTTAGCGTTTACGGATGCGGTAGTGGCCACGATCGTTGTCTTTGTAGTCCTCTTCGGCGTGGGCTTCCTGGCCCTGCTGGTCAAGTGCTACTGCAAAGTGCGCCAGGGCCAGGCGCTGATTCGCAACGGCATCGGCGGGACGAGGGTGAGTTTCTCCGGCATGTTCGTGATCCCGGTCCTGCACCGTGCGGAGTACATGGACATCTCGGTGAAGCGAATCGAGATCGACCGGCGGGGCGAGCAGGGCCTGATCTGCAGGGACAACCTGCGGGCGGACATCGTGGTCGCCTTCTTCGTCCGCGTCAACAACACGGTGCAGGACGTTGTCAAGGTGGCCCAGTCTCTGGGCTGTGTCCGCGCATCCGACAGCAAGGCCCTCGTCGAGCTGTTCGACGCGAAGTTCTCCGAGGCCCTCAAGACTGTGGGCAAGCAGTTCGACTTCGCCGAACTGTACACGAACCGAATGCGATTCCGCGAGCAGATCCTCGATATTATCGGGACCGACCTGAGTGGATACATCCTCGAAGACGCCGCAATTGACTATCTCGAACAGACGGATAAGGCGCTTCTGAAACCCGACAATATCCTGGACGCCGAGGGCATCAAGAAGATTACCGTGCTCACGGCCGAGCAGTTCGAGCTGGCCAACGCCCGCGAGCGAGAGAAGGATAAGACGATCACCCGGCAGAACGTCGAGGCCCAAGAGGCCATCCTCGAGCTGAACAGGCAGCTTGCGGAGGCCGAAGCCAAGCAGAAACGGGAGATTGTCTCCGTGCAAGCGCGGGAAGAGGCCGAGGCCAAGAAGGTACAGCAGGCCGAGCGGGAGAAGGCGGAGAAAGCACGCATTGCGGCCGATGAGGAAATCGCGGTGGCCGACGAGAACAAGCAGCGGCAGATCATCGTCGCCCGCCGGAGCAAGGAGCGGACGGACGCCGTCGAGGCCGAACGGGTCGAGCGGGATCGGGGCCTGGAGGCTACGGAACGCCAGCGGCTCGTCTCCATCGCCCAGGTCGGCAAGGACAAGGCGGTCGAAGGAGAGAAGAAAGACTTGCAGGCGGTCATCCGTGAACGCGTGATCGTCGAGAAGTCGGTCGCGGAAGAAGAGGAACGGATCAAGGACGTGCGCGAGTTCGCCGGGGCAGATCGTCACAAGAAGGTGGAAATCACCAAGGCCGAGGAGGAGGCCGAACAGGCATTGGTCAAGGACATCAAGCAGGCGGAGGCCTCGAAGAAGGCGGCGGAGTTCTACGCCGAGCAGCAGCTCATCGAGGCCGATGCCAACGTCAAAGCGGCCGACAAGAACGCCGAGGCGAAGAAGACCTTGGCGGCTGCGTCCGTCAAGGAACACGCCGTGGAGGGGACGGCCAAGGCGGAAGTCATGCAGATCACGGCCGATGCCATCGAGAAGCAGGGGACGGCCGAGGCCAAGGTCCTGGAGCTCAAGTTCCACGCGGAGGCGGACGGTATCCGCGACAAGGCCGACGCGATGAAGCTCTTCGACGCCGTAGGCAAGGACCACGAGGAGTTCAAGCTCCGGCTCAACAAAGACCGAGATATCGAGCTGGCCGAGATCAACATCCGCAAGGACATCGCCCAGGAGCAGGCGAAGATCGTCTCCGAGGGCCTCAAGAGCGCGAAGATCGAGATCGTGGGCGGCGAGAACCGCTTCTTCGAGCGGCTCGTCAACTCCATCACCACCGGCAAGAGCGTCGACGGCATGGTCTCTCACAGCAAAGTCCTCGGCGACGTCCGCAGCGCCGTGCTGGGACCGAACGCCGAGGGGGCGAAGGAGCACATCCGCCGGTTTGTCGATCAGTTCGGCCTGAGCACGGAGGACGTCAAGAACCTGACGATCTCCGCACTGGTCGTGAAGCTGATCGCCCGGGCGGACACCGAACAGAAGGGCATTCTGAACGGCATCCTCAACACGATCAAGGAGTTGGGAATCGCCGACAGGCCGGCCCGTGAATGGGTGGAGAATCCGGTCGTCAAATAACCCGGTGACGTTGCAGAGGACGTGAGCATGGAAACCAACGGCACGGGCGAGAAGACCGCCGAGGCGCAGGACCAGGTCCAGATTCGCAACGGGACCTATGAGATCCTCCGCAGCCGCCTCGCGAACCACGGCAAGGAGCTGCGCACCCGGCTCGACCAGCTCAACAAGGCCCGCAAGGAGGTCTTCGGCGGCGTCGATACGCGCCTGCTCTCCAGCCAGCGGATCTCGACGAGCAACAATTGCGTGCCGCGGGACATGGTCACGATCGGGGACAAGTTCATCTTCGGGTACAATGTCTTCGTCGGCCTGCGGGCGGAGACGGCGTTGGACGACGTCTTTGCGATCTACCAGTGGAAGGGCGGGGCGTTCGCGCCCTGTCCGCTCGATTTGATCCGCGACGCACAGTTCGGCACGGACTTCAAGAACCTCTACCGATACTATCGCCGGACCGTCTTCGCCAAGTTCTCGGTGATCGGCCGCCATTTGTACGTGATCTTCCGGGTGGGCCGGCATGCCACGGACATCAAGGCCTTCAAATGGCTCATCCGGGGTGACACGCTGCAATACGTGGACGCGCGAAGCGAGCACGAGTGCGGGTTCCCCCCGCAGCACCAGTTCGAGTGGCGGCGAACGACCCAGGACATGATCCGCCAGGGCGCGAATCCGCACATCTCGATCCAGGACCGTGTCTTCGTCGAGACCATTGGCGGCGACCTGACCATCAAGATCGAGAACAACACCGAGACCGGCAAGGGCATCTACTCCGAGCCGGTGGACAACGCGGACCAGACCCTCAGCGACGCCGAGATCTACTACGCCGTGATCGGCAATGTGATCGTCCTGAAGGTGCGCCCCTACGAGGAGAAGCGGTTCCGGTACTTCCTCTACAACGAGAAGGTCCGCAAGGCGATCCGCATCGACGCGATCGAGCAGGCCTGTCTGCTGCTGCCGGAAGACCACGGGCTGATCTTCGCCAAGGGGTATTACCTCCAGACGGGCGAACTCAAGCAGTTCGAGCTCCAGACGGACGACATGGTCTTCGAGAAGCGGCTGGATTCGCCAAACGGTGAGGACTATCTGTACGTCTTCCACAACCGCGACGCCGGTGTGTACATCCTGCTGTCCTACAACATCATCGAGCAGAAGGTCGGCACGCCCGTCGTCTGCAACGGCTACTCGCTGTTCGAGGACGGCATGCTGGTCCATTTTCGGGCCGACGACGAGCCGAAGAGACACCACGTACTGCAAGTATGGCAGACGCCGTATTACGGCCCGGATTTCCACGTGCCCGTCAAGCAGGAGACCGAACTGTACAAGATCGGCAACCGGGACATCGTTCGCTGCATGGCCGAGTGCACCGAGATCCTCACGCTGACCGGCCGGGAAGAGACGTATCTGAACCTTTACCTCGACATCGCGCGGAAGGCCGAGGAGGTCCAGGACGCCTACTTCTGGATTGCCACGCCTGAAACGTTCCGGCTGGACGAACCGCTGGAGGGGATCAAGCAGACAGCACGGGCCGCGGTCGATGAATACGAGAAGGTCGTGCGAACGAAGGCCAACACGCGGGCCGAGATCGACAAGGTCGTCCAGAGTGTCAGGGAGATATCACGGCTCTGGACTACAGCCGGCTCGACGAGATCGGCCAGTTTGTCGAACACCTGACCAGACTCCGCTCGATCCGCGGCACGATCATCTCGCTGCGGGACCTCCGCTACGCCGACCTCGAAACGATCGCCTCGCTGGAAAACGAGGTCGCCGAGCACACGGAGAAGCTCTCCGGCCTCTGTGTCGGATTCCTGCTCAAGCCGGAATCCCTCGATCCTTATCGCCAGACGGCCGATGAGCAGAAGCTGCGGGTACCCGAATTGGCGAAGGTCGCCGACGCCAGGCAATTGCAGGAGCAGGTGGCCCAGACGGCCGCCGGATTGGAGATGCTCACCGAGGTGGTCAGCAACCTCAAGATCGAGGATGCCACGCAGACCATTGCGGTGATCGATCATATCTCGCTGGTCTACTCGCAGGTCAACCAGGTCAAGTCCGCGCTGACCAACAAGCTCAAGGAATTGGGCCGGGTCGAGGGCCAGGCCGAGTTCGTCTCGCAGCTCAAGCTCATCGATCAATCGGTTATCAGTTACCTCGATGTATGCGACACGCCGGAGAAATGCCAGGAGTACCTCACCAAGGCGATGGTCCAGCTCGAGACCCTGGAAAGCAAGTTCGCGGACTTCGACGAGTTCATCGTCCAGCTCACGGAGAAGCGAGAGGAACTGTGCGACGCGTTTGAATCCCGCAAGGTCCGGCTTGTCGCCGAGCGAAACCAGCGGGCGTCGGCACTCATGGCCTCGGCGGAGAGGATTCTCAAGGGGGTCACGAACCGTGTCCGAACCCTGACCGATATCGACCAGATCAATGGCTACTTCGCCTCCGACCTGATGATCGACCGCGTCCGCGAGACGATCGAGCAACTGAAGGCCCTTGGCGACGCGGTCAAGGCCGAGGACATCGCGAACCGGCTCAAGACCATCCACCAGGACAGCATCCGGCAGCTCAATGACAAGCAGGCCCTCTACGAGGACGACGACAAGGTCATCCGCCTCGGCACACACCGATTCGCCGTGAATCGCCAGCCGCTGGAAGGGACCGTCGTCCAGAAAGGCGGGCAGCTCTGCTTTCACCTTACCGGGACCGGGTTCTTCGAGGCGATTGAAGACGAGGTGCTGGAGCAAACGAAGGACGTGTGGGATCTGAGCCTGGTTTCCGAGACGCCGCAGGTCTATCGGGCCGAGTACTTGGCCTTCAAGATGCTCGAAAGCCTGCTCGCGGATCCGGCGGCGGAGATCGAGGCGGTCAGAGCCTTGCCGGTCGATGGGCTTGTCGCCAGAGTCCAGGCGTTCATGGGGCCGCGGTACGACGAGGGCTACGTCAAGGGTGTGCACGATCAGGACGCCGCGACCATCCTTCAGGCCCTGCTGGAAATCAGATCGACGGTTGGCCTGCTTCGCTATGACACGCGGGCCCGCGCCGTCGCCACGCTGTTCTGGCGCGCGGGCGGCATCCCACAGGAAGAGAAGGCGACACTCCGGGCCCGAATCATGGGCATGGGGTACGTCCAGGCCCTGTTCGGCGCCGGGGAGGCGCAGGCCGGCTACATCGCCGAGATCAAGACGCGGCTCGAGCGGTTCGCCGAAGCGACGGGGCTGCTCGAAACGAACCTCGTGCAGGAAGCGGCGGAGTATCTCTTCTATGAACTGGCCGGCCCAGACGAATTTGTCCTCAGTCAGACCGCCCGCGATCTGACGGACGATCTCCGAAAGCACCTTGGCAAGCGAGGGTTCGCCGAGAATCTCCAGAGGTCGATGCAGGCTCTGAGCCAGGACCCCATCGCGGGTTTTCGCCTGCTCGCCGACTGGGCCCGTGCGTATCTGGCGGATGTGGGTCAAGGTGACCGGCGGGAATACGCCGAGGAGATCGCCGCGTCGCTCCTGCCCGACCTCGGCGTGAACTGGACGGTGGTCTCTGCCAGCGTCGAGCGGGACCTGACCGGTCTGGCTGGCTCACATGCGCGAATTGAGCAGGGCAGGTGCCACCTGAACTACTGCCATTTCATGGCCCGCCTCCAGCGTCACGAACAACACGTCGCGCCGCGATTCATCCAGTACCAGAAGTGCCGCAACGCGATTGTGGAACGCTACGGCAGAGATCTGCACCTCGACGAGTTCCAGCCCCACGTGCTCACCACGTTCGTGCGGAACACGCTGATCGACAAGATCTACCTGCCGTTGATCGGCGACAATTTCGCCAAGCAGATCGGGGCCGCAGGCCAGGAGAAGCGGACCGACCGGCAGGGATTGCTGTTGCTGATTTCGCCGCCCGGCTACGGCAAGACGACGCTGCTGGAGTACGTCGCGAATCGGCTCGGCCTGACCTTCGTCAAGATCAACGGCCCTGCGGTCGGCAGTCGGGTCGTGTCGTTGGACCCGAGCGAGGCGCCGAACGCTGCGGCGCGCGAGGAGTTGATGAAGCTCAATCTCGCCCTGGAGATGGGCGACAACGTGATGATCTACGTGGACGACATCCAGCACACGAACCCGGAGTTCCTCCAGAAGTTCATCTCGCTGTGCGATGCGCAGCGGCGGATTGAGGGCGTCTATCGAGGCCGGGCTCGAACCTACGACTTGCGGGGCAAGCGAGCCTGTGTCGTCATGGCGGGCAACCCCTACACCGAGAGCGGCAAGCGGTTCCGAATCCCCGACATGCTCGCCAACCGGGCCGATACGTACAACATCGGCGACATTGTCGGCGACAACTACGACCAGTTCGTGTTGAGTTACGTCGAGAACTGCCTCACGTCGAACCCGGTGCTGGAGACGCTGAGCCGACGCAGCCAGCGCGATGCTTTCACGGTCCTCAGGATTGCCGAGACAGGCCAGCGGGAGGGGCTCGATTTCGAGGGCAACTACACCGCCGAGGAGATCCAGGAATATGTCGCGACCATGAAGAAGCTCCTGGTCGTCCGCGATGTCGTTCTGAAGGTCAACCGCGAGTACATCCGTTCGGCCGGCCAGGCGGATGAGTACCGGACGGAGCCGCCGTTCCTGCTCCAGGGCTCGTACCGCAACATGAACCGCATCGCCGAGAGGGTGCTGCCGGTCATGAACGACGCGGAACTGTGGACGCTCATCTACTCCACGTACGAGCAGGATGCCCAGATGCTCACCAGCGGCGCCGAATCGAACCTGCTGAAGTTCCGGGAACTGACCGGCCGGCTCGATGAGGAACAGGCCCGACGCTGGGACCAGATCAAAAAGACATTCAGCCGGAACCTTCTGCTCGGCGGCGAAAGTGACGACAAGATCACCAAGATCGTGCGGCAGATGAACGCCTTCACGGCAGGTTTGGATTCGATCAAGGACGTGCTCGCCGACGGCGTTACGGCCATGCGGCAGCCGATTGAGACCGACGGCGCCAAGGCCGCCGCGCAGGATGTCCTCACGAAAATGGACCAACTCATCACAGCACTGAAGCGCCAGCAGACGGAACAGGCTGCTGCGGAGCAAACCCGGGACGCGGAGAGGACGGCCCGTGATTCCCGCACGCTGGTGTCCGTGCTGGAGGAGCAGTTCCACGCGATGGAGACGTGGCTGTTGCCCATGACGCACGGGGACAAGGCACAGAAGGACCAGGTCATCGGTCAGTTGATGGAGCGATTTGAGTTCATGGTCCGCGGGTACAATCGCCTGATCGACGTGCTGCGGAGCCACCGGACGGGAGAATCCGTCCCGCAGGATCGGCCGGCGAGGAAGAGTCCGCCGAAGGCGAAACGCAAGACGCCGCCGTCCGACAAGAACCCGTGATCGCGATCGTGTATTCCAGGCAATTGACTTCGTTCGACACGGCGGTTACCCTGCACGTCTGTGATGAACCGTACCGATGATACATTTCTGTAGCGGAGATTGTGCCATGAAGGCTCGAAGAGCAACCGCTTTCGTTCTGATCGTCGCGGCGTGCCTGTGGAATTGGGCGGCGGCGGGCGTCGCGCAGGACTATTCGCAGGGGATTCTGGATCGCAAAGCGGTTCTGGACGCTGCGGCCCGCGCGACGTTGGAGATCTACCCCAACGCCGACCTCGTTCACGTCGATGACTTCACGATGAGTACATACGAGCCGGACGGCACGGGGACTTCCTGGTCGGACAGCTACACGAAGGTGCTCACCGAGAAAGGGCGCCGGGAGCAGCAGGGGATGTCCTTTCGGTTCATCCTGCCGTACAGTACAACGGCGGTGAAGCTGCTGGAGCTGATCAAGCCGGACGGAACGGCGGCCCCGATCGACATCGAGAAGCAGAGCAGGGTGATGATCGACCGTTCCCAAATGGGGGCCAATATCTACGATCCCAACAGCAAGGTCCTTCAGGTTGGTGTTCCGGGCGTGCAGATCGGCGACGTGGTCCACGTCGTCGTGTACGAGGAGATCATGAGGCGGTACATGCCCGACACGTGGGACGACTATCAGGTCTTCGAGTCCACTGCACCGATCCTGCACGCGGTCTACGAGGTGCACGCGCCGAAGGACCGCCCTCTCGTGAGCATGGCCCTGCGAGACGCGGTCGAGGGGACCGTCACACAGAGCAAGGAGGAGCGAGACGGTCGGATTACCTACCGCTGGGAGGTGTCGAACGTGCCCCGTTTCTACGCGGAGCCGGACATGCCGCCTGCCTACACGGTCGTGCAACGGTTGCTGGTCAGCACACTCCCGGACTGGAAGGTGATCTCTCGCTGGTACTGGCGATTGTGCAAGCCGCATCTCGATGCGACCACGCCGCAGATGCAGCAAATGGTCGACAAGTTGACTGCCGGGCTCACCGACCGCCAAAAGAAGATCGAGGCGATTTTCTATTGGGTCTCGCAACAGGTGCGGTACATGGGAATCACGACAGAGGGCGAGTCGCCCGGCTGGGAGCCGCACGACGTGAAGATGACCTTCGAGAATCGCCACGGGGTGTGCCGGGACAAGGCGGCCCTGCTGGCAGCCATGCTGCGATTGGCGGGGATCGAGGCCTATCCGGTCCTGATTGACGCCGGGCCCAAGAAGGACGCCGAGATCCCGGTTGTGCTCTTCAATCATGCAATCGTCGCTGCGAAGAGCGAGGATGGCTCGTACCAACTGATGGACAGCACGGATGAGAATACCAAGGACCTGCTGCCGAACTATCTGTGCAATTGCAGCTACCTCGTGGCGCATCCGGAGGGGGAAGACCTCCAGACGGCGCCGATCGTTCCAGCTCAGCAAAACCTTGTTCACGTCGAGACGACTGGCGAGATCGACAGCCGGGGTAACCTCACTGCCGAGACCAGTATGAAGTTCGACGGGATCAACGACAATGCCTATCGTGGCTACTTCGCGAGCATCAAGCCCGAGCAACGCCGGCAGTACTTTGAGGGCGTCTTGAAGGCGTCCGTCGCCACGGCCACGCTGACTGATTTCGAGGTGCGGCCCGTGGATATTCAGGACACCACCGAGGCTTTGTCTGTCCGGGTGCGCTTCACGGCCAAGGACCTGCTCATCGGCAGCGGCGACACCGTGATGATGCCTGTGCCGCAGGTCGGAGCGAGGGTGGGGCTGGTGAACTTTATCATCGGCCGGACGGGCCTCAAGGAACGGCGGTTCCCCCTGGAGACGAATTATGCCTGCGGAGTCCAGGAGAAACTCAGTCTCCGTGTTGATCCCGGCATCGGCTCATTCGTCTCGTTGCCGGAATTCGGTCCAATCGACGACGCGACGATTTCGTGGAATCGCAGGTTCATCCATCAGGCCGACTCCCTGGAGGGGCAGGCCGAGTTTCTCATCAAGGTTGTGGAACTCGATCCGAGACAATACCTGTCGCTCAAGGAAAGTCTCAAGCAGATCGAATACAACGATCGCAAGATGCCGATCCTCGCCCGGGAGACCTCTGAGCCGGCCTCCGATGTGGACGTGGTCACACTGGATCATCGCGTGGAATACGACCTGGCCGATGCGCACAACTGGACGGAGAGGCACTACACGAAGAAACAGGTCCTCAGCTACAAGGGCAAGAAGGACAACGCCGAATTGAAGCTGGACTACAATCCCGCCTGGGAAGACGTGAGACTGATTCGGGCGACCGTAACCAACGACGGTCAGACGAAGCAGATCAGTGACAAGGAAATCAACCTGATGGACGCGGGTTGGGTTGCGTCGGCGCCTCGCTATCCAGCGGCCAAGACGCTGGTTGCCAGCCTGCCGGCCGTTGAAATCGACAGTATCATCGAATACGAGTACGAGCGGCAAAAGAAAGACCGGCCGTTCTTCGCAGCGACGCACGTCTTCCGCACGGTGAATCCAATCAATCAAGAGACGGTGACTGTGACGGCGCCGACTTCCGTGGTCCTGCGGTTTGTGAAGGACGACAACGGGATTGCGGCGCCGGACGACGAGCCATCGACGAGAGAGCCCACCATCGTTGAGACCCAGGAACGGCGAGGCGAGACGAACTTCTGGCGATGGCATGTGCAGAACCAGACCGCCGTCAAAGTGGAGGATGGCCTGCCGCCGCTGTCTACGTTCAATCCGGTCCTACGGATCACGGGAGGGCAGTGGGAGGCGTACGCGAAGCAGGTGCGTGCCGGCCTGAGCAAAGCGGCAGAAAGGCAGAAGCAGACCCAGCAGCGCGCTCGCGAGATCGTCCAGGATGTGAAGACTCCCGAGCGGCAGATTGTTGCGGTCCGCGATTTCGTCGCAGAGAATATCCGCGCCGCCGGTCCGGGCTGCGACGATCTGCCACTGTCGGCAGTCACCCCGGCCGACCAGACGCTCTCCGATGGGTACGGCAACACGACGGATCGTGCTGTACTGCTGTATTCTCTGCTTGCCGGGGCAGGGCTGAACCCCGAGTTCGTCCTCGTCAACTATGGGGCATCCCTGAAGCCAATCGAGGATTTCGAGATCCAGTACCCGGACCCGAGTGTGTTCGGCAGTGTGCTCGTTCGTGTGCGCGATGGGGCGCGGGATGTCTATCTGAACGATACGGACCAGTATGCCGCACTTGGCGCGACGCCCGCAGACGGCGAATTGTCCCTGCCTCTCGCCGAGGGGCGGCCGGAGAACATCGCCGTGGCCCAGGACAGGAAGAACCTGCGGAGCTACGAAGTGCGGCTCGTCCTGACCGAGCAGGGCGATGCCGGAATCACCATGGTCCGCAAGAACTCCGGGGAGTGGTACGGCTCGCGGCGCAAGCTCTTTGCCGAGATGCCGCCGGAGGAGCGGAATCGTTTCTATCAGGAGATGGTTGCGGATATCTCGCAGGCCGCCGTGGCCGACAGCAATCTCGTGACGGACTTCGATTCCTACCCGGGCGTTGAATCGTTCAGCGTCCGCGCCGAGAGATACGCCGTCCGCGACGGGGACTTCCTGTACTTCGAGTTGCCCCGATCATTGAGCCATCTGTTCGGCTTGCGGTCCGATACGCACGAGAATCCGTTCTTCCAGGACCGCGACGAGAATCTCCGCATCTCCACGATCGTCGAATTGCCGCGCGGGTTCTCACGAGTCGTGCTCGCCCCGGAGCAGAAGCACTGGCAATTGCCCGGCGAGGGCGGCGTGATTCACGTGAGCGTTTCCAGGGAGCGGCCGCAGAGCGACGGCCCTGTCCGCCTGGTTATCACCGACGAGGTCGAGCTCCGTCCTTTCATGGTAGAGGCGGACAACTACCTGGAACTGGTCGAGATCGAGAAGGAGCTTACGCACGCCAAGGCCCGGACCGTCCTTGTGACTCGGGATAGATAGAACGACCGGCCACCCAAGGCAGAAAGAAGCCCCCGCGGTTTGATGATGAGGGAGAGGAAGCGAGACTAACGCGGGGGCCTGTGGTCGTATATCAAAGTAGCTTCTCCAACATCAGCAGTTTAGTGTGACGGCCGTGGGGGCACAAGCAAAAAACGACAAAATGTCCGAATCGACTACCCGGCGCTCGCCCCCGAGGCGCCGGCGCCGAAGATTTCCATGATTTCTTGTGTTGTTGGTGCTTGGTCCAGCCTGCCATTCGCGGCCTTGGACGTGCCGCCCCCTTTTCCACCGCAACGGCTGGAGATTCTCTTGAGCAAATCGGAGGCATTGAGGGTCAGGGAGCTGATCGCAATGTACGAGCCGCTGATGACGATCCCGACGCCCTGCGTCGCCTCGGCGACCATCGCGGCCAGCGTCGGCACGCATTCCCGGGGCAGCTCGCCGGTGTAGATACCGGTTCGCTGTGAATCGATTGTGGTAACCTCGGCTGCCTTCACCAGGTCGGCCAATCGCAGCGACCATACACGGCCGAGTTCCTTGTTCAACTCCTTCGAGCGGTCCAGGGCCTTCTGCAGAGCGGCCGG
>Ga0116141_10002163_pt1 | contig 17000 bp, 18 predicted proteins | sample AD_UKC097_MetaG_FD_89744 | JGI IMG/M metagenome (GOLD analysis project Ga0116141, IMG submission 89744) | Active sludge microbial communities of municipal wastewater-treating anaerobic digesters from USA - AD_UKC097_MetaG | ecosystem: Engineered > Bioreactor > Anaerobic > Digestate | place: USA...
AATCCACCGGATGAGAACAATATGTGCACCTGGGCGATGCGTTGCCTGCTGGTGGAAGACCAGAACCGACGGATGCTGATTGACACCGGCATGGGTGATTTTATCGACGATACCTACCGCAAACGATATCTGCCTCACGGCGAAGACACGCTGGAAAAATCACTGGCAAAACATGGCTTTTCGGCGGAAGACATCACCGACGTTTTTCTCACCCACCTGCACTTCGACCATTGCATGGGTGCGCTGAAAGATGATGGCATGGGACAACTTACCCTGCGTTTCCCGAATGCCACCTATTGGTCGTCCTACGCGCAATGGGAATCCGCCATGCATCCGAATGCCCGCGAAAAAGCCTCTTACCGCAAGGAATACCTACAAGCTATCGCCGACTCAGGGAAACTGAAATACGTGGAAAAGGAAGAATTAGGCCTGGATAATGTCAGCATCGAATATACCTTCGGACATACGGAATCGATGATGATTTGCCATATTTACAAAGGCAATCAAACCATCTCCTACTGCGCCGACCTCGTGCCTTCTCATCACCACGTGCGACTGGCTTATATCATGGCCTACGACATCCGTCCGATGGAATCACTGAAAGAGAAAACCATTTTCCTGGAAAAAGCATTGGAAAACAACCATATCCTGTTTTTCGAACACGATAAAGATGTGGAATGCGCCACGCTGAAACGCACGGATAAAGGTATTGAAGTTGACAGACTGATGACGTTGGCAGAAGCGCTGCAATAATCACACCTGTATATCGTCAAAGAAATGACGGTCAATCTTCAGCGTAGCATCGAGTTTATATAAAATGGAATACAGCCCGAAGAAAGCGCGGTGCAGATAAATGGCATGACGGGAACCACGCATGGCACTCGGCTTGCGGAATTCCTTGTTTTGCATAATCTCTTCACCCTGCGCTTGCAGTTGCTCGTAGAAATCTTTATCTCCGAAATAGAAAGTATCACTCTTCATAGGTTTGGAGATATTCTGAATCGCGCGAACCGCAGTATCAAAGAACAGTTTATCCTGTTCCGGCGTATCGCCTTTGCGCAGCATATCGAGGTGCTCGAGACAAGTCCGCAATTTGGTTTCGTCATTAAAAATGTCATCCTTCGCCAGTGCGAAGTAATGGATATAAAAATCTTTGGGAATGGTTTTGACACAGCCAAAATCCAGCACCACCAACTCGGCATCTTTTGTCACCAGAAAATTTCCCGGATGCGGATCGGCGTGGAATCGCTGCAAACGATGAATGGAATTGTGCAGAAAATCCAGCAAGGCCTGTCCTACTTTATTTCTTCGGGATGGGTCTGTTTCTGTATCAATAAATTCCTGCAAGGGAATACCTTCCATCCACTCCATCGTCAGGATTTTTTTGGAAGACAATGCCGGATAATAGCGCGGAATAATCACATGGGGAATCGAAGCGGTGAATTGTGCCATTTCCATTCCGTATTGCAATTCTTTCTCGTAGTCGCACTCTTCATGCAGACGCTCTTCAAATTCTTCCAGATAAGGCGCGATATCTTTTTCCTTCAGATTCAGAAAACGAAGAAACATCGGCTTCACCAGATTGATATCGGAATGAATACTATCGGCTACGCCGGGATACTGCAACTTCACCGCCAGTTGCAAGCCGTCTTTATCGGCCCGGTGCACCTGTCCGATAGACGCCGCATGTACGGCATTGACACTGAAATGATCAAATACTTCCTGCGGTCTTTTACCGATATATTTCTGGAAAGTATTCATCACCAGCGGCGCCGACAAGGCCATCGCGCTGTTCTGAGCCTTTGCGAATTTTTCGGCGTAAGCTTTTGGCAGCAATCCGTTGTCCATGCTCATCATCTGCGCTATTTTGAGGGCACTGCCTTTCAGCTGACTCATCATCTGAAACAACGCCTCCGCATTTTTCTCATCGAGATCCGAATCATCCAGATCCTTGTTGACGACTTTCTGGGCTGTATGTTTTATGTAGTTCGCGCCTACTTTCATACTCGTACGAAACACCCTCGATGCGCGTTCTACCTTGGAGGTGGGAATTTTATCCTGTTGCTCTGACATAAATCTGTAATTCTACTGCTTGAGTTTTAAATATTGCTGCACCAGATCAATCCCTGAATCTATGGCATTTGGCGCCAGCAAGTCGAAAGTAAAGTGCACTGTTTTTTCCACCATCACATCCGTATGTTCTCGCTGCGGACTCTTGTCGTTTGCCCAGAAATACAGGATATTGACGAATGCATTCCACAGTACAGGCATATAAAATCGTGCCAGAAATGGTCGCCCCTGAATCTCTCCCGAATTGCGGCCTTCCTCCACTAAGCCGGTCACATACGATTCAAATCCGCTTTTCAGATCTTTCAGATAGGAAGTATCCAATCGCTTGATGCCGTTATGCTGATGTAGCATCTCCAGAAAATGGGTTTCCTGTTCCTGCATGTTTTGCAAAAATGTATACACGAGCGCCAGCATTTTTTCACGGACGGAATATTGATGAAACTGCTCATCATCCTGACACATGGTGATGGTCTTATCGAGCACCGCAGCCCATTCGTATTGTAGTTTGTTGTTCATGAAAACAGTAATTGACGGATTAGAGATGGTAATTTAGTCGTTGCAGCAACAATTCGCAAAATAATTTGTCTAAGAAACAGACGAATTACAAAATTAGTTCTATTAAATCGGTTATTTTTGTTAGAAATTGTTAAGCATGCATTCACTGGAAGCACTGAGAGAAATTTTTTTAGCCTATATGCAGTCGCAGGCATTCTGCAAGGAGCCGCGCAATCTGTATGAACCCAACAACTATTTCCTGCAGATTGGCGGAAAGAGGCTGCGGCCGGTGCTGCTCCTGATGGCCACGGATTTATTTGACGGAAATGTGCAGGCTGCGCTGCCGGCTGCGCTGGCCATCGAGTATTTCCATAATTTCTCGCTGATTCATGATGATGTGATGGACGGCGCGCCACTGCGACGTAATTTTCAGACAATACATGAAAAATACAACCTCAACACGGCGATACTCAGCGGCGACGTGCTGCTTGTGAAAGCCTACGAATATCTCAGCAAGGTAGATGATCAATATTTCAGGAAAGTATTTGAAGTCTATTCGAAGACAGCAGTGGAAGTGTGCGAGGGACAGCAATATGATATCGACTTTGAAACACAAGTGGAAGTGACACATGCCGCCTATCTGGAAATGATTCGGCTGAAAACGGCTGTCCTATTGGCAGCCAGCATGAAAATCGGTGCGATATTGGGCGGCGCCGGCGAGAAAGATGCCGATTTATTGTACGAATATGCAGAAAATCTGGGAGTCGCCTTCCAGATTCAGGATGATATCCTCGACGCCTTCGGCGATGAAAGTCTGGTGGGAAAACAACCGGGTGGCGATATTATTCAAAATAAGAAAACGCTGCTGCTGATTGAAGCGCTGCTGCGCAGCGAGGCGGAAGACGACCGCAGGTTAACGGAAATCATACAGGCTCCCGTAACAGACAAAGCGGCTAAAGTGGCCGCCGTGCTGGATATTTTTGAAACGTATAATATTCGAACATTCGCGCTGCAGATGCGTGACAGCTATGTAGAAAAAGCCATGTCTGCGCTGCAGCAACTCAGCTGTGCGGAAGAAGGCAAGGAAGCGCTCCGTCAACTCGTGAACCACCTGGTCGTACGCGAGTTCTGACAATGGCATTAATGCTCCTCTCTTTCCTTTTCTTCTGAAGATACAGGAGTTGCATTTCCCGTTTCGCCACCTACCATTGCGCTCTTCGCCCAATTGATTACCAATGTTTTCTGGGCATCTGTCAGTTTTGCATTCGTGTGAATGAGTGTGTAACTTTTCAATGGCATCTCATTTTTCTGCAATACTTCTATCGTTTCATCCAGTTTATGATTGGCTTTTTTCGTATCATAATCACCGAATGTAGAAAAATTCAGCTTTTGCTTTCCTTCTACCACATGATTGTTCAGCCACCATGCGACAGGCTGGATATGACTGTACCACGGATATACCGTATTATTGCTGTGACAATCGTAGCAGGCAACGGTAAGTATTTCCTGTACATCCGCAGGCACTTGTCTTACTTTGGTGATATCAGACGCGAGTATTTCCGTAGACTGATTTTTGGTTGGCTGGATAAACTGAATGACTACCAGCAGCAACAATAATGCTAACCCAACTTTTTTCAACATAACAGAGGTATTTTATTAAAACAAAAATACTGTAACTTGTGCAATAATGCTGCATTAAAATGTTAAATAAGCTATACAAACATTTTCGAACCACACTACTGCTGATATTTCTTTGTTGGAATTACCCTGTTGCAACAGCGGCAGAATACCTGAAAATACTGTATGTTTCAGATTCTACAACAGTTTGCACAGACACACAGTCCTGCTTGCTGGTGCGCGAAGCACCGGAAAAAGAATGGACAGCATTAACTCGTCCTATCCGCGATTTTAATTATACCAAAGGTTTTTCCTATTGTCTGTTGGTGAATGTAGCGGTGTCCGCAGAGAATGATACGACATACACATTACAGGAAATAAAATCAAGAACAGCGGTCAACGCAACGATAAAGGAGAGCATTAACAATGCCTTGCCCGATAGCAGTAAATGGCTGCTGTATAAACTCAGGATGAAGGATGGCAGTACGAAAACTTTTTCTCTCGCAAAGGCGCACCTGCAATTCTTCCCGGGCGCACAAACGCTGACGGGAAGCACTGATTGCAATACATTTTCCGCCACCATCACATTACAGCAGGACAGCATGCAGATCGCGGATATCTTGCTGACCAAAATGGCCTGCGGCAAACATTCCATTGAAAGCCGTTTTGTAGAGATGCTGCAAAACACCAATAAATACAAGGTGAACGGAAAGCTACTCTATCTGTACAAAGATGACAGACTGCTGGGATTGTTTTCCCGAAAGAAATAAACTTAGTTTACTGATACCCCAGAATGAGGTATTCTTTTGTTATCGGCGGTTTGTAATAGACATCCCCAAACAAAATCAGCCAGCGGGTTTTCCAATGTTTATTGTGCTTCATTTCGTACCAAATCTGTGCAAAGCCACTGAATGTAACGCGAAATGGATTACGCACAAACACAGGATTATTCGTAAGTCCTGTCCGCGGCGGCAATGCAGGCGGCTGCTCAAATGTGCGGAACAGCCTGTCCCACAACATAAAAAATCCTCCACCCAGATTCACGGTTTCCTTCCCTTCTTCCGAGGTATGATGCATGTAGTGATAAATTCCGCTGCCTGTTATATCGGAGAAAAATCGTACGAGTTTATTATGATACGCCATGTGGTAGTGCGTGGACAGGTGATTGAATATCTCAAAGTGATAGTAAAAGATCAGCACCAGTGTTGTTTCCATCAGCAAAGAACCTTCGTAAAACAGTTTGGCAAAGAAAACCGAAAAAAGCACATGCGGGATCGCGAGCAGAAAACCGAAATTGAACGCCAGCGGCACACCAATCGGATGCAGTATTTCCGGCATGTGATGCGGCCGGTGAACCGTCAGCCACAGAAATCTCGATTGATGGGTCAGCCAATGAATAAAATAGCCGGCGAGCGAACTGACATTGAAACCGAGTATCAGAAAGAGCAGCGCCAGCGGATACGGCAAATGCACGATAGTCGGGATATGCGTATCTATCAATTGCGATAAATAATGGGTGAGTGCATCCATACTTTCTACGCCCGTGTGGAATCCCATTCCCAGCAGCCACGTGACAAATCCCATCAATCGGAAAAGCACAAAAGTAGAGACCATCACGATGACAGCGGAAATGACATACATCGCCATCTCCGTGTGCAGCTTCCGACGATTGAACATCTGCAGCGATGCGGCATAGGAAGACACGATAAAATATACGCGGAAAATAAAACAGGAAGCCACTACTCCTATCCATAAATACGGGAAATATGTTTTGACGAGCAACGGCGCATCCACCGACAGGTTGCCGCGCAGCATCAGCACAAGTTCATCGAACCCCAGCGGAGGATTGGGATTTCCCACCCGAAAAAAGAGTTCCAACGTTGTATATCCCAACGCTACGAATATCACTATGGGCCAGAAAAAAGAGGCCTTCTCGCCTATCTCCCATTCGGTATCCCATAAATACCTGAGTTTATTTTTGACATTGACTAACATGACTGAACTGTAAAGTAAAATACGAAAACAACGGAAGAAAACCGCAGTATAAAGTATTAGTAAAAGTTAAATTCTGAAACAATAGAAAAACACTCACCGCATCATATAATAATCGCCTCTGCCATCTTTGTGATGCAGGATATAGCCTGATTTGGTCAGTTTCACCAACAGGCTGTTTGCCCGCTGCAGAGAGATATTCAGTGCCTTGCTCAGTTCTTTCGCCGTCAGCGTTTCTTTCCGCTGCAATGCTTCCAGCACATATCGTTCTTTCGAGTCTTTGATATCTTCCTTTTCCATTTCATCCCATTCCGCATCCAGCATTTTTGCAGTGGCCTTGCTGGCTACCATCGTCTTGTCGCGCACCCGCATGTACAACTTCCAGTCGCCGTGATCATCCTGCGCAAAATGAGGTTTGCGCAAGCTGTTTTTCACTTCCGCTTCCAGTATCTGCAACGCTTCTTCGGTTTCATAAATGGTGAAGAAAATATCTACCGGCGGCTCGCAGTAATGCTCGGCGGCCTCCGCAATCATATACATTTCCTGCTCCGTATCACATCCCAGCAGACGACCGTTGTCTTTGACGCCCACCAGCAGCCTGCCGCCCCGGTTATTGGCAAATGCGGCCAGCGTGCGCGCAATCTTGCGCTGATCGGATATCAACTGCTTAAAATCGAGCTGCACCCCTTCACCCTGTGCAATCAGCGACAACAAAGGGGCTATCTGCTCTTTTATAATCGGTCGAAATCTCATATACGCACCAAATTGATGTTGACTAAAAATAAGCAAATACCCAATACCAATGATTTAGTCATAGGAATTTTGATATAAAAAGTTAATTTTACCGCGTTAGATACTGAACAAAAACCTATGCTCGAATCTGTCATACCCCGAATTAAAGACTGGCCTATCAACCTGATAGCGAAGAAACGAGATAAAATTCTTCAGGAAACCATCGCTGAAGCGGTATTTGAATTTAACAAACAACATCCGGGTTTGTTGCAGTTGCGCGACCAGTTGCAGCGTACGCTTTATCTGGAGCGCATCCGCATCAAAAGCGAAGCCTGGGAAGTGGATCCTGAAGATGACAGCGAATTCTGGAATAAGATAAAAAAGAAATTGCTGCAGGCCGACCCGCGGCAAATGGAGGAAGCCGCTTCCTACGAAATGCACCAGGAAATGCTGCAGGATATCATGTCGCGCTATGCACACGAGATGATCGGCAATTTCAATCCCAACCTGCACTGGCTGGCCCGTCAGATTCTGGGACGCATTTTCGCGCGACTCTTCAACGCGCATTTCGGCGGATTCAAGGGACTTTTCAACCCGCAGGAAAAGCTGAAAGACAAACTCATCGTGGCCGGTCCGGTAGAAAAACTGCGCAGTCTGGCGACCAAAGGAACCGTCATCCTCGTGCCCACGCATTTCAGCAATCTGGATTCCGCCATCATCGGCTTCGGCATGGATTATATCGGAATGCCAGCCTTTCAGTACGGCGCAGGACTCAATCTTTTCAACTCCAAATTTTTCAGTTTCTTTATGGGAAATCTGGGCGCCTACAAACTCGACCGCCGCAAAAAAAATCCCATTTATCTCGAAACGCTGAAGTCATTTTCCAATACCAATATCCTGGCCGGTGCACATACCATTTTCTTTCCGGGAGGCACGCGTTCCAGGGCCGGCAATATCGAAACCGACCTCAAACTCGGATTGCTGGGCACGGTGCTGAAAGCGCAACGTATCCACCACGAACGGAATCCATCAAATCTGGCTCCGAAAATATTTATCGTACCGCTGACACTCAGCTACCACTTCGTTTTGGAGGCTTCTTCCCTGATTGAAGACCAGCTGAAGCGCACGGGAAAAGAAAAATATCTGGTGTACGATGCGCCTCCGACTTCCGGAAAAGGCATCTGGAAATTTTTCTGGGATACTTTCTCCAAATCGACAGATATCACCTTGTCGCTCAGCGAACCGATGGACGTATTCGGCAATCCGCTGGATGATAACGGCAACAGCCTTGATAAATTCGGCCATCCTATTGATATCCGGCAGTATTTTGTCAACAAAGGAGAAATGAAACCGGATGAGCAGCGCGAAATGATTTACACCCAGATGCTGGGCGATAAAATCATAGAAGGATTCTATAAAAACAATGTAGTGTATGCTTCGCATATCGTCACTTTCGTGGCGTTCGAACTTCTGAAAAAGAAACTGCATTATCCGGATTTATTTACCCTGCTGCGCACGTCGGATGAAGACCGCGAAATTGACTGGGATACTTTCAAAATAACTGTAAAAAGGGTGATTGACGAACTCTATATGCTTAACAGCAAAGGACAAATCAAACTGGCGTCCCGTATTACGACCCTGGAACTGGATGAAATCATAGAACTGGGTATTTACAATGTAGGTATCTATCATGCCAATCTGCCTATCATGCGTACTAAAGAAGGCAATATCACCAGTGAAGATTTAAAACTACTGTATTATTATCACAACCGAATTTTAGGATATGGTCTCGAAAAGTGCATCTGATAAATATCCGGTAGCCGTCATTGGCGCAGGTAGTTTCGGTACTGCCGTGGCCAACTTGCTGGCGGAAAACGGACCTGTTTTGTTTTATTCGCGGCGGCCTGAAGCGGTGGAGAGTATCAACAGAGACCGCGTCAACAGCGGGCAGCAGATACATGCGAACATCACCGCCACCAACGATCTGAGCGAAATTGCGGAACGTTGTTACCTCATGTTCCCATCCGTGTCATCCGACGTATTCCGTCAGGTGATGCGCGACCTGGCTCCTTTCCTGCGCCCTTACCACATGATGATACATTGCACCAAGGGCTTCGACATTAAACTCGAAGCAGGCAAAAGTATCCTCGATAAAGATGTCATTCTGTATCCGAATGATATTTATACGATGAGTAAAGTAATACTCGACGAAACCTGCGTAAAACGGGTAGGTTGCATGAGTGGTCCCAATCTTGCCCGCGAGATTGCCAGCTTCCACCCTGCAGCAACGGTCATTGCCAGTAAATTTGATGAAGTCATCAAAGAAGGCGATGCCGCTATCCGCAGCAAGCGACTGCAGGTATTCAGCAATCACGATATCTATGCGGTGGAACTGGCGGGTGTCCTCAAAAACTCGATGGCACTGGCAGCGGGTGCACTCGGTGGCATGGGCTACGGACAGAATGCGATGGCGTTCCTGATTACCCGCGGCATGGGTGAAATCATCCGGCTGGCAACAGCGATGGGTGCCGACAAACAGGCATTTCTCGGACTCGCCGGCATCGGCGACCTGGTGGCCACCTGTACCTCTCCGATGAGCCGCAACTACACCGTGGGAGCAAGATTAGCCAAAGGAGAAACGCTGGCAGATATTATCGCTTCTTCCACGGAAGTAGCGGAAGGTATCAAAACGGTGAGCATCTCCAAAAAGCTGGCCGACAGCACAGGCACCAAAACACCGATTATACAAATCATCTACCGTGTGTTGTTCGAAGACCTTCCGGTGCAGCAAGCGATGAACTACATGATGGAATATCGTTCCGGCTACGATTCCGACTATTTATAAACATTATCCGCAATTTGTGGATGTACTACGGAACTGATTTTCGGAGAAATATGTTTATATTTATTCAACAAAGCATACAACTATAAACCAATTACAAATGAAAAGAAGAATTCTCAACCTGTTTTTAATTACATTCGGAACCCTGTTGTTCAGCAGTTGCTCTTACAACACGATTATCGCTTATGATGAAGCCTCCAAAAAAGCTTGGGCAGATGTAGAAGCGGCCTATCAGCGAAGAAATGACCTGATTGGCAATCTCATGGAGACGGTAAAAGGCGTTGCTAAATATGAAAAGGAAACGCTGGAAGCCGTGGTGGAAGCCCGTTCAAAGGCGACCTCTGTTCAATTCAGTGCGGATGAACTGACCCCTGAAAACATGGCAAAATTCCAGGAAGCCCAAAACCAGATGAGCGGCGCGCTGTCCCGATTATTGGTGGTGGTAGAAAAATATCCGGATTTAAAAGCCCCACAAGCTTACAGCGATTTGATGAATGAACTGGAACGCACGGAAAACCGCATCAATATCGCTCGCAGAGATTACAACCAGGCAGTGCAGACTTACAATACCAAAATCCGCTCCTTCCCGTCCAACATCACTGCCGGCATTTTCAAATTCCAGCAAAGAGAGATGTTTAAGGCGGAAGCCGGAGCAGAAAAAGCGCCAAAAGTTCAATTCTAAGTTCATGCCTTCTGCTGTCAACTTTCTTTCCGACAAGGAAAAGGATAAAATTGTGGATGCCATCCGCAATGCTGAAATGAATACCACCGGAGAAATCCGTATTCATCTGGACGAATATTGTCCGGACGATGCCTACGAACGAGCAGTGGAAACTTTCCACCGCCTGAATATGGACCAAACTCCTTTCCGGAATGCGGTACTGATTTATATCGCGGTGAAAGACCGCAAATTCTCCATTGTCGGAGATGTGGCGGTAAATGAGAAAGTCAGTAAGGATTTCTGGCACAATATCATTGAACAGATGCAGCACGAATTCCGGCTCGGACATTACTGTAATGGCATGGTGCTGTGCATTCACAAAATCGGCGATATCCTGGCATCCCATTTCCCGGACTTAGATAACTACAACAAGAACGAACTTTCTGATGACATCTCCTTTTCATAAAATATTACTCATATTCCTGCTGGTAATTCCCACCTTGCTTCCTGCACAGCCGCTGGACGACAGAGGCATACCGGAAGCGCCGAGTCCGCCGCGATTGGTGAATGACTTTGCCGGATTGTGGAGTGACGATAAGTCGGAACTACTGGAACAAAAGCTGGTTTCGTTCAATGACTCTACGTCTTCCCAGATTACCGTCGTGACAGTGGAATCTATCGGCGATTACGACATCTCGGAATATGCGGTGGAATTGGGCCGCAAATGGGGCATAGGACAGAAAGACAAAAACAACGGCATCCTGATTCTGGTGGCAAAACAGGAACGCAAGGTAGATATCGAAGTCGGCTATGGACTGGAAGCTTATCTGACAGACTATGACAGTAAGCGCATCATTGAAGAACTGATAGTACCGGCATTCAAACAGAATAACTACTATAAAGGCGTTGACGATGCCACCGACCGGATCATCGGATTAATTACCGGCAGCTATACCAACGATGGCTCAAAAAGTGTCGCTTACCAGATGCCGACCTGGCTGGTACTCCTGATTGTGTTCGGCATTTTTGCCTTTATCATTTATCAGAGTCGCAAACAGAGCGCCGTCTCCATGACCGGCAGAGGCTGGCGGAAATGGGACAGCACACCTCCCGGCGGATTCTGGGGCGGTGGCGGCGGATTCAGCGGCGGCGGCAGTTCTGGCGGCGGATTCGGTGGATTCGGCGGCGGCAGCTTTGGCGGCGGTGGCAGTTCCGGCAGCTGGTAATTCAGGCATGCCATTTGCTAAATAAGTTTAAAAAGAAAAACACTGCATTACAAATCCATACATTTGTACAAAATTATTACGCGCATGAAAAACCTCCTTCTATTCTGTTTGGCAGCCGTATTACTGACTGCCTGCAATCAGGAACCGGAAAAAATCAGCTTCAAGAAAATGGGCACTTTTGATCTGGGAAATCTGTCGAAAGAAAACGCCAACCTGCGGGCGACTGCAGTATTTGCAAACAACAGCGAGGAAGAATTTTCTTTCAAGAATATGCTGCTCGATTTATCCATTGATGGCAAGAGTGCGGGCACCATTGTCGTTAAGATGGACAAAAAAATAAAAGCCAACGCGGAATTTTCTATCCCGATAAAATACAACTACCCGACCAGCACCTTTGTTATCGAAGGACATGAGCCATCCGGCACCTACGCCGTTTCCGTTACCGGTGAGATGACTGTAACAAAAAGCGATGGCAATACCTTTACCGTACCGGTGGAATTTTCTACCAATTACGAGTATCTGACGAAAAAAGAGGAAAGAGTGGAAAAACGCGAAACCCGCAAGGAAGAACGGGAGAAAAAAAGAGAGGAACGCAGAGAAAAGCGCAATGATTAAAAGATGAAAAACACCTTACTCCTGATTATATTTTCCTTTACTGTACTTCTGAACTTCGCGGAAGAACCCAAGGAACCCTATCTCGTGAAAACAAAAGATTTTCACGTAGCTGATTTTTCCCTCAAAAAAATTGATCTCGGTATTACCGCCGTGATTTACAATCCATATAAAGCGAAGGTGAAGATTGAAGAAATCATGATTGATGTTTTCATCGGAGATAAAAAACTGGGCACTATACTCGAAGCTGCGGAAGATGTAAAAATCAACAAAGAAAGTGCTTTTGACCTGCCGCTCAGAATCAGTGTCAATACAGGGCCGACGATTTCCAAATTTTTCACGGAAGGCACCAGAATGGTGATACTTGGGCAGAAAATCAGGGTTGATTACCGTGGATACGTCAAAGTAAGGGCTCTGGGTTTTATTCCGGTGAAAGTAAAAATCAATCAGACAGAATATTTTACCCTGAAAGACATCATGCCATCCGGGAAACCGGAGACGACAAAGGTGGTGAAACCTAAAAAAGACAGCACGCTGCCCAAGCCTGTAAAACAATAGTTTCGTAATTTTCAGGTAATACTATAGCGTTAACTTTGATTATTCAACACGCTAAAATTTTCTGGCATGGCCAATCTTAAATCCACGTTGCTTTGTCGCTGCCCAAAATGCCACGAAGCATCCGTCTTCGAAGACCCTAATCCCTACCATCTTACAAAGTTGAGCAAGATGGTAAAACGCTGTCCGAAATGCGATTTCGATTTGGAAAATGAAACCGGCTTTCACTTTCTGTCGATGTATATGAGCTATATCATCAGTGTCGCTTTTTCTTTCATTTTCATTATCCCGGCGAGTTTCATCCTGGGGCTCGACTGGATTCCCCGAATCATCCTGATCAATACCATTCTGCTGGTTATTTTATGGCCGCTGATATTCAGATGGGCTCGTATGGCCAGCCTGTGGGCTGCTACCAGTTTCAAAATGGAGTAAGTCGCTACGCGAACAAAAAATCGTACCTTAGCAGGTATGCTCGGGCAATTGCTGAAAAATGATTTTGTAAAAAACACCTCTACCCTTTTCTCGGGGTTATTGGTCGTACAGCTGCTCAATTTCCTGTTTGCACTTATCTTACCAAGATATTGCCTGCCATCCGACTTTGCGGTGCTAGGCATTTTCACTTCCCTCGTACTGATTCTGAATGAACTGGTAAATGCCAAACTCGACATGGCGGTGATGCTGCCGGAAGACACCGTAGAAGCGTCCTCTATTGTACATGCAGCCTATACCGGCGCCGGTATATTTTCCATATTCTTAATCATTCCCGCCTGTCTGCTGGCTTGGTTTTATCAGACGGCCTATTTACTGATTCCGCTGACCGTATGGCTGTCCGGCATACAACAACCCATCGTGGTCTTGCTCAATAAAACCGGGCAGTACAAACGCATCAGTACGCTGCGGATTATTCAGGTAGCTACCACTATTCCCGCCACCTTACTACTGTTGATAGTGCAAGTGCCGCACGCGCTTATTATCGGTTTCTGCATGGGAATTGCGGCCGCGGCACTGTTCAGCCTGCGCTATTTCCAACCCAGATTCAACATCGCATTATTGCGCGACAAACTTCGGGAATACGGCCAGTTTCCACGATACGGCACCTGGTCGGCACTCATCAATAATCTTTCGCGCAACAGTATTCCGCTGTTGCTGGCGCAGTTTTTTTCATCCGGCACGGTAGGTATTTACAGCTACGCCACCCGACTGCTCGGAGCGCCATCGGGCTTGTATACCGGTGCGGTGGGACAGGTTTATTGGCAGGCTGCCAGCAAAGAAGATAACAGGGAACTACGAAAAACCACACTGCGATTGATGGCCTGGACACTACTGCTCGCCTGTATTCCTGCCATTGCCATCGCTGTATATGGACAGGAAATTTTTGCAGTCCTATTCGGCAATGTGTGGCGCGAAGCCGGAAAAGTCGCGCAATATCTGATTCTATGGTATGTAGCAGGCTTGTTCATCACACCGGTGTCCGTAGTGCTAGATGTCAGAAATAAACTTTCCTTTGAATTAAAATACAATATCGTCCTCTTTATTGGACGCGCGGCAGCCATCGTGGCAGGCGGGCTAACAGGAAACTTTTATATATCGCTGCTGCTGTTTGTCGCATTCAGTATACTGATGCATATCTACCTGCTTTATTTCATTTACTTCAAAGTGCTGCAAGATGAATATCCGGCTTGACAACGACAAACAATGGCGTTATCAGTGGATAACGAACAACGGTATTTCCGTGATCGGATATGCGTGGCACAAAGGCAAACTTTTGCAAAATGAAATGCTGTCCGCTGTATTTAAAGATATCCGCACGGCAGAAGATTTTTCAGCTATACTGCAAGACACCGACGGACACTTCAGTGTAATTGTTGAAACACCGGATTACTGCTTTGCAGCAGTTGACAGGATGCGTACATTTCCTTTGTTCATCACAACAGAAAACGGAAAAACAACCATTACCAATGCACTTCAGTATAATGGCCTGTGGAATGCGGAGGCGATAGCTGCTTTTCAAAAAATATACTGCACGCCTGGTAATATAACACTGCTGCAAGCGTGTTTGCAATTACAGGCAGGTGAATATGCGGAAGTCCGGCAATCAGATGGTAGTTTTCAAATCAGGGAATACAGCATTGCCGGAAACAGCAACCTTGCACCGAATCCCGACAGGCTGTGCCAACTGGAAGTGCGGATGGTGCAACGCATCGTAGAATATGCGAATGGCAGAACGATTGTGCTGCCGCTTTCCGGCGGCTATGACGCCCGCTATTTATTGTGTTTACTGAAAACACAGGGTGTTGCTGACATACTGTGTTTCACTTATGGAAAAGCGGATAGCTATGAAGTGGAAACTGCCCGAAAAGTCACACAGCAACTCGATATTCCTTGGCATTTCGTGGAATACGACAACCAACTATTAGATGTCTTTTTTACGGAAACCTGGCGACAATATTCCGATGGCAATCACCACTACACATCTCTGCCGCACGAACAGGATTTTTTTGCATTGTATGAGCTACGCCATAAAAACATCCTGCCGGAAAATGCCATTATGATTAACGGATTCTGTCAGGATGTATGGGCAGGCAGTATGCTGACGGCACCGGAACATCAGGATTTCCGCAAACATATCGCACAGAAATTTGACTACAGACTGCCGAAAGATATTCCGTGCAACACCACACAGGAATATGAAAAATGGTTACAGCAGAACCGACTGTCAAAATTTATTGTCAATGCTGTACATGCCTACACTTTTTTCGGAATGGATTTTTATCTGCCCTTCTGGGAAAAGGAATGGATGCATTACTGGCAATCACTGCCGCTGAAAGAGAGACTATACCAGCAGTATTACAAAACCTATGTTTTCAGTAATTATTTTGAACCACTCAAAACAGCATTCCACAAACCGGCTTTTGATGAGTCTGCCGCACCTCATCCGCTGAAGCAATGGCTCAAAGAAAATCTGCCACAGTCATGGGTGCAGGCTATACAAAGAAAAAAACAACAGCAGACTGCTACCGATAGCAATAACACCTTATATCTGTATCGTGCGATATTGGATAAGATGCAATTTCCACCGGCCACTCCGGATTTTAGAATTAATAACATTCACGCGCTTTATTTTCTGGAAAAATTGCAGGAAAAGACGCAACTTTAGGTCAAATATTCATATCATGAAAAAACTTTTTTTACTCTTCATTCCTCTACTGGCGATAGTCTTTATCGCTTCCTCTCCGAAAAAGACATGTGAAAAAAAATGCTGCAAAAAGAAAACAGCGCAATTAATGAGTTACAATAAAAACGGCATCACGCTGACCGAATTATATTCTCCCGAACAGTTTGCGGGCGCAGCGCTGCAACAAGGAACCGTGACCAGCATGGAAGATCTGGACAACAATAAGATTTCCGTACAGTATACTGCATCCAACTACGAGTTTGGCAAACAAACCAGCATGGCAGGCATCAAATCCTGCGCGAATGCCGCGGGCGGACAGCACGTACATTGCATCGTCGACAATCAGCCATATTTCGCCTTGTACAAACCGAATGAAACCGTACAGGCAGCCGGCGACGGACAACATATTGTTTTATCATTCCTGTCACGCTCCTACCACGAAAGCATCAAGCACAAGGATGCCTTCGCGCTGACCACTATAATTACCGGAAAATCAAGATATACTGCAAGATATGCGGCACCTGACCTGAGTGGACCGATGCTGTTTTTCAGTCGCCCGAAAGGCGAATACAAAGGCAGTGAAACAGACGCCGTGCTGCTGGATTTCTATCTGGTCAACTGCGATTTATCACCGAAAGGATACAAGGTAAAAGCGGAAATCAACGGAACAGAATTTATACTCACCAAATGGGCCGGCTTCTTCATGGAAGGACTGCCGATGGGTGAAAATAAAATCAAATTGACGCTGCTGGATAAAGACAATAAAGTAGTAGACACACCGAACAATCCGACAGAGCGCAAGATTACGCTGAAACCGGCGTAAGGAGACATTTGACATTTGACATTAGACATTAGACATTAGATACTAGATACTAGATACTAGATAAAAAGAGAGGGGGCACCACTTCGTGGTGCCCCCTCTCTTTTTATAACATAATAAATTTACTCAAAATATTTCACGGCCAGTTCATAACTCTTCAGTCCGAAACCTACGATAATCCCTTTGGCTACCGCGGAAATATA
>Ga0116141_10002166_pt1 | contig 16958 bp, 10 predicted proteins | sample AD_UKC097_MetaG_FD_89744 | JGI IMG/M metagenome (GOLD analysis project Ga0116141, IMG submission 89744) | Active sludge microbial communities of municipal wastewater-treating anaerobic digesters from USA - AD_UKC097_MetaG | ecosystem: Engineered > Bioreactor > Anaerobic > Digestate | place: USA...
CCCAACATGGTCCCGCCCGGAATCCACAGGAGCATGCTGCGCGAAATCACCATCTCCAGCGGCTGCGGGGCATCCCCGAGAGACTGAACCTTCGGCGTATCCGGGTCCTTGACCATGATCCGCAGCTTCTCGATCTGCGTCTTGATTTGGTTCAGCGTCTCGGTGCGTTCATCGCGGATCTTCATCTGCCTGCTGTATTCGGCGCGGGCGTCGTCCAGGGCCTTCTGCTGGGCCTGGGCGGCTTCGCGCATGCGGTCCAGCTCCGCCAGACGTCCTTCGAGCACTCGGAGGCTGTCCTGGGCATTCTTCAGATTCGCCCTTCGGGTCTGCTCGGCGATCTCGGTCTTGCGCTGGTCCCGCTTGGACTGGAGTTCCTGGATCTGCTCCTGCGTCTGGCGGACGGTGCGATGGCTTTCGCCGAACTTCGAGAGCCGGCCGGACAATTGCGCCTCCAGCAGGGCGATCTGCTGCGCCAGCCCCAGCATCACCGGGTCCTGCTCGATTAGATGGGCCACCTGCTCGGTGATCGGCCCCTGGGCCAGTCGGGAGAGGTTCTCGATATCGGTCTTGATCTGCCCGACGGCCAGATCGAGCTCGTTCTTCTGCAATTCCAGGTCGTTCAGGCGGATCGTGATCGTGTTCTGGAAATAGCGCCCGGTCGTCGGCATCTCCAGGTCGGTGATCCCCGTCCTCTCGCGCACTTCCCGCAGGGCCTGCTCGCTGGTGAGGATGTCCTTTTCGACGGCGCTCTGACGAGCGGTCAACTCGACGAGCCTGTCTGTGACATCCTGTCTCTCGGTGTCGCCATGCTTCTTGATGAACAGATCGATCATTTCCTTGACGATCGACGCTGCCTCCGCCGGACTGCCGCACGTCATCGAGACGATGATGTGCTCGGCCTCACGGTGAGGATAGGCTCGGAGGTTCTTTTCGAGGTACCGCACGGCGGCGCGGACGTCGCCTCTGCCCTTCGTGACCCGGCGATACCAGCTCGTGGCCTGCACCTTGTCGCTCTTCAGGAGTTCCTGCAGGCTGCCCTGGCTCTTCATCAGGTTGGCGAGGGAGACACGATGACCGTACTGGATGTCCTGCTGCACCTCCGAGGCCACGATCTCCATCGGGTCGGTCTCGACGGGCGGCAGGACCTTGATCATCGCCTCGGCCCTGTAGAGAGGAAGGAACCGCCGGGCAAGGTACCACCCGCCGCCCCCGATACCTCCTCCGAGGATCGTCACGAAGAAGATCAACCAGAGATGCCGACGGATCATGCCGAAGATTTCCCTCGGCGTCAGGGCGGCCTCCGAGGCGCCCCTGCTTCCAGAGGGCCCCTGCGTCCTGCCCCCGACCGTCGGATTCTTCTTCGCCATACGCTATCACCCTTGTCGCGCCAGCCGCTGAATGGCCGCGTCGATCCGTTGTTTCATCCCGTCCGGCGTCCCATCGCCGCCCACCTCCAGCGCGCGGCGATAGGCAGCCCGGGCCTTATCGTGTTGCCCGAGCGCCTCGTTCACCATGCCCAGGTGCTCGTACACCTCCACCGACGCCGTTCCCTCGGCCTCGTACTGTTGGATCGCCGCCGCCAGCATCGGGACCGCCTCGGTATCCTTGCCGTTCTTGTGCAGGATGTAGGCATATGTATCCAGGTACCCGGCGACATCCGGACTCTGCTCCACGGCGGTCTTCGCGTACTCCAAGGCTTCCGCGAGCCGGCGATCATCCTGGGCCAGCATGTACGCCAGGTTGTTCAAAACACTGCTGTTATTCGGCATTTTCGCCCGTAGACTTTCATAGACCGCGATGGCCTTCGCGAGATAGCCTTTATCGGAGGTTCGCTCGTAGGCCGTGGTGAGCAGGTCGGCCTTGCGGAACGTGTGCTCGATCCCCGCGGGGGTGTCGGCGCCCGCGAGTTGGATGCACTTGTCGATATAATCGACAGCCTCGTCATATCTTCCCCGGATCTTGGCGAGGCTGAACAGGACGAAGTTGCCCGCGTGGGAATCGGGCTCGGCGGCCAAACGCCGGCGACAGTAGGCCGAGACGTCCTGCTCGCCCAGCAGCATGTACACTCGCAGCAGAACCTCGACCGCCAGCCGCTCATCGGACCAGGCCTTGTCCGCCGCGGTGGCGCCGTAATCGCGAGCGGCATCCATGTCGCCGAGCTTTTTCTTGGCCTCGGCCATGCGGAAGAAGGCTACCGGGGCATACGGCGTATCCACGTACTTGCCGGCCTCCTGGAAGACGCGGTCCATCTGCTCGGGCCGTGGGACCGCCCCGGCAGCACCGGGCTCGCCGGCCCCCAGGATGAGCGCCCGCAGATACCCATCGAGGGCGGCAGAATACTCCGCATCAGGCGAGGTGTCCGTCGCCTGGCGCCCTGCCAACGCCTCTTGCCGCAACTGCAGCGCTTTCCGGAAAAGGCCTTCAGCCTGGTCGTATCGCCCTTGGCCGATGGCGAAGTCGCCCGCTCGATTCAACCAGAAGACACTGTTCGGCGACTCGGCCAGAACGTCCGCATATAGTTGCGTGAGGGCATCGGTGCGTCCGAGTCTGCGATACGTGGCCTCCAGCAGCATGACGGCCTCCGGGGGCGCCTCCGGATCTTCAGCCGCCCGCCGCAATTCGGCAATCGCCTCCTCGTGGCGACCGGCCCAAAGGCAGGCCTTGGCCAAGGCAACCGTCGTGACCGGATCGTCCTGAATCGTGCGACTCTCACGGAAGTCGAGGATGGCTTGGTCCTGGTCCCCCATCAACAGGTAGATCTCACCGCGCAATCGCCAGGCCGGCGCATCCTGTTGATCGGCCTCGACCGCACGGTTGGTCAGGGTCATCGCCCGCTGGAGTTGTCCCCGCCGTTTCGCCACGTGCGCCTCCATCAGCAGCGTGCGGGGCTCCTCCGGATACTTGTCCTTGAGCCGCTGCAATCCCTGCTCGGCCTCCCCGACCAGCCCCACGTTCAGGTACGCCCGCACCTGGGCAAGACGGTTGATCGCGCTGTCTTCGAGTGTGAGGAGTTGCTCGGAGTATTGTTTCACACCCTGTTTGTCTGTGGTCTCCTCGGCGACGAGCAGGAGCCCTTTGAGTGCGTCGATCTTCGTATCGCTATCCGTGTACATCGTCGCGAGGAGCCGCCGGGCCTGAGCGAAGTCGCGAACTCGCAGGTAGTACCGCCACAGGAGCCGGCTGTCGTTCGATTCGAGCAGCAGTTGCCTGGCGCGATCGTTCTGTCCCTGGGCGCGGAAGTACGCGGCGTAGCTTTCGAGCATGAACTCATCGCGCGGGTCCAACTGCTTAGCCTGCTCGAAGGCGGTCTCGGCGACCATGCAAAAGGCCTTGCGCTTGTGCTCATCGGTCTCCTTCTGGGCCGCATCGGTCGCCAATCTGCCAAGCAGGACGGCGTTGCGCACATTCGGCGCATTCATTTGGATCGTCTGGCGAAGCGCCATCGCCCGTACCGGATCGCTCTCGCCCAGAAAATCGGCATAGCCATTCAGCAGGCTCGCGTCGCATGGGTTGAGCTGGATGGCCCGCTCCAGGGCCTGGCTGGCTTCAAGCCGCTGCTCGGAAGACACGCGGTCACCCAGCTTGCTGTTACGGGACCGCAGGACCTCCGCTCTCACTTTGGCGACGAGCGGGTCCGTCGGATTCAGACGCGACGCCTCGCGGATATCGTCGACCGATTCTTGCTCCCGGCCCAGGGCCGCCTTCACATTGCTGCGGAGCATGTACCCATAGGAGAAGATCGGCCGCTGCTTGAGACACTCGTCCAGGCAGGTCAATGCGGCCGCGTGCTGCCCGCGGGCGAAAGCCTGTCGAGCCGAGAATAGATAGCCGCCGCAATCGTCCAGATTGTCCTTCTTGGCAAGGGCGACGATCTCCTCTGCGAGCTTCCAGTTCTCCTGGTCCCGGGCCAGGTCGAACAGATATCCGGCCGCCACATGCCGGGGGCTGATGTTCCGGATCTTGAGGTAGACCGGCATGTCCTGCGCTCCCTGCGAGGCCGTGGCGTCCAGCACATTTCGCCACTCGGCGACCGCCCGCTCAGTCTGTCCCGCCTGTCGGTGGAACAGGCCCAGCTCCAGAGACCGTCGCAGGGGATCGGAGAGGCTGCGAGTGGTCTGCTCGCGGATCTCCGCGCGACGAACCTCGGAGCAGTTTCGCGGGTCGGGCTCCGCCAGCAGCCGCTTATAGTAGAGAGATCCGAGACTGTCCGGCGATTGCCGCAGCACGGCGTCCGCCAGCGTCCTGATGGTCCCCACGTCTCCCTGCTCAAAGAGCGACTCACAGAGCCTCACGACGTGCTGATCCTCGACGACGGCTGGATCAGTCCGCAGGAGTTGCTGCATGAGATCCGCTTCCCGCTGGTGGTAGCGGAGCAGTTCCGCCGTCATGGCGGTCACGGCTTCGGAGTCCTTCCCCGCCTCCGCACCGATGGGGATAGACCCGGCAATTGCGCGTTCCTGGCGGATCGCACCCATCAACTGCGCGGTTTTTGCCCTGAGCAGGTCCAGATGTAGCGAGATGACCTTCGGATCACCGGGATTCAGACGGGCGACCGCCTCTTCCGCCTCGGTAACATGCCCTTTCGCGATCAATGCCTTGACGCGAAGCACGCGGCTGCGGCCGTCTTCGCCGAACCGCTCCTCGAACGAGTCCACCGCGTTGATCACCGTATCGTACGACCCCGCTCGGAGCAACGCATCGGCGTAATCCAGGAGGGTGTCGGGCTTCGTATGGAGAATACCCGAGTTCAGCGCGGTACCGAGGAAATCGATGACGGCGCCGGTCTCCGAGCTGTCCTTGAAGATCATCGCCAGCGTCTGCGAGAGAAACGGGTCTCGCTGTTCGGGCAGGTTCGCCGCCCGGATCTGCTGATAGGCCGCGTAGAGGCTCTGCACCGCCTTGCCCACGTTTCCCTTCGCCAGTTCGAGCATGCCCTGCCACTTCACGGTTTCGGGATTGTCGCTGCCGCCCTGGATTTGCCGGATCTCACGGACCGCCGCCTCGGCGCGGGCCAGCAGGGGTTCCCGGGCCGGGTCCGACTCGCCCAGCGAGAGAATTCGCTCGACGCAGCACCGCGCGAGCAGCGAGCACAACGAGAACCGGTTGACCCGCCGGGCGATTTGCGTAGGCCCCGGCGTGTCCTGCGCATCGGGCAGCTCCAGTGCCTTGGCCGTCAGATCGATTGCCTCCTGAAGCGAGGACGCGTTAGCATAGATGGAGGACTTGCGATACTGATAGCCGGCCGCAAGGATCGCATACTCGGCATTCCCGGGGTCCAGCGAGCCCGCCTGTTCGGCCGCCGCGATGGCCTTGTCGAGCTTGTCCGCCGCCGAGGCACGGTCCAGGTATGCCGCGAAGTACGAGTAGAACTGGGCCTTGGCGGCGAACGCCTGCGGACTCGATGCAAACCGTCGAGTCAGATCCTCGTACTCGGATTCCAGGCTTCTCATCCGCTCGCGTGCGGCGGCAATCGTCCCCTGCTGGACCACAGCCACCTTGCGGGCCAGAACATGGATGTGGGCCTCGGGGGCATCCGGGGCGGCACGGACCGCGTCCGCGAGGATCGCATCCGCCTGCTTCTCGGCTGCGGCCTGCTCCGTCCGGTTGCTTGCAGAGGCCGCGAGTTTGCCCTTCTCCGCGAAGACCTGCGCCAGATAGTGATACACCTGCGCATTGTTCGGGTCGAGTTTCCTGGCCTCCTCCAGATCGCCCCGAGCCTCTTCAAGCAGCTCCGCGGGCGACGTGACCGCCCCCATGCCGGCCAGCTCCAGTGCGGCTCGTCCCCTGACAAAGTGCAGATGCGGGCCCAATGTCGCCGCCCCGCGACTCCAGCCTCCGTCCTTCACGGCCCCGAAGGACGGCTCCCAGTCCGTTCGCCTGGCGCTCGATAGACCGGCGGTCTCGACCACGCTCATCGCCTTTCTCGCGCGGGACAGGATTTCCTCCCAGTATCCACTCGTGCTCCGACCGGCCACGCCCAGGCTGTCCGCCAGGATGTAGAAGTACTTGAGCCGGCCGAGATGGGCCTTCACGTTCCCGAGGTCCGTCGTGACGATCGTGTCCCAGCAGGCCAGGACCTTGTCCCACTGATTCGTCTCGCGGTATACGTCGCAGAGCTTGAACAGCAGGTCCACCTTCATCTCCGGCGTGTCGGCGAAGTTGTAGGCCCGGGAGTAGTTCTCTCTCGCGCTCTCGTAGTCTCGGGCGGCCCAGGCTGCATCGCCATCTGCGATGAACGGAGCGGGGTCGCGGTTCAGTCGCAGGATGACGAACACCGCTGCCATCACGAGCAGCAGGGACACCGCCGTGCCCATCAACGCCACTCTCTTGTTCAAACGCCTTCTCGCCATCCTGATTCCCCTTTCCCGGCCGGATCAGCCGAATCGCTCAGCTTCACTCCGAGTCGGGCCAATGTTCCCGTTCCAGCAAAGGCAACAGCGCCGTCAAAAGCCGCTCGCTCGCCGCCACCGCTTCGTCCTTCGTCGGCGCCTCGGCTGCCTGGTTGAACGCCAATTCGATCTTGCAGAAATACGATTGCTTGCGGAAGAGCGCACGGTTCAAAGCCAACCGAGTGTCGTCTCTGCCGCCTGCGTACTGCTCGTTGATTCGAAACAGGTAGATGACCGGGAATTCTCCAGCCTGTGGATCGTGCCCGCCGAGCGGCGGACGGAACAGGAGGAATCGCCCTGGGATGCGCCTGCCCTGGCCGATGCCGTCGATCGCGAAGGCGACCTGTGCGCGGGTCAGACAGTCGTATCCGCCGCCCGTGTAGCATTCCTCCGGAACGTGGGGCACGCGATCCGGGACATCGTAGTACGTGATGAACAGCAGCAGTCTCCGGACTGGCCCGGCCACGGGCTCGCGAGTGTCCTCAAGGACCCACTGGACGTAGTCGGCGGTCCCCAGCGATTCGACGATCTTCTCATTCTGGATCGTGTGCCTGGCGAGGACCTTGTAGGGGGCCAGCTTCTGCTCATCGATCGCATCGAAGGGCTTCTTCAGAGGCAACGGCTCTTTCTTTGCATGGACCCCGAGCATCCGGGTCAGGGCAGACATTCCAACCCCGGCCAACGCCAGCACAGCCGTGCAGATGACGAAGGCCGGCTGCAGAAACGCATTGCGGTTGTCTCTGCTGACGTTCATCCCTGGCCACGCTTTCTGGCGATCACGAGTCCCGAATGGCCGGCGTCATCGGCCTCGACGAATAGACTCGACATGAACCACGCAAGCGATCCGTACAGGCCGAGCGCCAGGGGCAACATAGCCAGCCCGAGCGCATCGTGATAGGCGCCCTGCGTGTACTCGGGCCCTGCCAGGACATAGATGAATCCCGTGCTCGTCACACGAACGATATTGCACACCACGGCAATCGGCACCGTGCTCAACAGGAGAATCGCCCGCTGCCACGCAGGACGGTCGTGCAGATATGCCATGGCCACGCCCAGTGCCAGGAACGCCATCAACAGGCGTATCCCACTGCACGCCGCCTCCACGTCCAGCGCGGGCTCCAGGCGTTGTCCCTTGTATACGATCTCGATGATCGTGCCGCTCGCCGTCGCGTTCAGATCGTGGACCAGATTCAGCAACGCGGTCGCCACCTTGGCAGCCACGTGCCTCATCGGCATCGTCAGGCTGAAGTAGTAACGTCGCGGCAGCGGGACCGCGAACACCAGGAAGGCAATCGGCAGCCACGTGCAGCGGATCAAACGCCAGCCCCCCAGAAACAGGACCACCGCCCCCACAGCGGCGATCATCGAGATCGGCCGAAGGTAGGCGTACCCGGCCGGGCTGACCACGTTGAACGCATATAGAGCCAGCACGGCCAGCAAGAGCGGCAATCCAAGGTAGTTCGGCCGCGTCTGACCCGGGGACAGAGGCGACGGCCGGCGGCCTCGCAGGAGGTCCGCCAAGGGGTCTTGCACGAATTCCAGGCCGAGGATCTCCGCCCGCTTCTGGTGGATGAAATACAGACTGAACAAGGGGATCAGGAAGCCGTGCGACCAGTCGGGGTCCGTCGCCCACAGGCCAATGAGGTCGCGAAGCTCGCCGCGAAAAACGCAGATCAGCAGACTGCCGAGGATGAGGGCTTTCAGGCCGGCATGCGGCCGGAGGTCACGCCACGCGCGGTCCGCTCGATATGGACTTGCATCCTGATTCCGGGTCCGTAATGAGCCAGCCATCTGAGCCATATGCCTGCCTTTTCATTAGAACCAGTGGGGCAAGCTGAGACTCTCGTAATAGTCCACGTCCGCGAAGTTCCGGTCGTACACGAAGCCGAAGCCGTAGGTGGCCCGGAATGCATTCCGCAGCACGGCACGCCATCGCGAGGTGGCATCGGTCCCGACGTTGATCAGATCGTTAGGTCTGATGAAGAAATCGGGTTGCTCGCCGCTGGCAATTTTGTCCAGATCGACCAGGACGATTTCCTCGGTCTTGGCGCCGACCCGCCGGATCACTTCGACGCGCTTCGGCATCGCCAACGGCCCCAGTCCGCCCGCGGCGGCGATGGCCATCTTCAACGTCATCGGCCTGCCTGTGATGGGGATCACGCCGACCCGGTTCACGTTGCCCGTGATGTAGAACTCGCCGATGAGATCGACCGGGACATGGATGGTGTCCCCCGGCTTGATGACCACGTTGTACTTCGGGTCGCCGGCTAGCAGGCGGTCGGTTGGAATCTCGATCACTCGGGTCTGAATCGCCTGATCCCAACCCAAGTCCGTCGGCACCGCGCCGTTTTCGAGCGGCAGGACGGGCCCGGCAGGCTCCACGGCTGTGGGCGGCTTCGCGGGCGAGGGCGGGCCCTGCCCCTTGGGCACTTGAACCCAACTACCTCCTCGCTGGACCCATTCGGTTTCGCCGGCGGGCGGCGTCTGTGCGGCCGGAGGCTGGGCCGTCGCCTTTGTTCCTGCCGGGACCTGTCTCCATTGGCCATTCTCGAAGATCCACTCCATTCGTTCGGCAGTTCTGGATTCGTTGCTACGACCCTGTGGGGAAGTCGGAGAGCCGGAGCCGAATTCCACCGGTGATTGGACGACGCCCTGCGGCAGCGTCCGAGGCGGCGCCGGCCGCGACGGCGCTGCGAGCAGCCGAAATCCGCCCGGCAGGACCGACGCCGATACGTCCTCGCTCTTGCGCCAGGGCTCGCTCGCGGAGCCCGTCCTCTTTTCGCTCAGCGGGCAAGCCTTCTGCGCCTGCGGGGCGATCAGATCGAGCATCTCTCGTTCGGTTTCATATTTCTGGGCCGGTTCGAGCGGCTCGGGGATCTCCCTCTTCTGCGTCGCAGCCGTGGAGTCCGCCGGTCTGGGCATGCCCGGCTGCTGAAGCTGCAACTCCGGCGTGTGTCCGGCCGCACGCGTTGCCGCCGTACCGCCCCCCTCCCGCCGCGAGACGTAGATCCGACTGACGTTGAACTGCATCTGAACCTGGGCGGTCGCCAGCGCGTCCATCAGACGGAAATCGTATCGCGGGATGAAATATCGCCCGGGCGCAGGCACCCCGTTGCCAAGGATGGAGAACGCCCGTTGCTGCGAGGTCACCAGCGTAACCGTGACCGACGGCTCACGCAGGATATGGGGGGACAGGATCTTGCGAATCTCCTCTTCGAGCTGCGTCTCCGTGAGCCCCGCGGCCTGGACCACGCCTACATCCGGGATCGACAGCTTGCCCGTCTCGGTGACCACGTAGTTATTCGTGACGGATACCCCCTCCTGGAACAACTCGTAGATCGACACCGTGACCACGTCGGCCGGCTGGAGAACGTAGTCGGTCTTGATTGCCCGAACGTCGTCCGGGCGAGGCTCTTCCGCATCCTGCCAGGCCACCGCGGGCTCCTCCGCCACGCCGAGCGAATCCAGGATGACATTCACCGCCGGTGTGGGGCGAAAGCGGCCGATCTGCGACGGATCGAAGAACTTGTTGTTGCAGCCGGCAACAGCCGCCAGCAGGGCGCACGCGAGGAGCCCCGCACCCGTTCGGCGAATGAAATCGTGGATAGTGAGTCGTAAATCGTACATTCTTGAGGGTTTATCGGTTCCGAGCGTCACCCGCTTAACTCTTTGAGGGCCCCGGATTCAATTATAGCACCCGGAACAACGCACGCCCCGGCGATCGCAAGAGCGGGACGAATCCGCGCGGCAACAAGGTGCTGGCGACACGGCAGTCCCCGCGCCATCACACGCCCCATAAGAACCATCCGGTCACCCCTGCCCAGCGACAGGTCCGCCGCTTCATCTGGATTCCTCTTGCCCGGTCTGCCGGCCCGACCCTACAATGGCTCCACATGAAGAGCGCCTTGCGGTACCGCGGAAATGTACGGGACATCGTCTCGTTCCTTCGACTACAGGGAGACCAGGGATGAAACGAATCGCAGCAGGGCTGGTTCTCCTCGGCATGGGCCTCTCGGGATGCCACGGACCGGCCGCATCCTCAACCGGAAAAGCATCGGCACCCATGCGGGGCTACGACATGGTCCTGTGGTACAAGATACCCCCGGTCGAGAGGGTCAGCAGCCGGGAAACGCTGATTCCGATTCTGAGAATCGGCGGGACGTACTACACGGTCTGCCGGGGCATAGAGATCCCGCTCAAGAAATGCCCCGACGGCCTCCAGTGGGCCCTCACGCCCTCCTCCATGTCCGATACAGTCATCGGCTTCCACGGACCCTCGCAGCCGTGTTCCATCCGCATCGTAGACCGCCAGCGTGCGAGCTTCGATGACCACTACCTCCCAGACAAGATGCCCCCCATCCCCATGACGAAGGTGGACAGACCCTCGGGCCTGCCGACGCCTACCGCCAGGCGGCCGCGGACGCTCGACGATTTCGTCGGCTTCTATCAACCCGTCTGGTTCCCCTGGGTGCGGTGGGAGGTGCGTCAAGAGGGCGGGCGGTACTGGGCCGTGGAGCATGATGCCGATTTGTCACAGCCGGCCGTCGTCTGGAAGGCCCGAGGCACGCCGTACGGACTCGCGAGGCTCTCCAATGAGCTGGGTTTCACCAGCTTCCCTGGAGATCCATACAAGCTCGGCTACAACGAAACCATGAAGTGCTTCGAGCTCGTCCGGATGGACTCCGGCATCAGAATGCCGCTCGCCAAGGTCTCGCCGTCCCCCCAGAACGACGTGGTCCTTCCCCCCCTGCCCATCGGCGTTCCGGCCTGGCACTGAGACCAGCGTCACCGCCTGCGCGAAGCCGCCTTGCGAGCAGTCGCTCCTTTGCCACGACCCTTGGCAGGGAAGTCCTCCGGGAAGTTCAGGTAGGCGAATTCGCCGTGCAGCTCGTACGCCTTGCGGTCCCGCGCCTTGGCCGCCTCGACCTCGTCGTCGAAGCTGCCGACGTAGTAGTACTTTCCCCGCCACCGGATCGCAGCCACCCATTTGCCCTTGGACCAGTACACACCCACAAACCGCGAGACTCCGCGATTCGACCTCCGATTCGCCTGGTTCTGCCGTCGCGTACAGGCGCGCAAATTGTCCCGGCAGTTGTTCAGGCCGTTGCCATCCTTGTGGTCCACGATGTGACCACGACGAGGCCGCATGATCATCCGGTGCATGTAGATCGCCCGTCCGTTCTTGCGACAGGTTGCGTAGGTATTCCGCCCGCGACGGGTCGCATACCACCGGTACTTGCTGATCTCCGGATAATCCGCGGCGTCGATCAGAGCAAAGAGACCATTGCCCAGGACTATGCGCTCGACCTTCTGCCCGGGCCGGGCCGTCGGCGGTCGATACGACTCCTTCGTCGCCTTCGCCGTCGGCGGCTTCCACGGTTTGGGCTTGAAGTTCCGGCACGTGTCGGTCGGCAGGACTTCTTCGATCCCACCAGGGTGAGCCGGATGGTTCGTGCAGTGCAGCAGACGGGTCATGCGGGACCACTTGTCCAACTTCTGACGGGACTCCGGCAGTGGGCAGGAGTGCGCACACAGCTGACACTTGCCCGCGAACAGAAACGCATAGACAGGCTTCCAGTTCTCCCCGCGATACTCCTCGGGCCACACCTCGCTCTCCGGCGGCGGCACCCGAGGCAGCCGCCTCTTCGCCAGACCGCCCGCCGCACGTTCTTTGCCCCGTCTTTCTTGCCTTGTGCCCTGTCTCCTTTGCCTTCTCACCTTGACCTTCTGCCCCTTGCCTTTCTTGACTCGCTTCTTTCGCTTTTCCATGGTGTCTGCCTTTCCAATTGTAGGGTGGGTTCTCAACCCACGCGTCTATGGCCTATGGTACAACAACCATCCACCCATGTCAACACAAATACACAAAATACCTGTGATGTTCTGTGTTTCATAAACCCCTGCCCAACAAGGACTAACAAACCCGGCCCAAAGAAATCTGCACCACGAAGACACAGAGGGCACCGAGCAGAGTGGGAATTGGTGTTTGGTTGGAGAACGGGTACACGCCTCTGAGTCCATAGTGACCGCACGCAACGCCCCGCCGCCTACGCTCCGCGCTTCACGAATAACGTTTCACGCGTGTCCTCCCTTGCCTTCATCCTGCTGGAGTCTACAATCAGGTCACAAATCCGGAAGGAACTCCGGGAGACTCAGAAGGCGTACCTGGCGCAGATTGAGAACTGATGGTCGGGGAAGAATGTGAAACGTGTAGGTGTGACCCTCGGCTTCGGGAATCGGCGAGGGTGTATTCACTATCGCGATATCTGCCCAGGTCGCAGGCAATCACCGTCATTCCAACCATTTCCCATCCCTCCCAGTTCTCGATAGTGCGGATCCAGCTCCCGCTTTATTCGCTCCCGCTCGATCCACTCCCGCTGCATTTGCTCCCATTTTTCAGGCGGCATCTGCCAGACCACCTCGCCTTTGAGCACCCACGTCATATGCACGATGTCTCGACCGCGAATGAGTGCGTACCCTGTGACGCCATCAAGCGCGGCCCAACTCTTCTTGCCCGAAGTGAAGAAGTACAACTCATCTCCCTTCCTGCATTTGGCCTTCAATTCCTGCCACGACTTTCCCTCTCTACTGTCTTCATACGTACGAATAAGGCCATAGTCCTCATCCAGCTCAGGGTGATACTTCAGGAAGGTGAGGCGTGCCTGTTCTCTTTGCGGGAGGAACTCCTGAAAAGCGGTACGCAGTTTCTCTTCCACCTCGACGATGCTGAGCGGCCCGTCCACTTCGAAACTATGTCTACATCCGATGTTCCATTCTCCGGCTACTATCTTGGCGAGTTCAGCTTTCCGTTTCGCTGGATCACAAGCATCGCCGGTTGATTTACATCCATACACGAGCGACAACAACATGCACAGCGACGCAGTTATGAGCTTCATCATACTTCTCCTATGCGAGAATGGCCTATCACTCCGTGACGGCACCATCAAGGTCGCGCCTGCGCATTTCACATTCTGAATCCTGGCCCCGTGAATCTCCCACTCGGCAGCTTTCAGTCAAGAACTCTCAACGCATTCAACATCAGTGCCATCAGCAAGACACCCACGCCCGTGAGAAGGCAGGCAGCCTTGTAGAGGCCGACATATCGCGTGGTCATGCGGCCGGGGCCGAAGGAGAGCCATACCCCCTGTCGGTACCGTGCAATCTTGGAGAGGACCAGACAAATGAGGCCACCGACGAGGAAAGCAAGAGAGAGAACTCCGTTCGTCGAGAGGTCCCGTATCGTCCCCTTGGCCTCTTGGATACTCTCCTGTCGGGCTTTCTCGAAGGCTTCCTTGGCCTTCTGTGGGGCCATCGCGCGCTCTTCCAGCCGGAAGTCCGTCCCATGGCGCTTGCACCAGAAGGTTTCGAGAATCACGCCCGACATGTCGTCGGGGTGAGTGAAACCCAGTTGCTGCATGTACCTTGCGAGCGGAGAGTCGTGCCATAACCCCCAGCCATTGCGAATACTCAGACCCAGGGAGAAATGGTATCTGACCATCTCGCATTCCGACGTCATGCCGTCGATCTCGGCCAGAGTCTCCGCAGGCAGCACCCGTTCCAACTCGGCGTGGGCCTCCGCAAGAGCCGTCGGGGTCTTCTGCTGACTCTCTTCCCGGGCCTCTCTTCCCTGTGCGCAGACAACAGACGACAACAATATAACGACCAGCGTCGATAGGATACGCATTCTCTCTCCCTTCAAAGTCCACACAGATCGCTCACCTCGGCGAAGGATTCGGTATCGACTTGGCAGAGGCTGCGTTTCCCGTCCCTTGCCCCGCGTGGGCCACCGGTACGACATGCTTCCTCGACCTCCGCTGCGTTTTCTATCTCTGTACTTTGCGTACTCCCAACATCCGATTCCCTTTCGCTCATCACAGATATGGTAGCACGGCACGTAGGCCAGTGCAACCGAATCAAGACAAGCGGTGTGCGGAGCACACCCCACCGCTGTCGCCGAGACCACGTTCCTTTGAGGTGACCACGACCCACCTGCTTCAATGCCATGCTGCTGGTGAAAAGCGAGAAATGCCGGGGGTCCGGGGGCAGCGCCCCCGATCAGTGGTGTTTCGGCTTGAGGAAGGCGTAGCCGAGGATGGCCAGCAGGAAGACGGCCGAGGCGTGCTGGAGCAGGCCCGGCGCCATTTCGTGGATGTGCGTGGCGGATCGGACATCGACGGTGGAAATGAGTGAGTCGAGGACGAGACCGCCTGCGAGGGCACAGGCAGCCACAGCCAGGAGGTAGAGGATCGCGGTGCGACGGCCGAGCGTGTTCCAGATCGTCGCCAGGCCCGCGGCGTTCGTCGCCGGACCCGTCATGAGGAAGACGAGGGCCGCGCCGGGGCTGAGACCCTTGAGGATCAGGGCCGCCGCCACTGGCACGGACGCCGAGGCACAGACGTAGATCGGAATGCCGATCACCATCATCACCAGCATGGCGGGCAGGCCCTTGCCCAGATGCTCTGCGAAGAAGCCCTCGGGCACCATGGCCGAGATGACGCCCGCGATTGCCAGCCCGATGAGCAGCGGCTTGCCGATATCGCGAGGGAGCCGGATAAAGCCGTACGACATGCCATTCAGGAGCTTCCGTCCCGTGCCTCTTGACCCCCTGCAGCATTCATCCGTGCACTTCTCGGGCGGCGGATCGGAAGGAGAATCCCCCGGACCGGGCCGGTGGCCGAAGAGGTTCACGAGGATGCCGCCGACCATGCCGGTCACCAGGGCCGCCAGCGGCCGGAAGATCGCAAAGACGGGCCCCAGCAGGCTGTACGTCACGAGGATACTGTCTACGCCCGTCTGCGGCGTCGAGAGTAGAAAGGAGACCGTCGCTCCCCTGCTCGCCCCGTGCTTGTGCAGGGACATCGAGACGGGGATGACGCCACAGGAGCACAAAGGCAGAGGAATCCCGAAGACCGTCGCCTTCAGCAGCGGGACCAAGCCGGGACCGCCGAGGTGCCGCTCCACCATCCGCTGCGAGACCAGGGCCGAGAGCAGCCCCGCCACGAAGAACCCGAACAGCAGATACGGCGACATCTCGGCGAGCGTCGTCCAGAAACCCGCAATAATCTGTCGAACGAAATCGAGCATAGCTCACAACCTATACCCTGCGAAGCAGGCAATGACTGCCCATTCGACAGGACTTTTCCTACACGGTAACATCCGCCGTCGAACCGACTGCCACCGTCTCGCTCCGGAGCACGCCGCCCTGCAGGGAAATCGTGACGTCCTGAAACGCCATCGATTTGCCGCTGACAGCGATCGCCTCCCGAGCCACGCGGGTCAAGCCGGAACAGCACGGCACCTCCATATGTACGACGGTCAGGCTGTGAATGTTGTTTGATTGCAGGATTTCCGCCAGCTTCTCGACGTAGAATCGGGCGTCGTCCAGCTTCGGGCAACCCACGGCGACGCTCCGGCCCCGCAGGAACCGCTGGTGAAAGTCCCCCATGGCGAAAGGCACGCAGTCCGCGACGAGCAGCAGGTCGGCGTCGGCGAAATACGGGGCCGTCAGCGACACCAGCTTCAACTGCACAGGCCAGTGACCTAACTGCGAGGGGACAACTTGGGGACTCTCGTGCTGGGCCGCCTGCTGCTCGGGGCGGAATTGATGCGTCGCGAGGCCAGGACAGGCGAAGAACGGCTCTTCGCTCTTCGCCGCATGTCCCAGGTGCTTCTTGACGGCTTGCTCATCGAACGCGGCGGCCTCACGTTGCTCGATCGTGATCGCGTCCTCCGGGCAACGGCCCAAGCACGCTCCGAGACCATCGCAATAGGTGTCGCTGACCAGCTTGGCCTTGCCGTTGATGATCTGGATCGCCCCTTCGGCGCAGGCCGTGACACACAGCCCGCACCCGGTGCATTTGCTCTCATCGATCTTCACAACGTTTCGCACTGCCATTTTCGATCTCCAGGGATTCCGCTCGTAGTGACGTCGTGAGGCGTTGTCTTCCATCCACTCCTGGGAAGATATGCCCTTACGGGCGCACTACGAACGCTTCGCATAACAGAACATGTAGGGTGGGTGCTCAACCCACGCGTTTGTCGAATCAAGCGTCTTCTGACGCGTGGGGCAAGGCCCCACCCTACGGATAACGCAGCCCACCTACGCGGCCAGAGTTGCCGCGAGGTCCTCTTTCGCCGTCGTGATCGGCTTGATGCCGAACTTCTCGACGAGGATGTTCAGCACGTCCGGCGTGACGAACGCCGGCAGGCTGGGTCCCAGGCGGATGTTCTTGACGCCCAGGTGCAGCAGGGTCAGCAGGATCGCCACCGCCTTCTGCTCGAACCAGGACAGGATCAGCGACAGGGGCAGATCGTTCACTCCGCAGTGGAAGGCGCCGGCCAAGGCCACCGCGATCTGTACCGCCGAGTAGGCGTCGTTGCACTGGCCGACATCCAGCAGCCGCGGGACGCCCTCGATCGCGCCGAAATCGAGCTTGTTGAAGCGATACTTGCCACAGGCGAGTATCAGGATCACGCAGTCCTTCGGGACCTGCTCAGCGAACTCGGTATAGTAGTTGCGGCCGGGCTTGGCGCCGTCGCAGCCGCCGATCAGGTAGAAGTGACGGATCTTGC
>Ga0116141_10002168_pt1 | contig 16953 bp, 12 predicted proteins | sample AD_UKC097_MetaG_FD_89744 | JGI IMG/M metagenome (GOLD analysis project Ga0116141, IMG submission 89744) | Active sludge microbial communities of municipal wastewater-treating anaerobic digesters from USA - AD_UKC097_MetaG | ecosystem: Engineered > Bioreactor > Anaerobic > Digestate | place: USA...
GAGGCCGCCATTCAGCGTTGCGGGGCTCTCGCCAATGCTCACATATGCTTGAATATGCTGCGCTTGTCGTATCGCCGCGCGCCTTGCCTGACGGCCTGATTCTTGTTTTTCAACACCCTGTTAGGGGTGTTCGAGAGTCTCAAAACAGAACCATCCGGTCAAGGGGTTGGGATATCATAAGAATTTTTTTCAGAAATTTTCCTTATAAAAAATGAAATGCTTGAGTAGAACAGGGGCACTATTTAAAAATTTCGTTTACATTGTATTTGTTTGAGAATAGAACCACGACATGCCGAGGACATCCGGCCTGGATGCTTCAAGTACGAAATGATTCGAGGATCGAACGCAGGAAAATATTCCGCGACAATGCGCGGGATCAATCCGGAACCTTAAGGAAATGAAATATGAAACTGACCCGAAGGCAATTTCTCAGGGTGAGCTCTTTTGCCGGGGCCGCGGCGCTGTTGCAGTGGCCGATCCTACCGGGAACTGCCCAATCCGTGAAAAAAGAACTGCGCATCGCCCTGTGTCATCTGGAGGCAAAGCCGGGGGAAATCGCAAACAACCGTTTGCGTGTGGCAAGGGCTGTCGAGATTGCCGCCCGGGAGGGGGCCGACTGGATCGTTACACCGGAGTTGTGTGTTCCCGGGTACGGATTTGCCGATAAAATCGGGACGGATTGGATTCAGCCGCAGCCCGGCACATGGATGAAGTCGATGATGAAACAGGCGAGCGACCTGAAAGTCACGCTTTTCTTGTCCCACCCGGAGCGGGATTCCAGCACCGGCAGGCTCTACAACACGGTTTTCGTCATCGGGTACGACGGCAAAATCCTCGGCAGCCAGAGAAAGATACGGACCCTTAAACATGGCTCGGAGAGTTGGTCATCGCCGGGAGAAAGATCCGAACCCATCGACGTACCGCCTTTCGGGCGCGCGGGCGTCCTTATCTGCGCCGACGCATGGGCGGACGACATTGCCCGGAAGCTTCGCTATCGAGGGGCCGACATCCTGGTTTCGTCCGCCGCCTGGACCCCCGGCGAACACGGGCCCGGAGACGCCTGGGAGCGGCGTACCCGGGAAACCGGCATTCCACTGGTGGTTTGTAACCGCACCGGCATGGACACGAACATTGATTTCAGCGAATCGGAAAGCGTTGTCGCCTCTCAAGGGAAGAGACTGTATGCCTTTCGCTCAAAAAGCTCGGCGATATTTTTTGTTGACTGGAAGCCGGATAATGCCATACCACTGTCCGTGTCCCGTCCCGCTCTTGTTCTTTGACCACGCGCATCCGTTTCGGATGCCGGGCCTGATATAGTGAGAAAAATCCATTCTTCCTTGACGAAATCAAGAACTCTGAAAAGTGAAAAACACAGCGTCGCTTCGCTCCGATCCGATGGACGGTTTGCATCGGAACAGGTGGTTACTATCCTCCGGAATCGGCGGTCGGTTTGAGCGGGATACGCGGGCCGATCAAAACCATCCAATCTTGTTGACAGAAAACATCGAACCGGCAAATCTTTTATTCCAAACCGGTTCCGCCTTGTCGTCTAATTCATCCATGAATCGAGTCATTGCCTCAGAAACGCGTCGATCTTGATGCGGACACGATCTGCGGGAAGGGCCGAAAAATACAAATATGTTGTGCATATAGATAGTCCGTACATTTATGTAACTTATAAAATTACATAATGAACGCTTTCGCCATCTGCCTTTCCGTTATATCCACCCGATATTAAACAAATAAAATATATTATCCTCCTTCCTTTTCTGCTTGGCACTCATCTTGCGATGCAATTAACTATCGACAAAAATGTAGGTCGCTGGTTTCCGCTGGAAAGGAGGTGACACCGTCTCTCGAAAATTTCCACAACCGTGAAGCGCTACACCGGCCGGCAATCGACATCATCGTACAAACCAGTTGAATTTGAAAATGAGGAGAACAGAGCACTATGAAACGACTGATTCCTGTTATCGCTTTGGCAATGGTTTTGGCAAGTAGTCCTGTCCTGGCCGCGGACGCTACCCTGGGCTTGGATGTCAACTCGGCTTACGTGTGGCGCGGCATCACCTTCAATGACGGGGTGGTGGCGCAGCCGAGTCTCGATGTCACCAACGGCAGTTTCGGCGTCAACGTCTGGGGCAACTATGACATTGACGACTATGGCGACACCCTGGATGACAACGAATTTTCCGAAGTCGACCTGACGGTATACTATGGATTCAATGTTCAAAGTCTTGAAATCAGCCTTGGCGTGATCGAATATCTGTTTCCGGCGGCGGGCGGCAGCACCCACGAGGCTTACGTCAGTCTCGGTCTGCCCCTGTTAGGCGGCTTTTCCATCGGCACCGACTTTTACTACGATTTCGATGAAGTGGATGGTTACTATGTCGATCTGGGTTTGACCTATGACAGGGAGTTGTTCGAACACCTCCGTATCGAAGTCGGTGCCCGGGCCGCATACGCGGACAAGGACTTTGCGGTCTATTACGGCGGCACGGACAGCGGATTCTACGATTACACGATCTCCCTTAGCGCCTCCTATGCCGCGACCCAAGCGCTGACCATAACGGCCGGCATCAATTACACGGATTCCCTGGATGACGACGCACTGCCGGACGGCAAGTATGGCACCGGCGTGGACACCAACACCTATGGCGGCATCGGCTTGGCCTACGCATTTTAAGCACCAGCCGCTTTTTGGTCCGCAACGGGCGGGAAAGTCCGTCCTCCCTATGACGGTGCGATGCGGGTGCAATCCTCGCATCGCACATTTCTAAATTGAATTTATTATTTTTGCATTGATGCTTGAAACAATGTTTGAAAGGCCAGAGGTTTGGAAAAATCAGGATACACGACCTGAGACATTCGTATGCCGTCATAAGACTTGTAAGAGGGCATAACGTGGGTGATGTATGCAACCAAACACAACCTGTCCGCACCCAAAAACCGCCGGTCAAAAAATTACAATAAATTCAATATCCTTTCATGAATATTGTCAAAACCGCCGTTGGACATCACCAGAATCAGGTCGCCGGATCGGGCTTCCTTGTGAACAAAGTCGATGATGGATTCCGTGTCCGGAAAATAGCGGGCGTCTTTTCCCCGGTTTTTCAGATCCGACACCAGTTTTTCCGAGGAAAACCGGTCGGCGGCCGGAATTTTTTCAAGAAGCGGCGGCTTGCGGATACAGACGATATCGGCCTGGTCGAACGAAAGCGGATAGATGTCCTGAAAAACCTTGCGCATGCTGGAGTTGGTCCGGGGTTCAAATACGGCAAGGAGCCTTCCGTCGGGATAAAAGGGTTTGATGGCGCGGATGGTCTCGCGAACCGCCGTCGGATGATGCGCGAAATCGTCCATCACCGTAATTCCGTTTTTTTGCCCTCGGATTTCCTGGCGCCGCTTAACCCCCTTGAAAGTTTCCAGCGCTCCGGATAGATCCTTTTGGGGTATACCCAGGTGATCGGCCACGGCGATCACCGCCAACGCATTCAACAGGTTGTGCTCCCCCTGAAGCCGGGTTCGAAAGACGCCGAGCCGGCTGCCCTGTTTGAACACCTCAAAAAGGCTGAATGGAGGAGTAATCGAAACGGATCCCAGACGCCAGAAAGAATCTCCGTCCATGCCGTATTTTTCAATCCGGCATTTTTTGTCATGAATCAGTTCCGCGACATTTTTATCCGCTCCGAAAGCCAGAAGCCGATGATTGGGAGAAATGCCGGATACGAACCGGTCGAAGGCCTGTTTGACGTGGCCGAGATCCCGATAAATATCGGCATGATCAAATTCAACACTGGTCAATACCGCCATAAATGGGTCATAATGCAGGAACTTGGGCCCCTTGTCAAAAAATGCCGTATCGTATTCATCCCCCTCGATTACAATAAATTCCCCTTTTCCGAGACGATAGTTGCTGTTGAAATTCTGAAGAATTCCGCCGATGACGAAGGAGGGGTCCAGACCGGCTTCATGAAGAATCCACGCCAGTATGGAGGCGGTTGTCGTTTTGCCGTGGGTCCCGGTCACCAGGATCGGCTTTTTTCCGGCGGCGATAAATCGGTTGATCGCCTGCGGCATGGAGCAGAAAGGAAGGCCCATCCGGTTCATTTCGATGACTTCGGGATTGCTCGCGCTAACCGCATTTCCGACAACGATCAGGTCCGGACGGCAGGAGAGGTTAGCGCCGTTAAACCCGTCCGAAAGGAGGATTCCCTTGTTCAGGAGAAAGGTGCTCATGGGGGGGTAGATCTTCTGATCCGACCCGGTGACGTCGAACCCCAGGTCCTTCAGCATGCATGCAAGCGCACCCATTCCGGTGCCGCATGTGGCGATCAGGTGTATTTTTTTGACCCGGTCGGGTATGTAATTGTTTGTCGGATCCATCACCCGTTCCTCGGTAACTGCGGGGAAAGAAAACGATCCAATCAGTTTCGACCCATCAACGGTCTTTTTTCCCCGGATCTGCGTTCCCCGCGGTTTTCCGACTTCGGCCTTCCATCCATATGAATGGAAGGCCAGCGCACGGTGCCCATCTCTCAACCGGGGTCGGGCACTCGATGATTCAACACCCGGATGATTCAAGAGAGTCTTCATTTCAGACGCTTTTACCGGCCATATCACTTTGGATGCGATTTTACAAAATCATTTTTTAACCCCGGTACCCGATGAAATACATTCGCGGACGGCTCCGGCCGGCGGAGCCGAATCACCCATGAAGTATCAGAATAAAAATCAAAAGGTTGCAATCCGAGAATCCGGGATTGAAAAACTTTCATCTCCATTTTCCTTGACGAAAATAATTTTACCGTCTCCCGGGGAATAAAAATCCCGTAAAAACGCCGCCTGGATGTAACCCGTGTGTTCATAGAAGGCACGGGTAGGGGCGTACTGATCGCAGGAGGAAGTTTCCACATAGATCCTGGAACCGCGCATTCGTCGAATGATCGCTTCGGTTCTGAACAGAAGCCGTTTCCCAACGCCGTGTCCGCGGTATCGTTCATCCACCGCGATCCAGTAAAGATCATAACTGGATCGGGTGCCGGGAATCGGTCCGTAACAGGAGTATCCGACCAGGGTTTCCCCTTCATCGGCAAAAAGAAAGAAGTAGCCGCTTTGAACCCCCCGGGTCAATCTTTCTTCCACCAGTTCGGCGGCGATCGCAACCTCTTCAGGCGAAAAAAAGCCGGAGGATCGGACCAGTTTTTTTATTTTTTCGGCGTCTCCGGGCAACGGCGTTTCGCGCCAGGAAAAATTCCCGGCATCCGCCGGTGATGGATCATTAAAAAAGGAATTCATCCGGTGTTCGTCCTGGTGTTTGTTTCATGATTGAAAAGGGCTCCTTCCCAAAGCCCGGAAAAGAACCGACGAGCGTTGGTGCCGAGTGATCGGGTACGGTAGCCTCCCTCCTGAATGACAAGCGTGGGAAGCCGGAGCGATCCGATATGCCGGCCGTTGGTATAAAAATCCCCGGCCAGAAGATTCCATGTGCCGGTCGGGTCCCCTTTTGCGGTATCCAGGCCGAGTGCTACGATCAGAAACTGCGGCCGGAACCGGATGATTCGCTTCAGGGCTTTGTCCAGAACCTTCCGGTAGACTTCTCCGCCGACGCTTTCCTTAAGCGGGAAATTCACATTATAGCCTTCGCCCGCCCCTGTTCCCCGTTCTTCCCGGAAACCGGTGAAATAGGGATAGGCGAATTTCGGATGCCCATGGATCGAAAGGGTCAGCACATCCGAGCGGTTGTAAAAAATGTCCTGTGTTCCATTTCCATGGTGGTAATCGATGTCGAGAACAGCCACTTTACCGTGCCTGCTCAAATAATCGGCCGCGATCGCCCCGGAATTGAAATAACAGAATCCTCCGAAAGCCCGGCGTTCGGCATGATGCCCGGGCGGACGGACAAGGGCGTAGGCCAGCCGGTAGCCTTCAAGCAGAACTCGCGCGGCGGTAAGCGCGCAATCAACGGCTCTTTTCGCCGCCAGGTACGCATTTCGATTCAGCGGCGTGAAGGTGTCGATACAATAATAACCGGCACGGACCGGCATCTCCCGGGGAGGACGGGTTTTGTTCCGGATGGGGAAAACATAAGGATACACGGACCGATCCGGCTCGATCAGGGAGCTCATCCGTTTCAGGTAATCCACGTATTGCTTGTCGTGAACCTCTTTAATATATTTTTCGGAAAAGCGGAGCGGGTCCTTTTTTTCGAAAAAATCCAAACCTCCGATCCCATCGAGTATGTGACTGATTCTCGCCGGGGATTCCACGTAACCCCTTTCATGGACGTGATGAATCCGATGCTTGTCATTGATGACCAGCGGGATTCTTCTCTCCAGCGATCGCGTGAGACGAACACGCAGCGGGGGCCGCTTCTTGATGTATTTCGGCGCTCGTAAGCGAACCGGGTCATCTTTAAAGGATGCGACGACCTTGTCGATGTATCCGGGAGGGCTGAACCTGCCGTATTTTCTTTCCAGGATCGCCCTTACAACCCGCCGCGCCGAATCACGGGACAGAACCCCGTCTTTTCCGAGAGGATCAAATACCAGATAAGGCGGGCAAACATCTTCGGGTACCAGGGGCGTTTCGTACTCCGTGTGGATGATGGGACAGGCGCCGTAATTCTCATAGAATTTCAGGCGGGCCCGATTCTGTTTCAATACCTCCGTCGAATCCCGGCACAATTTCGGATCGTCCGGCAGGGATTCGAAAAAAAGACCGATGCCGTTCAGGGCGAGCGTTTCTTCGCGGACCCTTTCATACAGGGCGCTCCCGATACCGCCACCCGCTCTTCGAGGCTCGACGGATATGAAATCGAGATAGCAGAATCCTTCATCCGGAGCATGCAGTACGAGCGCGAATCCTTTCACATGGCCTCTCTGGTCATCGGCGACAAAGAGGATGGAGCGGAATCGATACTTGAGCGGATTTTTCAACCGGGCGGCAAGCTTGACGACATCATCCTCTTTCAGGGCCTGAAACTGTTCCCGAAGAATTCCATGAACCTGTGCGATGGCTTCCCGGTCAATGGCAAGCGTATCGTCGTAAATGCGACGTATGCGAAACAATCGGTATGTTTTCCTTCCGTTTAAATGAAAAGGTCCCCGACAATTCTTTCCACAACCCGATCCAGGCTGATACCGGCCCGGCAGGCCGCAGCCGGAAAACCTCCGTCCGGCGCCAGGCAGGGATTGGCATTGATCTCGAGAATCCAGGGTGTTCCGGATTCATCCATCCGGAAATCCACCCGGGCATAACCGCGAAGATCGAAAAGCTTCCAGCACGCAGCAGCGGCCTCTTTCAAACGCTCGATCCGCAGCGCGTCCCCGGCGGCAAACTCGAAGGACCGGTTGGTGTGCCGGTATTCAAAAGAATCCGGTTCCCATTTGGCACGGTAATCCACAATCCTGGGTTTTCCTTCCGGATAGGCGTCGAAGCGGATTTCCGCGGGAGGAAGAACTTCGGGACCCCGCGGACCGGCGAGCACCGACAGGTTGAATTCTCTCCCCTCGATATATTGCTCGCTGAACCACTCCCCGCCGAACCTCTTTGTGAATTCTTCCAGTTTCCGGTGAAGGCATGCAAGGCTGTCGGCGGTAATGACGGAGTCCTGATTCATTCCGATGGATGCATGCTCCCAGACCGATTTGATGATGTAGCTCCCTTTGGCGAAATTTTTTTCATTTACGGATGAAAGGGTGTATGCCCGCGGAGTGGCCAGCCGAGAGGCGTTTAATAGCTTTTTGGCGACCAGTTTGTTTGAGGTCAGAAACATCGCCTCCGTGCCTGAGCCGGTGTACGGCAGGCCGATGGCGTCCAGAAGCGACGGAGCCAGATGGATCAGCCGGCCGAGCCCCCGCACCGATTCAACCAGGTTGAACACAAAGGCGGGTCGAAGAGACCGGAGACGATTTTCGACCGCTTCCAGGTTCAGGCCGAATGAAACCGGCACCGGTTCGTAGCCCAATCGCGCAAGGGATTGAGAGACCGCCTCGACCTGGACGAGCGTATCCTGCTCGTCCGCGGATGCCGTTTCCGGAACATGTGCATGCAACAGGGCAACTTTTTTCATTTCGGCGTCATCTTCCATGAATGAAATGTTTCATGTCCTCCGTATTTTCTTCCGTTTCGGTTATCCTTTCGCGGAAAGGTTTCTTCCATCGGGCCGGGGGCATTTTTCAGGAGGTTGTCTTTTGAGAACCGGTTCCGGATCTCTTCCGTGCGGCTGGTTTTGAAAGCGCTTGTCTGTCGCGGAAATAGAGGTTTTAAAGTCCGTCGTCCATCGAATCCGTAATTCCGGGTTCGATTTTCCGGATGAATTTGAGACCGTCGATTCGTTATTCAGCTTTTATTCGTTTCAATGCCGATGCCATTATGGAGGCGATCAGTTCATGAAAGCGGATTCCGACCATGTTGCACAGGATCGGCAGATCGGAATGATCCGGGTTCAGGCCGGCCAATGGGTTCACCTCGATGAAATTCGGGATACCGCCGGCATCCGCCCGCAGGTCGATTCTCCCGGCATCCCGGCACCCCAATCCTCTCCAGGCGGAAATCGCAACCTCGGCGGCCCGGGATCCCAGGGAATCCTTTGCCAGGCGATAGGTGACCAGTTCCTCGTAGTTTTTTTTGTTCGTATATGAGTAGGCCTCCGGTTCCGCCTGTTCCCGGAAAAAAATTTCCATGGTGCCGATTGCTTTTGCCTCCCTGCCGGTCCCGATGATTCCGACCGTGAATTCCCGGCCGGGAAGAAATGTTTCGACAATCACGGGCTGGCTGAAACGTTGCAGGAGCCTTCGGCTTACATCAAACAACGCGTTTTTATCCATAACCCTGGATGCGGCGGTGATTCCTTTCCCGGTTCCCTCCGCGACGGGTTTGACGAAAAGCGGAAAAGGGAGATCAACTGAATCCAGATCGGAAATCTCCTCGATCAGGGTAAAATCCGGGGTCGGAATCCCCAGGTCCCGTACGACCCGTTTCGTCATCGCCTTGTTCAGGGTCAGACTGAGCACCATCGGGTCTGAAAAGGTGTAGGGAATCCGGTAGGCATCCAGAATGGCGGGAACCTGGGCTTCCCTTCCGATTCCATGAAGTCCTTCGGCAATGTTAAAGACCAGATCCCAGCGGTCCCCGGCGGCCAGCCGATTGACAAGGGCCTTCACATGACCGATCCGGTCCGTCCGGTAGCCCAGCCGCCGGAGTACCGCCTCAATGGACTCGATGGTGTCGGCTCTGTCAAATTCAGCCGTGTCTTCCTCTCCGTATCCCTCTGCGCGATAATCCTCTCGAAGATCGTAGGTGAGACCGATTTTCATCGAGTCCCCTCCACGCAAGCCTCCGCTTTGCCGCAGGTGTCCGGATAACGGTACGTAAGCCCTTCATAATTCCTTAGAAGGATGTCATCTCCGTCCCGGCCGAGAGTATACGCCGGGAGCATTGGAATTTTTCCTCCTCCTCCCGGAGCATCGATCACATAGTTCGGAACGGCCAGGCCTGTTGTATGCCCTCTGAGACCCTGGATAATTTCCAGTCCCTTTTCCACGGAGGTTCGAAAATGCGCCGATCCGGGGATCGGATCGCACTGGTATATATAATAGGGTCGCACACGTACTTTAAGCAACCCGAGCATCAGTTTTTTCATCGTTTCGACATCGTCATTGATCCCCTTCAGCAAAACGGTCTGACTTCCCAGGGGAATTCCGGAATCGGCCAGTCGGTTGCAGGCCCTGGATGTTTCCGGGGTGAGTTCCGCCGGGTGCATGAAGTGGATGTTGATCCAGAGCGGATGGTAATGTCGAAGCATTTTTACAAGCCTCGGCGTTATTCGCTGAGGCAGGACCACGGGCACCTTGGTTCCGATTCGTACAATCTCCACATGAGGTATTTTCCGCAGACGCAGCAGGAGCCATTCCAGGGGTTCGTCCGGAAGAGTCAACGGATCGCCGCCGGAAATCAGCACATCCCGGATCGCGGAGTTTTCCTGAATATAGGCCAGCGATTTTTCCCATCTGGAATGGGTCGCGTGATGATTTTCACACCGACCCACCATGCGGGATCGGGTACAATACCGGCAGTAGGTGGAGCAAAAATCGGTAACCAGAAACAGAACGCGGTCGGGATAGCGATGCACCAGGCCCGGGACCGGGCTGTCCGCTTCCTCTCCGAGCGGATCTTCGGTTTCCCCGGCGGATTTTGCAAGTTCCGCTTTCACCGGGACGACCGCACGGCGCAACGGATGAAGCGGGTCGGTTTTGTCCAGCAGGCCGGCGTAATAAGGGGTTATTGCCAGCGGCAGCATTCCGGCATTAGATTCGAGGGCCTCCCGCTCATCCCGGGAAAGGGTGATGAAGCGCGACAGTGCGTCGATATCACAGATGCGATGCTGCAACTGCCATTTCCAGTCATTCCATTCGGCGGTTTTGGCGAAGAGCGGGACTTGTTTGCGTACGATTCTCGGTCGAGGGCGTTTGGTGATTGGAGGGGACTCGAAACCAAATTGAGACGGCGAGGGTGCATAACTAGCCGCATTTACGGCTAAAGCTAGCGACGGAGGTTCATCGGCATTACTTTGTTCGGATTCTCTGTCGCCGGGTTTAAGGGCGGCTGCAAAGCTCGGAGGTTTGCTGGTTTTTTTTAAGGCGTCATTGCGTCTCAGAACATAGGCTCTTTTGAGGTGCATTTTTCGTGCTCCTTTTAAAAAATAGTTGGATGATTTTCACGATTTTTTAACGACAGCCTGCCTCAATTTAATCGGATCAAATCGGAAAAACTCAACAATAAATTTTTATCTGAAATCAGATTCTTAATCCAGTTTTTCAATCGGCGAATTTGTCTCCCGCAATTGGGATTCCATCCATGCTGAAGAGATAGAAAATGATAGGAATCTTTTTTGAAGGTGACGGAAAATAATGCAATGAAAATGGTGTGTCAAGTAAAAATTATTCGCCATGAATTTTTTTTAAAATTTCATTTTCAAAGGCCTCGCAACCGGTCTGTATCGGTTTTATCGAAATGAAGATCCTGCTTTTTCCGAACCCATCAACCCCTTGATATCATTTTATTATAACCATATACCATCCGGACCGCACCGCGAATGTATTCCGTCACTTGCGAAAAACCAAATTTCTAAGAAATCAACCCTGTCAGTACTTGTTCGGCCGCTTGTATCGTGGCATCAATATTTTCTTCGGAATGCGCCGCTGAAACAAAAAGCGCTTCAAACTGAGAAGGCGCCAGATAAACGCCCTCCCGCAGCATCCCGTTGTAATAGGCGGAAAACATTTTGAGATTGCTGGTTTTTGCGTCCTCAAAATTTTTAACTTCTCTGCCGGTGAAAAAGAAACCCAGCATGGAGCCCACATTTTTTGCCGATGCTTTGACCCCGGCTCTCTCTGCGGCTTTTTGAAGGCCGATACATAGCCGGGCTGCTTTTTTATTCAGGCGGTCATAAAATCCGGGCTCCTTCAGTTGCGTCAGCGTCGCGATCCCGGCAGTCATGGCAAGCGGATTGCCGGACAAAGTTCCCGCCTGATAGATCCGTCCCTGGGGCGCAATATGCTCCATGATTTCCCGTCTGCCCCCATAAGCGCCGACCGGTAGCCCGCCTCCGATAATTTTTCCCAGGCAGGTAATATCGGGAGAAATTCCATACAATGATTGTGCCCCTCCGTATGCCACCCGGAACCCGGTCATCACTTCGTCGAATATCAGAAGACTCCCGTTGGTCTCGGTCAGATCTCGTAACGTTTTCAGAAAACCGTTCGCGGGAGCTACCATTCCCATATTTCCGGCAACCGGTTCGACAATGACGGCGGCAACCTTTTTGCCATGTTGATCCATCGCTTTTCTCACATGGTCGATGTCATTATAGGGAAGGGAGATCGTATGCGCAGCGATGGATTCCGGAACTCCGGGGCTTCCGGGTATACCCAGCGTGGCGACGCCGGATCCTGCCTGAACCAGGAGGGTGTCGGCATGTCCGTGATAGCATCCGTCAAATTTGATGATCGTATCCCGACCGGTGACCCCCCGGGCAAGACGGACTGCGCTCATGGCGGCTTCCGTGCCCGAATTGACCATGCGAACCATTTCTATGGAGGGAACCGCCTCCACCACCAGTTCAGCCAGTTGAATTTCAAGATCGGTGGGCGCCCCGAAACTGGTACCCCGTTCGAGCACCTTCCTCACCGCTTCGATAACCGAAGGATGCCGATGTCCCAGTATCATGGGCCCCCATGAACCCACATAGTCGATGAACCGGTTGCCGTCCGCGTCAAAGACCATGCAACCGTCGGCATGATCGATAAAAACCGGGTCCGATCCGACCGATCGGGCCGCGCGCACCGGGCTGTTCACACCACCGGGGATAAGATGTAAGGCCCGCTGGAAAAGCTTGCGGGAATTTTCATGAATCATCATTCACCTGTCCTTTCCGGAATTATTCCAATGGCCGTTGCGACCTCCAGGCTTTTCAAGAAACCGCCGGAGTTCTCAGCGGATGGAACCTGAATATTCTGCATCTTTCTGAAGCGGAAATCCAGATCATTTTGTGTTTTTTTGAAAAATCTGATAATTTGTTCGGCAGACGATTCGGGCGCCTCCGAAGGACCGCATTTTTCCGAATCCGGCCGTCTTGCTTGAAGTTGCCGATTCACACGGTCCAAACCGTAACACCCTGATCGGCGAAATATCAAATCGAAAGGACCCGGTCAAGCCGAGTCCGCTTGAAAGAACGATCAACCCATCAAAATTTCTCGATAAAAATGACTCAACCAAAATCCTTGAAACAGCTGTCCAAGTTTTTAGGTTATATCCTGGGCTACAGTCCTTGTGAGTTCGGCCTGATTCCGGATTCGGACGGATTTGTAAAGATCAAGGAATTATTAAAGGCGGTTTGCGAAGAAGACGGCTGGAGGCATGTTCGCTGGAATCATATCCAGGAGATTATGATTACCGAAACACATCCTCCGATCGAGGTGCAAGAGAATCGGATCCGATCCGTATGCCGGAAAAACCTGCCGCAACGCATCCGGGCGCCATATCCGCCCAAGCTTCTTTATACCTGCGTCCGAAACAGGGCATACTCTTTCGTCCTGGAAAAGGGGATATCGCCCGGCGGTCATCCGCAGATCATCCTTTCATCACGGAATGAAATGGCCGAAAGAATCGGAAAGCGAATCGATCCTTCGCCGGTGCTGGTTACGGTGAATGTACTGAAATCCGCCGAGTCCGGGGTGGTCTTTTATCAGGGGGGAGATTCGATTTATCTCTGTGATTTTATCCCGGCCGGATGCTTTTCCGGTCCGCCGTTGTCGAAACGAAAGAAGGAAACCGGAAAACCGGAAATTCCGCAACCGCCAAAGGTCATGAAGGTTCCCGGCAGTTTTATCATCGATCTGAATACCGAAAAAGTTCAGACGAAGGATTTGAAACAAAAAAGCAAAAGAAAAATAATTGCCTGGAAAGAGGATCTGAGAAAAGCAAAAAGACAAAAACAGAAATTTCGTTCCGGCTGAGCGGAAAAATCCCGCCTCTGAATAAAAAAATTGACAGTTGGTTCCATAATTGCTATGAACCCTTTTTCGGATTGCTTGCCGTTATGCGCAGGGCCGTTAGCTCAACTAGGCAGAGCACCTGACTCTTAATCAGTAGGTTGTTGGTTCGATTCCAACACGGCCCACCAATAAAATCAATAGGTTAGCCGATAACGCTAACCTTTTTTTGTGCCCGATTTTTCGGTTTGTGACTATTTGTGACTTGTGCTTCTTCAAGCATATCCAAGCCCGGTGTGACTCCACTCAGCAAGTTCATAGCCTGTTTTTTCCGTTCTTGCGAAAGATGAGCATAGCGAAGGGTCATTGTCATGGACTTGTGCCCAAGGATTTCTTGAACGTCCTTCAGGCTGGCCCCCCTTATCACCATCTGGCTGGCCGCCGTGTGTCTTAAATCATGAAATCGAAAGTTGCGTATGCCTGCACGTCTGACGGCCCCCTGGAAGGCTGTCTTTAATTCGTTAACCGGATCACCGCGAAAAGTGAAAACATACTCGGAGCGAAGGCCCTGCTCGCTCCTGATCTGTTTTAAAAGTGCCTCCATTGAATCGTTGACCGGGATTGACCTTGATTCACCCGTCTTAGTTTTTTCAAGGTATATAAAACCGTTTCGGATCATATCCCATTTAAGCGAAAGAATTTCCCCGCGCCTCATGCCGGTATTGAGCGCGCATATTATGATCTGCCTAAGATGTGTTGGCGATTCCTTTAACAGCGCCCGGATCTCATCCTCATTTAAAAACCGCACTCGCATATTATTTTCTTTTAGTCGCAAGGTTTCTCCGTGCTCAAAGGGGTTCCGCTCGATCATCTGCCAAGATTTAGCCTTGCCAAGCATATGCCGTAAGCAAGCCATTTCACGGTTAACGCTGGCATCAGAAAGAATCTTGCCTCTTCTTGTGATCTTGCGTCTGAGCCGATTCCGGTAGGTCTCAATTTCTTGGTAGGTGATATCTGATAGCCTTGTGTCGGCCCCGAAATGCTCGGTAAAGTTTTTGATAAAGAACCGCTTGGCCCGGCAAAAGGTGGTTTGATCCTTGAAATTTTCCGTGTAGGTTGTGATAAGCTCATCAAGGGTCGTGGTGTATTCTTTTTTAGGGTCAAGATAACGATCCTCAGCCTTTAATGATATCCGCTTGGCCTCCTCTGCAACGGCATCCTTTTTTCGTTTAAATGCCTTGCGGATTCGTTTTCCCGATGGTTCGTAATAATCGATTGTCCATGTCGCGCCGCGTTTTCTGACTGCCATTTTTTCACCCCCTCATTTTGATAATTTTCCGTCAGGTGATCGGCTACGGGTTTGTAACTTTCTGGCAGGTTTGCCGTTTCGTTACAAATCCGGCTAACCTCCATTTTGCTGATATTCTCCCTCTCCGCAATTTCCTGACCTTTGCCTATTTTTAGCGTTTGTTTGGCTGCTTCCGGCCTTTGGTGTCTGTGATCGTTTCGGGGACGTTTCTCATTTGAGAAACGTCTGTAAGAGTTCTCTGCACGGTATCTTTACTCACCGTCCCGTCGGGGGATCCGATCAGACTTCAAACAATAAACTCTATTCCAAGGCCCTTATGTTTAAACGATATTTTTTTCCCTCGACGGTTAACAGGTTTAATTCTTGGAGCTTTTTTAAATCGCGGAAAGCGGTTCTCTCGCTTACCCTTCTATACAAAACCATTAAAGGGGATTGGTCAAAAAGGTCTTTTAAACTAAATGGCTTATGATAATTCAAAAGGAGTAACATCAAATCATGTTGCCGTTGGGTGATCCTTTTTTTCTTTTTTAAATGGGCATAATAATCTCGTAAGGAAAATATTCTTATAAAATAAACAATTCTCTCCTTAATTTCTTTTAATGATTCAATAAATCCTTTCAAAACAAATTTAAGAAATGGGGTAACATTATTATCTTTGGATTTTATGGTATTGGAAAAAGCCCAAAAATAATCATCCATATTCTTGTAATAATAGTTTGAAAGCATTGTTGGAACAAATTTTATACCTTCGTTTTGCAAAATATAAGCTTCGATAATTCTTGCAGTTCTCCCATTCCCATTTCCAAAAGGATGTATAAGTCCTAAAAAATAATGCGCCAAAGCAGCTCTAATAATAGGTGGATCTAATTTTAAAACATCGTCACTATTTATCCATTTCGTATAATTTTTCATTAAGGTTCTTATATCTTCTAGACATTTGGGGGGGGTATAAACCCCCCCATGGTTTTTGTCTCCGACTTTTACGATATGATTACGATAATTGCCTGGATTATTATATTCATCCCTTACGTTAAGGGTAATTTTTTTATGAATAAATTTTATTAAACTTTCATTGATAATAGGCTTATTTCCAGTGGGTTTTATTGCTTTAATTATCTTATATGCCTTTTCTAAATTCTTAATCTCAATCTCAGCATTTTCCTGTTTTTTATAGATATTAACATTTTTTTCTTCGAGAACATTACTAACCTTTTCCTCTGACAATGGATTGCCTTCTATGGCCGCAGTGCTAAAAATTGAACGCCGGATTAAGTCTTGTTCAAGTTGGCTTGCGATTTCGGGCAAAATCGGCAAATCTTTTATAGTATCATAGAGAACACGAGCCTCGACACGTAAAGCTTGTAATTCTCTTAAAGAAAATTTGCTGCTAAAGGTAAAAAAACCCGATTTAAATATGGAAACTTTTATTACAGACATTATATCACCATTTTTGTCACAATTATTTTATGAAAATACAATGTATTATATATATCTTAAATTATTTTTTGTCAATATTTATGTCTATTTTTTAATTATAAGTAGCGTATCGAATTCTGAGGGTTTTAATGGATGAGAAAGAGAGGCGGAAGCTTTTTCTTTGCCATCGGCTGTTCCGCAGGTGGAAGCTTGGTCAGGGGTCGGGCTTGACGCTCGGTAGCGGGAATGTCTCCAATTGGAGACAAATTTTTTACAACATCAACAGAATCAATGTTTACTGCTTCTTCAACATGCCTTGCAGTTAATGTCTCATTTTGCATCGGATACCGGATGAAACACGATCTTCTCTTTCTTCGGCTGTGATTGTCTAACTTCCTTTTGAAATGCCATCGGCTGTTCCGCAGGTGGGAGCTTGGTCAGGGGTCGGGCTTGGGATTCGGTTTGGGGAATTTGTGCGCAATTGCGCACATTTTCAATTACTTTAGCAGAATCAATAAATTGGTATGCTGTTCGCCTCGCAAACCCCCACCTCTCCTTGCAGTATTCCTCAAACGTCCGATGCGTTTCGCGGTAAAGGCGGTCATCCCGGATCTTCATCAGGGCGCGGCCAACATCCACAAAGGTTGAAAGACCCTTTTCAATAATTGATTCACATTCCTTAAGACTTTTAACTTCAATGAGTTCCATAAACCTCCTTTTGGCAATAAAGGA
>Ga0116141_10002170_pt1 | contig 16943 bp, 18 predicted proteins | sample AD_UKC097_MetaG_FD_89744 | JGI IMG/M metagenome (GOLD analysis project Ga0116141, IMG submission 89744) | Active sludge microbial communities of municipal wastewater-treating anaerobic digesters from USA - AD_UKC097_MetaG | ecosystem: Engineered > Bioreactor > Anaerobic > Digestate | place: USA...
GAGATCTTCTTCAAATGGATCAAATCCCATCTGTTGATCGAACGCTTTTTGGGCACCTCGCTCAATGCCGTCAAGATCCAGATCTGGGTCGCCATCACCGTCTATGTGCTGTCGGCGCTGATCAAACAGCACCTCCACCTGGACCGCAGTCTCTACGAAATTCTGCAGATTCTCAGCGTCACTCTGTTTGAGAAAGTGCCTCTTATAGAAGTACTTACCAAATCTACCATGCCTGACGAAAAGAGCCCTCATTGCAAGCAACTGAAACTATTCGACTTTTAACCGGACAGTAGTGGCCTTTCATTATTAAGCATGGTTCGCCGGTGAAACCCGGTCTGAGTTTGGACTTGTTGGTCACAAATAACAGTGGCAATCAGAAGTTATCCTGTCCTGCTGATTATATCCCTGTTGCTCCAGTCATTAATGAGATCCACCTAAAGAATGGAGTTAAAGACAAGATTGCGGAGTTAGTCATTCAGGGAAAAGGACTTATTCCTGGATACACCGTATTCCTCTTTCCAGGAAATCAAAAAATCACCCAAGAGGGAGAGTTAAGTCTGGTCGATGGTGAAATGAGGCTCAAATTAAAAATCGAGGGGGAGCAAGAAACTGTTACTCTCGTGGCTTCCAACCGCATAGGTGGGGTGAGCGAGTCTAAAAGTGTATCGTTGATAGCGCAACCTCCTATCAGTCCTCCTTCTCAATAAAAATGAAGATGCGGACGGCCGAGACAAGAGGTTAAATCCATTCAAAAAGGAGGATAATATGCAAATGAATGCTTCAGGCAAGCTCCGACTGACTTTAGTAAATGTATACAGGCAGCCACTTGGCGAGAAAGTGGATGTATTCCTGCGTAACATCTCCGGAGGAGAGTTGTTGTCCGTTAGGGGCGCCAACGCGGCGAAGAGAATCCTAATCACGAATCTCCAATGCGTTCCCAGCGGCATCTATCAGATTTGGATCGATCCTCCCTCATACCTGCCAGTTGGCAGGTTCGTCAAGATCTATTCAAAGCAAAACAACGATATCATGGTCACTTTTCCCATAGATCCGGCTAAAGTAAAAGCGATCCATTCTCCCAAATACCCTGAGTTATCAATGACTCTGCGGTACCTCCTGGATCACAGTCCGCAACTGAGATGCTATGAAGGGAAGACCGGTGGGGAATTATTTGAGTCCCTTGATGATTTGAGAAAAGCAGGATTGTTGAATATTGCAGCCAAAAGCAGCTCGACTGTCTTGCCTGGAGGACAGAATGTCTTGGCTCACATCCAAGAACTGATTGAACTGCGCGGGGATCGATTCTTTGCCAGGGTTTCCCCCACCTTGAGAACGGAAATCAAGAATGCCGCCACTGGAGGATTATTCCACCCGGTCAGTGGAGCGCTCCACACCCCACCGGCGGGATATGAGACTTACCAGGATGCCGGTAGCTATAAAACAGAAGACCACTATGGAAATCTGCAAGTGTCTTTCTTTAATTCGGGAGATTCTTTCGTGGCGGACATCGACATCGATGATGCCGCGGGATTAGCTCACGTCTTTCAGGTCTTGCGCAACGCATTGAAGAATCGGCCCACACATCCGTACGACATTCATGAGATCCTGATCGCCTATCAACACTTGGATCCAGGTTATACATTCCTGAGTTAAGGGATTCGAGATTGCAGGTCAACCTTCTCTAATCTTTGGAGGAATTTCATGGCGGGCGCGTTCACGCATTTTTGCATTTGCTATGAAGCGATAAATCGACAATCTCGAGAACTCCCAGTTCCCCTCAAACGATACCTCAATCATCATGTTGAGTTCCTGCTGTTGGGTGCTGCCAGTCCGGATCTGCCGTATCTGAGTATCCAGGGTGGTGTGAATTGGGCGGATCTCATGCATTATGAAAATACAAATGGAATCGTCATCCATGGGTATGAAGAATTACAGCATGAGTGGTCGGTTGTGGAACAGCAAAACGAAAACGAAGTAAGGTTGGCGTGGTTGTTCGGATATATCTCACACTTGATTGCGGATGCCACCATTCACCCCATCGTCCAAGCGATCGTCGGTGACTACGAACATCACAAGCCGCAACACCGCGAATGTGAGATGACCCAAGACAGCATGATCTTTCTCAGACAAAGAGATCAGGAGATTCAAGATGCGGAATCGATCGCCTTGATTGCCAATTGTGACAAGCAACCATTGTTTGATGAAACCATGGAATTCTGGAAACGGCAAGCGCAGAGAGCATATCCGGCCCAGCCGGAATCGGCCAATCCTAGCTTGTGGTATGCTACATACACTACCGCCATCGACTTAGCACAAGGTGATATCCCAGATGCCTTTCGGCATGTAGGCAAAGAAATGGGGATTATCTATAGAAGATCATCGGAAATTCCGCCAGACCTTTTGGAGCGATATTTTCGCCATGTTCGACTCCCAGCGTCCACTAAAATGTGTGATTTCGAGAATTTCGGTTTTTTGTATGCAGTCAGCAATGTCAGAAAAGTTTGGTGCCGCCTTTTTGAAGGATTGCGGAACTGGGATGTTGTGGATGTAGCCAAATGTATCAAGAATTGGAATCTCGACACGGGTGTTGATCTGGCCACGGGAGAGATGACATTTTGGGAATAACCAAGCAACCTGGCGGGCCTCATGTCCTCCTGATCGTTCTTTTCATCGGGATGTCATTCCCGCCGGTTCTGGCCCAATCCAGCAAGGAGTTGCACAAATACGGCCTACTGATCACCGCGGTGCAAGTCGCGGGCGAGAAAATGTATGGGATCTATGGGGAGACACTCCCGGCCGGATTGAATCGTGGTGTATTCCTCGAATTGATGAAACGGGAACTACCCCAAAAGTACTACAAAGCGTTGGTCGATCATCGGTACGTCAACATTATCCCGAGAGGAACATATTACCGCTTGGTCGTCTTTCAAGGAAGATCTCTGATCCTCTACGACTTCAGTTGCACTGATAGAGTCGACGGCCCCGTCTTAACATCCGCGGAAAGAGTCTCTCTTGCAGACTTAGAGAAATTAGATCCATGCTCCAATTTGTCAGATTAACGCTCTCGAAATCAGGAGGCTGAAAATGACCTCGCAACACAACGCTGTACATTTCAATTGGAGTCGATCCTCTGATCCCTGTCTGGTCACGGATGTTCTCTCTGCGTCAACCGAACGAAATGTATGCGAAATTCATAAAACTCTGCGCGTAATCTTATTTGTCTTGTTTCTGTCTTTAGAAATCCTACTACCTTTCGCCCAGCTCCAAATCCAGCATCTGGATGTCGGTCAAGGTGATGGCACATTAATTGTGACTCCTTCGGGCTTGACCATCCTGATCGATGCCGGCAACAACGGGAAGGGGACCGGTGTCGTGCTGCCGTACCTGAACAGCCTAGGCATCACCCAGTTCGACTTTGTGATCGCGTCTCATTACCATGCCGACCACATCGGTGGGCTGGATGAAGTGATCAATGGTCTAGGCGCTGTCAACGTCGGCATTGTCTACGATCGGGGCACGGATGCGCCCCTGCCGGGCACAGTAACTTACACCGACTACGTTGCGGCGGCCGCAGCCGCGGGACGGGTCACCATCTCACTGGGCCAGGTCATCGACCTTGGCGACGGGGCCACGCTGACGTGTCTGGCGGTGGACGGCGATGTGTTGGATTTCGGTCACGTGGCTGACTCTGACAGCAGTGAGAACGATCTCAGCATCGCGTTTCTCCTTTCCTGGAATCGGTTTCAATATTTCACCGGTGGGGATTGCGGCGGAGAAACGACCTACTATGCTGATCTCGAGACTCCACTCGCCCCGCTGGTGGGGGACGTGGACGCCTTCAAGATCAATCACCACGGATCGGCCTACAGTACCAACCAAGTCTTCGTGGATGCCCTTCAGCCCGAGGTGGGAGTGATCAGCGTCGGAGACGGCAACTCCTACGGACATCCGGTCCAGGCCGTGTTGAACCGCCTGGCGGCTGCCGGCTGTGCGATGTACCTGACCGAGGCCGGCGCCGGCGGCACCCTGCCAGCGGGATCCGGGTGGGTGGCCGATGGCCCGATTGTCTTGACCACGGATGGATATTCCTACTCGATGGCCTTTGGCATCACCTCGCATTTGTACCCCTGCGATGATCTGGATCCGGGGGACGTGAACAGTGACGGCCTGGTGGGATTGGTCGATCTGGTCATCCTGCATCAATACCTGGCTGGAAACGTGGCGCCGGGGGAGCTGCCGTTCCTGGCACATCTGGGAATAGGGGATGTGAATGGGGATGGCGACGTGGATGGGATCGATCTGGTGGACCTGGCGGGGTGGTTGGCGGGGATGTGAGGGGATGACTCAACGGCAACGCTGGGCGCTTGCCGACCTCAGATGATCATTTACATCAGGGGTGGGTCATGATACGGTTTCGATTACTCTCTCTTGTCATATGCCTCCTGACTGTCACGGTCACTTGGGGGCAGGGTGGAATCGTCCAAGTCCTGGACGACTACGACGATCAGGACTACTTCACCAACCTGTCCGGCGCTTGGAACAAGTGGGAGCACGTCCCTGACACCTTTACTCTAGCATTCGATCACGCCCATGCCCGGGGCTGTGCGGGCGCCTGCCTGCAGGTGGACTATGCTGTCCCCACCGGCAACTACGGGGGGATCTGGATCTCACTGCTGGGCCGGGACGACTTCCCCAACTACACATTGAATTTCACCGACCTATACGGTCCGCTGAAAAACAGTACCGGTCACCCCTGTGCCGTGGAGAATGTCCACGTGCTGGCTGTGCGCTTTTGGGCCCGGGGCGCTGACCTCGGCACGTACAACCACGTGGTGCGAGTGGAGGTCAAAGACGTCACCGATGCCCTCGTCTCCACAACCTTTACCATTCCCGATGGGAGCGACTGGACAGAATACGAGTTCTCGCTATCGGGGCTGTCCGGTATCGATTGGACTCAAGTCAAGCAGGTGGTCTTTGTGCTCTCCGACACGGACAATGCCGGCCGGACTGGACGTTTCTTCCTGGATGATCTGACACTGGCCACCGACGAACCTCTGTATGACCCCGCTGTTTGGAACGACGATGCATTCCTGGACTTGGTGGCGCACCGCGCTTTTGGTTATTTTTTGCGTTTTACCGATGACAGCAGCCTGGCGCTGGATCGGGCGGCGTTTTCCGACTTGGTCAGTATCGGTGCGGTAGGCTATCAGCTCGCCGCCTTTTGCATCGGGCATCGCCGGGGGTGGGCGGACGGGATGGAAACCCGCGTCCAAGGTGTGCTCTCACGTCTAGCCGCTTTGCCAATGGGACCGGAGCCGGATTTGACTCGCGCCGGCTACAAAGGATTTTTCTACCACTTTCTTGAGGCCGGAACCGACCTGCGGAAAAATAGCCAAGTGGAACTATCTTTGTACGACACCGCCCTGCTGATGTACGGAGTTCTTGCGGCCAAGGAATGCTTTCCGGACAATCCTGTCATCCAGGCAAACGCCAACGCCCTTTATTCTGCGGTGGAATGGGATTGGATGCGTTCCGCTCCAGGGGGCCCTTTCCATCTGGCCTGGACTCCGGAAGGAGGCTTTCTGGGGCTGGCCGACGGGTATACCGATGAGGCTCTCCTGGCGGACGTTTTGGCGCTGAGCTCTCCTACTCACCCAGTGACTATGGAAACATATCTGGCGCGCTCCCGGGAGCGGGGAGCGTACCCAGAGGATCACCCGGAAACGCTTGTACCCTCATGGACTGGCTCGCTCTTTACCTATACATTTGCCGCCGGCTGGCTTTACCTACAAAATCGTGGCTTCGATCGACACCCCGCCGATCCGCTCTGGGTGTGGGACAACAACCGCCGGGCCGTAGCGGCCCACCGGCGGTTCTCCGCAGACCACGCTGATGACATATCAGCCGACGGCGACGATTGCTATACCACCTATGGGCCCGATGCGTGGGGTTTGACTGCCTGCGACAATCCCGTGCCGCCTGATTCGGGGCGACTAAGCCAGTACTCTGCCTTCGGCGCCCTGCCTACGGCGCAGCGCCTTCTGGACCCAGATGCCCAAGCCCCTCACCTGGGGACTCTGGCCGTATACGGGGCCGGCAGCTCTCTGCCTTTGGCTCCCACTGCGGCAGTGTCTGTGCTTCGCCATGCCTGGGAGGTCCCGGGGCTGTGGTCCCCGCTGTTTGGTTTCGGCGACGCCTGGAGCGCGGATCCCCACTGGTTCGAAATGAATTTGGACGGATCGCCGGCCCTGGACCCGGACGGCAATCTGGTCGTCCATCCGGCGGATTGGCTGGCCGCTCCATGGGTGGGTCACGGCGTGTTGGGAGTGGATGAAGGCCCGCTACTGCTTGGTATTGAGAATTTCCGCGCCGGGACGCTGTGGGCGCTGACGCGCCCAAGCACCCCCCTCACGACGGGCTTGGATGCGATCTTTGGGCCAGTGGGGGATCTGGATCGCGATGGGATCGCCGGCGCCGCGGATGCGCTGCTACTGGCTCACTACCTGATCGGCAATTCGCCGGCTGACCTTACTGACGACCCCTCGAAGGGCGACTTGGACGCAGATGGGCAGCTCACTGCTTCCGATCTGGTACGATTGCTGCGATTGGCGGGAGAATGATGCCCATGTGGTTATGTGGGCAGAGGACAGGTGGGGAGAAGATCAGAATTCCCGACGAGAGGATGGTCCATTCAGCTGATGAAGCTATCCCCAGAGAGCATAACGGACCGCGGTAGAAATTCTGAAATGCCACAAGGGGAGTCATGGCCAATCTTAAACATGTCGCTGAAGTGATGAAAGATGTGGAGTCTTGGAATAATTGGGTTCGCCGCCAACAATAACGTCCTGATCTGTTGAAGATTACGTCTCCTGGATACCTTCTCAGGGTGGATTCTGGAGGGAAATCAGTAGGAACCTGAACAGGTTCGGATGTTGAATATGGAGGTGTTTATGCGTTTATCAACTATCGTGGGAATGTTCGTATCTCTCGTCAACCTCGCCTTGCTTTTCGGGCAAGGCGGGCCGGGCGGAGTAGTCAACATCAAATCGGAGTTGTCCATCTGCGGCAAGACGGATGAAAACGACACGACCGAACACTTTCGATACCGCATGGGCCAGAGACTGCGGATTAAAGCGACCGGCAGTATTGCGGAGAGGATCAAGGAGGAATGGACCAAGACACAGACCCTCACGCTGTATCTTGATGCTGAGCCCATCGCTAGCCTAAAGACTCCCCCCCAGCAGGCAGGCGCGGGTGACGATCTCCGCCTGATCTTCAGCCTTGACCGCAATGCTGAAGACGAAGCCAACCGTCAGGCCTGGGACAGGCTGCTCAGGAAGAAGCCCGGTTACCTCATGAAGGTGCAGCCTACATTGGCCATCGGCAAGGATCTTCCGTTGATGGTGTCTTCTAATCCGGATTTAGAGCTCTATATCGCTCCGGGTTGGGCTATTTCAACAACCCTCATTCTCGGTCTGGTGGTCCTCTTGGTCTCCTATACGTACATCGTGATGAGAACAAAGATGCTCCACGATTCAGGCCAGAACTATTTCAGTCTGGGTAAAAGTCAGATGGCTTTCTGGGGACTTCTGGTAGTGTTGTCCTTCACAGGGATCTGGATTTTAACCGGGACGATGGAGCGCATACCCCCGCAGGTGCTAATCCTACTAGGTGTCAGCAGCGCCACCGGATTGAGCGCGGTGGTGATTGGGAACAGCAAGAAGACTGCGAGCAAGAACGAACTTGCCAAGAAGCAAGCCCAGCTGGCCACCCTTCGCCAGCAAGAGATGGAGCTCCAGCAGCAACAAATCAATGCTCCGAGTGCATTCTCCGCGGAAAGCCAACATAGTCTGGATGGAATCAAATCACAGATTGATTCGATTCAGACTGAAATTATTGATTTATCCTCGCAGCTTCAGAATGGCGAGTCCAAAGGATTCTGGCGCGATATATGCGATGACGGAGACGGCCCGAGTTTCCACCGCCTCCAGGTTGTCATCTGGACCCTGGTCCTGGGCGGTGTTTTCGTCAATGATGTGGCCAGGATCATTTCCATGCCGGAATTTTCGGAAACACTGCTCACGCTGATGGGTATCAGCAACGCCACTTACTTGGGATTCAAGATTCCTGAAAAGTCATGACAAATCAAGCGCAGGCCAGAAGCAAACCGGGCATATGATAGATTCTAGTGCGGCAAGTCCATTTTCAGGATTGCCTGTGCAATTCATCGTGAGGTGATTATGAGTGCTACTGACGGAATGGATCTTGCGGGAGCGGTCCCTCAGGATGACCTGGAAGCTCTACGCAGATTGATCCAAGGCATTACACTAGCCCAGGGAAATATCTTCATCAAGGAGCTGCTCCGCCAAAAGAAAATCCCCCTCGGGGCTACCAAAGCCGAGTTTGAAAAGCACATGCTGGCTGCCATCGATAATGGAACCCTCCAACGTGCGGACCTGGAAGCCTGGCTGGACGACGTAGAGGGCTGGGGCGATCAGCACATCTACCTCTACAACATACCCCGAGCGATCACCAGCGATGCTCTCTGGCGCGATCCGGAGCATGTGCACAACCGAGTAGTCCAGGCGAACTTGGGGGATGTATGGGAGGCACCTACCTCGCTTCGGTTTCCAGAAGAACCCGAATTGACGTGCATTACCTTTGCTGATTCCGTTCTACGTCTGGTGTGGCACGAAGGCTCTCCCGGCTGGGTGCCGGAACCTGGTCGTAACTACGAGGAAATCATCGATGGTGACCGTTATCAATTCCGCGCCTTCCGCGAGCGGGCCCGGCGAGTTGTGACCCGGTTCGAAATGCGCCTAAACGTCCGGCTGGCCGCCTTGTTCATCCCGGTGCGCATCAACACGCCAGAGCACAAGGCCGCGATCGAGCTGGTGGAAGCGACTGTCAGCCGGCTTCTGCCATTCGATGTTATACGAAAGAAACAGATCGTCATCACTGAGGTGATAAAAAACTTGGACCAGGCAAATTATGCACCGGCACCCAATCGACGGCCCGATGTGGTCACCCAATCCACCCGCCTGACCAGCGGTGGGGCATACGTCGAATTCACCAGCTCTTCGGAGGATCATGGTTATGCTGAATCGCCATCCATTCGTCAGGTTCGGCGGACCATCCGCCAGCAACATCTCCCCGAGTTCAGCGGGTCCAACGGCGTATTGAAGTTCCACAGGACCGACACCAATCAATTGTCCCGTGAAGTGAAGGTTCAGCTTTATGGCACTGACCGCCGAATTCGGATCTGGCGACGTCTTACGGCTTCTGATGTATGGAACATTCTCAGCATTATCGCAAGACACCAATGATAGGAACGCCCTTCATTTCCTGGCCCGGTCTCCGTCAGAGTCATCCTGCTGACCTTGTGGCCCTCCTACAGTCGGATTTTGCCCGCGGTGGTTTCCTTACGTTAACAAGTAAAGATCTTTGCGCACGGTCCTCCTGTACTCCAGAACAAGCCCAAGCGCTGCTGAATATTTTTACCCAGAGAGGCTGGCTGTCCGAAAAGACAAAGTTCTACTGTCCAGCCTGCGGTTACGAACTCCTCACGGAGGAAGCCGCTGCTGCCCAATGCCCCGAATGCACGGCGCTGTTCTGCGATTGCGGCGGAGTCAGAACGGAACATCAGTATGAAGCTGAGCTACCTCAGCCCCGGGATGTGGACTGGGTGTTGGCATTGCATGGCATGAATTCCCGCGGCGCTTGGCAGGAGGAGTTCAACTGGCTTGTTTCCCGGTCCTACGGACAGATGGTTCCGGTGGTCATCTACAAATATGGGATTATTCGCCCGGGGGTCTTTCTGCGTTTCCGCCAGCGGACGCTCACCCGACAGCTCATCCGCCGAATGCAGCAGCTCATCGGCGACGCCACCGGTGGTGGTTTCGGGCCGGTCCCGGACGTGATCGCTCACTCCTTCGGCACCTGGCTGCTGGGACATGCCTTGCGCCAGAATCCGGACCTCAAGGTGGGCCGGATCATCCTGACCGGCTGCATCCTGAGACCGGATTTCGACTGGCAGGGCTTGAAAGACCGAGGGCAGGTGGAAGTAATTCTCAACCATTATGGCACTCAAGATTTTTGGGCCTGGATAGCCCACTACTTCATTCCAGACTCCGGACCGGCAGGGCGGCGAGGTTTCGATGGTGGAACTGTCCTGAACCTGCCCGCCCACGGCTTTGGGCATTCAGATTTCTTTGAAGAAAAGCGATTGCCTGACCTCTTCCGCCAGTACTGGCAGACCTTTCTACAGCGACCGAGTGCGTTGCTGGATCAGCTTCCTGGCCTCGTTAATCCGAAAACGGCTTGGCAGCCTACTTGGTGGCTGCTCCGTGCGATTCTACCCCGATATGTCTTGTTGATTTCGGTCACAGTAGCTCTCCTGTCTGTTTTAGGAGCGCTTTGGCTTGGATTTCCTGAGGTAGTGCATGTGTTAAGTCGGTTGTTTAAGTAATGAAGGACGACATTATGTATCAGATGGACACTACACATCGGATATAAACGATAGAATTTTAATGGCTAAACAAGAACCTAACCGGTTAAAAAGGGGCAAGGCATTTCACAAAATCGTGCAGAAAGACTGGCATCAGACTGCCCAGGGTAGAATTCGGTCGGAATTGACGATCATGAAGCCGGCTGGAAGAAAAGGGCGCATCGACGTACACGCGGATTCTGGAGGCGATGGTCCAGTCGCTGTGGTCGAGATAAAAGCCACGAATTGGGATTGCATGACAGATATCGCGGTTCCACGGAACGTGAAGCGCCAGTCCCGGCAGATCTGGGACTATATCGAGTCTCAGTTGTCCAGAGGTAGGACCGTCAGCCCTGGTATCATTTTCCCTGCACGACCCAGGGATATCAAGAGATTACGCCAGATCGAGCGATTGTTCGAAGCGGAGGGGATTGCGGTCGTTTGGAGCAACGAGTCCATAGAAGAATGCAAAGCAAGAAAAGAAGCGAGCGAAACCGACACTGCCTTGGATTGAGGTAGTCGCTTCAGTAAAATAAGCAAACCCTTTGAGATAAGGTTTTGGCTCAAGACTCTTAATCAGACATGGTCTACTTTTGCCAACAAGTATTGAGCCCAGCAAGAATCTGGATATCAGCTTGCTCAAGCAACCACTGAGCACCTCTCTGATGAACATGCAACCAAGCCGGATGGTCCGGCCGGACCAAGAACACGGTTTGTTCCATTTGGGATGTTGCCACTCGGACCCTGTTGGCCCGATGAAAGACCGGTGAGTCGCTGCGGGCGCAGGGGGAGTATTCCTGAATCTGAAAATGTTCGTAACGCGGTGCATACTCTGCGCTAAAAGATTTCCAGATCCACTCCCAGATCACTTCTCCAAAGACAACGACCAGATGGGGAAACACGCGGTATTGGGCCATCAGATCCAACTCTTGGTGCCATGTTTGGGTGGACGGTCGAAGGAGCTCCGTCGAAATCGTGGCTGCATCTTTGTGCTGCTCGGGGAGAAACACCTTGATGGCGTTGGTGGCATACAGGCAGGGTTTGCCGGCCGGATCGGACACATAGTTCAGCCCTCGAAAGTACCGGCTCATTCGCAACCCTTGAGCGAGCCCATCCGATTCGATGTAAGCGGTTGAATAGTATGGCCAGGTGTCCTCTCCATGCGCGGCATCCCTCCACCAATTGCGAAACCACTGGCCTACGTCTTCGGGCGCCGTGTCATAATCCTTCTTGGATAGGTAGGCGTTGATTCCGAGGGCGATGACGCGGAAATCGCCAGGTTTGGGATTGTGATAAGCGTCCCCGATAAAGGGCACCAGATGCATGCGGCCATGCTGCTTGTAAAGGGCTAAGATTTGTTCTGCGAAGGTCACGAGATAATCCCATCTTTCGATTTGAGCAAATTACGGTCGACTTTCAATTTGCTGGTTGGCTTTTATTATTCTCTAACTCTGAATGATATTCAATCTTTATGTGGACTTATTTAGGCCAATTATAAATATAGTGGGAATTAGGGCCTATCTATCGAGGCGGGTCCTTTTTTTGTATTCAAGTCGATGACAATGCCGTTTCTGCTAGTCGACAATGAACCTGGCAGGGAAGCGGTTAAGAGGAAATTTTAACCCTGAAGGTCAACCTGCCGAAAGGCTATCGGTGCTTCCTCGCCTGCGGTGACGGCAGCGCCGTCCATTCGCAAACTCACGGTCCCAGCGCTGAAAAAAACTATTTGCTTGATTTTGCGGTCCCAGTCATTGTCCTCAAGCAGCCCAAAGTCGCTGAGTTCGAACAAAAGCAAATCGTTCTTCAGCATATATAGATTCACCCGACTACAGAGCGAAATCTTTCCTTGTTCCATGACCCAATTCTTCGCGACGCTATTTCGCGACCGGCCCAAAGATTTGTAGCCAAAGCGAATCTCCACCCTCGTCCCAGACTGGACGTTAAAGCCGGCTAGGTCACTCGTAAAATTTGCCTCATATTTCCTGACCTGCTCCTTGATTGCAGCCAAGACGTCTGAGAAGCAATACTTCCGTTTCGCCAATGCGAGCTGCTCACCCCAACAATCCGGCTGGAGGCCGAGTTTCTTGCAGAGGTAACCTTGAAAAGTGAACTCCATGGGATTTACCTGCAACCGCATTTTCAATTCCGGTCCCCACAAGTCGGCCAAAAAGCCCAACGCACTTCCGACCGGATCAATCCGGTTGCGAATCATCTCCTCTGAGGATACGGATAGACCAGTCATCCGGTCCCCAAAATCCCCTTTACAGATTTCCGAGATGGTCCACTATCTCAAGGACGTACAGAGCGGCTTGGCGGGTTTGGGGAGGGAAGTGCGGTATCGCGTGAGCCTCATGATCTGCAAGGCCTTTTTCTCAACATAGCTGGCCGATCCTTCTCGAAATTCCTGGCCACGTTCGTAACGAGTCAGGTAGCGATTTCCCCCGCCGCAACGGGGCTCGCGAACCGCCACGAAGTCCGCCACGGCCCGAATCGCTTTGCCGCGTCGCCCCGCCAGGGAAGCCAAGACGCCGTCTCGCTGGATGCGCATCGCCAGCACCGCCAATGCGGTATCTCGACATCGAGGAACAGGTACCGCGCCTCCCGTTCCCAGGGGATCTCCCCGAACGCCTCGAGCTGAAATTGATGAAAAGCCTCATGCACGATGAATCCGAGAACGGTGCCCTTCGAGTGGATCAAGCCACGGATCTGTTCCGGCATTAGGCCAATGTCCACGATCCTCTTGCCGCCAAGCGGAAAGTCGAAAACGAGCTGGCCAGCCAGGTCGTCATAGCGACCCGGATGGAACAGGACTCGGATACCGATTTCTGGCTAGTCCGTTGGATATGGAGAAAACCCTTCTCTTTCTGCTGGTGGATTGAACAGAAGGACCCAATACGATGCCAAGGCGTCCGGTGCCACTACCAGAAGACATGCCGGAGAATCAAGCTGCGAGTTAAAATGTCTTGCAACTGTCAAACTGGAGTCCTACACTGGGCCCAGACTGAATTTTCTACGAATCAAGATGGACGGTCCCCCCTGGCCGTCCATTATCTTATTCATTGGACTCAACTCTCCGAGAGGCCAGAACCGCCCGTTCCTCCCAATGCGCAGCACCGTTGGGATTACCCATCTTTGCCACGCAATTCCCGATTTGATGCAAGGTATTGCTCAAGCTGCCGAAATCCACTTCGCCGTCCGAGTTACCCTTGCTTTTCGCCTCTGCCGCCATCTCAAACCATCTCCGAGCCGAATCATGGAGTTGGGATTTCATCAAGCAGATACCAACGCGATGAAGACTGCGTCCCACGCTGTCAAAATCCGCTCGACCTTCCAAGTCACCCAGGCGTTTCTCCTCGACCGCCGTTGAGTACCACTGTCTGGCCATGTCCATGTTTCCGACGCTCTCCAGACAACGGCCGATCTGATGCATGCTCCGACCAATGCTGTCATGGTTCACCCATCGGACCATATTGCCTTTCCGTTTTGCTTGGATTGCCTGCTCATACCACCACCGGGCGGAATCGAACTTCCCCTCCAACATCAGGCACTGGCCGATCTGATGCAGACACCCTCCCTGCGCCTCATGATCGACGCGTCCTAGCCGATCTCCACGGAGAATGGCCTGAACTGTGATCTCGAACCAGCGGCGAGCTTCCTCATAGGCCCCCAAGTCCATCAGTGTCCAGCCTGCATTCTCACTGTTCTCCGCCAGGATTTGATTGATGTTTCGGCAATACTTCTCGAACGAATGCACCTGCCTCATGTGAGCTCCGTTGATTGTTGGTTGTCAGAACTGGCCGAGCACTGCCTTACTTGCCATCATAGGGATCGCCTGTATAATACCCACCGAACCCATCTTTGTAGCCTGCCTCAACCCCCTGCACAAATCCCTCGATGAACATGTCCCGGCTTCTGTATTCCGGACGATACTGTTTCTTGGCTTCCTGGTCGATGGAGTGATGACTTGGATTAAAGGATTCCCTATTGTTAAAGTCCAGCCTTCCCCATCCAAGACCCTTGATATAACCGCTTTGCCAACCTAGATCAAACACCCACATCTCCAGGTTTCTGCGTCCAACAAGGATCTGGTCGGGCCTGGCTCTCCCAGCTGCGGCACCGCACGTCAAATCGTCCGACTCCTCACTGGCGAAGAAGAAATCAGGACGAAAGGGGTAGCCAAAATACCCATCGGTATAGCCCGGCCGATAACCGACCCGGAAGCCATCCTTATAGTCCCGCCGATGTTTCATCGACTCCTGAAACCCGGAAGTGGCTCGCTGGAAAGTGGAGTTCTCGAATTCGAACAAACGGCCATAGGCCCGGTCGATTCGACCTCGATCGAATCCAATCTCATACCCCTTCTCATAACCGACTCGAAAGATTCTTTCCTGCTCGTTCGATCTTGTCTGCTCCGCCAGCCCGAATTTCCCCAACAGAAGCAAGAACCCAACCAGCGCCCAAAATTCAAACGTTAGTTTCTTCACCGCCCGAATCCCCCTGATGATAGGATTTAAGAAAGGAAACAGCCATCTCCTCTCAATCGCTCGGACAATCCAATCAGGCCAGCAGTGGACAATTTCAAAGAGGAGCGGTGGTTTGCTTCCTTAACTCTTTTTTATTTTAAGTAAAGCACTGTTGTAATGAGCCGACAGGCTGAATTTTTTCGTAATTCCGAATTTTTGAATGGCCTGACTTAACGATACAGGTTCAGATTTGTTGGGGTTTTCAGCTGTATGGGATGTAACCCCATCTGATGAGAAGGACTGGGGTGTAACTGGAATTTATTTAGAAGATTGGGAGAAAACAATTTATATTACAATAGATTAGGAGATTCGATATTTCGAATTTCAGATAAAACAATTCGTCACTTTAGATGTATGAAGTCTGTCCCTTATGAGGCTTTCAGAGATTTGATTTATTTTTCTTCAGAATCATTCACTTTATTCTTGAGGCTCTTGATCGTTAGTTTAGTTGGTATTCTTTGTTTCCTCACTTAACTGTCCTCCGATAAGCTGCGATTTCCCCTCCCCCTTTCTCTGTTTTTTCGATCCACGCTAACTCTTCTTCGACAGTTTGAAACAGCAAGCATTTTTTTATCAGATAGTTCAGGAGACAGAAAAACCTGTTGGCATTACAATTCGGCGTCTTCCGAAAGGTCCCCCAACGGCGACGGCCCCTGGCGTGTGACATGAACCGGGGGGCGAACCCCGGCCACGGCGAAGGTGCGAAGGACCTGGCCGGTCAGATCGTCCGGCAGCGGTAGCCTTGGTGGTCTAAAACGATCTCCACCGCCAGCATTTGATCCGGATCCGCCATCAATTACAGCCAAGATATTGCGGCCGACCTTGCCTCCAACTGGTGTGGAAGATCCACTTCCAGTCTCAACTCCAGATCGACCGCTTCGGCATGGCCGAGCCCGGCTCTGTCCCGCTGATGGAAGAGAGGGACCTTAGCTCCAATCCACCCTTGACATCCCGAAACGTGGACTCCTCCCGCCAAAGTCTCCTGGAGGCCGACGCCAAACAAAGATGAAATGGTAACCCTCGACCTCAAGATCATCGAGTCTCGCCCTCGTGAAGTAGAGACACCCCAGACTCGACGCAGCGTGAATCACTGCTACGACTTTTCCTGGTGCGGATCAGCAAGCTGCCGGTCTGGTTACATCGGTATGAGTTGATACGCTAGATCAGCCGATTGAAATTCTACAACTCGAACGCCGCCCATGGGTGGCCGCACGGAGGCACGCCTGACGAAACGAGTTTTGATGCAGAAGTCAATGCTCCTGTTTTTGGCGGGCAGCCCGCTTGTCCAAGCATCCGCTCATTTTCCGGATGTCTCCCATGTTGCCGAAAATAGTATGCCGGGTATCCGGAACCTGCTGAGGTCAGAGCATCTCCTACCATTCAGTGGCGCTGCTTGGCTCAAGATAATGTGGTGCGAGCAGGTCTCTAAACCTGACGATCCGGGAACCACGTAGGCCTATTCCCTCCTGGGCGCAGAGCTGTGGTGCTCGGTGATCCTCCAAACGATTGTGGATCGCAACAACGGCACAACGTGGTGCGGATCGTAGATGACGACAGAGACATGCTGGACCGGATCGAGATATCCATCATTAACCTGTCGGACGGCCTGTCTCAAATTGCCTATGTGGCGCCGGCTTGTCCGTGCTCGAACGCAGCCTAGAACCCGACGGCTACTAAAGAGTTAAAAACACTTGGATTTCAGTTTGTTTACTATTATTATGATTGCATTTCTGAGTATTTGGAGAGTAAATCGATGGCCAGCCCCCGACGCAAACATAGAAGCCCTGAGGCTTTCGTCTCCTCTGCCCCGGACGCCGCCGTGCTGTCGGATGATCCCGCCACAATGCGGAAGAAGCCCCGTTTCGTTCGCAAGGGAAAGAAAATCCAAATCACGTTATCCATCACAGAAGTTTTGCTGGAGCAAGTGGACGAAA
>Ga0116141_10002171_pt1 | contig 16933 bp, 19 predicted proteins | sample AD_UKC097_MetaG_FD_89744 | JGI IMG/M metagenome (GOLD analysis project Ga0116141, IMG submission 89744) | Active sludge microbial communities of municipal wastewater-treating anaerobic digesters from USA - AD_UKC097_MetaG | ecosystem: Engineered > Bioreactor > Anaerobic > Digestate | place: USA...
ACCCCGCACCTGCCCGGCGTCGTTGAGGTTGTAGACCACCACGACGGACGGGCTGACCCGCTCGTAGATCTCCTGCACGCTCACGAAGCCCTCGCCCTGCGTGGCCTCCCTCGCGGGCCCGGCAGGGTCGGAATCGCCCGGGCCGACGATGCTCTGCAGGTGCGCCTCGGCCGCCGGGGGTGCTCCCGGTTTCACCGGGGCCGATGCGGTGTGCTTCATGCCCTTGGCGCCGCCCGTGAAGCCCAGCCACGCGGCCGTGCCCGACATCCCCAGGATGATCGCCAGCAGGACGGCCATGCCGCCGGTCTGCAGCGCGTCCCGGAGCCGGTTGAAGAAGAGGACGACGAAGAAAAGCAAAACCAGGATGAGGCCGATGAGGACGTTCAGCATCTTCTGCGCTCCGCGTTCGACGGCGGGCGGGGAGCCGCATCGGCATACCCGTCCGCCCCGGAAATGCATCCCATGCTTATAGTCGGACGATTTCGAATTTCATTGAGGACGAATTGGGGATCGAACGGTCTACTTGAACTCCCCCTTCTCGTCGAAGGGGATCCGGAAGGCCGGGGCGCCGGTGTGCACGGAGCCCTTGAGCCGGTAGGCGAACCCCGAGGCATAGCTGCCCTTGCTCGCCTCCGAGAGCTGCCGCAGGATGCCGGTGAGCCCCGTGTAGGCCTCGACCTGAACGACCTTCGTGCTGAGGCGCTCGATCTTCAGGCTCTGGTTGGAGACACCGCGGGCGAAGGGCTGCCCGTTGATCTCGAGGTCGAAGGACAGGCCGTTGACCTCCAGGTCCGTGTCGGTGGGGTTCTGGATGCGCAGCTCCATGAGGAACGTCTGCTCCAGGAGCCGCATCTCCTTTGGGGTGATGTTCACGATGTCCACGCGCGGCCTCTCCCCCATCCAGAAGAGCGAGGCGCAGCCGGAAAGCAGGACCGCCAGGATCGTCAGGCCGGTCGAGAGGGCATGTCTTCTCATGTCGTTCGCCTCCCTGTCATGGCTTGCTCCGGCATCACCGTAGCAGAAATCGGCCGGGAAGGGAACCGCCGAACGCATCGGCCCGAGGGGCCCTTCATTTCTCCCGGGCGGCCCCGACGGCACCGCGCTCCGCCGGGTCCAGCAGGCAGCCCTCGGTGCACCGCTCGCTGCAGGATCCGTCGCAGGGCTCGATGTGGATCGTGACGCTCGCGCCCGGGAAGCGCCCGCGGATCTCTGCGGTGAGCTCCTGCGTGATGCGGTGGGAGGCCTCGACGGTCATCGCGGGGTCCACCTTGACGTGGAACTCGACGAAGCGGAAATGACCCGACTTGCGGGTACGCAGCTGGTGAAACCCCTTCACGACGGGCCTGCGATCGAGGATCAGGGCCTCGATCCATGCGATTTCGTCTCCCGGCAGCCGCACGTCCAGCAGGTCCCGCGCCGACCGCCTCGTAAGATCCCACGCCGCCTTGACGATCAGCGCCGCCACGCCGAGGGCCGCCGCGGGGTCCACCCAGTTGAGGTCCACCCCCGGCGCGGCGTGCGACGCGGCCCAGATGGCGCCAAGGCCGGCCATGACGCCGGCCGAGGTGTACACGTCGGTCCGAAGGTGCCACCCGTCGGCGATGAGGGCCACCGAATCGGTCTCCCTGCCCACCTGGAACAGCTTCCGCGAGACGGCGGTGTTGACCGCGGCCGACAGGAGCATGACGGCAACCCCCCAGGAGACCATCTCGATGGGCTCGGGTCGAACGATCTTCCCCACCGCCTCGTAGACGATCCACCCCGCGGCCAGGAAAATCAGGAGGGCCTCGACGGTGCCCGAGACGTTCTCGATCTTGCCGTGCCCGTAGGGATGTTCCCGGTCCGCGGGAACGCCCGAGGTGCGGACCGAATACCAGGCGATGCCTGAGGCGACGAGGTCGACGGCGGAGTGGATCGCCTCGGACAGGACCGAAACGGCGCCGATCGAAAGGCCCACGGCGAGCTTCAGCGCGACGAGCGCGGAGTTGGAGCAGACCGACAGAAGCGCGACCCGTCTTTTCCGTTGTTCCCTGTCCATGGGGGTCTCGTCCTTTGCCCGGAGGACACGATCATACATGACCGCCCATCCGGTGGGAAGTCTTTTCGACGCCGTTGAGCCTTGCTTTTTCGGGGCCTCTCCCGTATGGTTCCGTCAGGCTTTCCTGTTCGGGTTGCAGCGAGACCATGGACAACGACAAGAAAATCCTCCTCTTCCCGGTGGCGTCTCACTTTCTCTTCCACTTCTACGAGATCGCCTTCCCGGCGCTCGCCATCCCGCTGACCCTCTCCCTGGGCATGGACCTGAAGGACGTGCTCGCCCTGGGGTTCCCGATGTACCTGCTCTTCGGCCTCGGCGCACTGCCCTGGGGTTTCTTCGCCGATCACACGAGCAACCGGCTCGCGCTGATCATCGGCTTCTTCGGCGTCGCCGCGGGGTCGTTTCTCACGTCCCTCTCGACCACCCCGTCGGGGATCATGTGGTCCATCGCCGTCATCGGGGCTTTTTCCTGCATCTGCCACCCGGCGGGCATGGGCCTCATCTCCCGGGGGGCGAAGAACCGCGGGACGGGCCTGGGCCTTTTCAGCGTGGCGGGAACCGTCGGGCTCATCGCGGGGCCCTTCCTGGCGGGCCTGTTCAACTGGCTGGCGGGCTGGCAGGTGGCCTACGCCGTCATGGGTGCCCTGAGCCTGCTGTGCGGGATCGTCCTGGTCTTCACCCGGCTCGACGAGACACCCGTCGCGCACGAAAACGCGGCCGCGGGAAGCGGGGGCAACGACGCATTCTCCGCCGGCGTCGTCATCCTTTTCTTCTGGATCGTCCTGCTGGGCGGGCTGGTCTACCGGGTCAACATCGTCGCGCTGCCCGCGTACCTCGAATTCAAGGCGGGATTCCTCGCCCGGGCCCTGCATGGCCTGCTCGACATCCCCATCGTCGCGGCCACGTCGACCATGGCCGCCGCAGCGCTCACGTCGGTCATCTACGTGGCGGGCATCTTCGGCCAGCTCTGGGGCGGCAGGGTCGCCGACCGCCGCGAGCTCAGAAGGCTCTACATCGCCTTCAACGCCGCCATCCTGCCCCTGGCCCTGCTCATGTCGTTCCTCACGGAGCAGTACCTCGCCGCCGCGGCGGCGGCCTACGTCTTCTTCGCGCTGGGCATCCAGCCCATCGAGAACAGCCTCATCGCCTCCTTTACGCCGCACCGCTGGCGGAGCACGGGGTACGGACTGGCGGCGATCCTCATCTTCGGCGTGGGGGCGCTGGCCGTCTACCTCGTCGGCTGGGTCTCGACCCGGTGGTCGCTGGGGACGGTCTACCTCTTCTCGAGCGCCCTGCTGGCGCTCATCATAGCGAACATCGCGCTGCTTCTCGCCGCCACGCGCGGGCGCGACCTGCGCAACCGGCGTTGCTGATCGCAGGGGGCTGCCTGCCGGGGAGTCGGGTTCAGGGCTGAGCGGCGGAGAGCCTCACGCGCCTGCCGCCGATCTCGAGGGTGGTCTTGGAGTAGGTGTATTTCGCGGCGATCCTGCCGTCGCGGAAGTGCATCACGTCGACGCCGCGGCGCCGCTCGGGCTGTCCCTCCAAGCCCTTCTCGCCGGAGGGCCAGTCGAGGGTCCACCGGAAAAGGACCTTCCCGGCCTTCTCGTCGACGAAGAGATCCTCCGTGGTGAACCGGAACCCGCCATGGTCGGCGAACCAGGGCGCCCAGGCCTGCCGGAGGGCCTCCTTGCCCCTCACGCGGCCGCCCGTCCAGTTCTCGAACTCCACGTCGTCGTGCAGAAGCTCCATGACCCCGTCGAGGTCGTGGTTGTTCCACGCCTCGTTCCAGCGGGACAGCCGCTCGATGGTCTCCTCGCGGTCAAGCATGCGTCACCCTTCTGCTCTGGTCCTTTCGCAAACGGTCAGCCCAAGGTGTCAGGTGACAGGTAAGAAATGCAACAGGGTGCTTCTGTTACCTGTCACCTGTCACCTGTTACCCGTCGCCTGCCTACTTCAAGATGATCTTCGGATCCGGTCCCTGCGCGTTGGGGACGATGATGCGGGACTGCTCCTGGCGCCGGGCCTCCTTGATCTCCTCGGCCAGCTTCGTCAGGAACTGGTCCATGACCTCGGGGAACCTCTCCGCGGCCTCCTGGAGGTTCTTGGCGTCGATGGGGAACTGCACCGGAAGGGGCCCCTGGGGGGACATGATGTTGGTCTGCCCCACGAAGACGAACTTGCGCGTCTTGTCGATTTCCCCGTTGGGCTTGACGGGCGTGAGCTGGCGCAGGGCCGCCGTGCGCATGTCCGTGTACATCTCTTCCCTGTAGAGGTTCTGCAGGTTCACCTTGACCTTTCGCTGTGCCGTATCGTCCATGTTCATTCGTTCTCCTTCTGTCGGGGTCCGTGCACCGGACGGGATGACGCTCCCATAGCACATTCCCCGCACCGGGACAATCCCGCGATTGCCCGTGCCGGCCGGGGCGCCGGATGCCGGCCCCCGGGGGTCCCTATTTTTCCTCGTAGCCCAGCGGCATCGCGTAAAGGGGGATCGCCTCGGCCGGGAGACCCAGCCCCTTGCGGATCGCATCCCCGTCGACACCCGCCACGAGGCAGGTCCCGATGCCCCGGGCCGCCCCCATGAGGTAGACGTTCTGCGCGATGGCCCCCGCCGTGGCGTGGGCCCACCGCAATCGCTCCTCGCTGCCGGCGAAAAAGCCGGGGAATTTCCGCGGGTCGGCCACCAGCACGAGCACGTGGGAGGCCCGCGCGACGAAACGCTGGCCCGTGAGGCGTCCCTTGAGGCCGCCCGGGGCGACGGCCCTCAGGCGGTGCGCCGGGGCATCGTAGCGCCAGGCACCCTCGTCGCCCACGACGTAGAGGTCGATGTAATCGTTGCCGAACGCCGACGGCGCCGTCCGCCTGCCGTAGTCGCGGTTCACGCCGTTCGCCGCCCAGAGCAGGGCCGAGAGGTCCTGCATCGTGAGCCGATCGGGACGGTAGTCGCGCACGGATTTTCGATTCTCCAGCGCCTTGACCAGGTCCGCCTGCACGGCCTCGGGACGCTTGGGCAGCGCCACGTCCTTCGGTTCCGCGCCGGATGCCGGCAGCACCAGAAGACCGACCGCCAGGGCCGGGACCGTCCACATAAGCCATCGGGTTTGCGTCCTGCTCATCGTTGCCTCCCTGTTGTCCATGCCGGGTAAAGCGCACCGGGGCCGAGGACCGGCCGCGGGGCCGGAAGGGCCGCGGCGTGAAAAGACCGCTTGACAAGTAAGGCCGGGAGCGTGTTTAATGAATTGTCATTCCCCACGGATCGAGATCCTCCGCCTGACCCGGGCCTGAACGTCCCTATCTCGTTTTCGTTGATCGGCTGAGTGCAAGATTCCTTTTCCCGTTGATGTCCCAAACGATACCCGGCTTCGGCCGCTGCATCGGCGGCCCGGCATGGACGGCACGGCAACCGGGAAACGTTGCCGCCGACGTCGTCCCGTCCTCAACGCCCAACGTCCCCCGGGGATGCGCGCGGCCCGGGGGGATGGTTCCATATAAGGGGGGCTTCCGCCGAGGGGTTTTGCGGGAGCCCTCCTCGTGTTCGGATTGCCGTCTCTGCGGCCCGCGGCGTCTTTCACGTCGACTTCCGCAAGACGTTCATCATGGCCTCGCCGTAGCGCTCGCCGGCGGCGACCCCCCGCGGGGCGATCGTCTCGAGGCGCAGCCGGTCTTCCTCGGTGAGGGTCACGTCGAGGGCCGCCACGTTCTCCTCGAGCCACGTTCGGCGCTTCGTCCCCGGGATGGGGATGATGTCCTCGCCCCGCGAAAGCACCCAGGCGAGGGCCAGCTGCGCCGGCGTACAGCCCTTGTCCCCGGCCATGTCACGGATTCGGGAAGCTAGGAGAAGGTTCTTCCGAAAGTTCTCCTCCTGGAACCGGGGGTTGGTGCGCCGGAAGTCGTCCTCGGCGAGGTCATCGGGCGTCGAGATCGTCGCCGTCAAAAACCCCCGCCCCAGCGGGCTGTAGGCCACAAAGCCGATCCCGAGCTCCCGGCACACCGGCAGGGCCCCGCCCTCGTGGTCCCTCGTCCAGAGGGAATACTCGCTCTGCAGGGCCGTGATGGGGTGCACCGCGGCGGCGCGCCGGATCGTGTCCGGACCCGCCTCGGAGAGCCCGAGGAAGCGGACCTTGCCATCCTGCACGAGCCGGGACATGGCCCCGACGGTCTCCTCGATGGGCACCTCCGGGTCCACCCGATGCTGGTAGTACAGGTCGATGACGTCGACGCCGAGGCGCTTCAGGCTCGCCTCGCAGGCCGAACGGACATACTCGGGCCTGCCGCAGACGCCCCGGTAGGTCGGGTCGGCGCTGCGCAGGATGCCGAACTTCGTCGCGAGAAACACCTCCTGCCGCCGCCCCCGGATGGCCCGTCCTACGAGCTCCTCGTTCGTGTGGGGCCCGTAGACATCCGCCGTGTCGAGCAGGCGGATCCCCAGGTCGAGGGCCCGATGGATGGTGGCGACGGATTCCGCCTCGTCGCGGGGCCCGTAGAACTCCGACATCCCCATGCAGCCCAGTCCCATGGCCGAGACCACGGGCCCGCCCTTCCCCAGTCGCCTGGTCTTCATGCCCCCGACTCCTTTCCCGGGTCAGCCCAGCCGCACGGCGGTGCCGCTCACGCTGACCATGAGCATGCCGTTCTTCTCGCCGAGGACCTCGTAGTCGATGTCCACGCCGACGACGGCGTTGGCCCCGCGGGCCGCGGCGGCCTCCTCGAGCTCCTGGAAGGCGATCTCCCGGGCCCGCCTCAGTTCCTTCTCGTAGGCGCCCGATCGGCCGCCCACGATGTCACGCACCCCCGCGAACAGGTCCCGGAAGATGTTGGCCCCGACAACGGCCTCGCCGGTCACGACGCCCAGGTACTCGCGGATGGTCCTGCCCTCGACGCCGGGGGTGGTGGTCACGATCATGGCCTGCCTCCTCGGATGAGATTTCAGGGGAAGAGTCCCACAAAACGCGCCGACGATCAACCCCGGGAATTTCACGGTCTGTCTTGCGCCGCACCGTCTTTGCTGCTATAACCCTCCAACCCCCTCCCACGCCAAGGAGAACCCTCATGGACCGTCGTGCGATTTTCCTGACGCTCTTCTGCACCGCCCTGGCCGCCTCCCTCGTCCCCGCCTTCGCATCGGCCCAGCCGGCGGGAGCCCGTGACACGGACCGGACCGTCGTCTCGCTGTCGTTGACGCCGGTCTACCAGTTCGAATCCGATTTCGACCGCGGCGGCCGCTTCAGCGTGCAGCGCTACGGGGCCAACGTCGACACCTCGAGCCCCGTCACGCCGTCGCTCCGCGCGGGCATCAGCCTGGGTTACGGTTTCGAGAAGTACGACTTCTCCGGCACGACGGCCTTCGCGGGCGCCGAGCCCTGGGGCGACATCCACCGGTTCTCCGTCGGCTTCCCTGTCAGCTGGCGCGCGAGCGACCGCTGGTCGTTGTTCGTCTCGCCGCAGGTCGAGTGGTACGGCGAGTCGGGCGTCGATGACTGGGACGACGCCCTGGGCTACGGCGCCGTGTTCGCCGTGTCCTGCCGGCTGGGGCCGGGTCTGACCGTCGGGGCGGGCGCAGGCGTCTTTTCCCGCGCCGAGGAGACGCGGGGCTTCCCCTACATCGCCATCGATTGGAAGATCACGGAGGATCTCCGGCTGACGAACCCCTTCCGCACGAGCCCGGCCGGGCCGGCGGGACTGGAACTGGCCTGGCGTCTGTCCGATCGATGGGAGATCGCCGCCGGCGGCGGCTGGCGCTCCTTCCGCTTCCGCCTGGACAACAGCGGCGTGGCGCCGGGCGGGATCGGCGAGCTGGACCAGACGGTGGGCTACGCGCGGCTGACCTGGAGGATGGGCGGGGACCTCAAGCTGGATCTCTACGGGGGGGCGGCCTTCAGCGGGGAAATGAAGATCGCCGACCGCAACGGCGACGAGCTGGGCTCCGACGACTTCGAGACGGCGCCCATCCTGGGCCTCTCCCTGACGTGGATGTTCTGATCCCCCTCGAACCGGCCTCCCGCCCGGGGCATCGTTCTTGCTTGGGCATCACCCTGTCCCCGGCTCACCGCCGGCCGAGCCGGTAAAACCCGCCGGAGCGAGGTGACCCATGTCCCGCCGAATCCTTGCCGCCGTCGTCCTGGCCCTGTTGGCCGCAGCCTGTTCGGGCGTGAAGGACGAGCCGCTGCCGCTGAGCCGCGAGAACATCGAGAAATACGCCGACGCCGTGCGCAGCAGCTCCCGGACGCTCGAGCCCGGCTCGGGCCGCGTCGTGGAACGGGTCGACGCCCTCTACCGGGCCCCCCTCGAGAAACAGCTGGGCTACAGCTTCGACCGCACGCTACGACACTATTTCGTCCATCGCGCCGGCATCGCGGCGGACCCCGAGTCGCGGGCCTTCGCCGATCTGATCACCCCCGGGGCCCTGGCCGTTCTCATGAACGCCGACGAGGCCATGCGGGCCGGGGTGATTTCCATGCGGACCCGCGACCTGCTCTCGGTCCTCGCCAAGTTCCGCTGCGATCACGCCCAGCTGCTCAGCAGCGGGGAGTGGGGACGGATGGCGGAATTCCTGACCCTCGTGGCCGAATGCACGAACCTCGGGGGCGGGGTCTGTCCGGCGGGCACGCTGATGGAACTGGCCCTCCGGCAGGGCATCGTTTCGCCCGACGCCCCGGGGGACGCCGCGGGCGCCGACCGCGGGGCCGGGGGCGACATTCGCCAGGCGCTCTACAGGAAGTTCAACCTCGGCCGCTGGGACGGGACCGGCCTGTTTGTCGGCCCCGACGCCGAGGAGATCGAGGCCTCGTGCCTCCTGGACGACCCGGAAAGGCCGTTCACCGTCAACGAGCGGGTCGTCTATTTCGCCGACCGGTACACGAAGATGGTCCGGGAGGAACAGGCCCGGGCGCCCGGACGCACGGCCCCGCCGGACCGTCGCGCAGCGGCGCAGGACCGCACCTGACCCTCTCCGGCAGACTGCCGAGAAGCGATACCGTCCGCAGGCCTGGACAATCGGTCGGCCCGGGAGCGGCTGGAGCTCGATCCGGGCGTCTTCCCTTCCCGACCTCGCCCGAAAAGCGCCCTTTGCGTATTGACAGCCGCACCGAATCCCTCTAGACTTCCCCCGGATGCGCGATCGGCGGGGCCGCGTGCGCAGCGGGACCCGCCGAAACCCGAGCGGCCGCATCGCGGCGACGCAAGGAGGGATCTCTCATGGCGCTGGACCTCTCGGCCATCGGCCGCCCCATCGGCCCCCTCGTGCGCGAGTACGGCTGGAAGGACGTCATCCTCTACGCCCTCGCGGTGGGGGCGGGATTCGACGAGCCGCAGTACACCTGGGAGAAGGATCTCAAGGTCATCCCCACCTTTTCCGTCGCGACGATCTTCGACTTTTTCTGGGCCGTGGCGAAGCAGTCCAACCTCGACCCCCGGGGGGCCCTGCACGGCGAGCAGGAGATCCTCTTCCACACCCCCATCCCCGTCTCGGGGACCCTCACCACGAACGGCGCCATCACGCACTGCTTCGACAAGGGGGAAAAGGGCGCCGTCATCCGCGGCCGAAGCGTCACCGTCCACTCCAACGGGTCGCGGCTCTACACCAACGTCATGAGCATCTTCAGCCGGCTCGACGGCGGCTTCGGCGGCGAGGAAGGCCCCTCGCGGAGGGTCGAGTTCCCCGGGCGCGGCCCCGACCGGACGGTCGACGCGCGGCCCTCGCCCGACCAGCCCCTGCTGTACCGCCTCACGGGGGATTACTTCGCCCTGCACGTGGACCCCGCGTTCGCCAGGGCCTCGGGCTTCGAGAGGCCCATCATGCACGGCCTGTGCACCCTGGGCTTTGCCTGCCGGGCGCTCCTGCAGGTCCTCATCCCCGGCGAGCCCGAGCGAACGAGGCGCATCGCCTGCCGCTTCACCCGCCCCCTGTACCCCGGCGAGCCCATCCGGACGCTCATCTGGCAGACGGGCGAGGGGAAAGCCCTCTGGCGCGTCATCCACGCCGGCTCCGGCCAGAGCGTGATCGACGGCGGCGAGTTCGAGTACGACGGCCGCTGAGCAGCCGAGGCCTCTTTTCCCATCACCCCGACCGTCGCCGGCCCCTCGCTCGTCGTGAGCGGAATGGAGTCGACCTTTCCGTCGAGGGACTCGTCGACCTTCGGCATGCCTTTCCTCCCCGGTCCCGGTTTGCCCGGCTCACTCCCAGCCCTTCTTCCACATGTCCTCGTCGTCGTAGACCTTCTCGTCGGCGGCGTGGGCCTCGGCGGCGTCGCCCTCGTAGTCGCGGGGGAGCTTGCCCCGGCGCTCGTAGTGCTCGCGGTACCACTCGTGGGCCGCGATGAGCGACATGACCTCGCTCGTCCCCGTCCAGATGGACGCGAGCCGGATGTCGCGGAAGATCCGCTCGACGGGGAAGACGTTCGTGTAGCCGATGCCGCCCATGACCTGCATGGCGTTGTGGACGGCCTTCTGGCAGCTCTCGGTGATGAACTTCTTCGACTCGGAGACGAGCCTGCGCACGAGGTTCATGTTCGCCCCCGCGTCGACGGCGCGGGCCGTCATGTGGGCCATGGCGCGGCAGGCGTCGAGCAGCATGGCCGCCTCGGCCACCTGGAAGCTCACGCCCTGGAACTGGTTGATCACCCGGCCGAAGGCCTTGCGGCGCGTCGTGTAGGCCGTGGCCACGTCGAGGGCCGCCCGGGCCGAGCCGATCGTCATGGCCGCCGTGCCCAGCCGCTCGGGGATCATCATCGTGTTGAAGACCTCGTAGGCCCCGTGCAGCCGCCCCACCACGTTGGCCTTCGGGACCTGCACGTCCCGGAACACCAGCCTCCCCGTCCCGCCGCCGCGGCAGCCCATGAGGCCGTAGAGGTACTTCGTCTCCACGCCGGGCCCCCGCTCCACGAGGAGGCAGGTCAGGGCGTCCCGGGGCTTCGCGGACGGGTTCGTCCGGGCGTAGACGAGGAAGAAGTCCGCCCCCTCGGCCCCCACGATGAAGCGCTTCTGGCCGTTGAGCACGAAGTGGTCGCCCCGGTCCTCGGCCTTCGTCGTGGCCCCGAAGAAATCGGAGCCGCCCCGCGGCTCGGTGAGGCACTCGGCGGCGAAGCGCTCGCCCCTCAGCAGGGGCTTCACGAAGCGCTCCTTCTGCTCGTCCGTGCCGTGCCGGATGACGGCGTCGCAGACCAGCTCCGCCCCCACGCCGAAGACGCAGGCCATCTCGTAGCCCAGGGTGCCGATCTCCTCCATGAGCATGCACGTCGTCACCCAGTCCATCCCGCGGCCGCCCCACTCGACCGGGTAGCGGCACCCCAGGAGGTTCCGCCTTCCCGCCTCCTGCAGGAACGCCTTCGGGAACCTGATCGCATCCGTGTCCATGTCGAGGATCATCTGCCGGGGAACCCACTTGACAAGGTCCCTCGCCTCTTCCACGATCTTTCTCTGCCCCTCCGTCATCAGGAAGTCGTACATCGGCCCTTCTCCTCCTTTCGTGCCGGCTTTCGTCCCGGCGGCTTCCGTTCTGCCACAAACGGCGGGCAAAAGAAAGGGGCGGCCTTTCGGCCGCCCCTTTCTGAATCTGGAGGTTAGGTCGTGATGAAGTTAAGAAGAGCGGAAACGCGAAGACATGCGCGAGGCTGCCGGCACATCCAAACTTCTCACCCTCTCACCCGCTTACCCTCTTCTACTTCGCCACCTCCTGCCAGCCCGTGGCGCTCGTGTACTTGATCCAGGGGCCGTTGAGGGTCTTCACCTTGACGTAATCCTTCGTCATCTCGAAGTGGGTCTTCAGCATCCCCGTGCTGTCGTCGGCGCCGCGCTTCTTGTAGGTGAACCACTGGTGCTTGCCGAAATCGTAGACGGACACCTCGTGGAGGCCGGCGGCCAGGGCGAAGCCGTCGTTCACCTGGTTGACGAACCCCTCCACCTTGCTGCGGGTGATCGTCGTCATCTTGTGAAAGTGCCACTTCTTCGAGGAGCCGTCGTAGACCGAGGCCCCCAGGAAGCCGTACTTGAGCGTCATGTTTCCGGACTTGCTCGAAACGGGCTTGAAGGCGGGCGTTCCCACGTTGGACGGGTCCTGCTGCGCGTGGCAGGCCAGGGCGAAGGACAGCGACAGCGCGGCCGCCAGGGCAAAGATAAACAGGCTTTTCCTCATAAAAGACCTCCTGATGGGGTTTTCTTCATCGAGGCGGAATTGCAAGGCCCGTGCCCGACCGAGTGGCCGGGTCTCAGCCGAATCGCCGGGGACGGGGGCCCGCTCAGGACGTCCTCCCCGACGGTGCGGGCGACGGAACCGTCGCAACACGCTGCTCCCGGGCCGCCGCCCCTGCGGGGAAATCAGGCATTGAACACGGGGACGCCCGCCCGGAGGCCCGTCAGGGATGCGGGGCGGGGGTCCGTGCCCCGCCGGGCCCGGTCGGGGAACAGCGAACGGATCGTCTCCGCGAAGGGGCCGATCTCGAAGGGCATCCGGAAGAAGCGGTCCGGGCCGACCCGGAGGGCGATGTCCTCGTAGAGGCACTCGGCCGGGAACGCCGCCGTCGCGATGACGGGACCGCGATGGCGGCTCTTGAGGTGCCTCACCAGCATGAGGGCCTTCACGAAGCCGTCGGCCTCGAATTCGCGGCCCCACTGCCCGAAGATCAGGTTGTTGAGAAACAGCACGAAGAGGTCCACGGGCCGCTCGTCGGCCATCGCCAGGATCCGGTCGGCCTCCGGCGTGCCGTGGACGCGCAGCCGGTGATCGGGATCGAGTGCGCCGGCGACCGCCTCGGCGGCGATTTCGACGAACCCGTCGTTGAAATCGCCCACGATCACGCTGAAATCCCGGGGACCCGCCATCGCACCCTCCATACCGGCCGCTGCCGGCGCACTGGACCGGCCCCGCCCGAACCGCCGGCGGGGCCTACCAGGGTATCGCCCGGGGCCGTCCCAAACTTGAGCGATATTCCGTCGTCGGGCGCGGCCTCCGCGAAGGCAAAAAAAAACGAGCGGCCCGCAGGCCGCCTGTTTTCACTGTCACCCCCGTGGCCGGAAGGCTGTCAGGCCAGGTTGATCGTGTGGGTCTTCAGCAGGAATTCCTTGAACTGCTCCTTCGTTGTTTCCCTGACGTCGGAGAGCTTGACCAGGATGGCGTTGTTGTAGAAGGAGTACCCGTCTTCGATCTTCTCGGGGTTCTCGTCGTCGTCGATGAAGCGTTCCATGAACCGCAGCGCGAGTTTCCGGGCCTCTTTCTCGTCCTTGGCCTCGATGAGGTAGTGATGGTGGCGGATGTCCTCTTCCTCGCGCTCGGTGATCTTGATCCAGTAGTCGGGCATGCTCCCTCCCGGTCTTCGTGATGTCTTTCCGCAGGTTTTACCATTTCCCCGCCCCGCACGCAACGACTCTTTTCGCGGCGCCGGGTCGGACACGGGTCCGACCGGGCGGCCCTGTCGATGCGCATCGGTCAGGCCGGAGGCTCAGAAGCGGCCCCAGCGGCCGGGGCGCATGAAATCGGTGAGGCTTCTGAGGATGATGCTGTTGCAGTCGGCCGCCATCGCGCTGCAGTTGCGGATGATCTGAAACCAGCTTTCGTAAATCCCCTCGTAGATCGTCGAGACGTCCCCGAAGACCCGGTAGCCCCCCAAACCCGGCCGCGGGGCCTCCGCGCGCGGCGGGGCCTCCGGCTTCGGCGCCTTCGGCGGGGGCTGCGTCTTCGGCTTCCCCGACGGGGCGGCGGACCCCGGCTTCTTCGCGGAGGCGGCCTTCCGCGCCCCCGCCTTCTTTGCCGTGGGCCTGCGGGCGGCCTTGCCCCGGGTTCGGGTCGGTTCGCTGGGGTTCAGGGCGCTGAGCTTCTCCAGGATGTCGGTGCGGCTCCTTTTAGCCATGGATGATCTCCTGTGCCAGGGCAAGGAAGTCTTCGGCCCCCTTGCTCGACGGGCTGTACTCAAAGAGGTTCTGCTGGGCGATCTGGGCCTTCACGATCTCGACGTTCACGCGGATAACGGTCCGGAACAGCTTGTCGGGAAAGTGGCTCTTCAGGGTCTCGTAGGTCTGCTCCGATAGGCTGCTGCGGCGGTCGAACTTGCAGGCCAGGACCCCCAGCAGCTCGAGTGCGGGGTTGAGGCTGCGCTGGACGTATCCGATCTCCTCGAGCAGCTGCTTGAGCCCCAGTAGCGGGAAGAACCCAGAGTCGACGGGGATGAGCACCTCGCCCGCGGCCACCAGGGCGTTTTTCGTGAAGACGTTGAAGCTCGGCGGGCAGTCGAAGAGGATGAAGTCGTAGCGATCCTCGAGGGGCTGCAGGACGGTCTTGATCCGGTCGAAGGCCTGCCTGCGCAGCAGCTTCTCTTCCACGTCCTTCAGGGCATTGTTGGAGGGGATGATGTCGGTCCATCCCGTCTCGACGATGTAATCGGAGGCCTTGCCCTTCTCGAGGATGAGGTCCTTGAGCGTCGGCCCGTCGTTTTCGATGATCAGCCCCACGGCGGCCGAGGCGTTTCCCTGGCTGTCGAGATCGACGAGCAGCGCTCTCTTGCCGGCGGCCCGGAGGGCCGCGGCCAGGCAGACGGCCGTCGTGGTCTTGCCCACGCCGCCCTTCTGGTTCGTGATGGCGATCTTTCGGGCCATGTCCTCCCCCCGGGGCGGTTCGTTCGTTCCTCGGAATCCATAAACCAAATCGGCGCAAATGACAAGGGCGAAGGACGCATTCGGTGCGACACTCCCGCCCCGGTCCGGGGCGGGCCCGCGTCGCGACCGGCGGGCCCGGTCTCATTGACACACAGCCCCCCGTCCCCTATAGTCAATAAAAAGCGTGCAGGCGTACCCGCCCCGCTGTCCCGCAAGGACGACCTCGGGGCGGCCCGTCTGAAACCCTCAAGACCGTCCGCGGACCGGGATGAGCCCATCCCTTTCCGGCAAAGGGTCTGGAACGACCGCGGCTTCCATCTAAAAAAAAGGGAGGACGTGTTATGCCGATCTTCATGATGTTCGGGAAATACAACGCGGATGCCCTGAAAGGGGTATCCCCGGAACGGACCAAGAAGGCGGTCGAAATCATCGGGCAGCACGGCGGAAAGGTCATCTCCATGTACGCCGTCCTCGGTGAGCACGACCTGGTCTTCACCCTGCATTTCCCCACGGAGAAAGCCCTGGCGGCATCCGTCGCGCTGAACATGCTGACGGGTATCTCCTTTACCACGTCGCCGGTGATCGATGTCGGGCAGTTCGATCGCCTGATCGCCGAAATCAAGAACCTCTAGCCGCAACGGGAAGCTCCGGCGTGGACCGGTTGCGGGCCGGTCGGAAACGAGGGGCGGGGCGATCGAAACCCTCTGGCCGCAGCAGACACGCAAAAGGCCGCCCTCGCCGAGGGGCGGCCCTCTCGTTTTTCTTCCCGGTTCGGGGAAATCAGCGCGACGCGGCGGCGAAGCGCATGGGCGGCACCGAGGCAAGCCGGCCCGCCAGCTCGTCCCGGGAAGTCTTGTAGGCGGCAAGGAGCGCCTCGGGCACGGGCCCGCCTGGCGGGATCGCGACCTTGCGCGGGTTGACGGGCCGGTCGTTGAGGCGCATCTCGAAGTGCAGGTGCGGCCCCGTGGCAAGGCCCGTGGCGCCCACGTACCCGATAAGCTGCCCCTGGGCGACGGTCGCCCCTTTCCGGATCCCCTTCGCAAAACCCGAAAGGTGGCCGTAGCAGGTCTTGTAGCCGTTGGGGTGCCGCAGGACGACCAGCCTGCCGTAGCCGCCCTGCCAGCCCGCGGCGACAACCTGGCCTGCGGCCATGGCCGAGACGGGCGTCCCCTTGGGCGCGACGTAGTCCGTGCCGTTGTGGGCCCGGCGGATCTTGAGCACGGGGTGGAGCCTCGACTTCGAGAAGCCGGAGCTGATGCGCCGGAAGCTCAGCGGCGCTTTGAGAAAGGCCTTGCGCAGCGAGCGGCCCTCGGCGTCGTAGTAGTCGGCCTTGCCGTCGACCTCGAAGCGGTAGGCGCGGTAGGCAACGCCGTCGTTGACGAACTCGGCCGCCAGGATGGTCCCGTACTTGCGGAACTCGCCGTCGCGGTAGAACCCCTCGACGAGCAGGCGGAACGTGTCGCCCCTTCGCAGGGCCGTGGTGAAGTCGATGTCCCAGGCAAAGACGTCGGAGAGGCTGAGCGCCAGCAGCAGGTTCTGCTGCCCGCCGCCCATGGAGGCGATCAGGTTATCCTCGATGGCGCCCTCGAGGCAAAGCACCCTGCGTTCGTACTCGAGGTTGAGCTTCTCGGCCTGGTAGCCCGCCTCGGCGCGGGTGACGCGCACGAGCGCATCGTCGCTCACCCAGTAGACAAAGGCGTGAATCCGTCTCTCCGGGTCCACGTGGAACTCGTAGGGTTGACCGGGACGGAACTCCCGCATGCTGTGGACACCCGCCAGGGCCTCCTTGACGTGAAAGAGCTCCCGGGGGTCGAGGTCGTGGCGCTTGAAGATCTCGTAGAGCGACTGCCCCTTTTCGACGATGCCGCTGATGCGGAAAAGACTGCTCAGCTTCGCTTGTTCGGAGGATGCCGGGGGATTGGGGGCGGGAGAGGTGCCGAGGAAAAAAAAGACGGCGAGCAGGGAGACCCCCGCCAGGACGAGAAGGGCCGGGCCGAGAGCTTTTTTCGCCGATGTCACGAGAGGAAAACCCCGCTGCCCCGATTCGGCGCGGCCGGTGCGCGCCGGGCACAAAAAAGGCGCCTCTCGTCAATCCGTCTTGGCCACGATGTGGGAGTCGTGGCGTGCTGAGCCGGGATGGCGCCTGCCGTTTGCCGTACCCTAAACGAATCGCCTCGGGATTTCAAGCCATTTTCAAAAACGAAGGGGGCCGCCCGCATCCCGGGGGCGGCCCCGCCCCGATCAGAACGCGTAGACGAAGTTGAACCAGAACTTGTTGCCCTCGGGCTTGTTGCGCGCCTCGAACTCGGGCTG
>Ga0116141_10002173_pt1 | contig 16919 bp, 15 predicted proteins | sample AD_UKC097_MetaG_FD_89744 | JGI IMG/M metagenome (GOLD analysis project Ga0116141, IMG submission 89744) | Active sludge microbial communities of municipal wastewater-treating anaerobic digesters from USA - AD_UKC097_MetaG | ecosystem: Engineered > Bioreactor > Anaerobic > Digestate | place: USA...
AGTGAGATGAGCTCCCCGGCGATGGCGTCTTCGATGTCCCGTCCCAGATAGGCGATCTTATCGGAGAACCTTACGATGCACCCCTCATAGGTTGAGGGGAAAGAACTCCGGTCAACGATCTTCTCAAGGTTCTTCTCTTTCGGAGAGGGGGTCAGGGTCTTCTCGAAGGACTCCCCGTTGTGACAGAGAATCCCGTCTTTCACGGCCCAGGTCAGGTTTAAGCCCTCCCCGGAATTGGCCAGGTGCTCGGCGACCCGGTAGCTGTTGATCTCGTGGCGGAAGGGGAAAGAACCCTTGTTCAACCTCTCCAGTTCCCGCTCTCCGGAGTGGCCGAAGGGGGCGTGGCCGAGGTCGTGACCGAGGCCGATGGCAAAGGCCAGGTCCTCCACTAACTCCCATCCCGATCGGTTCAGGCCCTTGCAGATGGTTTCGGCGATGGTCGCCACATGGAGGACGTGCTCGATTCGAGTGCACACATGGTCGTTCTCAGGGGCGAAGAAGACTTGTGTCTTATGCTTGAGCCTGCGGAAGGGGAGGGAGTGGATGATCGCCGTCTGATCTCGGAAGTAGGGCCCCCGAATGTCCTCTTCCCGAGGTTTGCTCCTTTTCTGATAGACCGCTTCGCTGAGAGGGTTCTTCACCTTTCGCCTCCTTTAACGTCTCTGTCCGCAACCCTCTCCTCCCCTTCGATCCTTCTTTGGGCGGCACCGAAGTAGCGTTGATCGAGCTCCATCCCCGTGAAGCACCTTCCCAGGGAGAGAGCCGCCACGCCCGTACTCCCCACGCCCATGAAGGGATCAAGGACATGGTCGCCGGGATCCGTCGAAATCTCCACAAGGTGGCACAGGACCTTCAGGGGCTTCTGGGTAGGATGAAATGGATCTTTAACCCTCTCCTTCCCCATACAGAGAGGGCTCTCAATGAAGTTGTGCATCCTCTTCTGACCGAGGAAGTTCCACTTGTGCCCCCTGTTCCAGCAGCAGACCACGAGTTCACAGCTGTTGAGAAAACCCGCCCTCCTCACCTTCGGAACCGGGTTGATCTTGTGCCAGACCAGGAACTGAAAGGTATCGAAGAGAGGGTCCAGGAGCCGGTGCCACTCCCCCAAGAGGTTGTAGGATGTGAAGAGGAAGAGGTTTCCCGATGGTTTCAAGACCCTCCGGAAGGGTTCGACCCACTCTCTGGGGCGGAAGGGGCTTTTATCCCAGGAAGCCAGATCGTTGTTGATCTCCTTTCGCCATCCGAGCCGGATGTTCCCGGTAGAATAGGGGCTGAGGTTATAGGGGGGATCGGTGAGGAGAAGGTCCACGCTTCCATCCGGAACCTCCGCCAGAAGCTCCAGGCTGTCCCCGTGTTGGAGGGTATAGGCTCTCTCCATGGTTTTCTATTGTACCCCACCGGGAGAGGGAGGTCGATAGTGAACATCGATCCTCCCCTTCACACTCAAAGAATTCACCGGGTTCACGAGAAAACGTCGAATCAGAAAACGCCTTGACCCCTGGTTCTCTCTTTAGTATGCTTTTGCCAAAGAGAGGCGGGGAACCGGGGAACAATGGGAAAACCTTAAGGGGAGAGGATCTTCAGGAGCGGATGTGCAAATTTGACCGCCTGGAGAGTCCGGGGGGCTCAGCAGGGAAAAGACTCCCCCTGAGCCTCATCCCTATGGAGCAACCACAGACTTTCCCGGGGACTCGCCGCTGGAAAAGAGGGGGAGGAGGGAGAAGAATGGCCGTTGCTCTGCCGGAAAAACCTTTAGCCATGTTTCATGTCAAATTCTCTCCCCCTGGAGAGGTTCATTTCATCGAAGAATCCTGGAGGTGTCTGCGCCTCCCCCTCACGGAACCACTCTTAGTGGTGTAAGGAGGAAAAATGAACTTTTTTCAGAACCTTTTTCAAAAGAAAGCCTCTTCGTTGACGTCGGATGGGCGGGAACCACCGGAGAGGGAGTTCATAAGGGTTTCGGGAACAGATTGGGCGACCTACGCCGCGGAAATCAGCTCCCAAGGGATGTCGGGTGAGAACCGTCAGCCCCAGGTGTGTCTCTACCTCAACAGCTCTTCGTCGGCGGAGATGCTGGCGATGTACCGTCCCGAAGAGTGCGACCGGTTCCTCGACGAACCCCCAAGAGTCGTCGCGTTTCCCGACTCCACCGGAGCGGTCCACTTCTCGTTGAAGAACGGTGAGGGGATTCGAGACATTCTCTCCCTCCTCTTAGGCCAAAGCTACCCCGACACTCTCGTTGTCACAAACGGGGTTTGCATCGGGGCTCCCCAGGCCGATAAATCGTCCATCCTAGGATTTTTCGGCGTAGCTCAGGGGATGGACTTCGCCGGGGCACTCATATGGTAGGAGCCTAAGGAGGGCCTTAAGCGGGAAAACCCTCGGAGTTTCTCCCGCCCCAAGCCTTCCTTGCGTTCCCGAAGCTTTTCCTACCCGAAGCGGGTCGCACGGAAGGGGAAACCGGCGTTGGGAGCCGGCGCCTCCACCGCTTCCTACTTCTAGAGTCAAGGAGAGCCTTGCCGAAGTGGAGAGTTCACTCTTCCCCTGTTGCCGCTGTTCTTCCCAGAAAGGAGAGGCTTTGTTTCACATGACGGAGGAGACCATGACCATGATCGCCAGGATTATCAACTTTTTCAAAAAGAGAGAAGAGAACAAGGGCGAAAGGGAGGAGAGGGCCCAGGAGATCGCAGAGAGAACCGTTCCTAAGATTTCCGATCCTCTCTACCACTTCATCTGCAGCTCCAACAGGAGCCTGACCGTCGCCTTTCACAACCTCTTCACTGTCGGGGCACCCGTCTACGGGGGTTCGGCGGAGTGGTACAACGCCGAAAGGGGGAGACTCTCGGAACGTCGGAATCAGGCCGAAGCCCTCTCCATTCCCTTCGGGGGAACCCGTGCCTTTGGCCCAAAGGTTGAAGCCGTCTCCTCCGTCTCCGACGTCCTCTCGAACCTGAGCCTGGCGGCCCACGGAAGTGTCTACATCTCCGTCGTCCAGGTCGGGTCCAGAGGACAAGCTTGGGTTCAGGAAGTCTATACGACTCTTCTGGATGAAGCCGTTGCCCAGGGGATCCTTCCCTTTCCGATGTTCACGACACCCGACAAGAGGGCTGCCCTCTTCCTCATCGATTCCTTCGAGCTCCTCTCCCCTTCCTGAATGGGTGCCCTCTCTTCGCTCCCTCAACTCTCTTCAGGGTCGCAGGTTCCCCTTCGAAGAGGCCCTCAGATTTTCGGTTTGGGAGAGAAACGGCGAGTCCTTTAAGAGAGGGTAACGCTGAGGAGGGTGAAATCATCCTTCAACCTCTCCCCTTGGAAGTGGGAGTAGAGGTAGTCACGAATGGCCTCCACATCGTCCCCGAAGCGGAGGAAGAGATCTTTCAACCCTTCCAGGCCGATCTCACGGCCGTCAATCTCAAACTCCGAGACCCCATCGGTGAAGAGAAGAATCTTGTCCCCCCGACGGAAGGGAAGAGAACCCGCACTCCCGGAAAAGGTATCGAAGAGTCCCAGAAAGAAGCTCCCGTCGGCGAGTTCCCGTACCTCCGCACCGTCCCGGAGAAGGAGCGCAGAAGGGTGACCGGCGTTGAACCATCGGATCTCCCGCTCTTTCGGACGAACCTCAAGGAGGAAGAGGGTACAGTACATCTCCGTTCTCGTGATGGAGAGGAGCAAGGAGTTGATCCTCTCCATCATCTCCTCTAAGGGACCGTCGTAATCCTTCACCATGGCGCGGATCGTCGCCTGGGCCGAAGCCATAACCAAGGCCGCGGAGAGTCCCTTCCCCGAGACATCGCCTACGGAGATGAAGAGGGAGTTCGGTCCCTCCACGTAGTCGTAGAAGTCTCCTCCCACCTCGTAGGAAGAGGCGGAAAGGGGCTGAATCCGACAGTACTCGTTCTCCGGAAGCCTCTCAGGTAGCATTCGCCCTTGAATGGTCTGGGCGATCATCAGCTCCCGTTCCATCTTCTCCTTCTCCAGGTTGCTCCGGTAGAGGTCGATGTTGTCAACCATCAGGAGGGCCTGCTTGAGAACGGTGGAGAGAAACTCCGCATCCTCTTCGAGAAGATCCTCCCCGGAGATCTTCTTCCCGAGAAGGAGGCCTAGGCCATGGGTCGAAGAGGAGAAGTAGAAAAAGTCTTTGAAGCCCTCCTTGACCATCTCCTCGTCGGGTTCCAGAGAGCGGGAGGCCGTGGTGACTCCCTCGCTGAGTTTGACGATCCTCGAGGCCAGAGAATCCCTGTCAGAGGTCCCGGCGCCGCGGGCGTCCAAGATCTCCACTTCCCCGTTCCGCCGCCGGAAGATGATGATCTTCAGAATCCCGATCTGCCCCATGACGATGTTCCTCAGGAGCATGACGATCGTCTCGGGATGGAAGTTCAGAAAGGCCTCGGAGGTCAGATCGTAGAGCGAGTCCCTCTCCATGTTCTTGGAGAGAAGCTTCTTCTCGATTTTGCGAACCCTCTCCCCCAGGAGCTCGTTCTCCCTCTTCAGGTTGAGAATGTAGCCGATCGTCTCGGGAACCTCTTCCCGGTAAATCAAGCCGTCTACCTCTTCCGGTGGGCAGTGAAGAAGGCTTTTCAGGGTCTCAAGTGTTTTTTCATCAAATAGTAGTGCCATTCCTTCTCGTGTCCCAGGTGGAACTCATCCATGAACTTCTCTATCAGGTAGAGGCCGAACCCGCCTTTCTTTCGCTCTTTTTCGAGCTTCTCAATGTCCGGCGCCGCTCTTTTCCCCTCCAGCACAAAGGGTTTTCCTTGATGGGAGACCCTGACACAAAGCTCATCGCCCTTGAGATCGGCCTCGATCAGAATCACCCCCTCCTTCCTGCTCTCGTAGGAGTGTTTGATCACGTTGGCCAGCGCCTCTTCAACGGCAACGGCGATTTTTGTCGCTTCCTCTTCGACGAAGCCGCACCGGAGAGCGTAGCTCTTCAGAGCCGCCACGACGGGAGGAACGAAGAGAGTCTCCGACCCTATCCGAAGGCTGAGATCGGCCATGGTTTAAAAACTCAGCCTGGCCGTACCTAAATCTTTATGGAACTGAATGATCTTCGGAAACCCAGTGGTCTCAAAGATATCTTGAATCACCGGATCGTTGACACCGCAGATTCGGATATCCCCCCCCTGCTCTCTGGTCTCTTCGAGGTAGCCGATGATCACCCCGAGGCCGATGCTGGAGATGTAGTTGAGATGGCTCATCTCAAGGATGACCTTCTTTTTCCCTTCGGAGATATTCTTCTTCAGAGCCTCCTCAAACTCGGGAGCCGTCTGAACGTTGAGAGCCCCTTCGAGTCCGAAGATCACCATATCGCTGCCGAACTCCTCTTTGGAGAGGTGAAACAATCTCTTTTCTTTCATGTTTTTTCCAAGGTATTGAAGAAAAAGTTGATCTCACCGACCCCGTTCTCAACGGAATCGGATCCGTGGACGGCGTTTCGTTGAACCGTCGTCCCGTAGAGGCTTCTCAGGGTCCCTTCCGCAGCCGAGGCCGGGTCTGTGACGCCCATGACCCGACGCCAGTGGGCGACGCCGTCTTCCCTTTCCAAGGCGATGGCGACGACCGGTCCGGAGGTCATGAAGGCGACGAGGGATTCGTAGAAAGGTTTTCCCCGGTGAACACCGTAGAAGAGTCGAGCCTCTCCCTCCCTGAGGTGAACCATCTTCAGCCCCCTGACCCGGAACCCCTCCTCTTCGATACGGGAGAGAATCTTGCCGACAAAACCGGCCGCAACGGCATCGGGTTTCACAATGGCCAAAGTCTCTTCCATTCTTTTCTCCTCTCCCTTTATACCGATTTTCCCCCGCCAAGTCAACGAAGGAAAGGGAGCCCTGGAGAGTTTTCCCTCCCCTTTCCGGGTCGAAGGACCCCCAGGACGGGGGCGCATTTCCCTTCGACTCTTCCCAAGAGGGCTTAGGGGTTCTCCCTCCAGAGAGTTTTGGCTAAGAAGAGGGGGTTCTCTTCACCGGGCCGCGTAAAACGGTGAAGAAGCTCCTCTTCTCCGACCCGAGAGGTTTCCGCCAGGATTCGTTCGCCCCACTGCGCAGGTTGGCGAAACTCGGCGGTCAGATCGGCGATACGGTGCGCCTCCACCCACTCCTTCGGGAGGGCGTCGACCATTCTTTGAAGGAACCGAACGTTGTTGAGATGCCCGTTGATGTCCAACTCCGAGTAACGGACCGGAGATTCGTCCCTCCAAAGGATCTCTTCGGGACGGTCGAGCCGATTTTCAAACTCTTCCGCAAGAGCGCGGGGAGCATCCCAGGAGTGGTAGAGGGTCTTGAGTTCCTCCGACGGAGGAACCGGACGACCCCTTTCCAGGTCCAGGATGAACCAACCGGAAACGGCTCTGACGATGACCTCCCCCTGTTGGTCTCTCACCAGGAAGTCTCTGCCCACCATGACCCGACGAACGAAGGTCGGCCAGGTGACCACCGTCAGCTTCTCCTCCCCCTCAGGGTAACGTTCAACTTGGATTCTCATCCTCGAAAGGACCCACGTGATCCCTTGGGAACGGAAGAGGTCAACGCCTACGCCGAAGCTGGCGGCGTGGAAGGATGCCGCCTCTTGAAGGTAGTCACCGATGGAGAAGAGGAAGCTTTTCCCGTCGGGTGCCGTCTCCATGGCCCTGACTGTGAAGGCCATCTCCAGAGGTTTCACCTTTTCTATCACTTTTCCATCTCCACTCGACCCTCTCCGGGGACCACCTCCCCCATCAGGAAGAAGGGTTTCAGGGAACTATCGCTCTCCCAGAGAGAGAGCTCCCGCGGATCGATCAAGGCGACCATGCCGATCCCCATGTTAAAGGTGCGGTAGGCCTCATGGGAATCGAGCCCTCCCTCCCGAACCAGGAGGTTGAAGAGCTCGGGAACCGGCCAGGTGGTTCTGATCCTGACGTTCAAATCCTTCGGAAGAACCCTGGGGATGTTCTCGAAGACTCCTCCTCCGGTGATATGGGCCAAGGCGTGGAGCCTGTCGGCCTGGACGAGGGGGTAGAGCTGGTGGTAGTAGGAGCGGTGAACAGCCAGGAGCAATTCTCCCACGCTCTTCCCCGTACCGGGGAGAAGGGTCTCCACGGACCAGCCCAACTTCTCGAAGAGGATTTTCCTGGCCAGGGAGTAACCGTTGGTATGTAACCCCGTGGAAGGAAGACCAACCACCAGGTCTCCGGCCTTCACCCGGGAACCGTCGAGGATGTGGGGACCTTCGGCGGCTCCGGTGATAAAACCCGCCAAGTCGAAATCCTCTTCTCCGTAAAAGCCGGGCATCTCCGCGGTTTCACCGCCGAGAAGACGGCACCCGTTTTCCCCACAAGCTTTGGAAAGGCCCTTCACAACTGCTGCGAGGGTTTCGGCCTTCAGTTTCCCTGTGGCGAAATAGTCCATAAAGTAGAGGGGACGCGCGCCCTGAACGAGAATATCGTTGACACAATGGTTGACCAAGTCCTGCCCGACCGTGTCGTATATACCGGCCATGAGGGCGATCCGCAGTTTCGTCCCCACCCCGTCGGTGCTGGAGATCAAATAGGGGTCCTTCATCCCTTGCGGAAAGGGGAGCATTCCGCCGAAACGGCCGATCTCGCCGCCTCCCTGGTTGTTCTCCGCCAAAACGGCCTTGATCAGTTGAACCGCCCTGTTCCCTTCGTCGATATTCACGCCGGCGTCTTTGTAGGTTATGGGTGCCATCTCTTCCCTCCAAGGGATAGTATACAGGAAAAGGGCGGGGATGGGAAAACCGGCCAAGGGGAACCCTCCGGGGCGAGGGGCCCTTCGTCTGGAAGCGACGATCGTGAAAACCCCGATCGGTTCCTAAAACCCCTTAGGATTGACAGAAAGTACGGTTTATACTAGAAACATATTCATATCAAGTTTTCAAGGAGGGTTTCCCATGCGAAAAGTCCTTTGTACCGTTCCCCTTATCCTTGTTCTTCTGCTCGTCTCCTGCGGGAAAAAAGAGCCCGGGCCCGTCGGCTCCGTCGGCGAGAAAGTCTCTCAGGCCGTGACCGCCTCTTCAAGGGCCGAGAAGGGCGGCGACCCGTTGAAAGATTATAAAGTCCCCTACCTGAACGACGAGAAGATGGTCCATTTCCTCGATTCTTTGAAAGAATCCAAGAACCCCTTCGAGATTCTTTTCAAGGCCAACTCGATGAGCGGCCTCTCCCAGATCCGGAACGAGGTTGAAAAGTTCAACGACTATGCGAAAAAATATGGTTTCCAAGGCTATGAAGATTACATGGCCGTTTGGGGCCGAATCACCGTTGCGGAGATCGTTGTCGCCGCCGAGAAGATGAAAGAAGGGACCATCAAGATGCTCGAAGGCCTCAAGAAGAGCGCCGAAGAGGGGTTGAAACGTCCCAACCTCTCCTCCGAGGAGAGAAAGGATCTGGAGCAACAGATCGCCGAGAATACCAAGTCCATCGAAGAGATGAAGGACCCCGGCGAGCAGAGCATCAGCAAAGAGGACATGGCGGTCTACCTGAAGTACAAAGACCAGATCGAAGAGGCCGTCAAAAAATACAAGAAGTAAGAGACGCCGTCAAGGCTGTTCCAGGGAGGAGGCATCCTCTTCCCTCGGATCGAACCGATCCTGAGGGCGAAGAACCTTGGTTCTTCGCCCTCGGTTTCCTCACCTCCCCTTCCCCCTCTCCCCAAAAAAGAACCATCCCTCAGGTGGAACCCCTTCGAGAGGGTTCCCCTCTTTTTCCCCGGAGTGAAAGCAGAAGAACCTCTCCCACCCTCCGGAGAGGGAGGGATCATTCGAGAGATTTATAGGAGAGGGCCTCTTTCAACTCGAAGAAATCGCTCCCCTTCGGAACATTGCGGAGCTTTGTCAGGAGGCTTTCAGAATCGATCAGCTCCGAGAAGGGGACGGGAACGATCTGAAAGTTGTCGGAAACGGAGACCATATTGTTGAAGTTCTCCTGGCGGAAGAGCTTAAAGGCGCCGAAGCCCAACATGGCCCCCAGAACGACGTCGAAACTGATCGGCTGAGTGCACCGCGTTTCGTACCCGATCTGCTTGGCGACGATCTTCTTCTTCCTCCCCGTGCGCTGGTGATATGCCTCTTCACAGGCATCACGGATGATCCGACAGACCTCAGCGGTTCCCAGGATCACGTTCCCATGGCGATCCTTCTCGGTGGGGCGGTATTTCTCCGGAAGGCGGTCGGCGAGGCCCTCGGCAACACAGATAACGCCGTAGTACTTGTCCTGCTTTTCCCGGGTGATGATCACCTCGACGATCTTCCCGGCAAGTTTCTCAAGGTCCAGAATCTCCTCCTCGATATCCTCCAGGGAGACCATCATGACCGACTCTCCGGCGATTCCGGCCGCGTAGGTCAGCCACCCGGCCTTGCGTCCCATCAGCTCGACCACGAAGTAGGTGCTTGTGCTCTCCGCATCGGCCCGAAGGTTGAGCAAAGCCTCTTGAGCGGATTGGACACTGCTCCAGTAACCGAAGGTCCAGGGGATTCCGAAGTAGTCGTTGTCGATGGTCTTGGGAATGTGGATCACCGGCAGGCCCAGGAGGCTCAGGTAGTTCGCCGTCTTGAGGGTGTCATCGCCGCCGATAGTGACCAAGTACCCGATTCCCAGAGTCTCGAAGGCCTTAGGATGTTGTTCAACTTCTTCGTCTTCTCCGCGTCCTGAAGGTCTTCCCGGGTTCGGATGTTCTTCCCCGGGTTGGCCCGGGAGGTTTTCAGGTAGACCCCCCGTCGGTTGCGAACTCCGGAAATTTCCTGGGTCAGGGGTTCGTAGTGAACCCCTTCGACAAGGGAGTAACGGTTGCGGTAATCGAAGTTTTCCAGGTATTCAAAGCCGTAAAAAAACCCGTAGACCGGAATTCGCGCGTTCAAGAAGCTCAGCGTCGCCGAGGAAATCACGGCGTTGGCCGACGGGGCGGGTCCCCCGGAAAAGAGCATTCCAACCTTACTGCCCCCTTTGTACCCCTTCATGGTTCTGAGTATAGACGACCCCCCTCCATAATGTCAAGAAAATCTTCGACTTTGAGCCTACTAAGCTCCGGGAATCTCCCTCAGAAAACACCCTTCCCGGTTGTCAAGGAGATTGACGGAATGCCTGTTCCCGGTTTCCATCCTTCGAAAGGTCTCCCTCCCCCTCTAGGCTCTGATCCTCTTCGAAGAAGGAGTCAGCCTCCCGAGCCTCACGTCGAAGAGCCATCCCCCTTCTCCTTCGGTTGGTAGGTGAAGGGAGAGTCCCCCTATTTCCACTTCACGTAGTTGGGATAGGTTTCACAGAAAAGGTTCCACGACGGCCGGAGGCGGACCGTGATCCCCTGAACTCCGGCCCCTTGAAGCTGGACCCTCCCCCGATACTCCGCCACGTTGTCATCGTACATCTTGATGAAGTCCATGGGAGCCTTCGTCCACTCCCCCTCTGGACCCTTAGGGGAGTAGACGACTTCGAGATTCCAATCCTTTTCGCTCGCCTGGTCCAAGAAGACGTAGGCCTTGAGCTCCAGAGATTGTCCAGCACAGAGGTTGATCTCTCCGGACTCCAAGAAGAAATCCCGGATCGAGATCTTGGACCAGTAAAGCTCGATCTTCTTACGGTGTGCCTCCAACTCTTTGAGGAGCTTCCTCTCCTCCTGCTGAAGGAGCGTGGAGGCCTTGAGTTCCGGAAGATAGTACTGGTAGAAGTACTCCCTCAGTACCCGGTGCATGTTGAACCCTTTCCCGACGGTGCTGATGGAGTTCTTCATCATCTGAACCCACCCCTCCGGGACATCGCTCTCGTTCCGGTCGTAGTAGAGTTCGGTGATCTCCTGTTCCAGAAGATCGTAGACCTGGTTGGACTCCACCATCCTCTTCATGGTCTCGTTCTCGTAGATCTCACCGGCGGTGATCGCCCAACCGTTGCGGCCGTCGTACCCCTCGGGCCACCATCCGTCCAGAACGCTCAGGTTGAGAGCCCCGTTGATGGCGGCCTTCATCCCAGAGGTTCCGCTCGCTTCCATCGGCTTGAGGGGGTTGTTGAGCCAGATGTCGACGCCTTGCACAAGGTGCTTGGCAACGTTGATGTTATAATCTTCCACAAAGACCAGTCGGTTCTCCACATCGTAACGGCGGGCTACGTCGAGAATCTCCTTGATCAACTCCTTGCCAGCCTGGTCCGCCGGATGGGCCTTCCCGGCGAAGATGAACTGAACCGGGCGCTGGGGGTTGGTGAGAATCTTCACGAGTCTCTCGGGATCCTGGAGAATCAGGTTGGCCCTCTTGTAGGGGGCGAAACGACGGGCAAACCCAATGGTCAGGTCCCGGGGGTTGAGGAGGTTGCGGATCCGACCGATCTTCGGAAGGGTGGCGCCCTTCTTCTGAAGCTCCAACACTTTTCTGTCCCTGATAAAGGAGATCAGCTGTTCTTTCCTCCTTTGGTGGGCCGCCCAGACCTCGGCGTCCGGAGCCGAGTAGATCCGCTCCCAAACATCGCTTCCTTCCGCCCTGTGGAGGTAATCGGGGCCGATGTACCTGTCGAAGAGGTAGGTCATCTCCATGCTGAGCCAAGTCTGTACATGGACTCCGTTGGTGATGTAGCCGATGGGAACCTCCTGTTCCGGAAGGTTGGGGTAGACATCCCTCCACATCCTCCGGGAGACCTCCCCGTGAATCTTGGAGACACCGTTGATGAAGCGGGAGAAGTTCATGGCGAACTGTGGCAGCCAGAAAGCCGCGGGGTCTTGGTTACGCCCAAAGCTCAAGAACTCCTCCACGCTCAGGCCCATCTCCCGAATCTCCGGTTCCAGGTACTCCGCGATCATCGTCGCGGGAAAGTGTTCGTTCCCCTCGATCACCGGCGTGTGGGTCGTGAAAACGGTGGTGTGGGTGATCAGATTCCTGGCCTCTTCGAAGCCCATCTTCTTGAGAAGAATGAACTCCTTGAGGCGTTCGAAGATCAAGAAGGCCGAGTGGCCCTCGTTGAGGTGGTAAACCTTCGGGTCATACCCCAGGAACTTGAGGAGAATGACACCTCCCCTACCGAGGATAAGCTCCTGCTGAATCCGCATCTCTCGGTTGGCGTCGTAGAGCATATCCGTTATGACCCGCACCTCCGGAGGGTTCAGGGGGATATCCGTGTCCAGAAGGTAGAGGGGAACCTTCCCAACCTGAATCACCCAGGCCTTCACGTAGACCAGCTTCCTCTTGAGGGGAACCTGTATGTAGACGGGGTTGCCGTCTTTGTCTTTAAGCTCTCTGATGGCCTTTCGGTACCACTCGTTCTCCCGGTAGTCCTCTTCCTGGTAGCCGTTGAAGTTGATCCTCTGGTTGAAGTAGCCGTACTTGTAGAGTAGACCCACTCCCACGAGGGAGATTCCGATGTCCGAGGCGGCCTTCAGGTGGTCACCCGAGAGGATCCCCAGCCCGCCGGAGTAGATGGGAATCGATTCGTGGAGTCCATACTCCATGGAGAAATAGGCGATCGTATCCTGAGGGCGGAAAGGGATCTCTCCCACCTGAGGGGGATCCCCGGGCCCGGTCTCTCCAAAGGCTTCGGGAGGGGAGAAGGCCACCCCGTCCCTGTTGATATAGGTCCCCTCGAAGTCCATGTATTCGGAGTACTTGTTCCAAACCTTCTCAAGCTCGAAGGAGAAGCCCTTGTCTTGGGACAACCGTTCGAGTTTATCGGGCTTGACCTTTTGAAGCATCTCCGCCAGGTTGTGATCACTCTGGCTGTAAAGCAGTGTGTCGATCCGGCTGAAGAGCCTCTCCGCGTCCTTGTCCCAGTAACTCCAGAGGTTGAGGGCAAGGCTGGAGAGGTCTTTGAGTCGTTCCGGAATAGAAGGTTGAACAAAAAACTTTTTCATCTCCATAGATGGCTCCTCGGCTCAACGAAGCCGCTCTTCCAGATCGGCCAGGGCGTTGAGGTAGTGAAGGTAGGCCTGTTCCGGAGAGTCATAGGGGGAGAAGTACTTATGAACGTCTCCGTCCTGAAAGTATTTCGTGCACATGTAGTAGAAGTGGTCGGAAGTGGAGAGACGTCTGGCGGGTTCCAGGAGGTCCGACCTCCCTTTCTCCTTGATTTTGCCGAGAATGCCGTAGAAGCTGTCTGCGGCGTTCTTCTGCATGTCGTTTTCCAACCAAGCCGAGAGGTCCCTCTCCGTATCCGCCCAGGAGACCGGTTCCGGAAAAGAGAGCACTTCGGGTTCATAGTTGACATCATCGACCACATCCGATGGCCAACCGAAGCTCAAGAAGGGTCTCTTGAAGATCTCGCCGGGGAGCCGACGGAGGAAGTTGAAGATTCCCGAATCTTCCCACTGATGTTCCCCAAAGGTCTCGTAATCCATGAAGAGGTTGAGGAAGAGGTTCTTGTTCTCCTTCTCGATCAGAGGAAGTCGAGAGACCCACTCCACAAACTTCTCCACCGTTAGGGGGTATTCCACCCACCCCTTGTTGGAGAAGCGGAAGGCGATATCGTCGGCCAGGGAGTAGAACTTCAGAAGGAGAAAGAGCTTGTGGTTGTAGCTCTTGTAGGCGTAGAGGGGAGAACGCCAGCCGAGGATCCGTTCGACCCCTTCCGCCAAGACCGCCTTGAACCCCTCCTCCTCCCAGATCACGTCGCTCAGCTTGTCGTGGTAGATGAGCTCCGTATTTCGAAAGACCATCGGGGAGAAGCCGAACTCGCTCTCCATGAGCTTCCTGTGCATTCTGACCTGTTCGATGAACTCCTCCCTGCGGATATCGTCGTAATCCGGGCGGGCGAAGGAGAGGGAGTGGTAGTAGGTCTCGCCGAGAAACTCGACGCACCCGCTCTGGGCCAGCAGGCGGAAAGAATCGAGCACTTCCGGGGCGTAGAGGCGGAACTGCTCGATAGCCGTCCCGGTGATCGAGAAGGCCACCCGGAACTGCCCCTCGTACTTGTCGATCAGTTCCAAGAGGAGTTTGTTCGTGGGCAAGTAACACTTCTCGGCCACCTTCTTCATGACCTGGGAGTTCAGGTTTTCATCGAAGTAATCGGGGTCGGCGCCAATGTCCAAAACTCTGTAAGGCTTCAGGCGGAAGGGCTGATGAACCTGGAAATAGAAGACGATCTTCAGCATGATAATTCCTTATAAATCTTAATAATTTTTTCGACAGCTATGTCCCATTCAATCCTGTGGACCTCTTTCGCCCCCTCCCGAGCGATTCGCCGAACCTCTTCAGGATGGCTGATGAGCCGATCTATGGTCTCCACCATCTTATCGATATCCCAAAAGTCGATCTTGTAGGCGTTTTTCACCACCTCCGCCACACCGGCGTTCTTCGAGATGATCGCCAGGACTCCCCTGGCCATGGCCTCCAAAGGCGCGATCCCGAAGGGCTCGGAGATGGAGGGCATCACGAAGATGTCGGAGCTTCTGAGGATGAGCTGTACCTGCTTGTGGTTGAGGAAACCCGTGAAGAGGAACCGGTTCCGGAGCCTGTGGGAAGCGGATCTGTGGATCATCTTGTTCATCATGTCCCCTCCTCCGGCCATGATGAAGTGAACCTCCGGGTGCTTGTCGTGAATCCGGGAAGCCACCTCGAGGAAGTAGTCCGGTCCCTTCTGAAGGGTGATCCTCCCCAGGAAGAGGACAGTAGGGTCTTTGAAGAGGCGTCGAGGACGAACCTCCCGGTACTCCTTTGTGGCCTCGTAGGCGTTGTGGACCACCCTGAGCTTACCGGTATCGACGGAATACCTGGAGTGGACCATTTCGGCGGTATAGTTGGAAACCGCAATGACCCTGTCCGCGGCCTCCATCCCCGCCCATTCGATCCTGTGAATCCTCTCGTCCCCCCATCCTCCGGCACGGTCGAATTCGGTCGCATGGACGTGTAGCACCAGGGGCTTACCGCTCATCCTCTGGACCATCACAGCCGCGGGAACCGTCAACCAGTCGTGGGCGTGAACAACGTCGAAGTCCAGATCCTGGGCGATTCGAAAGGCCCGCATGGTCATCTCCCGGACCTTCTTGAAGATATTCTCCCCCTCCGAGAAGGTTAAGGTTCTCAAGATGTCCCGAAAACTTGAAACGCTCGTCTCACTCTCTTCGACGATCCTCTCCCAGACAGGAGAGCCTGTAAAGCCTGGCTCCAGGTAGCTTTCGGGCTGAGAGGAGATCCCCAGCGAGAGGAGCCGCTCGCTCACGCTCTTGTAGTGTTCGCTCTTGAACACCGCCTCCTTCTTCGAATCCAAAAAACGGACAGGCAAAAGGTCCACATCGCCCGGACGTCTGAGGGGGAAATAGACGTCTTGGGCGGAGGGAAGAACCAGAGAAACCTCCACCCCCTTCTTCAAGAGTCCCCTGGCTATGCCGTAACAGGCCGTCCCCAACCCCCCGCTGATGAAGGGGGGAAACTCCCAGGTCAACATCAAAATTTTCATCTTCTCGCCTTTCACAGTTTTTGAAGAATCTCTTCTATCTCCAGGAGGGCGAAGACGCTCCAGCCCTGAGCAGGAGCCCCTTTGGGGAAGTGGGGATCCTCACCGTCCCAGACCTCCGCCACCGAAGCGATGTGTCCCTTCAGAAAACCGTTGCGAAGCCTCCAGATCCATCCGGAGATCTCCCGCCTCAGCTCCACGGGGCTTTTCTTGCGGCGGTAGAGTTTCAAGTAGAGCTTGACGAAGGGAAGAAAAAGAAACGCCCAGACCGTTCCCTGATGGTAGGCCATGTCCCGTTGCTTCTCGTTCCCCAGGTACCTCTTCTTAAAGGCCGGATGGCGGAAAGAGAGGCTCCTCAGGCCGTAGGGGGTGAGAAGCTCTTCCTGAGCCTTACGGAAAACCTTCGCCATCTCCTCTTCCTCCAAGAAGTCAAAGGGGAGAGAGAGAGCGATGAGGGCGTTAGGGCGGAACTCGAAGATCGGAACATCCCTGTCGATCCTGTCCGCCAAGGTCTCCTCACCCATGAAGAGACGAAGGCTTCCATGAACCTTTTCAACCAGGTTACGCAGCTCCGAAAGGGTGAGGGCGTGGTTCTTCACCTTCAGCCTCTTCATCTTGATCTTCTCGGCACTCCAGAGAGTCGCCCTTAAGGCGTTGTACCAGAGAGCGTTGATCTCTATCGGCTTGCCCTGCCGCGGTGTCACCGGACGGCCGTAGATCTTCGCGTCCATCCACGTCAGGGCGTGGTCGCCCTCCCTGATCTCTACGAGCCCGTCCTCTCCGACAAAGAATTTCAGGGAGGGGTTAAAGAGGTAGGAGAAGACGACCTTGAGCGTCTCTTGGAAGAGCTCAACGTCCAGTGGGTTCCGCCGGTGGTACTCGTAAACCCTCAACACGAACCAGAGAGGGGCGTCCACCGTGTCGTAGTTGAGACCGGCTCCTCCCTCACCGAAGGTGTTGGTGAGAAGCCCCTCCTTGATCTCCCTCCCATATTTCAGAAGGATCCGCCTTATCATTGAGTCACCCTGCTCCACCAGGGAGAGCCCGCTCAGGCAGATCAGTGTATCCCTCCCCCAGGGACCGAACCAGGGGTAACCGGCAATGATGTCGTCTCCAACGACGAAATCCCGGGCGGCCATCTGGAGAATCTTCCGGTAATCCGCCAAAGAGTAGAGATCCTCGTCGTTGAGCAGACCGTCGAAGGGGTTCCGCTTCCCAGGATTCTTCCTAGGGTGGTCCTTGGGGAGGGGGAAGTCTTTGTAGAACTCCTCGCTCCGATCGGCCTCCTTCAGAGGCGTCTGCAGAGGCTCTCCCGAGACGATCAACCTCACGCTGGCCCCTTTGCAGAGAGGAACCCGCAGAGTCACAGGAGCCCAGAGGTCTTCTCCTCCATCGTAGCCCCGAGAGGCCTCCAAGGGGTAGTAAACGTTCCGGTAAACCACGTTCTCCTGAGTAAGTTCTCCCCTATCGGCGTAAACAAAGGCCTCGACACCGGTATCCTCTCTTTGAACACGACACGAACGTTCCTGGAGGTCGACAACCAGAGGAACCCTCTCCCAGATTCCCGAAG
>Ga0116141_10002175_pt1 | contig 16913 bp, 13 predicted proteins | sample AD_UKC097_MetaG_FD_89744 | JGI IMG/M metagenome (GOLD analysis project Ga0116141, IMG submission 89744) | Active sludge microbial communities of municipal wastewater-treating anaerobic digesters from USA - AD_UKC097_MetaG | ecosystem: Engineered > Bioreactor > Anaerobic > Digestate | place: USA...
CCGTGAAGGACAGCAACGGCCAGCCGCTAAACAAGGAAGATGGTATCCAGGTGTCGATCAATCCGGTAGGCAATACAGGTGGATTCACCACGCTGGACGATCCTTCGACCGAGTGCAAGCCGGAAGAGAATTACAAGGGCTGCGAATTCTACATCCGCATGGGACAGGCGCCGGTCGACGTGACGGCTGGCAAGGCGACGGTGTTCGTGCATTCGCTCAACGCCACCGGTCACACCACCCTGACCGTGACAACCGTGGATCCGGTTTCAGGCACCACGATCGCGGCAGCACAGGATTTCGAGATCGTCGCGACCTCGCCGCCGCTGCCCTCGCAGCTGGCTCTCGTGGGGCCGAGCAATGCGCTCTACGTCGAGCAGTCGGGCGGCAACAACAGCGGCCAGCTGCACGTCGAGGTTCTGGATCCGATCGGTCAGCCCGTACCCGATCCAGTGGCCGGTGCCACAGCTTTCAACAACTATCAGCTCGAAATCCTCGGCACCGGTTCGCCGATCAGCGCCAAGCTGCGCGGTACCGACGCCAGCGGTGCCACCGTCACCGGCACCAAGCTCAAGCTGCGCACAACGGCGGGTATCGGCGGCGCCACCTTCATTGGCGGCAGCGATGCAGCCTCGTACATCGTGCGGCTCTCTGCGGATCGCGCCGACAACAATGTCGACAACGGCATCAGCCATCCGGTCACGGTCGAGCGCTCGGTCGTCGTATCCGATGGTCGCCTCTACGACCTGGAAATCACCCAGCCGACCGTCAATGCGCTGACGATCAACCCGAGTGGAAACGGAATCGCGGTCACCACCCATGGTGACATCACGATACCGGTCAGCCCGGATGGCACCTACAGCGTTACCGTGGGCGTGATCGCCACCGATCGCATGGGCAATCCTGTCCTGCCAGGCACCGAAATCCGCTTTGGCCTAATCGACGAGCCGCAGGCGACGGGCATCGGTGACTACTACATCGCCGGCGGCGACGGCAATCCGGAAGAGGGCGGCAAGCTCTTCACCGCCGTGAACGGCGCTTTCACGACCGCGGGCGGTGGCGTGGGCCCCGGTGACACGCTGGTCATCTTCGGTGAGGAAGTCATCGGCAACCGAGAGATGGAAAGCGCGCGCACCGTCACTCAGGTCAACAGCGCTACGAGCCTGGGGGTCGACTACCGCTTCAATCTGAACGACACCACCGGCAACAACGTCGATTACGGCGGCATCCTGCCCTACGTCGTGGGTCGGGCGGCCGACGGCAACATCGTGGCTACGGCCCAGACGAACCTGATCGGCGTGGCGACGACCAAGCTCAATTTCCCGGTCAACTGGCTGGGCAAGCGCGCCATCATCTGGGCGCAGGGCGACCGCGCCATGGAACACGCCGGTGCGTCGCCGCGCAAGGTGACCGATGTCGAGTACGCCTTCTTCGCAGGTGTGGCTCCCGCCGAACTGGTGGTCAGCCCGAACGTGCTGCCGGCCAATTCGACCCACGAAGTCACGGTCTGCTTGCATGATGCTCTGGGCGCGCCTTTGGGCGGCATCCCGGTCGGCTTTGCCTTCCAGGAACTGATCGGCGTTGGCAAGGTGGATGGTGTGACGGGAAGCGGAACTGTGGCTGACCTCACGGCCTTTGGTTCGGGCTGCGCCACGGCTCAAGTGCAGACCAGCGGCATGCTGGAGGGCGATGGTGAACCCAAGCTGGTTTTCTCGGCAGCCGGGGCCACCGATGAGGTCACGTTCAGCTTCTCCCCGCTGATCCTGATGGCTCGTCCGAGCGCGATGATCAGCGGAGGCACGGTGTATCTGACCCTGCTTGACGCCAACGGAAACCCGCAGCCCGGCTTCCAGCTCCGCGGCAGCTGCGAGAGCAGCGGTGGGGCGACGATTGGTATCGCTTCGGGTCCAGGCATCACCAATTCTGCCGGCAAGACCACGGCGCTGATCGATGCGATCGACCTGAACCAGATCGGTGGCGCAGGAAGCGGCAAGTGCACCTTCGAAACCGCGGACGGCTCTGCGCAGGCAGTGGTCACGCTGCAGGGTCGCGACCTGTGCACCTTGGGCACCAGCCCGCCGATCCCGGGTTGCCCGGAGGATGAGGTCGACCAGGCAACGTTGACGGTGGAAATTGCGGTTCTGGCGGGTGCGCCGTCCGGTTCCTACACGGTAACCACGGCGCCGGGTGGTGGTGCCTGCACCAACACGACCAGCGGTAGTGCATTGACTGTTACCTGCACGATCGACTTCGACGAAGGTACGCCAGTGGTGCTCAATACCACGGGTCCGGCAGGCGCGGTCTTCAATGGCTGGGCTGGCACTTGCGCCCCAAGCGTTCCGCAACAAGCTACCGTCCAGATGGATGGAGCCCGAAGCTGTCGGGCCACTTGGGGTCCCTGAGAGCAGGCTGCATGCAACAGGACAGTGGGATGGGCAACCATCCCACTGTTTTTTTTGCCCAGTGATTTTTTAGGAATGAGTGGCGGATGGGCACGGATTGCGGCACTCTGGGCGTGCCGCACCGGAGTGGGGCAGAAGGGAGTCAGCCATGTCGCGACGTGTTCTTCAGGCGGGTGAGGTGCTCTTTCACGAGCGCGACTCCGGCGACGTGGCCTACTTGATCGAACGCGGTGCCATTCGCGTATCGCTGAGCGGGGGCGATAGCGCGGTCATCCTGGCCGACCTCGGACCGGGGGATCTCGTCGGGGAAATGGCCCTGATCGACAGCGCTCCGCGCACTGCTACTGCCGTGGCACTCGAAGAATCGGTGCTGCTTGTGATCGACCGGGACCATCTGGCCGAGCGCATTGCCCATACCGACCCCATCGTCCGCGCGCTGCTTGGCGGTCAGATCAAGCGCTACCGCGCTGCGCTGTCCACGCTGCAGGGCGGCGCGGTGCCGCAGGGCAGCCTTGGAGCCGACGACGCGCTGGCCGTGGCGAAAATCCGGCTGGAGTCCCAGCTGCGCGAAGCACTAGACGGCGGGCACCTGCAGATGCATCTGCAGCCATTGCTGGAGATCGCCAACGGGCGGATCGCCGGCTATGAGGCCCTGATCCGCTGGCATCATCCGGAACGTGGCGCCGTTTCTCCGCTGGAGTTCATCACGCTGGCGGAGGAAACCTCACTGATCGTGCCGGTGGGACAGTTCGTGCTGGATCAGGCCGTTGCGGCGCTGGTGACCATGCGCTCGCGCGACGCCGGGATGCTTCCTTTCATTTCGATCAACGTCGCCTCGCGCCAGCTCGCCGAGGCAGGCCTGATCGATTCCCTGCTGGATCGTCTGAAGCAGGCCTCGCTGGCGCCGAGCCTGGTGAAGCTCGAAATCACCGAGAGCCAGATGCTCGACTATCCGCAGGCGAAAGAAGTCCTGGAAGCCTGCCGCGCCGCCGGCATCCGCGTGGCATTGGATGACTTCGGCACCGGGTTCTCCAACCTCAGCCACCTGAGCGCGCTGGCCTTCGATACGGTGAAGATCGACCAGGCCTTCCTGCGTGACATCGAGGCCTCGCCCAAGGCCGCATCCATGCTGGATGCCATCGTCGGGCTGGTCCGCGCGACCGGAGCCGATGCGCTGGCCGAGGGGGTGGAAACCGCGCAGCAGCTGCAGGCGCTGCGTGAGCTTGGCGTGCGCTATGCACAGGGATATCTGATCGGCAAGCCGCTGCCGGTTGGCGAGGCGCTGGACCGCACGGCCGCAGGTTGACTGCGAAGCGCCGACCGCGAGCCGCGGCTCCCCGTTGCCCACTAGAATTCGAACCTTTCCGGCGCGCGCGTGTCCAATCCGGGCACGCCGGTCCCCACTCTCCGGCAATGGATGCCAGCATGGATCAAACTTCCGACCGCGCGGATGCTACCGCGCTGCAGACCCGTTTCGCGCAGCTGCGTGAACACCTCGCTTCCCGCATCGTGGGGCAGCCCACGCTCGTCGAACGGCTCCTGATCGCGCTGCTGGCCGATGGGCACCTTCTGGTCGAAGGCGCACCGGGACTGGCCAAGACCACCGCGATCAAGGAATTGGCCGCGCGCATCGAGGCCGACTTCCACCGCATCCAGTTCACCCCGGATCTCCTGCCCTCCGATCTCACCGGAACCGACGTCTACCGGCCACGGGAAGGGCGTTTCGAGTTCCAGCACGGGCCGATTTTCCACAACCTCCTGCTGGCCGACGAAATCAACCGCGCGCCGGCCAAGGTGCAGTCGGCCCTGCTGGAGGCCATGGGCGAGCGCCAGATCACGGTGGGGCGCACGACCTATCCGCTGCCGGAGCTGTTCCTGGTAATGGCCACGCAGAATCCGATCGAGCAGGAAGGCACCTACGCACTGCCCGAAGCCCAGCTCGACCGATTCCTCATGCACGTTCGCATCGGTTATCCCGAGGCGGATGCCGAGCGGCGCATCCTGGCGCTGGCACGAGAACAGGCGCGTGCAGGAACCGGCCCGCGCGCGACCCAGCCTGTGGCCGCGCGAATCGCCGCCGGCGACATCCTCGCCGCGCGCCAGTCGGTGCTGGACGTGCACGTTTCGCCCGAGGTGGAGCGCTACGTGATCGAACTGGTGCTGGCTTCGCGCGACGCGCGACCGTACGACGAAGCGCTGGCGCGACGCATCGCGTTCGGCGCCAGCCCGCGCGGAACCATCGCGCTGGACCGCTGCGCGCGCGCCCACGCGTGGCTTGCCGGACGCGACTACGTCGCCCCGCAGGACGTCCACGCCGTGGCCCACGACGTGCTGCGCCACCGCGTCCTGCTTTCCTTCGAGGCCGAAGCCGACGGGACCGGCACGGATGCGGTCATCGATCGCCTGCTCGACTGCGTTCCCGTGCCCTGAAATCCGTTGCCGCATGGACCCGATGCAAGCCGCGATCCCCGGAGTGCGCTTCGACCTGCGCGAGCTGGTCGCGCTGCGCGCGCGCGTGCCGGCGCTGGCCAAGCTGGCGCAGCGTCGCAGCGCCGATCTTCTCTCCGGCGTGCACCAGTCGCCTTTCCGCGGGCGCGGCATGGAGTACGCCGAATCGCGCCCGTACGCGCCGGGCGATGACGCGCGCCACATCGACTGGCGCGTCACCGCGCGCAGCGGACGCACCCACACCAAACTGTTCCAGCCTGAACGCGAACGGATCACCGCGATCGTGTACGACCGCAGCCCGGCGATGGCCTTCGGCACCCGCGGCTGTTTCAAGGCCGTGCAGGCCGGACGGCTGGCGGCGCTGATGCTGTGGCTGTCGATGCAGCAGGGCCATCGCCTGTCGGCGGCGGCGAGCGGCAGCGGTGCGGACCTGCTCGCACCCACCGCCGGGCGCCGCGGCGCGCTGCGCGCGCTCGATGCGCTGGTGCGCTGGCAGCCGCAGCGCGGTGGACAGTCGGATGCGGGCGCGGGCGAGTCGCTGGCGCGCGCCGTGGATGCGCTGCGGCGCATCCTGCGGCCCGGAAGCCAGGTGCTCCTGCTTGCGGATGCGCGCAGCATCGATGCCGCCAGCACGGCGGCGATGGCGCGTCTGCGCAGCCACCACGACCTGGCCGCCTGCCTGATCGAGGATGCGATCGAATGCGCCCCGATGCCGGCCGGTGATTACCGCATCGGCAACGGCCGCCAGCTCGGAACCCTGCACCTGGATTCCGCGCAGGCGCGCCAGCGCTGGCAGACGCATTTCTCGATGCGGCGCGATGCGGCGATCGAAGGCTTGCAGCGCGCCGGCGTGCGCGTGGCGCGGGTGGCGACCGATGCCGATCCGGTCGATGCGCTGGGCAGCCTTCTGCGCGGCGGTGCGAGCATTCTGCGCGGCGAAGGCAAAGTCGCATGAATCCTTCCGGTCCGGCCCTGCGCGATATCCACCTGCCCGATGCGCCGGGCTTCTGGCCGCCGGCACCGGGCTGGTGGGCGCTGGCGCTGCTGGCGATGATCTGCGGTTTCTTCCTGCTGCGCGGCTTGCTGCGGCTGCGCAGGAAGCGTGCCTGGCGCCGAGTTCTCGCCGCCGAGCTGGCCGCGATCGATGCGCGTCATCCGCTGCCCGCGGAGGCAGCCGCGCACGCGGCCTCGCTTTCGGTGCTGCTGCGGCGCCTTGCCGTGCAGCGCGATGCCGCTGCCGCCGGTTTGATGGACGAATCCTGGCTGCGCTTTCTCGATGGAGATGATCCGGCGCGGCCCTTTTCCCAGGGCGCAGGCCGCATCCTGCTCAATGCGCCCTATCGGCGCCGGGTCGATGCGCAGGATGCCGCGGCGCTGCGCGAGCTGGTGCAGCGCAGCCTGACGCGCTGGGCGCAGGTGCGTCGTGTTTGAGTTTGCCTGGCCCTGGGCGCTGGTCACCGCGCTGCTGCCGCTGCTGGTGCGACTTTTGCCGCGCGGCCGCGAAGCGCGCGGCGTGGCGCTGTGGGTGCCGTTCTATGCGGAACTGGTGACGCTGGCCGGAGAACGGCGTGCCGCCGCGCTGCCCGTGCGGCTGTGGCTGCCGGCGCTGGCCTATCTGGCGCTGTGCGTGGCCGCGATGCGGCCGCAATGGGTGGAAGAGCCCGTCGCGCCGCCGCGCACCGGGCGCGACCTCATGCTGGCGGTCGACGTTTCGGGCAGCATGGCGGCCGAGGACATGCGGGTCGGCGGGCGCGGCGTCGATCGCCTCACCGCGGTCAAGGTGGTGCTGGACGACTTCATCGAGCGCCGCGCCGGCGACCGGCTCGGCCTGATCCTGTTCGGCCAGCAGGCCTACCAGGTGACGCCGCTCACCTTCGACAGGGAGAGCGTGCGCCACCAGCTCGACACCAGCGCCGTGGGGCTGGCCGGGCGCGAGACGGCGATCGGCGATGCGCTCGGGCTGGCGGTCAAGCGCCTGCGCGATCGCCCGGCCCAGCAGCGCGTGGTGATCCTCTTGACCGACGGCGCCAACAACGCCGGCGTGCTGCAGCCCGCGCAGGCCGCCGAACTGGCAGCGGCCAACCAGGTGCGCGTCTACACCGTGGCCTTCGGTGCCGACGTGCAGCGCGGTCCGTTCGGGATGATGCTGCCGGCCGCCGACATGGACGAAGGCACCCTGCGCGCCATCGCCGAACAGACCGGAGGGCGCTTTTTCCGCGCGCGCGACACCGCCGAGCTGGCCGGGATCTATGCCGAGATGGACCGGCTCGAACAGACCGAACTGTCTTCCGAGCCGGTGCGCCCGCGCCGCGAGCTCTACCCCTGGCCGGCCGCTGCCGCGCTGGTGCTGGCGATGGCGTCGCTGCTCGCGGCGGCGCGCGGCGCGCGCAGGAGCGCTGCGGCATGAGCGTCTGGATTTCCGACTTCCACTTCCTGCGCCCGCTGTGGCTGCTCGCCCTGGCACTGGGGCCGCTCGCGCTGTGGCAATGGCGCGCGCTGTCGCACCGCAGCGATCCGTGGCGGCGCATCTGCGATCCTGCGCTGCTGGAGCACCTCGGGCAGGCACCGGCGGGCGCGCGCGGCACCGCCATGCCCTGGCTTGCGGGCGCGGCCTTCGTCCTGCTGGTACTGGCGCTGTCCGGTCCGTCCTTCCGGCAGCAGGCGCAGGCCGCGCTGCGCCTCGATGCGCCGCTGATCGTGGCGGTGGACCTGTCCGAAAGGATGCGCGCCAGCGACCTCAAGCCCGATCGGATGTCGCGCCTGCGCTTCAAGCTCGCCGACCTGCTGTCGCGCCGCGGCGAAGGCCAGACCGCGCTGATCGGCTATGCCGGGGACGCCTTTGTCGTGGCCCCGCTCACCGACGATGCCGCCTCGCTTTCCGACCTGGCCGCGGCGCTCTCGCCCGACGTGATGCCGGTGGCGGGCCAGCGCGCCGATCGCGCCATCGCGCTGGCGCAAAAGCTCCTGCGCGATGCCGGCGAAACGCGCGGCGACCTGCTGCTGATGACCGATCGGGTGGACGGCAGCGCGGGGAACGCCGCGCGCCGCGCGCACGAGGCCGGCCTGCGGGTTTCGGTCCTGGGGGTGGGCACGGCGCAGGGCGCGCCGGTGCCGCGCGCGCGCGGCGGCTTCCTGCAGGACGAGGCCGGCGCGATCCTGCTGCCGAAGCTGGAAACCGCCGCACTGGAACAGCTTGCGCGGCTGGGCGGCGGGCGCTATGCCGAGATGGGCGTGGACGATGCCGATCTGCGCCGCCTCGGTGTCCTGAAGGCTCCCGGCGACGCCGGGCTGCACATGGAAGAAGGCGAGCGGAACCTGCGCATCTGGCGCGACGAGGGACCGTGGCTGCTGCTGGCGCTGCTGCCGCTGGCGGCGCTGGCGTTCCGGCGCGGCTGGCTGGCGGTGCTGGTGCTGTCTGTGATGCTGCCGTCCGCGCCGGCACAGGCGTTTGACTGGGAATCGCTGTGGAAGCGCCCGGACCAGCGCGCCTGGGAGGCGCTGCAGCAGGGCGATGCGCAGGCCGCGCGGGAGCTCGCGCGCGATCCTGCGATCGGTGGGGCGGCGGCCTACCGCGCCGAAGACTATCCTGCCGCGATCGACGCCTTCGCCCACTCGGGAGATGCCGTCGGCAGCTACAACCTCGGCAACGCATTGGCCCGCGCCGCGCGCTATCAGGTAGCCCTCGACGCCTATGATCGCGCGCTCGCGCAGCAGCCGGATTTCCCCGATGCCGCCGCCAACCGCAAGGCGGTCGAGGACTGGCTGCGCCAGCAGCAGGAGCAGGGCGATTCGTCCGGAAAGCAGTCCTCCTCCGATTCGCAGCAGGGCGAAGGCCAGCGATCCGAAGGTGATGAATCGCAGTCCGGAAAACCGGACGAGGAGAACCGCGATTCCGCGCAGTCCGGGCAGGAAAGCAAGTCGTCAGGCGATCCGTCGCAGGATTCTTCCGGTGCGCAGGATTCCCGCGACGAAGAGGGCGAGCGCCAGCGCGCTTCCGGGGACAAGCAGGGCGACAAGGCGCCGTCGGAAGAAGAAAAATCCCGCGCGCAGGCCGACGAGGACGCCCAGCGCTACGCGCAGGAGATGCAGCAGGCGCTGGAAAATCCCGCCGCCGGAGAGCAGGCCGAGGAAAAGGGTTCCGTCCCCGCACCGCTTTCGGTCGAGGAAAGCGAGCAGCTGCAGAAGATGGAGCACCTTCTGCAGCGCGTCCCCGATGATCCCGGCGGCCTGCTGCGCCGCAAGTTCCAGCTCGAGCTTCAGCGCCGCCAGCGCGAAGGAGAAAACCGATGACCCGTCTTGCGCTGTGCGCTGCGCGAATGCCGCATCTGCTCGCGGCGGTGCTGCTGCTGACCGCATCGCTCTGGCTGCCCGCAGCGCGCGCCGAAGTCCGCGCCTGGCTCGATCGCAGCGCGATCGGCATGGGCGAAACCGTGACCCTCAACATCGAGAGCGATGACCGCCAGGAGCCGGACTTCTCCGTGCTCGAACCCGATTTCCGCATCGCCAGCCGCTCGACCAACACCCAGGTGCAGATCGTCAACGGCGCGATGGCGCGCACCAACCTGTGGGCGGTGGCGCTGGAGCCGCTGCGCGAGGGGGTGATCGAGCTGCCGCCGATTCCGGTCGGTGGCGACCGCACCGCGCCGCTGCAGCTCACCGTGCGTCCGATGGCGCGTGGTTCGGCAGCCAACGGCGATGAGGTTTTCATGGAGGTGGAGGTCGACAGCCCCGCGCCCTACGTGCAGCAGCAGGTGGGCCTGACGCTGCGGCTCTTCTACGCCGTGGCGCTGCTGGACGGCAATCTCGACGAACCGGCGGGCGAGGGCCTGCAGGTGCGGCGCGTGGGCCAGGACGCGCAGTATTCGCGCCGCGTCGGCGGGCGCGCCTACAACGTGGTCGAGCGCCACTACGTGCTCACGCCCGAGCGCAGCGGCCCGCTGACGGTCGGGTCGGTGACGTTCCGCGGGCGGCTTGCGAGTGGTGCCTCGCCGGGCTCGTTCTTCAGTCAGGGAACGCCGGTCGTCACCGGCAGCGATCCGGTTGCGATGGACGTGCGTCCGGCGCCGGCGGATGCATCCTCGCCGTGGCTTCCGGCGCGCGCGCTGCGTTTCACCGACACCTCTTCCAGCCTGCCGGCGCAGGCGCGGGTGGGCGATGCGCTGGAGCTGAGCCTGCGCGTGGAGGCCGAAGGGCTTTCCGCGGAGCAGTTGCCCGAACTTGTGCTGCCGCCGATCGAGGGCGCCGAGATCTATCCGGATCAGGAAACGCGCGAAACGCGCGAATCGGGCACGGGACTGGTGGGCGTGCGCAGCCGCAAGTTCGCCATCGTGCCCCTGCGCGAAGGCCGGATCGAACTGCCCGAGCGCAGCCTGACCTGGTGGAACACCGGCGATGACCGGCGCCAGCGCAGCGCGCTTCCGGCCCTGTCCATCGAGGTGCTGCCGGCACCGGCGTCGAGTGCCGCCGCGCGGCCTGCGCCGGCGACCGCCGTACCGGAGGCGGCAGCGGGCGATGCGTTTTCCGCGCCCTGGGCCGCGCAGGCGCGGCTCTGGCAACTGACCACCCTGATCTTTGCCACGGCCTGGATCGGAACCGTGCTGCTGTGGCTGCTGAACGCGCGGCGTCGGGCGCGTGCGGCCGGCCCGGGCGCGCCGGTGACGCCTGCGGCCAGCTCGTGGCGGCCGGAACTGGCCCACGCGCTGGCGCGCGCGGATCTTGCCGCCGCGCGCCGCGCCCTGCTGCGCATCGCGCCCGGAACGCGGGATCTGGAGTCGCTGGCCCATGCGCTGGCCGCAGCATCGCAGCGCGAGGCGGTGCGGGCGCTCGATCGCGCCCTGTATCGCGGCGATGCGGCCGAGGGCCTGATCGAACAGCTGCGCGCGGCATTCGCGCGCAAGCCCGTCCTCGCGAGCGAGGCTGCGCACGCCGCGCCCGATGGGCAGGCGCTGCCGCCGCTGTATCCGCCGCGCTGACCTTCCCGCGCGGGCCGATCCAGGGAAAACGGCTGGTGTACCATCGACGGCTTTCGGGTCAGAAGCCGTCGCATGTCTCGCACGAAGATTCCGCTCCACACCCAGATGGCGATCGGCTTTGCCGCGGGCCTGATCGGCGGCCTGGTCGTCCATTTCTTCGCCGCCGATGCAAGGTGGCTGGAGCTGTTCACCACCTATGTCACCCAGCCGGTCGGGCAGGTGTTCCTGCGCCTGCTGTTCATGCTGGTGATCCCGCTGCTGTTCTCCGCGCTGGTGATGGGCGTGGCGGAGATGGGCGATATCCGCTCGCTCGGCCGGGTGGGCTGGAAGACGCTGGCCTACACCGTCGTGGTGTCCTCGATCGCGGTGGCGCTGGGCATGTTCATGGTCAACGTGTTCCATCCCGGCGGCGGGGTGGATCCGGCGATGGCGCAGCGGTTGCTGGAAGAGGGCGCCGGGCGCGTGCAGGGCATCGTGGATGGCGCGAGGACCAGTGCCGGCGGCATGCAGCTGCTGGTGCAGATCGTGCCGGACAACGTGTTCCGGGCCGCGGCCTCGAACGACATACTCGCGGTGATGTTCTTCGCTCTGATGTTCGGCATCGGCCTGGTGCTGACCCACACTCCCGGCGCGACACAGGTCAAGAGTGTGGTCGAGGGCCTGTTCGACATCTCGATGACCCTGATCAACCTGGTCATCCGCTTCGCGCCCTGGGCGGTGGCCTGTCTGGTCTTCAACCTGGCCGCGCTGTTCGGATGGGACCTGCTCATCCGCCTGGGCGCCTACGTCGCGGTCGTGGTGGGCGCGCTTGCGATCCACCAGTTCGTGGTGTTCTCGCTGGTGCTGAAAGTGGCCGGCGGCATGTCGCCGCGCTTCTTCTTCCGCGGCATCCAGGAGGCCATGGTGATGGCCTTCTCCACCGCTTCGAGCAATGCCACCCTGCCCACCGCGCTCAAGGTGGCCGAGGAAGGGCTGAAGCTGCCGCGCAAGGTGTCGCGCTTCGTGCTGACCATCGGAGCCACCGCCAACCAGAACGGCACCGCGCTGTTCGAAGGCGTCACCGTGCTGTTCCTCGCGCAGTTCTTCGGCGTGGACCTGAGCCTCACCCAGCAGTTCGTGGTGATGCTGGTGTGCATCCTCGGCGGCATCGGCACGGCCGGCGTTCCGGCCGGTTCCTTGCCGGTGATCGCGATGATCTGCGGCATGGTCGGGGTGCCGCCGGAGGGCATCGGCATCATCCTGGGCGTGGACCGCTTCCTCGACATGTGCCGCACCACGCTCAATGTCAGCGGCGATCTGGTCGCCGCGGTGGTGGTGTCGCGCGGGGAGAAGGACGACGACGCTGCCGCACTGCCCGCACAGGTGTGATGCCATGAGCCTCGTCCGCATTGCAATTTCCGCCTGCCTGCTGGTTCTGACCCTCGGTGCCTGCCAGAGCGCCTACTACGGCGCGCTGGAGACCGTCGGCATCGAAAAGCGCGAGGTGCTGGTGGATCGCGTCGCCACCGCGCGCAAGGCACAGGCGCAGGCGCAGGAAGCCTACGTGGATGCGCTCGACGCCTTCCGCGCCGTGGTCGCCTTCGACGGCGGCGATCTGGAGCGCACCTACAACCGCCTCAGGGGCAAGGCCGAAGGCGCACGCGAACAGGCCAGCGCCCTGGGCGGCCGCATCGACGCGGTGGAATCGGTGGCGAATGCGCTGTTCAAGGAATGGGAAGCCGAACTTGCGCAGTACCGCGACGCCAGCCTGCGCGCACGTTCGCGCGAGCAGCTGGCGCAGACCAAGGCCCGCAGCGCCCAGGTGCTGGCCGCGATGCGTCGCGCCCAGGCCAGCTTCGAGCCGGCGCTGGCACGGCTGGAAGACCAGGTGCTGTTCCTCAAGCACAATCTCAATGCCAGCGCGATAGGCTCCATCAGGGACGAACTGCCGCGCGTGCAGGCCGATGCCGATCGCCTGAAGCGCGACATCGAAGCCGCCGTGGCCGAGGCGGACAGGTTTCTTGCGGAGTTCGGCAAGTAGGGAGGAGCCCGCGCAACGCGCAGGCTCCATCACCTCACTGCCAGCTTTCCTTGCTGGCCGCCACGAGCGCGCTCCAGTCGTCGGGCGGGTTGCCCCGACCAAACATCTTCTCGAACACGGCATACGGATCGGATTTGCTGCCGCTGGCGCGTAGCGTATCCGCATCGTTGACCCAGGCGTACACGATCACGCGCGCCCTTGCGTCATAGCGGTAAAACAAACGGAAGCGACGGCCAATTTTCGCCCGTCGCCAATGGCGATGGGCAGGTCCAAGCGTATTGCCCTGGCGGAACTCCTCGCGCGAGGGATCGCCGGGAACGACCTTCATGATCAGATGGCTCAATGCCTGGAACAGCTTGACGTTGGCATTGGCCTCGAAACCCTGCGGATCGCTGGCTTGCGCACGCTCGGCAGCGTCTTGCAGCCTGCGCAGTTGCCCGACGACGGCCTCATGGAACAACAACGTCCAGCCGTTGCGCTGGATCGCGGAAGTCACAACGCAACGTCGCCGACGATGTCCTCGATCAGATCGACCGCGCCGTTCGCACGGGCGATCAGCGCATGCGCCAGATCGCCCGGCAGTGCGTTGACGTTGCGGCCTGCGCGGATATCCGCTTCCAGCAGATCCAGAAACGCTCCGATGGCCGGATCCTCGTGTTCGGCATCCGCGCGCGTGACGATCACATCGCCACCCCGCAACGAAAAAAGAATCTTGCCGCCGGTATCCACGCCCAAGGCCTGGCGGATGGGTTTGGGAAGCGTGAGCTGGCCTTTGGAAGTCAGCGTGGCGGTTTCGTGGATGGTGCGCATGGGTGGGATTCCGAACTCGGCAGTCCAACGGTAAGGATAATTCCTTACGCAGTCAACTCCTGAAAAGCCCATGCAACGGGTCGAGCCCAAGCGACAGCCAACCCGAAGTCCGTCGCTGCGGCGGGATGGAAAACGCCGACAACGAAGTGCTGTTGCGCAGGTTGCAAACGTCATGCAGCGCGACATCTCCATGCCACGATGGGACAATGCGCCCTTCCCCGCACTTCAAGCCCACGCCATGACGACGCCCAGCCGCCGCGATCTTGCCAACGCCATCCGTTTCCTCGCCGCCGATGCGGTACAGGCCGCCAACAGCGGCCATCCCGGCATGCCGATGGGCATGGCCGACATGGCGCAGGTGCTGTGGGGCGATTTCCTGAGCCACAACCCGTCCAATCCGAAGTGGGTGAATCGGGACCGTTTCGTGCTGTCCAACGGCCACGGCTCGATGCTGCTGTACGCGCTCTTGCACCTCACCGGTTACGACCTTCCGCTGGAAGAAATCAGGCGATTCCGCCAGCTCCACAGCAGGACCGCTGGACACCCCGAAGCGCACGCCACTCCGGGCGTGGAAACCACCACCGGGCCGCTCGGACAGGGGCTGGCGAATGCGGTCGGTTTCGCGCTGGCGGAAAAGCTGCTGGCGCAGCGCTACAACCGCGAAGGCCACAGCATTGTCGACCACCACACCTGGGTATTCCTCGGAGATGGCTGCCTGATGGAAGGCATCTCGCACGAGGCCTGTTCGCTGGCCGGAACGCTCGGCCTGGGCAAGCTGATCGCGCTGTATGACGACAACAACATTTCCATCGACGGCGAGGTGCACGGCTGGTTCACCGACAACACCCCGCAGCGCTTCGAGGCCTACGGCTGGCAGGTGATCCGCAATGTCGATGGCCACGACCCGGACGAAATCGCCCAGGCGATCCGTACCGCCAAGGCCGAAACCGCGCGGCCGACCCTGATCTGCTGCAAGACCACGATCGGCTTCGGTTCGCCCAACAAGGCCGGCAAGGAGTCCTCGCACGGCGCGCCGCTGGGCAAGGACGAGCTGGCGGCCACCCGCCAGGCGCTGGGCTGGCCGCACCCGGCCTTCGAGATTCCGGGCGAGATCTATGCCGGCTGGGACGCGCGCGCCGCCGGCGCCGCGCGCGAGGCGGACTGGACCGCGCGCTTTGCCCGCTACGCCGCCGCGTTCCCCGAACAGGCCGCCGAGTTCTCGCGCCGCATGCGCGGCGAACTGCCGGCCGATTTCCTGGCCCATGCCGATGCGTACATCGCGCGCCTGCAGGCCGAAGGCCCGGTCGTGGCCTCGCGCAAGGCATCGCAGATGGCGATCGAGGCCTTCGCGCCGCGCTTGCCCGAGCTGATCGGCGGCTCCGCCGACCTCGCCGGCTCCAACCTCACCCTGTGGAAGGGCAGCAAGAGCGCGGCGGGCAGCGCTCCGGACGCCAACTACGTCTATTACGGCGTGCGCGAATTCGGCATGAGCGCGATTGCCAACGGCCTGGCGCTGCACGGCGGCTTCATTCCCTACGACGCCACCTTCCTGGTGTTCTCCGACTACTCGCGCAACGCCCTGCGCATGAGCGCGCTGATACCGACGCGCGCCATCCACGTCTTCACCCACGATTCGATCGGACTGGGCGAGGACGGCCCGACCCACCAGCCGGTGGAGCACCTGGCGAGCCTGCGCTGCATTCCCGGCAACTCGGTGTGGCGGCCCTGCGATGCGGTGGAAAGCGCGGTGGCATGGAAGGCGGCGATCGAACGCGCCGATGGCCCCAGCGTGCTGGTCTTCAGCCGCCAGAACCTGCCGCACCAGCACCGTAGCGCCGAGCAGGTGGCCGACATCGCGCGCGGCGGCTATGTCCTTTCCGACCCGGCGGACGGCCGTTTCGACGTGATCCTGATCGGCACCGGCTCGGAAGTGGAGCTGGCGATGGAGGCCGCGCGCCAGCTCGATGCGCAGGGCGTGAAGGCGCGCGTGGTGTCCATGCCCAACACCAGCGTGTTCGACGCCCAGCCGCTGGAGTGGCGCGAAGGCGTGCTGCCGTCCTGGTGCCGCAAGCGCGTGGCGGTCGAGGCCGGCGTCACCGGCTTCTGGCGCCAGTACGTGGGCCTGGACGGTGCCGTGATCGGCATCGATTCCTTCGGTGCCTCGGCCCCGGCCGACGCGCTGTACCAGCACTTCGGCATCACCGCCGGGCGCGTGGCGGAAGCTGCCAAGGCGCTGTAACTCCCTCAGCCGGCGAATCCGCCGGCGTCGAGGAAGGCCTGCTCTTCGGGCGTGGTGTCGCGCCCGAAGGCAGCGTTGCGGTGCGGGAAGCGCCCGAAACGCTCGATCACCTCGAAGTGGATCTGGGCGTAGTGGTCGAAGGGCTCGCCCAGCGGCGCGCAGCGCGCCACCGCGATGCGCTGGTCGTCGAGGTTTTCGCTGTGCTCGAAGGGCAGGTAGAAAAACAGCCGCAGCGCGGGTTCGACCTCGCGGTCGAAGCCGCGCTCCAGCGCGTCGCGAGCAAGCCGCAGCGCCAGCGCGTCGGTGGCGAACATGTGGGCCGTGCCGCGGAAGCAATTGCGCGGGAACTGGTCGAGCAGCACCATCAGCGCCAGCGCGCCTTCGGCGCTGTCCATCCAGTGATCCAGCTCGCGCCGCGCGGCGGCCAGATGGGCGTCGAGGCAGCGCGCGCGGAAAAGGTCGTCGAACGCAACGGAGCGGGCGAACCAGCGATCCGGGCCGGCCCCGCGCCAGAACCCGAGGACTTCGGCAGCCGTGGAAAGAGTGTTCATTCGATGCCTGCTCCGATGGAATCGGACAGGGTAGCCGATGCGGGAGCGCCGGTTTTTGTTGCGATGCGTCATTGTGCGCGATATGGTCCGCGCTGGAGCCGCAAAGCCTCCGAAACTGCCCGCGGAATGCCCGAAATGCCGCGCGCGGCTCCGCTAGCCTGAACGTGTACGCTCCCCTTCCATCCTCCGGTTGCCCCATGTCTCATTCCCGCACCATCGCCACCCGCCAGCGTTTGTCCCAGGTCCGCTATGAAATCCGCGGGGAACTGGCGCGGCGAGCGCGTGACATGGAGGCGCAGGGACGCAAGCTGATCAAGCTCAACATCGGCAATCCCGGCGCCTTCGGCTTCCGCGCGCCCGAACATCTGCAGCAGGCCATCGCCGAGCACATCGCCGAGAGCGATGCCTATTGCCACCAGCAGGGCCTGCCGGAGCTGCGCGAGGTGATCGCGGCGCGCCACGCGGCGCGCGGCG
>Ga0116141_10002178_pt1 | contig 16895 bp, 11 predicted proteins | sample AD_UKC097_MetaG_FD_89744 | JGI IMG/M metagenome (GOLD analysis project Ga0116141, IMG submission 89744) | Active sludge microbial communities of municipal wastewater-treating anaerobic digesters from USA - AD_UKC097_MetaG | ecosystem: Engineered > Bioreactor > Anaerobic > Digestate | place: USA...
GACGGGCTTTCCATCTCCCATCGGTCATTGGGTATATCCTGCGACCCGAGCCCTCGGCTCCGTGAATTCTTCAACGGACTGCTAGGCGCGAGCCGGGCCGCCCGGACTCCTGCATATAGAAACCTACGGCGAAGACTCGCCCTGTTGTCTGTGACCATCCGGAAGGAGAGGCAGATCGTGGCCTGCCATTGCGCTCCTGCGATGCACGCAGAAGGCTCGGTCTGTGAGTCCTGGTCTCTGGAGATACCTGATTGAGTGGACAAGACAATAAGAACTCGAACAGGCCCATGGATTTGCAGAAGGGTCTGGATCTTATGGCCTTGGGCAGCCATCAGATGCGTGCCCCGGTGGTGGCGGCTCGGAGTCTGATGCAGACGGTGCTGGGCGGGTATGCCGGCTCCCTCACGGAGCGCCAACGGGACCTCTTGAACAAGGCGCATCAGCGATGCGGTCAGGCCGAGCAGGCCATTCATCGGCTGCTGGCCATCACTCGTCTCTAACGCGGTCATAATGAAACGTCCACTTTGGAAGAGCTTGCCACCCTGAGCTGGCGAGTCATCGAACAGTATGCGGGGCAAGCTCATGATCGCGGGATTGGCCTGGTGGTCCGCATTTCGGACGGCAAGGGGGATGTCCGAGTGGGAGGGGCCCTGTTCACCGAGATGGTGCAAGCCCGTCTCGACAACGCCTTCAAATACACCCCGGATTACGGCTCCATCCGGTTCTCTCTGAGCAGCGACAGGATGAAGCTCACACTGATGGTTGCCGACTCCGGCGTTGGCCTTCCGGAGGAGATGCGAGAAAAGGTGTTTGAGCCCTTCATGCGAACAGGCCGGGGCAAGGAACTCCTCGCGTCCAGGGACAGGGCTCGGCTTGGCCCTTGTCCGGGCCATTGTCACCGCTGCCGGAGGCGATGTCTATGCCGCCAAGGCTGATCTGGGCGGCGCTGAGATCGGGATATCCATTCCGGTAGCGGAACTTCAACCATAGAAGATGCTGGAGTAAAGCGAATGAGTAGACCGTTACGCGTTGTGATTGTCGGCGGAGTTGCCGCCGGTCCCAAGGTTGCCTCGAAGATCATCCGGCTGTGCCAGGATGCCGAGGTAACCATTGTGGAGAAAGGTAAGCTCCTGTCGTATGCAGGCTGTGGTTTGCCCTACTATGTCTCCGGCGTGGTCAAGGATCAGAAGGAATTGATGTGCACCCCGGTTGGAACCGTGCATGATCCCGTCTTCTTCCAGAACGTGAAGAATGTCAAGATCCTCAATGAAAACGGAGGCCACGGAAATCGATCGTGCGAGTAGACGCCTGAAGATCCGCGACGTGCTACACGGAAAGGAATCATGGCTGACCTATGACAAGCTGGTTCTGGCAACGGAGGCGAGACCGGTCGTTCCGCCCATTCCCGGCACGGATCTGGACAATGTGTTCACCCTTCAGGGAGTCCACGATGCAGAGGGCATCCGGGCCGCCCTGGTCCAAGACAAGGCGCGGGATGCTGTCATTGTCGGCGGCTTGATCGGCGTAGAGATCACGGAAGTCTTGGCACAACGTGGTTGTCGTGTGACGATCGTGGAGATGATGCCACAGATCTTGCGTATTCTGGACTCCGATATGGTTCGTCTGGTGGAGCAACATATGGAGTCCCACGGCGTTCGGGTGTTGACCGACACCAGGCTCGAGAAGATCGAGGGGGAGAAATCGGTCACGGCGGTGCAGACCAGCGCCGGCCGGATTGCGGCGGATCTGGTGGTTCTGGCGATTGGCGTTCGTCCGAATGTGACGTTGGCGGAGGCCGCGGGGTTGGAACTTGGGGCCACGGGCGCGATCAAGGTCAACGAGAGTATGCAAACCAGCGATCCGAGCATCTATGCCGCAGGTGACTGTGTCGAATGCAGGGACCTCATGACCGGCAAACCCTGTTTTGTGCCTCTGGCGACTCGCCTCCGAAGACCAATTGCCATGCGTCCTATCCGAGTATCTCCAGCACTATCATCATGAGAGAATTCACCAAGGTCTCAACGGGATCATCGAGCCGCAGCACGAACAAAACCAGGGCAAGATCATTTGCATCGAGCGTCTGGGCGGGCTGCTGAAATCCTATCACCGCAGAGCGACGTGACACGCCCCAGCAATACTGTCCTGACGGGGACAATACGCGCCCGGGTGTGATCTCCGTGTCAACAAGTAGCTTGTCCGAGTGCTGTTCGATGCCAGTTGCTCCTGCCATGCCCCCTGTTGCTTCACTCTGGACCAGGATTCGATTCCCAGTGACCAGGGAGAACCCACGCTACACACAGATGGATTCGTGTACCCTACGGGAGCAATGCAGATGATCAACTGTCGTTTTGGGATGCTGCGGGCCCCAACGTGGCAGCCGAAGATGCCTTCGGCGGCAATGGGTCTTGTTGCAGCCAGGCCAGATTGAAGGCGTAGTACTGCTTCGAACTAATCAGGTGAATGACATTGTCAGGACTCTGATGGATGGACATATAGCCTTTTGGCTCGGCCGATACATCGCTCATGGTGAACATGCCGGTGTTTCCGCCGCCATCGACGGACCGGACTGGACCGCCCGGAGTAATCAATCGACGGATGCTCCACGTCTGGCCCTCATCATAGCTGAGGGCAGCGAACAAGCCGGAGCCGATAAATGTGCCGCCTGCATAGTCGCGGAATTCCATGGTCGCAGCAAACGACGCCAAGAAGATCGGGCCTTCGTTCAACCGCGTCAATACCAGCCGCTGCCCTCCGCCGATGGGTGGGAACGGACTGGCATGGTACGTCCATGTTTGGCCCATGTCAATCGAAACACTCATGGGCATCCGCCCGTCGATCGCATCGGCTCGCCCGAAGGCCATCAGGCGCCCATCCTTGAGCTGAACGACGCCGGCATGGATGCCCGCAATCCATGCACCCGTTGCCCCTTCTGCGAATCTCGGCGGTTCTCGCCCCTCTCCGGGGTCGCTCCAGGTCTTGCCACCGTCCTTGCTGATCAGGATTGCCGAACCACCGCTGCCGCCAGTCACGGCATCGCACGGCACGATGATATAGCCTTCCTCCGTCCGGAATACGGACTCGATGGGCATGTGGCGGAGACCGTGTTCAGGCATGATCAATCTCGCTCTGGACCACGTCACACCGTTGTCGGCGCTGGTTCGCATCACAGTGGCCAGGGCTCCCCACGTGCCGGCGGCGCCCAGGCCGTTGAAGTGGTAAAGGGCCCCGTCGTCGTGCAGATAGAGGGCCGGGGCATGGTCGTTCCGGTCCGGAGAGTCCCAAAACAGATCGGCCTCATCCCATTCGGTTTCTCCCCGACGCAGCCGGCTGGCAGCAATGCCCAACTCCCGGCCAGGCTCGTTGCGACACGTGTACCAGATCACCAGCATGTCACCGTTGGGGCAGGCCACAAGGGCAGGACAATGATTGTGACTGGAGTAGAGCGGCCCATCGGAGCCGGGGGGAATCCTCACGTACGGGAGCGGACCGTGGAAGAAGGGGCTCTCGGAATCGGGTCCTTGGGACCAGTCGGCATTGCGCTGGCGCACCTCCCGGGCCCAGCGCCGCGGCGGCTCCGACAGCGACGGCTCGGTTTGTGGCATTTCTCCGCAAGCGACGCGAAAACCGATGAGCCAACTCTTGTCCTGGGGCAGGGTTCCCGACCGGTTCGCCGAACGCAGATACTCCGGCGTAGTGGAGTGACTGCCTCCCCGCGTGACGCGAAAGTCGCCTTTGAGTCGCCCTACAGGGTCGCTACACTCTCCCATTTCGTATGGGCCATACCAATCCAGACACCATTCTTCCACATTGCCGTGCATATCCACAATCCCCCACGGATTCGGAGGAGTCCTGCCAACGTGCAACGGCACAACCGTGCCATCATCCCGCCGCGAGGGGAACCAACTGTTCTCCACATTCTTGTGATACGCCTCCGGCAGTTCGTTGCCGGTCGAATAGGCGGTGGTGGTACCCGCGCGGCAGGCGTACTCCCACTCGGCCTCCGTCGGCAGACGATAGAGCCGGTTTTCCTTTCGGCTCAGCCAGTTGCAGAAGGCAACGGCATCCTCCCAGGAAATGAACACAACCGCTTCGTCATCATCTTTGGAGTACCCCAGCTTGCCGCGCAATCGCCGGTGCTCGAGATCGAACTGTTCGTACTGGGCATTTGTCAACTCGGTCGCGCCAAGATAGAACGGCTGGGAGATTGTGACCTCACGCACCGGACGTTCGTCCCAGGCGCCGTCTTCACTACCCATCCGGAATCGCCCGGCCTCAACGCGGAGCATTCTGATCCCCAACGAATTGACGAAGGTCCCTCCGTCAGGTATCTCTGTACTCCAGAGTGCCGAAGCGGTCTCTACGACCACGACCAGTGCTGTCAACCTATGCATGGCTGGTTCTCCAATCTCAGCCTCTTCAAGAATCCTACTATTGTTGAGACAGCCTTCGGCGAGGTCTGCCTTGGGGACGATCACCGCTCTTGGGCGTTCCAGGGCCGGCCGTAGCCATCGGTGCGCTGCCAGACGCTCTCCTTCTCAGGTGAGACCAACGCCCGGTACCGGTGCGGGCGACGATAGGCATTGCCCCATATGCTCTTGGCACGCCTGGCGCGCAGCTTCTCCACGTCGAACGCGGCCATGAAGATCCCTTCCGCCTTGCCGGCTAGAACCACACAGTCGCCCGAAGCACTGTGGGCAATGGAGCGACCATTCTGGCAAGGCTGCGGATAATTGGCCATCGCGACGTGCACAATGTTCTCGACCGCCCTGATTTTGAACTGTTCGAGGCGGAATTCATCGAGGTTGCAGCAGTTCGGCGTCAAGATCAGTTCCGCCCCTTTCAACATCAGGATGCGGGAGCTCTCCGGCTGCTCTCGATCAAAGCAAATCATGGCCCCAACCTGTACGACACCCAGCCGGGTCCGCAATGGTCCCACGTAGAAATCCTCACCCGGTGTCATCGAGGTTTCCAACGGCTTGAAGTCACTGGTGTGCACTTTGGCATAGGTGAAGACCTCTGCGCCGAAGCGGTCGAAAAGCGTGACGGCGTTACGCGGCATCGGTTCCCACGCCTGCTCGTACGTCACGGCAATCGCCATGTCCAGCTCCTTCGCCAAGTGGGCAAAACGCTGGATCGATTCGTGCTCGCATGCGCGCCTTCGGGACGTTGAGACCTGGGAATGCCGCACAGTTCACCATTCCGGATCTGCCAGCAGATCGCGACGTTTTCATCCGTCGTGGAGCTTTGCCATTGGTCAAGAGACCGGCCATCGAAAAGCAACAGCCAGTCTCCTGACGTGTTGTTTTCAGTCCTTAGAGCGTCGGTCTGTCGGCAAGCAAGGCCGCTGAGTAAGAGGATCGCAAGGATGAGAAGGCGCTTGCTTCGTGACATGTTATCATCTCCTGTAGTCAGCTTGGAGCATCCTCCCTGAATCGACCTTCCAATAGAGCCGAACTCAAGGCCATGCCGTCCAGCGTGTAGTGCCACGTTTTCATCCAGATAGGCTTGTATCCGGGACAATCGTGACTGTCAACCTCCAAGCAACCACATGTCTGAGACTGAAGATGCCTGTCCGGACTCCCGGCTGAAGGTATGGGGTAAGCTCTCGCTTTTGAATGCAGACACTGTCTACCTGCCTGCTCATAGAAGCCTCGGTGGTCGGCGTGAAGGCGCGTGTCGCGGCAGATGCATACTTGCCCTGCGTTGGCAGCGGATCGCGGGTGGACGCTTCGGCCGGAGTTTCTGGCGGGTCGATTCGGCACTGTGCTTCTGCGTCTCCGGGTTCTGCCTGCATGTGGCGATCCTCTGCTGATCCGTACGCAGATGTGTGCAGTTGCGTGCCACCTCCGCCGTCGTCTCATCGGCCGGATGGTACAAGTCAAGGACCATAGTCGAGCCTTGCTCAAATCCCAGGGTCTGCGAAAACCGCTCCATCGGGGCAGTTGGTGAAAGGCAGCCAATCGCCTCTGGATGACCACCGTGTCGGAGAAGGCCTGGTCCGCCGGCCACCTGTGGCGGATGAAGCTGGCCCATCTGCTGGAGGAACTGCAGCTCTTGGAAACACAGCTCAACCATGTGACCGCGCAAGAGGGAATCACAAGTTGGCGGGAAACAGAGAAGGACCCTTGCCCGAAAAGCCTGAGCGATATACATCACGGCACGGAGAATGGGGCCTTCTGACTGCAAGCGGTCGAGTATGCCGTCCGGTGTGACGAGCATGAATGGGAGTGCAGGTCAGTCAACCTGGTGAGATTCCCGCCGGAGCAAGCGGACACCGTCCCGGCATCGTGGATACGGAAGCCTGGCCACAGTCCCATCGCCGCTTGACAGGCACACCTGTGCCCCGAGCCCTTCACGGTTCGGGCTTGTCCGGGTTAGGGCAGTCGCACCGGGAAATCTCTCTCCACATGCACCGCCACTGGGCCAAGCAGACCTGCAGGCAGCAACGGCGCACTGCGGCTCACCGTGGGTGCCAGAAGGAAGGTTCCGCGCTGTTCCGCCGGCAATGCGGCATCGGCGACCAACCGGTTGTTCCACACGTTCACAACCTCGATCTCGAGCGTATTCGTGCCGCTCCGCACGGCGTCTGTGATATCGAGGCGCCAGGGAGCAAGCCAGAGCGAGCCGATATCGCGGCCATTGACGCGAACACTCGCCATATCCTTCACGGCGCCAAGATCGAGCGCGATCCGCAATTCGCGATCCCGGGTCCATGATTCCGGCAAGTCGAATGTCTTGTGGTACACGGCCTTGCCGGAGTAGTGTTTGATCCCGTCGTCGGGATGCTGTGTCCAGCTTTCGAGCCTCTCAAAGACGGCTCGCTCCGGCGCGCCCCATCCCGGCTGGAAACGGACATCCCACGAGCCCGTGATTGTCAGGGCATCCGGCAGTTCAACCACATGCATCTCGCGGCTGCTTCCATCGGCAAATGTCAGTTCATACTCGCCGGCCGAACTGGCCTCGGCAAACCACTCCTGACCTCGACGCGTGAGCCAAATCCCCGGACCGGTGGCCGAGCGGTCGGGACGCGGCATCGTCCGCGCCAGGGCGGCCACCTCGCCTTCATCCAAAACACGAGTGAATCGAGCAAACGTGCCCGCCTGGCCACGGAACAGAGCGGAACCGCCCGACCGCGCCCCGCAATGGACGATGTGCTCACTCTTGAGGCCCGTCCGAGCAAGCTTACCGTTGAGGTACAGACTCGGCCGGCCGTCACGATACACCACGGTGATGTGCGTCCAGCCTGCCAACTCCGCGGTGTGGACCAAAGTGGGAGCAAAATAGTCCGCTCCGTGCTCAAAGACACAGACGCCGTTGCATCCGACCGCCAGACCGCTGCCAGCATGGCCACTGCCGCCGAACCCGTCGCCATGCGGCGCGGGCACAAGGTCATTACGTTTTTCACTCATCCCGACGATGCCCCGCGTGGTCTCCCGCACCAGGGTCGTATCGTCGTCGGGCTTCACCCACGCCGCAAACGTGAAGTTGTTCGGACTGTCGCCATCGGAACCGCGAGGCATGCGTGTGACCTTGGTGCCAAGCAGTTCCTCGCCGTCACGACGGACAGAGACGATGCGCTGCGACTTCGGTGCGGCCTTCTCACGGAACACGACAAACACCGAGCCATTCGGCCCCAGGGACAGCGGCAATCGCACCACGCCGTCGAAAGCGTCGTACACGGCAGGTCGTTCGATCCGTCCGGAGTGCGGCCACCACAATTCCGGAGCCTTGTCCCCCGCACGGAAAGCCGCTGTAGTTGTGAGCGGCGCCGCCTGTGGATTCGCGACGAAGTAGACGTCAACGTCTCCACTGCGCCGGTGCGTGAACCGCAACGCGCCGCGACTCTCAAAGTCCGGCTCCGAACCGAGGGATGCGAAGACATCCTCCAGACTCTGGCCCCATACGATTCGGCCCTTGCCGACGGTCCGTTCGCCCGGCTGCTGCGTGTTCTCATTGCCCCAAATCTCGGCCGCCAGTCCTCGGACCTGCTCATCGCATTGGGGGAAACTCTCCATACTGGGCGAGCGTGACGGCCGGCGTCCCAGGACGACCGCCCCCGCCTTGACAAGGTCCCGGATCTTCCGCAGCACTCCAGGACGCATCGTGGGCAGGTCCGGCAACACGAGCACCCTGTATTGCGTTCCGTGCGGCAAGGTGAGGATACCATCTTGGACTGTGAGCATCTGCTCGATAACTTCGGCATTGATATAGTCGAAGTCGCGTCCCGGCGGCAGTTGGGGCTCGCGAACGCCCGTCATCTTCGGCGCATCCTCGCCGATGAAGTAGGCCACATCTGCCACCCGGGAGCCCTGTTGTAGCAGCCAGCACGAACGACGCAGGCAGTCGATCCATTCCTTGCTCTGTTCAAACCAGGTATTGTGCCGGTTGAACTCCGTGCCGAACCAGGCATTGACGCCGGGCACCTTGTCGTCCCACGGCTGATGGATACAGACGTGCAACACGAAATGATTGACGCCCTCGCAGAAGGACCAGTCGCCGCGGGCCTTGAGGGTGCCAGGAGCGTTCTGAAAGGCCGGTCCGCCCGTGAACGCCTCGGCCGAGACGAGTGCCTTGCCGTACGTGTTCGCACACGAGGAGGCGGCGCGGCACTCGATGGAGCCGAGATCGCCCGTCACCCAGTACTCGCCGCCGATGCGATCCGATTCCGCGCCATACTTCAGGAACTCGCTTGGAAATCCCCAATGCCCGTAGTTCTCAAGCCACAATCCCAAGCCATGCGGCCGACAGGCATCGCGCAGTCCGCCGACATAGTCCGTTGCGACACGGTCCGCCACCAGTCGGCGCAAATCCCAGAGAAAACGCTCGCTCTGGTCGGCACTTCCGACGAGACGACCGGTGAGCACAGGCAACCAGGGTATCGGATCGTAGCCGTAGCGTTGGCGGAACTGTTCGCCGAAACCATCCGTCCAGTTCTGCGAGCCCATCTCGTAGCTGTCGGCCACCACCTGGGTGAACGCCTTGCGTTCCGAGGCCGGGATACGCTTCAGCACTTCACCGATGAACGAGTTGAAGTGATAGGCCGCGAGGGCACGATTCATCTTGTCCACTTCCAGTCCCTGCCCCTCCGACGAGGCGGGGGAATTCTTCATGCCGGTCGTCGTCATCCCAATCCGCAGGACCACCCACTCCCCGCTGGGGACATCCCAGGACAGAGTGCCATCGTCGGAAAGACGGCTCGTCAGGTCAAGCACGTCTTTCTGAGGAACGATGAGCCCTGCCGCGTCGGGTTCCGCCTGCGTGGGCCATAGATATGTGTCCCACATCGGAAGCGGCGTCGGGTGCATCTTTCCAAGCTGTTTCTCGACAAACGACTCCAGCCTTGCAGCTCCCGAAAGATCGACTTCCGCCAGGGAGGCTCTCTTCGCACCTGTGCGAACGCTCGTGAACACAAGGCGGAACTTCTTCGCCGACGTCGCGGGGAAGGAGACTGCCACCGGGCCGCGAGGCATGAAACCGACGCCCGGACTCATATTCGATCGGTCACACCGGAACCGGCGCACCGTCAGGAAACTCCCATCGTCTCGCCCGGCCTGCAGTTCGCAATCCGCGCTGAAGGCGTCGTCCGTCGGAATCAAGTACAGTGAGCGGGCGGTGAACGCTTCGGCAACTTCGAACTCGATCGTGAAGGGCCTGTCCTTGCGGTCCACTCCCTCGGGAAACTCAAAGCGGGTGGACTCCTCGCCATCCATGAGGCTTGCTACACCGGCGGCCGCGGGCATGCAAGTCACACGCGGAGACTTGGCGACAAGTGAGTCCGAGTCCCTCTGCGGCGTGGGAAACGCCAGTACGGCCACGTCCTGGAACGGCTCCTTCGGCGCAGGCAATTGCCCCGCGAACCGGCGGGGACCGGTGACGCGTGTTTCCGAACAGGCAAGATATCTCATCGCCTGCTCGGGACCAATCCAAGGCCCGCCGGACTGGCTCCAGCCCGGACAGTTGAACATGCCAATGTTGACTCCGAGGCGTCCCCCTTCGCGGATCGCGTGTTCAACGAGTGCCCACCATTCGTCGCTGAGCACTTTGACTCGCCCTGCCGGCACATCGTCGAGGAAGATGTTGCCGATGAATGCCTCGCCGATGCCAACCCGGGCCATCGCTTCGAGGTCATGAGCAATGCCCTCTTTCGAGAGGTTGTCGCTGATCCAGTACCAATAGCACCACGGTTTGGTTTGCTCAGGTGGTCGGGCAAAGCCCTCGGCCAGCCAATCGGCGGCGACCGGTGCAGGCTGCGACGTGCCACGGGTCGCAGTACCCAACAGATTTCCGTCTTCGTCAAAACGAAGCGGGTCGATGCAAATGAATCGGTCCCATTCGACACGGTCGTTCCGTTTCTGGTGATAGACGTGCCACCAGCGACCGGCGCCATCGCGGATCGCGCAGCCATGGCCGGGGCCGAACAGGCCCCGCGAACGATGCACGATCGGATTGTGCGGAGCCCGCGTAAACGGTCCCGTTGGGTGATCGGCGACTGCGTAGCCTACCGCGTAGTCCGGGGTATCGGCGCCGGAACCGCTGTATAACAGGTAGTAGCGATCCTGGTGCTTGATCATCCAGGGCCCTTCAGTGACGCGGCCGGCCCGGGTCTCCCAATCGGATTCCGGATACAGGATTACTGTCGGTTCGCCGGCCGGCTCGGTCGGGCCGGCCATTGGCTGTACCGTGATGCGAAAGCCCGGGAATTGGACGAAGTACAGATACAGCCGCCCATCATCGTCGCGGAACAGATGGGCATCGATGGCCCGGTCGAAGAGCTTTCGGCGGATAGTGAACGGCCCGAGCGGCCCGTCGCCTTCGGCCACGCCAATCGTTTCACTCGCCGTGTAGTAGAGGAAGAACTTCCCGGAGATCGGATCTCGCCACACGTCTGGAGCCCAGATGTGCCGCTCGCCCGGCTGAAAGACCACGGGGCCTCGCTTCCAGTCGATCAGATTGGTCGAGGTGTAGACGCGATACCCGTTGTCGCCGTTCACCTCGCCCGTCGCGTAGAGATGGTAGACGCCCTCGTGAAGAATGACCGCCGGGTCGGCCAGATTGCCCTCGATAATCGGATTCCTGTAGGCTGCCGCTCCCTCCCCTTGCGTCGAGATTCCGAGGGCCAGAAGAACGGCGACCCTGGCCCACATGGATCCGTGCAACTGCATAGTCATATTCTCTTCTCCAAATTCTCTGTATTCTCTCCACTTCTGCATTTCAGGGCGCGGCTATGCCGGGCTCCCTGGATGGACTTGACGGGCCCGCTGCGACCTGATTGTCGAAACACACCGGATGGAAACCGGACCCTACACCCGTCGATGCGAATCCCTCCTGCAATGCCCCCCTGCTGTCTCACTTCCGACCAAGATTCTACTCCTAACGATCTGGGAGAACTCATGTTACACGCCGATGAGTTTGCGTACCCTATACCTCCCCCGACACGCTTCCGCGTGAGAGCTCACCGACCAGCACCGCCCGACCGCCCTTCTATCTCCGGACACCACACAGCCAAACGTTCGGGCTCCCATCCATCCGCCAGCCAGCACCGCGAGACCCCCTTCAGGACCATCCAGAGGCGTAATCTAATCCGTCCGAGCCATCGCCCGGCCCCTCGACGACTGTTCAGACGTCCACCAGACCACTCTTGGCAGACGATACCGCCATGCGGCCAGCGTCAACACTACGATCCCAGCAGGTTTCACTGCTATCGTCATTACAGAGTCTGCCTTCGACTGCATGTCGAGAGTACCCGGGAAGACCATTGTACGGCGAACGCCGCGCAGGAGCTACCGCCTTTTGGCTGCGCCAAACTCCCGACTTCGGACTCCCCCCTGCCCCCCGTCCCGCATGTCATCCCTGCCGGAGAGCGTTCTTCGGCGGATTCCACTGCTCCAAAGTGGTCCCATCGCCGGTTGACAGGCGCACGCGGTCCCCTGCGCGCCTGAAAAACGCAGGCGAGCCCACCTCAGCGCAACAGGCATAACTCGTTCCACTATGGGGCCGGATGTCCGTATCCGATATCGTCGATGTAGATGATGCCGGTCCCGCCGGTCGTAGGACTGGTTCTGTTGCCCACGCCGATGACCAGGGCCTTGACGGCCGTAGTCTTCACACCGGCCGCTGTGAACTCCGTCAGCGGGATCTGCCACTGCTGCCACTCCGTCATCGTCGTGGCCGCCGGATCGGGATGTGCGACCGTTTTCGACTTGCCGGAGCTATCCTTGACCGTCACGTAAAGATTCTCCGCCGAGTTGCCCGCATCCGCGGCGAGCCCCTGGAAGTACAATGACAGCGTGTCGGCCCCGTGGGCGGTCCAGTCCCAGGCCGAGTCGAAGGTTCGCTCGGCCTCCGAGTAGTACGGGGACTTCGTGTTGTCGTAGGTCACCGGCATGGACTGACGCCCGTTGTGCACAACGGTGGTTTCCGCAAACGTCCCCTTCGCAGCCGTTTCATAGCCAACGTAGGAACCGGTGCCGTTCGTGACGCCATCAATCCAGTTCTGCCAGATCGTCGTCTCGGCCTCGATGTCGTCCGTGTAGGATTCAAAATCGTCCACGACGGCGAATTCCTCCGTGGTGAAGCTCCAGACATCGCCCGGAAAGGCGCCCATGTCACCAGATTCATCGACCTTCCAGAGGTACGTCGTCGCGAAATCGAGAGACACAGGGATGTAGCCGTGGTCGGCCACCGTATCGGCAGCCGCGGTACCCTCCGCCACTGCGGTTTCGTCTGTATCGATGTACACCGTGTGCGAGGTCGCCTCCCGCCCCGGCCGCCAATTTAGCCCGGTCTCGACACTGACGCCCGTAGCGCCGTCGGCCGGATCAGGGTAGAACGCCTGCACGGGAACGTATGCAAACCGCACCTCGCTCAGGCCCGTCTGCGTCGCGCTGTCGCCCCAGTTGTCCGCAATCGTCAGTCTGACGAACTTCGCCATGACGCCGCCGAAGCTGATGGTTGTATCGGCCGTGTAGCTCAGTTCGCCCGTGGCCTTGGCGAATTCGGGCACCCCGTCCAATTGCGTCCATGATTCGCCGTCCGTGGAGTACTCGACCGTAACCTCCTTGGCCCCGAAACCCATGAACGGCTCCAGCACGGAATTGGCGTTCCACACCAACAATTCGTGCAGGTTGTATTCCTTGTCGAATGCAAACTGAATCCACGCAGGCACCTCACCCGTGCTCATCCACATGTCCTCGAGCTCGGCACCATGCTGATCGAACTCGTTGAGTCCGGAGCCGTCAATCGTCCGAATCGCCGGCGAGGTCGGCTGCTCGCTGGAAGCCGTGACCGTCAGGCCGGTGATTGGATAGGCATATGGTTCAGTGGTGAAGCTCCAGACATCACCACTGAAGATCACGTCATCCGAGGCCTCGTTGACCTCGTCGATCCTCCAGTAGTAGGTTTGACCGAAATCAAGGGGACCGGGATCGAAGGAACTGACATCGAGATTCTCGGCCGTGGGCACGGTGGCATCGTTAACGTCGGCCCAATCCGTTCCGAAGTACACGTTGTGCCCGGCAGCCAGCCTCCCCGGCTTCCAGCCCAGGATCACGTCACTCGCGATATCGGCAGCCCCGTCTTCGGGGGTCGGATTGGAGGCCTTGACGACCATCAAGGGCAGCACAACCGACTCGATCCAATCACACTGCCAGTCGTTAGACGCGCCTTCCTGAAACGCCGACACCGCGATGATGTCGGCCGGGGTCAGTCCTAAATCCGCCAAGGGGATGACCGCGTGAATCGTATCGGCGTCAATCGTGTATTCGTAGTCCTCAAACAGGGTCACCTCGGCTCCGGTCAATGGATCGAGGGCGTACGCATACACGCCGTTGGTGGCGCCGTTGCGCCAACCGAATTGGATCATCACATCAACGCCAATGGGGGTTTCCAGATTCGTTGCGTTGCCCTCATACTCGTCGTTGAGGTAGCCGGTACCCGGATTGTTGTCCGTATCGAGGAGCCAATGGTAGTAGTATCGATTGGTCATGCCTGCCGGCGTATCCTCTACCGAAGGCGCGAAAACACCGTACACTGTCATCGTTAGATTCAGGTTACCGTGGTCCACCCATGCCTCGATGCGCTTGATGTCGCCGCTCGAATCGGCCATGTCGGACGGATCATCCACGCCGACGACCTGCCCGATGGCAATGCCACCGTACCCGGTCATCATCCACCCGATGGCAAACGCCACCAGCCATAGAAAGCGGGATCCTGGGATGACTGAGGGGGGCCTCTCCGAGTGTCGCGTCACTGATCGGAAACTCGATGCACAAGATGCTCGCACAGACAGTTTCTTACACATAATAGTGCTCCTCCCAGATTTGCCATTTGACTTCACAATCGGCGTTCCTGCAGCCACATTGTCAATGATACCGTAATAGGGACAGTCATTTCAACCCTTCTGGCCATCAACACGGCCAAAAAGCCCGCCCCAAAGGCCCCCAGACACGCCAATCGGCTGAAAACACACCGTTCTGGCATTTTTTCGTCGCACTGGGACCAGCGATTTCTCGCGTAGGCTACAAGAACGTTCGAGGGCTTGACGTCCCGATGGATGATGGCCCTTTGACAAGCGTATTGGGCCGCCTCGCAGACCGCCACGAACAACTTGAGTCGCTCCTCGATAGTCGGCTTGTAGCGGTCGCAGTGCTCGGCGACGGGTACACGGAACCACCGACACGCGGATACACTATGAAACCACAGCCTCCCCGGGTTCCGGTAGAATGTGGCCCCACGGGGCCGCCGGAAGCCCGTGATTGACAAATCCTGGATCAGCGGAGGCACTCATGGACAAGTCCGTTGGATTCGATATCGACAGCCAGAAGACCATCGCGTGCATTGTGCCAGAGTAACGCAGACTCCGGACTGCGGACTCGCCCCCCCGTCCCACATGCCATCCAGGTTGGGGAGCGGTCTTCGGCGAGTTTTGCCGCTCCAGAGCGGTCCCATCGCCGATTGACAGGTACACCTACGACCACGCCAATCCTGAGAACACGAGAATCAAGACAATCACAATCGCCACGAACAGACTCCACCAGAGGCACACACTCGTATACCACCGTGTCCCCAGTTGTCCGAAGATATTCAACCGTCTCCAGTTGATGGTCAGTTGATCCGTGATCTGGGCCGGGTGGGGCCTCGGGGTAATCAAGCTCACGACGACACAGACGATCACGCAGAAGGCCCAATTGATCGCTGCCTGCATCTGGAAGGGCTCCAGCCATTGTGGGTGGGATGGAATGCACTGCACATACGCCTTGAGCAGGATGCCGAGAAGGAATCCCAGAACGACAGAGGCTGTGGCCCCGGCGCCGTTGATCCGCCGGAACAGAATCCCCAGCAGAAACACGGCGGCAAATGGGGGTGCGAAGAAAGCGTACAGCGACTGAATGTAGACGAAGAGACTCCCGCCGAGACGGCTGATGAATGCGGCGAGTACCGCCGCGACCACCATCACAACCACGGAGGACACTCTTCCCACGAGGACGAGATGCCCCTCCGAAGCGCTCTTGCACAGAATCCGCTTGTAGATATCCACCGTGAAGATCGTGGAGGTCGAGTTCAGCACGGCACTAACCGTCGACTGGATGGCCCCGAAGAGCGCCGCCAGGAACAGTCCGCGCAGGCCGATGGGGACAATGCTCTGGAGCATGGAGACGTATCCTTTGTCGGCTTCGGGGCGGATCTCGTCCCATGGCAGTCGCATGACCTCCGGGTACTTGGCGAAGAGAATGAGCCCCGGCAGCACCACGATCGCCGGAAGGATGATCTTCATGTAGCCGGCCAGCACGATGCCCATCCTCGCGTGGTACATGTCCCTGGCGCCGAGCACCCGCTGAATCATGAATTGGTTGATCACGTTGTACCAGATGCTGACGGAGAAGATCATCAGGATGAGGCCGGGCCAGGGGGTCAGCTCGTGCGTAACGGGTTGAATGACCGAAAGCCGGTTATAGTGCTCCGACCGCACGATGTGCGGAGCGTTCTGCCGGACGACCTCGGCCCAAACGCCCGAGCTTGCCCGGTTGCGCTCGATCATGACTCGGAAGCCTTCGACGAGAGAGTGCGATTCGCCGGAGAGCATGTACAGCCCGAGCACAGTCACCATGAGCCCGCCTGCGATCATAATGATCACCGTGAACACGTCCATCCACGCAACGGATCGCAGTCCACCGTAGACCGCCCATCCTCCCGATACTACCGCCAGCAGGGCAATCGCCAGCCGCTGGTCCCAGCCGAAAAGCTTCTCCAGGGCCAGTCCGCCGCCGTAGAGCACAGCCGCCAGGAACGCCACGACGTTACTGATCACTGTGACACAGGCAAAGAACTGGCGGATCGTGGGATTGAAACGCCGCTCCAGAAATTCCGGCGTGCTGAAGACCTTCGCCGCCAGCAGAAAGGGGATGAAGAACCAGATCAAGAGGCTGAACGTCGCAACGTTGGCCCACTCGAACATGGCCGGCGCAATTCCATAGATGAATGCAGCCCCGATCATGCCAATGAAGTGCTCGCTGCTGATGTTCGAGGCGATGAACGAACTGCCGACCACGTACCAGGGCAAGCTCCGGCCGGCCAGGAAGTAGTCCGCGGCATCCTGCTTCTTCTTCCGGCCGAACCAGTACCCGATCAGGCACAGCACGCTGAAATAGGCACCGAACGCGGCGTAATCCAGCACGTGGAGTTCGAACGACCCGAAGTCCTTCACATGACCTCCCGAATTCCAGATCTATCTTCTGCCGGCCTCCTCGACGATCCGAACGGCATTGCCGTGAAACACATCCTCGATATCCTGCGACGTCAGCCCCGTCGCCTCCGATGCCCGCCGAAAGGCGTCGATCTCTTCGTACAGGAACAGCGACAGTGCGTCCGCTTGCTTGCCGTCGACCTCGCGCATGTGC
>Ga0116141_10002179_pt1 | contig 16895 bp, 11 predicted proteins | sample AD_UKC097_MetaG_FD_89744 | JGI IMG/M metagenome (GOLD analysis project Ga0116141, IMG submission 89744) | Active sludge microbial communities of municipal wastewater-treating anaerobic digesters from USA - AD_UKC097_MetaG | ecosystem: Engineered > Bioreactor > Anaerobic > Digestate | place: USA...
CGTTGAGCGGATTCGGTCGGATGATATGGCTCTACTGGAATTTGGGATGCAATGGTTACGGTTTTGTTTGTTCAGTGAACAGACGATGACAATCAGAGAAGAAGTTGTTCAAGATGTTCGAAGGGCCGCCGGTATGGATCGAATGAAATGATCCGGAGCCTGGGAATGATGAGTTCCGACGCAAAGAGAATTCTGGTAATCGGCGGGGGTATCAGCGGCATCACGGCTGCCGTGGAAGCGGCGGAGGTGGGATATGAAGTTATCCTGGTCGAAAAAGAACCGTGCTTGGGCGGGCGAGTGATACGGATGCACCAGTATTTTCCCAAGATGTGCCCGCCCGCCTGTGGGTTGGAGATCAATCTTCGACGCATTCGGCAGAATCCGAGGATTACAGTTTACACGTTAGCCGAGGTGGAACATGTGTCCGGCTCCAGGGGCAATTTTGAAGTGTCCATTCATCAACGTCCCCGGTACGTGACGGGAAATGTGCCCATCCCCGACACGCTAGTCGATTCCCTCGAATCTCTTCGCCCCGACGAGTTCAATTATGGGATGGGGAAGACCAAGGCGTTATATCTGCCGCATGAGATGGCGTATCCCATGATGCACGTATTAGATCGGCGTGCTCTCTCCGTGCACGATAAAGAGCACATTCAGAGGACCTGTCCGCAAGGAACCATCGACCTGGATATGCAATCCAAGAGCATCCAAGTCAATGTCGGTTCCATGATTGTCGCGACCGGCTGGCAGCCGTATGATGCCGCCAAGATTGCCCCTCTCGGATTCGGAAGATGTACGAATGTGATTACCAATGTCATGATGGAACGTCTGGCCGCAAACAACGGGCCAACCGGCGGTACTGTTCTGAGACCTTCTGACAGCATCGAGCCAAAGACAGTAGCGTTTGTGCAATGTGCCGGTTCGCGGGATGAAAATCATTTGCCGTATTGTTCGAGCGTGTGTTGTATGGGGACACTGAAGCAGACACGCTATATTCGCGAACGCTGCCCGGAGGCGGCCATCTCCATTTTCTATATTGATATCCGAACGACTGGCCGTCATGAGAAGTATTACTACGACCTGTTGGGCGACGATCATGTGCGTTTTGTGAAAGGAAAGGTTGCCAGGGTAGATGAAGAGCCGGCCACGAGGAATCTGAAGGTTGACGTAGAGGATTCCATGTCCGGAAAAAAATACCAGGGTTGTTTCGATCTGGTAATCCTTGCGACGGGGATTGTTCCATGTGCCGGAATTGCTAAACTGCCGATTCCCGGTCTTCAATACGATGGCTACGGATTCCTGGTGAATGATGAGGGCGAACGGGGAATCTTCGCCGCAGGGTGCGCTCGCAGACCCTCGGATGTGTCGCAATCGGTCAAGGACGGTACAGCAGCGGCGCTTAAAGCGATTCAGTGCCTCTGAGAAGGTGGTGCATCGGTGGACAGTAGAATCGGCGTTTATATCTACACCGGTTGCGGAATCGGGGAGAGTCTTGATATTGAAGCGTTGTCCAAGATTGCCTTCGGTGAGTATAAGGTTCCCGTTTGCAGGGCCGTGGATTCTCTTGGAGAAGAGGTTATTCGCTTAATCCGGGCCGAGATTCAATCCGAAGGGCTGAACAAGATCGTCTTTGCGGGACCGTCGGGACGATTTCAATGCGCTATTGATGAATTATCCAAAGAGGTTATCCTCGAACGAGTCAATTTACGTGAACAGGTAGTCTGGTGCCAACCTCCCAACCATGAGGACACCCAGATGATGGCGGAGGACTATCTGCGGATGGGGATCGCCAAGGTCAATCTGCAACAACCCCTGGAACCGTCTGAGGAAAGCAAGAATATCAATAAGACTATTCTGGTTGTCGGTGGTGGGATAACGGGGCTGACGGCTGCCATGCAGGCGGCCAAGGCGGGCTACGATGTTATTCTTGTTGAAAAAGAGGCGGATTTGGGTGGGTGGATGGCCAAGCTACATAAGTCTATCCCGACAAAGCCACCGTACCGGGATCTGGAAGACACCAACAGTCAGGAACGTATCCGCCAAGTTCGTGAGAACTCGAAAATCACAATCTACACCTCGATGGTAACGGAGAAGATCTCCGGTGCGCCGGGTTGTTTCGATGTTCACCTGAGAAGTGCTAATGGGACCAATGGGACAATCGAGTTCCGAGTTGGCGCAATCGTTCAGGCTACCGGATGGAAAGCCCACGAACCTGTACTGTTTCAACACCTGGGCTACGGCACCAATCCGGACATCATTACCAATGTCAAAATGGAGGAAATGGCCATATCCGGTCAGTTCCTCAGACCTTCGGACCGGAGACCGGCAAGGCGAATCGCGTTCATTCAAAGCAGCGGCTCCAGGGATTCCGAGTATCTATCCTATACCTCGTCAATTTGCTGCCTGACCTCTCTCAAGCAGGCACTGTACCTGCGTGAAAGCGACGCGGAGTCAAAAGCGTACATTTTCTACGACCATATTCGAACTCCCGGTCAATACGAGGATTTTTATCGCCGTGTGCAGGAGGACCGGGGGGTTTTCCTCACAAAAGGAAACGTTACTGCAATTAACAGATCAACGACCGGTGCGCTGATTCTGGAAGTCGAAGACACCATGCTGGGGAGGAAGATCGGCGTGGAGGTCGATCTGGTAGTTCTGGCAGCGGGAATGGTACCGAATTCCGCGGATGGCGAGGCCATTCGGAAATTAGCCGATGCGAAGGCGGTTGTTGCGAAAGGGGAGGTCGGTATTCAGAAAGATGAAGCCGAGAAAACCATTGAGCGGCTGAAGCAGCATGAAGGTACAGAAATTCTGAACCTGGAATATCGCCAGGGGCCGGATCTTCCCTCGCTGGCTTTCGGATACCCCGACTCGCATTTCATCTGTTTCCCTTACGAAACGCGGCGAACGGGCGTGTACGCGGCCGGATGTGTGCGTCAGCCGATGGATGGCGCTTCCGCCATGGAAGATGCGACAGGCGCGGCGCTGAAGGCGATTCAGTGCATAGAAATGACGGCGCGCGGCGAGGCGGTCCACCCGCGTTCCGGTGATAAATCGTACCCGGACTTTTTCCTGCAACGCTGCACCCAGTGTAAACGCTGTACTGAAGAATGCCCGTTTGGTGTGCTCGACGAGGATGAAAAGGGAACTCCCAAGCCGAATCCGACTCGTTGCAGGCGGTGCGGAATCTGTATGGGAGCCTGCCCGGAGCGGATCGTCTCGTTTCAGGATTATTCGGTGGGGATCATATCTGCGATGATCAAGGCCATTGACGTTCCCGATGAGTCTGAGGAAAAGCCACGCATTCTGGCATTTGTGTGTGAAAATGATGCCTATCCCGCTGTGGACATGGCGGGGATGAAGCATCTCTCCTACAGCCCATTCGTTCGGTTTATCCCGCTGCGATGCCTGGGATCGATGAACGTGGTCTGGGTGGCCGATGCACTATCCAGGGGAATCGACGCAATCCTGATGATCGGCTGCAAGTATGGTGAGGATTATCAGTGCCACTTCATCACAGGCAGCGAACTGGCGGATCGGCGGGGTGAGAATGTGCGGGAGAAACTCAAGCAGCTCGTGTTGGAGAATGACCGGGTGCAGCTGCACCAACTGGCGATCTCGGAATACGAACGCATTCCCGAATTGGTCAATGGAATGGCAAAGGTTGTCGAAAATGTCGGCATGAATCCGTTCAAGGACCTGTGAGCGAGTATCGGTTCTCAATCGACTCACGTCGGGCTGAAGGATATTTGAGATGGTAGAAGAAATTCGGAACACCATCCGGGAACAGCAGGGGAAAGACAGCGGGATGATCTTTGTCGATCCGGATTTGGAGTTTGTCAACGAGGTCGCCGGAATGAGCGGCGATTCGTTCAAGAAGTGCTTCCAATGTGCCGCCTGTTCGGCCACGTGCCCGATTTCCCCCGATGAAAATCCATTTCCGCGAAAGGAAATGATCTGGGCGATTTGGGGCATGAAAGACCGGCTCATCAAAGACCCCGATATCTGGCTGTGTTACCAGTGCAATGACTGCTCTGCGGTATGCCCCCGGACCGGGAATCCCGGAGATGTCCTGGCCGGGATACGCAACCTCGCGTTCAAGTACTACGCCTTTCCCTCATTTATGGGGAAATGGCTGAGCGATATCAAGTATTTGCCTTTGCTGATTCTCTTTCCGGCGATTCTCCTGCTGCTGGTGATGGGGGCGACAGGGCATTTGACCATCCCGGAGGGGGAGATTGTGTTCAGGAAGGTCTTTCCTCACCCCTGGCCGTTGGACGCGGTCTTCATTCTGGCGAGCTTGGTTGCGGCGGGATGTGCGGCGGTCGGGGCGATGCGGTTCTGGAACGACATTCGTAACAGTCCTGTTCAGCGCAAAGAGGGGCATTTGACGACATTCGGAGAGGGGATCTCTGCGACAATCAAAGAGATTCTGCAGCACAGTCGGTTCAGCGAATGCGAAGCCGGGAAGCACCGGTATTATTCACATCTCCTGGTTTTCTATGGATTTCTGGCGCTGTTCTTGACCACATCTCTTGTTTGTACAGGCTTGTATTTGTTTGACTTACAGACTCCCCTGCCGCTTCTTCACCCGGTGAAGGTTCTGGGGAACCTGGGGGCGGCTGCGTTTCTGGTGGGAATCTGCCTGATGATTTATCAGCGCCTGGTCGCTGCCGAAAAGGACGTGGGAAAGAGTTCATATTCGGATTGGTTTTTCTTGTGGCTGATGCTGACATTGGCGTTGACCGGCATTTTCAGCCAGGTATTTCGTCTCGCGGAGATCCGGGTTTTGGCCTATGGGACGTATTTTCTGCACCTGGTTTCGGTGCTGATGTTGTTCCTGTATTTCCCCTATTCCAAGTTTGCTCACTTGATGTATCGAACCATTGCGATTATTCACGCCAGGATTCCGGTCTCCGTGTCAGCGACCACAATTGCCGCCGATTCCTCGTCGGAGGCGGCGTGAGAGGTCGGCTTCGATTCCCGGTGACGAATTCTCTTTTTGACAGTTGTTCCCCAGGACCCTTGTTACGTGATATGATCGTCGGGATGGTATGATATCCGGCGGGGATTGCCTGTCGGAGAGAGAGATTCCACAATGAGCACGCCGTTTCGGATCAAATCAATTGAAATAAAGGGATTTCGTCCCTTCCGGGAATTTGCTGCCGGGTTTGGTCCGCTTGAGGTTCTTGTCGGATCGAATGGGTCGGGGAAATCCAGCTTGTTTGAATTCTTCAAGTTCTTGCGAGAGGGCATGTATCGAGAGATCCCCCCTGAAGTTGTCGCCGGATCAATTGGTCAACAGGTTTTTCATACCCCTGGATTGGATAGATTCTCCTGGGAACTTGTGATTGACACAGAACGTCCTGTCTCCTATCGAGGGGAACTGACAGGACCGATTGGGCGGATAAGTCTGACCTACGAGCGTGTTGAATCAAGGCGTTCTTCTGACGGAGAGAGTTACTTACCTATGCACATTCAATGGGGAAAAGGTCCAGCGGAACATCTGTCCGGGCAAAGGAAGATTGATCTGAAACGCACCAATCAACTCGCTTTGAGCGTAATGACTGATTCAGGATACGATGCCCTCTACACCCTACGGGAGTTCATTCGGGGCTGGCGGTTCTATAGTTCCTTCAACATTGCGAATCATCTAATCCGCAAATCGGTTGTGATTGAACAGGAACCCGTTTTGCACGAAGATGCCCGGAATCTGAGTTCGCTTTTGCACTATCTGATGACGGAACATCCATCTGCTTATGATGAATTACAGCATCACCTCCGATTGGCGGTTCCCGGATTTAAGGAATTGACCGTGAAAGCGCGCGGCGGTCCCGGTGAGGTCATCGCATTCTGGCGGGAGGAAGGAGTCGGGAACGATCTCAGTCTTGCCGACCTGTCGGATGGTATCCTTCGCCTGATCTGCTGGATGGCTCTCTGCGTGCAGCCCAATCCACCCTCTCTGATCTGCATTGACGAGCCTGACCAGGGCGTACATCCACGCACATTGCCGATTCTGGCCGGGCTGTTCGAAAAAGCTTCCGAGCGGACACAGATTATTCTTGCCACCCATGCCTCTTATTTCCTCACCCAATTCGACATTTCCCGTATCGCAGTCATGCGAAAAGAGGACGGGCAGGCGGTGTTTATCAAGCCCAAAGATTCCGCTGTTCTTGTCGAGAACCTGAAAGAGTTCGGCGCGGAGGAAATCGAGGCGATGCACCAGAATGACGAGTTGGAGCGGCTTGCATGAGTTCCCTGAGTGTCAATGTGTATGTGGAGGGACCTTCGGACAAGTACGCCATGGAGACTCTGCTTTCGCCGCTGATTCAGCAGAAGAAGCAACAGGGAATTGCCGTCGAGTTCTTTGAATCGCCCAGCGGCGACAAAAAGAAGACGTCGCTGACAAAGGTCCCCGTCAAGGCAGCGAATACTCTTTTGAATCGCCTTGATACGTATGTGGTTGCGGTTCCGGATTTGTATCCGATGAATCGGGGTTTTCCCCACACGAATGCGGGAGAGTTGATCGCCGGAATGAAGGCGGAATTTCAAAAGGCTTTGGAGCGCAAAGCCCCGGATTGCGATCCCCGTATCGCCGAACGATTCCGCGCCTTCTGCTTCAAGCATGATTTAGAGGCGCTGCTTCTGGCAAGCGAGGAGGCGCTCAGGTCCCATCTGGGAGTAAGTCAGTTCAAGCAAGAATGGCGTCAAGACGTAGAAGAGCAGGACGACAAGAATCCCCCGAAAAGGATTGTGGAACGGCTGTTCCAAGAGTGCGGGAAGAAATATCACGATGTCGTGGATGCGCCGCTGATTCTAAGCAAGGTTCGATACGAGGAAGTCGCGGCGAGATGCCCGCAGGGTTTCGGACCTTTTGTGGACTTCCTGCAAAGCCTGTGAGACCTCTCTCCAGGTCTCCTGTCGAGAATCGGCTTCGGTGATATACTTTACAGTGATCGGGGCAACGAATGCCCTGGACTGTCCGGGGATTCGTCAGGAGGGGGAACGAAACTCATTTCGATGGAGTCTTTGAATGCGCCCAACATCGCACCTTGCTCCGTTTATTGTGCTATTGTGTGTCAGTCTTTGTCTTGGCTGTTCCGGCGTGAGCAAGAAAGTCGGGAAAGTGGGGGGAAAGGTCTTTTCGCCGGTCACAAGCGTTGTGAAAGGAACGGCGAATCGGATCAAAGGGGTGGGATCCGGTATGGCGGACGATACCCGTGAATACAGCACCCGGCTCTTCGGGGTGGAGCAGAGCACCCTCACGCCCAGCCAGAAACAGGCGATTGCAAATTACGAACGAAAAAAGCGCTACGAACAAAACATGCGTCAGCGCGATTTGGACTCACGCCTAGTCCCCGACATGGCGAAAGTGAATGTGATCAAGTAGCCTGTCCCCATGTTCCGGGGCTGATGGGACCGGCGGATATGCGGGATCATTGAATTTCGTGGACGTTACATCGGAACGGCAAACAAGTCTGCGGGAATTGGCGCAACGACTGGGAGTGCCCAATGTCGATCTCGGTCTGTTGCATGAGGCCCTCTGCCATAGCTCCTTCGCCAACGAGAATACGGATTGCTCCACGTATGGCAACGAACGCCTCGAATTCCTGGGAGATTCGGTTGTCGGTCTGGCGGTGACCGAAGCCCTGTACCTGGGATTTCCCGGAATGAGAGAAGGGGATCTCTCCAAGATCAAATCCATCATCGTATCCAAACGCATTCTCTCCGAACGAACGGAGGAATTAGGACTGGGTGACTATCTCCTGCTGGGAAAAGGAGAAGAGCAGACCGGTGGCCGGAGTCGGTTTTCGATTCTTGGGAATCTCTTCGAGAGCGTGGTCGGTGCGATCTATTTGTCCGAGGGAATAGACATCGCCAAGCAGTTCGTCCTGAGGCAGGTCGGCGATGAGCTGGACCGCGCCGCCGTCGGGGAGAGCATCATCGACTATAAGTCCGACCTGCAGGAGCGGACTCAAAAGGAATTCGGTGTCCTCCCGATCTACCGCCTGGTGCATTCCACCGGGCCGGACCATGATCGGGAATTTGTTGTTCAGGTCTTGATCGGAGAGAACGTCCTTTCGGAAGGAAGTGGCAAGAGCAAGAAAAAGGCCGAGAAAGCGGCGGCTCAGAATGCTCTGAAAAGACTGGAATCCGATCAAATAAGACCGGTTCCTGAGCCTTTCGAAGTGCCGGTTCCTGTCAGTATGCTGACACCCCTTGCGGAGACACCCCTGCCGACATGTCTGGCCCCGACAGACTTGTCCAAACCAGGAGGTGCCAAGCCGTTGACCGCCATTCCCAGGGAAGGGCGGATTCTGGCTATCGACCTGGGAGAGAAGCGAATCGGCGTAGCACTCTCGGATCAGCTTCGAACCATTGCTCAGCCCCTGGTCACGATGAAGAGCAACCGCGCCTCGACGCTTGTGAAGGATGTAACCGAATTGATTCGGGAACATGAGGTTTCCGTGGTTGTGGTGGGATTACCGCGTACTCTGGACGGGAAGGAGAGAGAGTCTGCTGCCACGGCCCGGAAACTGGCCGACCGCCTGCAAAGAAGCCTTTCCATGCCCGTGATTCTGTGGGATGAGCGTCTCTCCACGGTCGGTTCCGAGCGCCACCTGATCGAATCCGGCGTTCGCCGCAGGGATCGCCGGGATGTAATCGACCAATGCGCTGCGGCATGGATCCTCGAAGGCTACCTGGAATATCTCCGCCAGAATGAGATCCCGTGAACGCTGAAACGGATCATGCACCCCCACCCGAATCCTCTCCCAAGGGGAGAGGGAGCCACTTTCGTTCTCATCCGTGGTTGATTCTCTTCCTTGTAATGACTTCAGCCGTTCTGGTCGGCGTGCTTCATCCGTCGCCGGTTTTCATTCTTGCCTGGCGGCTGAGAGAATTCCTTGCGGGTGTGATTCCTTTTGTGGTCGGGTGGCCCCTGGGATGGTTGATCCTCCGTCGAGAGGAATCCATGACGAAGGCCGAGCGCATACTCCTGGCTCTTGGACTGGGCCAGGGGATTCTGTTCGGTTTCACCTTTCTGTTGCTCACCCTGCACTTATTCTATTCCGAATTGATCCCGGTCCTGGTTGGCCTGTCGATCCTGCTGACCAGGAGAATCTGGGTAGATCTTCTCCGCACGATTCTCGCCCCCAATACCGAACGCCATGCAGAATGGCGTGAGAACAGGCTCTGGATTTCTTTCCTGGTTCTTGCAGGAATTTTTGGGCTGGGGTGCTCCCTGCTTCCGGCGCTGAACTATGACGCGCTCGAATACCATCTGGCGGTTCCGGAAGCCTGGATTCGACACCATGGCTGGGTGGCGTTCCCGTATAATATTTATGCTTGGTTTCCCATGAATGTGGAGATTCTCTATACATGGGCGCTTGCCCTGGGCGAGACGGCGTCCGCCACGGTTGTGCATTTTCTTTTCGCGGTGGCCTGTGCAGCGGGGATCTTCTGCATTGGGGCGCGAAAGGGCGGGGAATCGGTCGGTTGGCTGGCTGCGATTCTGTTTGCGTCGAGTGGTCTCATTGTTCGTCTCGCCGTCCAGGCGGATATCGACTTGGGCGTGTGTTTCTATGCTTTGCTGGCCCTGATGATGTTTCTGCGCTGGACGGAGAGTGCCCGGACTTCGGCAATCATTCTGTCGTCGGTTTTCGTGGGACTTTCGCTTGGATGCAAATACATCGCGATCATCTCGGTCTGGATTCCCATGCTGGTTCTGGTCCTGGGATTTGGGCCTTCCGGGAAGCGTCTGCGGGGTTTCTTATGGATGGCTTTCCTGCCGCTGTGTCTTCTCACGCCTTGGCTGGTGAGAAATGCGTGTATGGTCGGCAATCCGGTGTTTCCCCTGATGTATTCCTGGTTTGGCGGGGCGAACTGGACCGATGCTGCCGCCGCTTTCTTCCGGGCTGCGCATTCCCCCAAGGCTCTGGGACTATCAGGGCATCTGATCGAGCTGATTCGAGCGCCGCTGGATCTGACGATCCTGGATCTCGGTGTCTTCTCTCCCCTGATGCTGGCCGGTGCAGCGCTGCTTCTGATCCGTCGGAACGGCAGTCGTGATCTGCGAATCCTGTGGGTCTATACCCTGGTGACATTCGTGCTGTGGTTTGTGCTTACGCAGCGCAATCATCGGTTTCTCGTGACTGTTGCCCCGCCGCTGGCCCTGATTGCCGCCTGGGGTATCGCATTCGGAGTTCGAATACAGAGAACCCTGCGGTGGGCCGTGTTTTTTGTAGCCTCCTATTCTCTTTATCTGCTGCTGTTAACGATCTCCCTGGATGGAGGTCTGAAATACCTTGTGGAAGGGGAAACGGAGGATCCGTATTACGAGCGGCTTCTGCCGCATACACGGGCGATTCATTTCCTGAACGAAACTGCCGAGCAACGGCCTGTACGGGCGATGTTTCTCGGTGAGGCGCAATCGTACGGGCTACGCTGTGAGGCGATTGTGCCGGTTGTGTTCAACCTGCATCCCTGGATTCCACATGACGAGTTTGGTAATGCCGTCCCGCAGACGCCCGAACAAGCGCTGAATCGACTTTGGGAACTGGGAGTGACACATATCCTGTTTAATCAGTCGGAAATGAATCGCCTCATGCGGGGATTCCTGCCGATGGGCTGGCCGGACGGGCGCGAACTGGCGAGGCTGATTCCTCTAATGGAGAAAGACTGCCTCAAGCCGGTTTTCGAGACCGAAAACGGCATCATCCGGGTCCTGGCGGTGCCGTCACCTCCGGCGGATGAAAAGACCGATGCGCATTCCTGATGTCTGGTTTACCAAGGCCGGGCAGATGGTAAATCGGGAGAATGGAGCACATGGGATTCGAACCCACGACCTCTGCCTTGCGAAAGCAGCGCTCTCCCAGCTGAGCTAGTGCCCCGAAAAAACGGAATAGGCGGAATCTTGCAGATCTTCGGGCACAAGGCGAGTTCCGCATTCCCCATACAACATACCGCGCCGTTCTCTCCTGTCAATCCAGGCTCGGAAAACCATCATTTCTTCCCTGTTCAATGGCCTGTATGGGCGGGAGAGGCTATACTTCCCCCCAGGGATGAATCCGATTGACTTGCCGCAGGACATGAGAGGTTGTATGGAAAATCCGAAAATCCAGGAGGCTTTCCGAAGATTCCACGAAGAACGATACGAAGACGTCGAGGTCCTTCTTCGGAAGGCCGTAGAGGTGGAGCCGGAATCGCTTGCTCCTCGTGTCCATCTGGCAAACCTGCTTGGTGTTCTGCATCGTATGGATGAAGCGGTTCCCATCCGGAGCCGATACAAAGCAGCCCGGACGCGACCTTCGAATGCCGATGGCTGTTCTTCCAGGCGCTCGTCGCATCGGGTGATTGTGCGGAAGCGTTCCGTCTCGCCAGGGGATTTGCGGATGATCCGGGATTTGACGGGGAACGGATTTCAGAGGTGATTCAATGTGCGCGTCGGAGCGGCGATTGGCAGTTCGCGCTCGAATTGGCTCGAAAACAGGGAGATCCGAGACAGATTTCGGATTTGCGGTGGATGGTCCTGCTCTCACGGCTGGCGGGGGTGTTTCCCGGATTCCTGATTCGTCCTCTGATTTGCGGGATACGAAGAATCTCCCCAATTCGAGGGACAGGTCGCTTGGCACATATCGCGTTTCGGATCTCGCGTCGGCTCTTGATTCTTGCCGGAATCCAGGATCGCACGCGCTGGGCGAGAGCCATGCTGCAATTGGCCGCTAATCTGGATCCGGGGGAACCCCTCTGGCCGCGTCTCCTGGGGCAATTATGCAGGCGGACGCGAGACATCTTCGATCCCGAATGGGAACAAGAACGAACCTGGTACCTGACGGCGCTTCGTATCGATCCGAACGACTGGACGGCCCGTCACGGTCTCTTGCAGACGTTGTTCGATACGGGGGGATACGCGGAATTGTTGAAAATGATCGGCGAGCGAACCTGCCCCGAAGAGGACAGCCGTATTCCCGCGATTCGCGCCGCTTGCTTCACAAACCTGGGACAAATCGAGAAAGCGAAGGATCTGTACCGTTCCATGGAGGATAGCCCCAACGGAGACCTCGGCCGTTTCTGTCGAGCGCTCATCTGTCTCGAAGAGTCGTGCTGGAAAGAGGCGCTCGGATGTCTAGTCCAGCGAACGGACAGGGAAGGGCTTCAAATCCTGGTCGATTATTTTCGCTGCGTGTGTCGATATTTATGTTCCGGCGGAGATTTGCAGACCCTGGATGGCCAAATCATCCTTGACGAGATGTATGCGGTCCCCGATAAATCGGATGAGTCTCCGCAGCGCGAGGGACAACCGGGCTGTGTGCTGTGCGGATGGGGAGGTCCCCGTGTGGCTCTGTGGCGGGATCGCGTGACCGGCTGGGTCCGTGTCCGCTGTCCCCGCTGCTCCATGATAACCGTCCACCCGATGCCCACGTCTCGCGCTATTCGAATGATTTATGACAATGACGGGCGAGAGGATCTTGGACTCTTGAGAGGCTACCGTAAGGCGCTGCTGGATGTATTGAATACGACGGCGGAAGATTGCCGTCGACTGCCCCCCTACAAGGATGTGACCGAATGGGATGTGAATTTCAAATGGCACAATTTCGAGCAGTCCATTGAAGGAGAGAAGCGATACCTGGATGTCGGATGTTCGGCGGGACGCATGGTGGCGATGTTTCGACGTTGCGGGTGGGTGGCGGAAGGCATTGACATGGACCCGCAAGCGATTGCCTTCGCTCAATCGCACGGGGTAAACGTCAGACTGGGATCGCCGGATACCGTTGCATTGCCGCGATCCCATTATCATTTGATTACATTGATTGATGTGATCGAGCATGTTCCCGATCCGCAATCCGTTGTCCGTACTATTCGGGAATTGCTGTCTCCCGGAGGATTGTTCTACGTGAAGACTCCTGCGGCAGACAGCCTGCCACACCGATTCCTGGGGGATCGCTGGCTGGATGCACCGGAGCACCTGCAGTTCTTTAGCCGACGGACTCTGATCCGTCTGCTGAGGGATGTGGGATTTGATATTGTGGCATATCGTCAGGACGCGGAGTATGTGACACCCTATCTTCACGCACCGCTTTGGCAGGAGCAGTTCTATCCCGAATTATTGACCCAATGGATCAAACGCCTCCGGGTGGGGGACGTGATTATGGTCCTTGCCCGAAAGCCCGCCTGAGTTTGCGTGAAGGTCCGCCGTAGAATCGAACCCGAAAACGCCGGAGAATAGCTTGCCTTCAAGCCAAGACACAGGTTTACTACAGTCCTGAAGGAAGATCGTCGTAAAATCCAAATTCGATATTTCCCCGGAATTTTCGTATGATGAACATGAGAACTACGCTCGGTATTGGCCTCCTCGTTCTTTTCTCAGCAAGTGTTGCACAAGGTGCGGAGATCCTTTTCGAGGAAGGCCCCAGCCGGATTGTCAGCGGCGACTGGGCCGCACGCATGGCCCGCCAAGTTCCCTGTGAACCACGGCCCGTGGAAATTTCCGACGCGCTGATCCGGGAAACGATCTCCGCCGCTGCGCTCGATTTCCTTCTGCCCCAGGCAGGGACTCTTGCCGAGGCGATCCGGCGGCATGGCTGGGCGCAGTTCGAACAGGAACCCGAACAGATTCCGTCCGCGCAGAAGGTGCGCCTATTTGTCGATTCCGCTACTCCCACGGTTCTCTGCCTCGAACATCCGGGTAATACCAACTTCATCGACGTCCGTGCGACGGCGGATCTCAATACCGGGAAAGTCGAGGTGGAACGATTCCCGACCGTCTACAACGAAGACCGGACAGTGTATGTGAGTTTTCTCTCCGTCGAACACATGGTTCTGTACCAGGAACATTTTCAGCGACAGTTCTTCGAGGAAATGCTGGACCTGGACAGACCCGGCCTGGAACGTGTCCGCGATGCCCACCGAGCGAACAAGAATAGTCTCGCGATCTATGAACTATCCGAATATTTCCGAAATAAAACCACCCCGGCAGCCCTGATTCGAAAACCCGTCGCGAATCCCCAGTCAGCCACAACGGAAACCGCTGAGGCGATCTGCCGCCATGAATTTGATATTCGCGGGACTCCCTATCGATATGGACCACAGATTGAATGGTCCCGTCATCACGCCGAGCTCGCGGAATGGCTCTGGTCCCTGAATAACCTGACGCACCTGATTGTATTGATGAACGACTACCTGGAAACCTCGAATGAACAATATGCGAAGGAGTTTGTTGCGCAGATTACCGATTGGATTGTCCAGAATCCGGCTCCACCTTATACATTAACGCGGGTAGCTGCCTGGCGAAACCTGGAGGCAGGGAATCGCGGTGTCAATGCGCTCCCGATGACTTTTTATGGATTCCTGTGTTCCGATGCGTTTACACCCCAGGTTATCCAGCTCATGCTTGGATCGATCTGGAGCCACGGCGACTATATCCTGAAACATCCCGCCGGATTGCGCCGTTCGAGTAATTGGAGCGTCGTCGATTCGACGGGCTTTGCGGCCATAGCGGTCTACTTCCCGGAATTCCGGGACGCGGAACAATGGAAACAGGCCGGATACGAACGTCTTGCGGAACAGCTGAAGATGCAGGTTTACCCCGACGGAGCACAATGGGAACTCGCTCCCTCTTACCATTTGTACTGTCTTGACCGATTTCATCGCGCCTATGATCTGGCCCTGGAGACTGGTGTACCGATTCCGGGCGATTTCGGAACACGCCTCGAATCCATGTATGACTACCTCATGTGGATCTGTAAACCTGACGGGACGACCCCGGCTTTCAGTGATTCCACAAGCGGTTCCATCCGGGCCATACTCCGGCAAGGTGCAAAGCGATTCGACCGTCCGGATTTCCAATACGTTTCCACAAGCGGCAAGGAGGGCTTGCCTCCAACTGAATCCTCGCACGATCTTCCGTACGCCGGAAATGCCGTCATGCGGAGCGGCTGGGATGAAGACACCCTGTATCTCTGCTTCGACGGCGGCCCTCTTGGTACGAATCACCAGCATGACGATAAACTCTCATTCGAACTCTCCGCTTTCGGAAAGAACTTCATTATCGATCCGGGACCGTACCAGTATGTCCTGAATGCCTGGCGCTCCTATGCCATCAGTACGCAAGCCCATTCCACCGTCATGATTGACGGCTTTGGACAGAACCGCCTGCATTTTTCCAGCGAGTATGAACCGCCCAAAAATCCGACACCTGTCTGGCAATCGAATGACCTTTTCGACTACACAATGGCGAGTTATGACTGCGGATACGGGACAAATTCGATACCGGTTATCCACAAGCGCCACATCTTCTTCAAGAAGAATGAGTATTGGATTCTTCTGGATGAACTTCTGGGCGATGGCAAACACCGCATGGAATCACTTTTTCATTTCGGTCCGGAATTCGATCTGAAAAGAATGGATGACCTTTCTGTGCATACACAACAGGAGACAGGGCCGAATCTTTCAATCATTCCGGCAAAGTTCCCTGGCCTGGATGTGTCGATTATCAAGGGCCAGGAAACGCCGTCCATACAGGGATGGTATCTTCCGAGTGAGGAAGGCCGGAAGCCTGCGCCGGTTGCCTGCTATGAGTTCACCGGGCAATTCCCAGTAGTCCTCGCTTACCTGTTTTTGCCGCAACGGGATCTCTCGATCACCGAGGCGGGCCTGGTATTGAAGCGAAACGGGGATGGCATCGCAGATCTTACGGTCCATATTTCCCCAAAACAATCGGATCGTATTCGCATAGATCTTAAGAATCATTCAGCTGAACTGCTGATACAATCACAACGTGAATGATCGAATGCCGACTTGCAGGAGAAACACATGAAGAGTCATCAGACGTCAGTCAAGCAGAACACGGCATCTCATTATTATTGCTGGTACTCGTGCCTATTTTGTCTATTGATTGTCGGCTCCCTTTCACTTTGGACGGGATGCGGGAAAACGCCTGTCGAGGAAGAACCTGCGACGCAGGATTCTTACGATCCGAAAAACGATCCCCTGGTTAATGTCTCCTCTCTTTTTGAACCGGAGCCGGAGGACAAGGGCCTGATCGAAACGAACGACACACTTTATATCAACTTGGATGGAAGTCCACAGAATCTGAATCCGATCTTCGGTTCTTCGACGTATGAGTTCATGGTCGGCGAGCAGATATTTAATGGGCCGTTTACGTTTGACCGCAACATGGAATGGAAAACAAACCCGGATTGGGTTGCAGAGTACCAGGAAGCCGAAGACCACCTTTCCGCAGTGCTCAAGCTGAAACCCGGCCTGACATGGCACGACGGCGCGCCGGTCACCGCCCATGATATTGTCTATTCCTGGAAGGCAATCATTGATGATCGTGTCCCCTGCCCGGCGGCGAAAACAGGAACGACGGATATTGTTGATTGTGTCGCGTTGGATGATCTGACCGTTCGCTATGTTCACAAGGCCGCTGTTCCGACAGCGAAATGGAATGTGTTCTTCCCCATCATCCCGAAACATCTCTATGAGAAAGAACAGGAACAGTATCCCGATCTGAAAACGGGTGATTATTATTCCCAACTGAATCGCAATCCCGTCGGCTCCGGGCCTTACGTGATCGAAGAATGGATTACAAACGACCGGATTACGCTTCGCCGCTGGGAGAATTACCCGGGGGACAAGCCGAATTACGCGAGACTCGTTTTTCGTCTGATTCCGGACGACAACGCGCGGCTGTTGACGTTTGAGAAGGGCGACCTTGATTGCATTCTTCTCAGCGGTGAACAGTTTGCGAAACAGACCCATTCGCCCCGCTTTGCCGAGGTCGGCTATAAACTCGCTTCTCCCGAGTGGGCCTTCGGCTATATCGGCTGGAACATGGATGGGAGCAATCCGTTCTTTACGGATCGCCGAGTCCGCACGGCAATGACCCATTC